>ERZ889078.175-NODE-175-length-56259-cov-10.224913_pt1 | contig 56259 bp, 53 predicted proteins | sample MGYA00521266_ERZ889078 | MGnify/ENA primary metagenome ERZ889078 (study PRJEB32303, sample SAMEA104408618) | aquatic metagenome | biome: Brackish water; feature: Pelagic; material: water | place: Baltic Sea | collected 2014-06-16T06:34:00 | depth 76,534 m ... | reverse complement strand
CAAGAGGAAATCAAAGAAATTGAGCTAAAACTCGAAAACCTCCCTTCAAAAAAATCGAACCTTGCAGTTTTGGATGAAAAAATTCTTTCATTGCTCGAAAACCCGCGTCAATTCTGGGAATCTATAAATACTAAGCAAAAGCGAAGGTTGCAGGATGTATTATTTCCCGATGGATTACACTACTCTCCGAAAACTACAGAATATCGAACCTCGAACATCCACCTACTTTTAGAGATAACTGGCTGTTTCATAGACACTTGGACTTCTGATAAAAACAAAACCCGAAGACAAAATGTCTTCGGGTCTCGGGTAGTAGCGGGGGCAGGACTCGAACCTACGACCTTCGGGTTATGAGCCCGACGAGCTACCAACTGCTCCACCCCGCGATGTGGACGGCAAAACTACAAAAACTTTCTCAATTGAGGTCTTCAGCGAATAGGAAATGTGTAACGGGCTGATTCGTTGAATGATTCCGGGATACATTTTTAAAGCAGACCGGAAAAACGCGACCTTTGCACCATGGAAAAAGCGCATAAATCTGGCTTTGTTAACCTCATTGGGCATCCCAATGTAGGTAAGTCCACCCTTACCAATGCTTTGGTTGGGGAGCGCCTTAATATCATTACGCCAAAGGCACAGACGACACGCCATAGAATTTTTGGCATCCTCAATGGGGAAACACCGGACTTTGACTACCAATTGGTTTTTAGCGACACACCTGGCGTTCTAGATCCTGCCTATGCGTTGCAAGAAACCATGTTGTCGGCGGTTAAGTCTGCATTTGAGGATGCTGACATCTTCCTCTATGTAGTAGAATTAGGCGAGGGCCCCTTAAAGAATGAACATTTATTCAAAGGATTGCAAGAGGCGGATAAGCCTGTTCTAGTTCTGCTCAATAAGGTGGACTTGCACGACCAAGAAAAGTTAGAACGTGAAACGGTCCTTTGGAGCACTTGGATGCCCAAGGCGGAAATAATCCCCATTTCGGCTTTGACCAAGTTCAATTTGGATTATGTCATGCAGCGCCTTTTGCAGTTACTGCCTGAATGCCCCCCCTATTTTGAAAAGGGACAATTAACGGACCGCTCAGAACGCTTTGTAACGTCGGAGATTATCCGCGAACAAATTTTGCTGAACTACAGCAAAGAGATTCCCTATTCTGTCGAGGTAGGGATTGATACCTTTGTCGAAGAAGAAAAGATTATCAAAATCCGTGCACTATTGTATGTGGCGCGCGATTCGCAAAAAGGCATTCTAATTGGGCACAAGGGCGCCGCGCTGAAACGCGTGGGAACTGGTGCGAGGAAGCGCCTCCAAGACTTTTTTCAAAAACACGTTCACATCGAATTGTATGTGAAGGTGCAAGCAGACTGGCGGAATGACCGCAGCAAACTCAAACGCTTCGGATACGAATGAAATCCCTTGTAGCTATCGTAGGTCGCCCTAATGTGGGCAAGTCCACCTTTTTTAATCGATTGGTCCAACGCCGTGATGCCATTGTAGATGCCATTGCAGGCGTAACACGTGACCGTCACTATGGCCATACCGAGTGGATTGGAAAACGCTTTAACATTGTCGATACAGGCGGTTATGTTGAAGGGACGGACGACATTTTTGAAGGTCAAATCCGCAAACAGGTAGAAGCTGCCTTGGTTGAATGCGATGCAATTCTGTTTTTGGTGGATGTAGAGGATGGCATTACCCACGACGATAAAGAAATTGCGGCAATGCTCCGCAAGCAAGAAAAGCCCGTGGTCTTGGTGGCCAATAAAGTAGACAACCACCAACGTGCAGGGGTTGCTGCAGAATTCTATTCATTAGGATTAGGTGAGCCTATCTGCATGTCCAGCATCAATGGTGCGGGAACAGGCGAAGTACTTGATGTCCTAGTGGGACACCTACCCGTCATTGAAGAAGGGGATACAACCGATGATCCTTGGGAAGGCCTTCCGCGCTTGGCTATCGTGGGACGTCCAAACGTAGGTAAGTCCTCATTGACCAATGCGCTTTTTGACGAAGAAAAGTCCATTGTGACGGACATTGCAGGTACCACGCGTGATACGGTCAATGCCCATTTCAACAAATTTGGTATGGAGTTTTTGTTGCTGGATACGGCAGGGTTGCGTAAGAAAGGCCGGGTCAATGAAGACCTTGAGTTTTACAGCAATATGCGTAGTATCCGGACCATTGAAGATTCCGATGTTTGCATCTTGGTCATTGATGCCGCCCAGGGATTTCAAGCGCAAGATTTGGCCATCCTCAATGTCATTGAGAAAAACAATAAAGGCCTCGTGATTTTAGTCAATAAATGGGATTTGGTCGAAAAGGACCACAAGTCCATGGATGAATATAAGAAGCTCATTCTAGAGCGTACCAAGCCTTTTGTGGACATCCCTGTGATATTTACTTCGGCCATCACCAAGCAGCGCGTGCTCAAAGGAATTGAAGAGGCCATGGAAGTGTATAAACGCCGCAAGGCCCGCATCACCACCTCAAAGTTGAACGATGAGATGTTGCCGATCGTCAAGCATATGCCGCCGCCGATTTATAAGGGAAAAGAAGTCAAGATTAAGTACGTGACGCAACTTCCTACGCACTATCCGCAGTTTGTCTATTTCTGCAATCTGCCCCAGTATGTGAAAGAATCCTACTATCGTTATGTCGAAAATCAGATGCGTAAGCAATATGACTTTTCGGGCGTGCCGATTGTGGTGTACTTCCGTAAAAAGTAAACGCGTTTTTTAGGCAGTAGCCTTTCTGAAGGCAGCCTCCAGATTTTCGCCGCCCTTTGCAGTGAAGACCTCAATGGCTTCTTGTCGGACAATTTTGCCCTGTTTGATAAAGACCACTCGGTCACACAGCGCCTCTACCTCCTGCATAATATGGGTGGAGAGCAGCACGGTTTTGTTGGCCCCCACACGTCGAATGAGTTTGCGAATTTCAACTAGTTGATTGGGGTCAAGTCCTGTGGTGGGCTCATCCAGAATTAGAACCTCGGGATCGTGCACCAAGGCCGCCGCAAGACCAACGCGCTGGCGATAGCCCTTTGATAACTGTTTGATCTGCTTATGGCGCTCAGGGGTCAGGCCCACCTCTTCAATACAGGTTTCAACCGCTTCATTCGTTGCGCCATAAATACGGGCCACAAAGCGCAAGAATTCTGTCACATACATATCCATGTACAAGGGGTTGTGTTCGGGCAAATAGCCCACCTTTCGGCGCACTTCAAAGGAGTCTTTAGCGCAGTCTAATGCGCATACTTCCGCTTCTCCAGAAGTGGCAGGAAGGTAGCCCGTTAAAATTTTCATCAAGGTGCTTTTCCCAGCACCATTAGGCCCCAGTAAGCCCACGATCTGCCCTTTGGGCAAGTCTAAGGTTACGGCATCCAATGCCTTTTGCGCACCGTATACTTTGGTAAGTTCTTGCGTCCGTATAGCCATTTTTAGCGTTTGCTAAAGAGAATGATCCACGTCGCCCAGCCGCCAGCAGCTTGAATGGTTGCACGGGTACGTGCTTGGTAGGTATAGCATTCTACATACACCGGGTCAGAAAAACTCCCTTTGTTCTTACTCAACAATAAAACGCGTTCATCCCTGAGTGGATGATAATCTTTCAATAGGTCATAGATGACCGTAATAGGGCCAAAGAACACCCCGCCAAAGAAATTGTGCCATTGACGACCACGCAGCCGGACATCCCGATAGGCACGAAGGCAAATATCTACGTCATCTAGGCGTGTGGGATCCTCCAAACCAACAAAGGCCAGTTCTTTTGCTGGGATGCGGAATCGCCTTCCATCTTGCACAAAAAGCACATGACTTTTTTGAACTTTGCATACAGAGCCCTCAAAGGAGTGGCCATTTTGAAGGACAATCAGGTCTTTTGCCTGCAGCACAGCAGGGAGAAGGAAGAGAAATAGAAGAAACTTTTTCATAAGAATAATGCTCCACCGAAAGTAAGGCAGATATCTTTGGAATGAAATGACAGGACGCGTAATTAAATCCACCGGGAGTTGGTACAAAGTCGAGCTTCAAGATGGAGCCCTCGTTGACGCACGTTTGCGTGGAGCCATGCGCTTGCAGGGGTCCAAGGCAACCAACCCCGTGGCGGTGGGTGACTTTGTAGACCTAGAGCCAGAATCGGAGGGGCGCTATGCCATTTCGATGGTACAGCCCAGGAAGAACCATATGGTGCGTCGTTCCGTGAATTTGTCTAAAAAGACCCAAGTGATTGCCGCCAATATTGACCAAGCGGTCCTTGTGTGTACGATAGCAGCCCCTAAAACACTCTATGGTTTTATGGACCGGTTCTTGGCGACGGCAGAGGCCTATGGCGTCCCGTCTTTATTACTTTTTAATAAAATCGACGCTTATGGCGAGGCGGAATTGGAAGAATTAAACTATCGAGAGCTTGCTTATAGCAAGGCAGGATACCAAAGTCTGCGGGTTTCTGCGATCACCGGAGAAGGTTTGGAAGAATTAAAGGCCGCATTACAAGACCAGGTCACGTTGTTTTCTGGTCATTCAGGTGTAGGAAAGAGCACGTTAGCCAATGCCCTTCAGCCGGGTTTAGACCTTAAAACAGGCGTTATTTCTGCGGCGCACGGCCAAGGTCAGCATACCACCACCTTTGCCGAGATGCACCCGCTCCATTTTGGGGGCTATCTCATTGACACACCTGGCATTCGTGGCTTTGGGCTTGTGGACATGGAACGGGACCAGATCGGCCATTATTTCCCTGAAATTTTTGCCCTCAGCGATGCGTGCCGTTTTAACAATTGCACCCATGAGGATGAGCCCAATTGCGCTGTTCGTTCTGCCTATGATGCCCATCAGATAGCCCCGACCCGCTATGAAAATTACTTGTCCATGTTACACGGAGACGAAGGGGAAGATCCTTACCGTCATGGAGAAGGTAAAGGGAGTCAGGCATGAGAGTGGTCGTCCAGAAAGTGCTTTCTGCCTCGGTGACGATTGGGGGCCAAGTACATGCAAGAATTGACGAGGGCCTTATGGTCCTTGCTGGATGGGAAGCCATCGACACCGCCGAAGACAATCAGTGGATGGCGCAGAAGATCAGTAAAATCCGTCTTTTTGAAGACCATGAAGGCGTCATGAACCGTTCCATCATGGAAGCCGGTGGGCAAATTTTGGTAGTCTCGCAATTCACCTTGCACGCATCCACCAAAAAAGGCAATCGCCCGAGCTACTTTAAAGCAGCACACCCTCGTATTTCGCAACCGCTCTACGAAGACTTTTTGGACCAGTTGTGGAATGCATCCAACCTGCCCGTAAAGTCAGGCGTTTTTGGCGCTGATATGCAAGTAGCGCTGATCAATAACGGGCCCGTCACCGTCACTATGGACTCACAAAACAAAGAATAATGGAAGCCCCTATCAAAGACCTTCAAGCACAAGTTGACCAGTGGATCACAGATTTTGGTGTTCGCTATTTTAATGAACTCACCAATATGGCGCAACTCACCGAAGAGGTGGGTGAGGTAGCAAGGATCATTGCGCGCCGCTATGGGGAGCAATCTGAAAAACCCAGTGATGCTGCAAAAGATTTGGGCGAAGAATTGGCCGATGTTCTTTTTGTCACCTTGTGCTTGGCCAACCAGACTGGCACCGATCTTCAAGCGTCCTTTGACCGCCGGATGGTGGACAAAGGAAACCGAGACCAATCCCGGCATGCCAACAACCCCAAATTGAAGTAGCCCTGCATGCGCATCCTTCGCAAGGACCCCTTTTGTACCTTTGCCCACACAATCTTTTAGACATGCGTCCAGACTTATTTGAACACCCCGATTACTACGGGTTAGATGAATTGCTTAGCGAGGAGCACAAGCTCGTCCGCGATGCCACCCGTGAATGGGTAAAACGCGATGTGAGCCCCATCATTGAAGACTATGCTCAAAAGGCGGAATTTCCGCAACAAATCGTCAAAGGATTGGCAGAGATTGGTGCTTTTGGTCCTTATATCCCCGTTGAATATGGCGGTGCAGGTCTAGATCAAATGAGCTACGGACTGATGATGCAGGAGATTGAGCGCGGTGATAGCGGCGTACGATCTACGTGTTCAGTGCAATCATCCTTGGTCATGTATCCTATCTACGCCTATGGCAATGAGGCACAGCGAAACAAATACCTACCCAAGCTTGCAAGTGGCGAGTGGTTGGGCAGCTTTGGCTTGACCGAACCCAATTTTGGTTCAAATCCAGGAGGAATGGTCACCAGCTTTAAGGATATGGGTGACCACTACCTATTGAATGGAGCAAAAATGTGGATTTCAAATGCGCCCTTCTGTGACGTGGCCGTCGTTTGGGCAAAAAATGAAGAAGGTCGTATCCACGGTTTGTTGGTTGAGCGCGGCATGGAAGGATTTACTACGCCAGAAACACACAACAAATGGTCATTGCGTGCGTCTTCTACAGGCGAATTGGTTTTTGACAATGTCAAGGTTCCCAAGGAAAACCTTTTACCCAATAAGTCGGGCTTGGGCGCGCCACTTGGCTGCCTAGATTCTGCACGCTATGGGATTGCCTGGGGAGCGCTTGGCGCTGCGATGGATTGCTATGACACGGCCCTTCGGTATTCAAAGGAGCGCATTCAATTTGACCGTCCTATTGGCGGATTCCAATTGCAGCAAAAGAAATTGGCTGAGATGATCACAGAAATCACCAAAGCACAATGGTTGACCTACCGTTTGGGTCAACTCAAAAATGAGGGCCGAGCCACCACTGCACAGATCTCTATGGCAAAACGCAATAACGTTGACATGGCCTTGACCATAGCGCGTGATGCGCGTCAAATGTTGGGTGGTATGGGCATCACGGGCGATTATCCCATTATGCGCCATATGATGAACTTAGAATCCGTGGTGACCTATGAAGGCACCCATGATATTCATTTGCTTATCACGGGTATGGACGTTACCGGTATTTCTGCGTTTAAATAAGTGAACGCCTAGAAAAGACAAGGCTATAAGCGTCTAAGAGAAAAAGGGTTTAAGCGTTTAAGGGTAGAAGTGACGACGCACAGAAGCGTCTTTTCCCTTCAACTCTTTAATCCCACCAACCTAATACAAAAAAGTATCAAAGGGGAAGCGCACGGCGTGCAACGTGGCCACGGCGCGGTAGATAGATTCACGTAGACTATCAAAGTTGCCTTTCTGTGTTGCAGAGATAAAGACGCATTGTCCGCCAAGCTCTTTAATCCAGCGATTTTGAAAGTCTTCGATGCGCGGCAGATACCCATCCGCATCTTTTTCTGGCATCCAAGCATCCACCTTGTTAAAGATGACCAAGATGGGCTTTTCGTGCGCTTTGATTTCCGTTAGGATCTGATCAACCGAAGCCATATGGTCCTCATAGGATTCATGCGCAATATCCACAACATGAAAAAGGATATCCGCTTCTCGGACCTCATCCAATGTCGACTTGAAGGACTCGATCAATTGAGTAGGTAGTTTTCGGATGAAGCCAACCGTATCCGTTAAGAGAAAGGGCAAATTGCCAATTACGATTTTGCGTACCGTCGTGTCAAGGGTCGCAAAGAGCTTGTTTTCGGCTAATACCTCCGTCTTTCCCAGGGCATTCATTAGGGTAGACTTGCCTACGTTGGTATATCCCACCAGGGACGCGCGAATCAAGTTGCCGCGGTTTCCCCGTTGGGTGGCCATTTGTCGGTCAATCTTTCCTAGCTTTTGCTGAAGAAGGGTAATTTTTTGTTTGATGATTCGGCGGTCCGTCTCGATCTGCGTTTCACCCGGACCACGCATGCCAATTCCCCCCTTTTGACGCTCTAAGTGCGTCCACATTTTGGTAAGACGCGGAAGGAGGTACTCATATTGGGCTAGTTCAACCTGGGTGCGGGCATAAGAGGTTTGCGCACGTGCTGCAAAAATGTCCAAAATCAAGTTGGTGCGGTCCATCACCTTAATCTCGAGCATACGCTCAATATTTTTTAATTGGGAAGGGGACAGCTCATCATCAAAAATGGCAAGGTCTATTTTGTTCTCGTCCACATATTCTTTGATCTCCTCCATCTTGCCGCTGCCCAAGAAGGTACTGGAATCGGGTCGATCTAGTTTTTGCGTGAAGACCTCAAGGGTTTCAGCCCCTGCAGTAAAGGCCAAGAAGCGAAGTTCTTCAAGGTATTCTTCACTTTTGGCTTCGGGTTGAGCACGCGTGATAGCGCCAATAAGGATGCAGCGTTCCGGCTCTGTAGACCGGGCAGAAGTACGTTCAAGCATAGAACGTACTTAGAACAAACGATCCCATGGAATCCGACTTGCAATCAGCAAGAAGGCCAAACCGAAATAGCGCAAAATGGCTTTGTCTTTGGCAGCATCATCTGCGGCCTTCTTGAATCTGCTATGGCCAATCGTCAAGAGCACAATGCCTAAAATGTTGACGGTGAGATGCTCAACAGCAAACCAACGCAAGTCGGCATCTTTCATGACTTCTGCGGTATTGGAGGTCAATAGTGAAAACCAAGGCCCAACAAAATAAAGTCCTAGGCCCAACAGCAGCTGCGTATGGCCTGTTATCAAGGCGAATGTGCTCAAGAATTTACGGGCACTTGCACTGGGGGTTTTGCCTGAAATACGGCTATAAAGCGTCAAAAAAAGCAATCCCACGGTAGCGAGCAAAAAGAAATATGCCAGCAGTCGGTGGGTGTGGAGCAGTCCTGTGTACACGATAATTACGTTTAGTCCGAAGCCAAAGGTACTTCAATAAAAAATCGTCACCACCTTTGCTGTTGTTAAAGCAAACGTCATGGCGAAGAAAAATGCTCCGATTCGGAAGCGCGACATATTGGATTACCACGAAGGACCACGTCCTGGAAAGATTGAAGTCATTCCAACCAAGCCTTCAAATTCTCAACGCGACTTAAGTATTGCCTATTCTCCAGGTGTAGCAGAGCCCTGCTTAGAAATTGCGGCCAATCCCTCTGACGCCTATAGATATACCGCAAAGGGAAATCTGGTAGCCGTCATTTCCAATGGCACAGCCGTTTTAGGATTGGGTGATATTGGCGCGTTAGCATCAAAGCCTGTGATGGAAGGGAAAGGGGTGCTATTCAAAATCTTCGCAGATATTGATGTGTTTGACTTAGAATTGGACACCAAGGATCCAGAAAAATTCATTGAGACCGTAAAAATTCTGGCCCCCACCTTTGGAGGCATTAATTTGGAGGACATCAGTGCGCCAGAATGTTTTGAAATTGAGCGACGTTTGCGCGAGGAGCTGGATATCCCGGTCATGCACGATGATCAACATGGCACGGCCATCATTACAGGGGCTGCGCTTTTAAACGCATTAGAAATAGTCCAAAAGGACATCAAGCAAGTCAAGGTGGTCTTTAACGGCGCCGGCGCTAGTGCCATTTCTTGTGCTACGCTCTATTTAGTCTTGGGCGTTGACCCTAAGAATCTCATCATGTGTGATTCTAAAGGGGTCATACATTCAGGTCGGACCGGTTTAACCCATGAAAAACTAGGTTTTGCACGCGACACCCCACTGCGTGAACTTTCGGAAGCGATGGATGGCGCTGACGTATTTGTAGGCCTATCCAAAGGCAACATTTTGACGCCTGACATGATCAAAACTATGGCAAAGGACCCGATTGTCTTTGCGTTGGCCAATCCTGATCCTGAAATTCAATACGATATAGCTAAGTCGACCCGTGATGATTTGATCATGGCCACCGGTCGAAGTGACAATCCCAACCAGGTCAACAATGTTTTAGGATTTCCCTACATCTTTCGCGGAGCCCTAGATGTTCGGGCTACCCGCATCAATGAAGCCATGAAGTTGGCGGCGGTCCGTGCTATTGCAGATCTGGCCAAGGAGCCTGTTCCTGAGATTGTCAATCTGGCATATGGCAGTAGGAATATGACGTTCGGTCAGGATTACATCATTCCAAAGCCATTTGATCCGCGTTTGATTTATAAGGTTTCTTCCGCCGTGGCTCGTGCCGCAATGGAATCCGGCGTGGCACAAACCTCCATTGCCAATTGGGATGCCTATGAAGAAGAATTGCGAAGCCGATTGGGTCGAGATGATAAATTCATCCGTTTGGTCATGGAAAAAGCTAAGACCCATCCCAAAAAGGTGGTCTTTAATGAGGCAGACAATTACCGTGTACTGAAGGCAGCTCAGATTGTGCTTGAAGAAGGAATTGCGGAGCCTATTCTTTTGGGAGATGCCAGCCGTATTCAAGCGTTGAATGAAGCGTATGCCCTGGGGTTAGAAGAGGTGCAAGTCATTGATGTAAAGTCCCTTCATGTTCCTCAAATCGAAGCATATGCAGATGCATATTACAAGGTTCGTCAACGCAAAGGCGTAGGCTTTGACGAGGCGCGCCGCAACATGCGGAACCGAGATTATTATGGTCCGATGATGGTTCTTATGGGGGATGCCGACGCCTATATCACAGGGTCGATGGTAAAGTATCCACGTGCTGTTAAACCCGTATTAGAAATTCTGGGTCCAAAAGACCCTAGCCGAACTGTTGCAGGCGTCTATGTGATGTTGACCAAACGCGGTCCACGTTTCTTTGCAGATACCACGATGAACCAAGATCCTTCTGCTGAACGTGTGGCGCAGATCGCATGCGAAGCAGCGGCCATGGTGCGTAAAATGAATATAGAACCACGTGTGGCCTTGTTGAGTTACTCCAATTTTGGCTCTTCAGTAGATGGCAAGACACCCCGTAAAATGCGTGAGGCATTGCGCATTATTCGTGAGCGTGAACCAGGGCTGATTGCAGACGGTGAAATGCAGGCAAATTTTGCCGTAGACAATACACTGCTGCAGGAACAGTTCCCCTTTAGTGACTTGGTCGGAAAAGAGCCGAATATTTTTGTTTTCCCTGGCTTGAGCTCAGCCAATATCTCTTACAAGCTTTTGCAGTCAATGGGCAGCATGGAAGCGGTGGGCCCTTTGCTCATTGGATTGAGCTATCCTGCGCATGTATTGCAGTTGGGTTCTAGCGTCCGCGAGATTGTCAATGCGGCAGCGATGGCGGTGATTGATGCGCAGTCGCGGGAGGCAATTGACTAAATCCAAGGGCAGCCAGTAGGGCAAGTCCAACACATAGCCACCAGAGAGAAGGAAATCCTTCTGTGGCAATCATGTGCATCCCGATGATGGGCGCGAGTATATGACCGAAGGCATAGGTGGCAGCATACATGCCCAAATAGCGTCCTCTTGAGGTGTCACCCGCACGCAGGGTGATCCATGAGATCATAAAAGGCATAGCTAGGATTTCGCCTATACTTAGGATTCCCATTGAAAGGAAGAGAAAGGGAACACCCTCTAAAAGGTTCAGGCTGGCAAAGGAGATAGCGAGGGTGATACAGCCCAAAGCGATGGCATAGCGTGGCTTGATTTTATGCTCAGCCCAATTGACAAAGACCATTTCACAACCCACAACTAAAACACCATTGGCGCCCAACAACAGGCCAATCATTTCTTCGGAAAGGGCATACTTAGATCGGTAATACAAGGGGAGTGTGGCGACAAGTTGAAAGAATACGACGGCAAAAAGCAGAACAAGGCCAGAAAAGGCAAGGGCACTTTTGTCTTTAAAGGGAGAGCGTCCCTTAGGTTTTTGAGCGCGTGGTGTGCGTGGCTGACGCTTTCTAAAATACGCGGTGAACAGAATACCTGCACCAAAACACGTCAAGGCATCTGCCCAAAAAAGTCCTTGATAGTTTAAAGCTGCGATCAAACCTGCGGCAGCTGGACCTAGAGAGAAGCCAAGGTTAATGGCCATGCGGTTCAATGAAAAAGCCTTGGTAACATTTTCGGGTTTTGCATACTCAAAAACAGCCGCAGCATTTGCAGGTCGCACCATATCTGCTACAGCGGTCAAGAAAAACAAACCGGCACAGAGGAGCCAAAAGCTCGAAACAAATGACAGCCCCAAAAACAAAAGGCTTCCGCCAAATAGGGCAAAACTTTGCACTTTGTAGCTGCCAATACGGTCCGTCCAGTACCCTCCATTGAATGCCCCGAGCATGGAGCCGGCGCCAAAGCAGGCCATCACATAGCCCGTGTCTTCTAATGTGAAGCCTAATCCCTCTATTAAGTATAGGCTCAAAAAGGGGAGGACCATCGTGCCTGCCCGGTTGATCAGCATCACCGTGGCAAGTACCCAGGCTTCTGGCGATAGACCCGTAAAGGCGGCCTTATACCCGCGCATAGCGGCATGGATAGGATTTTGAATCGGCATGAAGGCCCAAAGGTACCGCCGAATAGGGGCATGGGATTTGCTATCTTCACCTCAATGAAGCGCTTTCTATTTCTTTTGCTTGTAGGTGGGTCGTTAACAACAATGGCGCAGCAAGAACCCCATTTTTTACAAGGATTTGGCTATGATTATTCTATTGGCGTTCCGCGGAATAATTCAGGACAACTTTTTATGGGCAATGGTGCATCCTATGTGTTGCGTTATATCAAGCCTGTCAATGAAAATTTGAGCTATGGCGTGGGCCTTCCCATCGGGGCAAGCCTAGTGCAGTCTTTGGTTTCCGGAGCGGCGGCCATTGGGGCAAACTATGCGATTAGTGCTGACCTCCATGCCGGGATGGGCGCAACAGAATTAAGCAACAACCTTGTTGGGGGCTTTTTCGGTCTAGGCTTTGGCAGTTATGATGTCTATTACGTGGACTTATACGGAACGACTAGAGATGCACACTATGGCCCCTATGTACATGCAGGGCTGCGCATCCCTTATTATGGTCAAAATATCACCCTAGCGGTGGCCAATTGGCGTGGAATGAACGCCCAGAACGGGCGCAGCCAAGTGTTTGCCATTAAGTTGATCTACGAGTTTTTATAAGGCTTTCGTTTGACGTTGCCCTAGCCTTGTAGCAAGCGCTTCACCATATCCGCTACCACTTTTCCTTCTGCTTTTCCTGCCATAGCTTTGCTGCAGACACCCATGGCTTTACCAAAGTCAGCGGGGCCTGATGCGCCAATCTGAGTTAAGAGGGGTCTTAGGGCTGCTTCTAAATCATCCCCTTCGATCATCTGTGGCAAGTAGGCTTGGATAATGGCCAACTGCTCTTCCTCTACCTGGGCAAGGTCTGCTCGGTTTTGGGTATTATAGATATCTGCTGACTCTTGTCTTTGCTTTTTGAGCCTTTGTAGCACCGTGATGGTTTGTGCTTCCGTCAACGAACCGCTGTTCCCTGGATTAGACTTTTCCATCGTTAAGGCAGAGCGTATGGAGCGAATGGCCTCAAGGCGCACAGACGCTTTTGCGCGCATGGCATCTTTAAGGTCTTGGGTGAGCTGGGCGTCTAAGGTCTCAATCAACATTGTCGTGTAAAAATGAATTATGCGAGCGAAATTCGATGTCCTTGTTATCTCCACTTATCCCCGTTTGACCAAGGTTGGATTCTTTAGAGTGCGCGATAGGAGTGACATCCATGCCTTTGCGTTCGTAGCTAGGAGTCTCCCAATCTTGCTCGTCCAGGACCATTGCCTGGACATGGCCTTGAAAACTATGGTTGTAGTTCTGCAGATAAGCGCGACGTTCTGCTGCAACCCGGGCAAGTTGTTCTCGGCTAATGGGGTCGTGTTCAGGATCTAGATGCGCGGGACCTTTGGGTACATTAGAAACCACTTTTAATTCAAATCCCTCCTCTTTAGCGGCTTTTTCTGCGGTGTCTTTTGCGTCATATGCAACGCCTTGCTTGGGTAAGGCGGCCTCTGGATCTAGGAAAGGGGATGAAGAAGGTACTTGCACCTCTGAAACAGCCCAATCTTCGGTCACGCTAGGGTTGGAGGTTGCTATGGCATCTTGTACTGCTTCAAATGCGTCTTCCTGCTCAGAAAGCACTTCGGACGTCGCATCTGAGGACTCAACCCTTTGAGATTCTGCTATGGTTGGCGCAGCCGTGCCGTTGAGTTCCGCTTCAAGTGCCCGTAGATCTTCAAGATTATAGCTAGCAACTTCTCTGCGTGGGGCGATCGCTTCATTGGCTTCATTGGGAACATTTTCTTCCAGCGAAGACCGTTCTTCTTGGTCGCTAAGTGCGGCTTCACTGTTTTCCATGAAGGGCTCCTCAGAAACGCTTTCTGTCATGGTTTCTGATGGGGCATATACTTCCTTGTAAAGGGTCGATTCCGCTGCGTCATGTAGTTCATAATCCACTGCAGGGAATAGGTCTTCTACCTCCAAAGAAGGCGCTACAGGCATAGGCACTTCAGGGATAAATTCGTTGATGGGGGCATCGTGGCTGAATGCGTCAAAGCTGTCCACGCCTTCTAAGGCAAACCCTTCAGATTCATCCTCTAGGCGATAGGCTGTGGATTCACTATCGAATGCGCGCTCCTCCTTCTGTTCAGCTGCATGTAGCGGTTGTTCGATGTCCCATTCAACGTCAGCAGACATATCAAAAGCGGGCATATCATAGGCGGATTCTTCGGCCGTATTGTCAAAGGCTTCCCCCATTGGAAGATTTTCTTCGCCTTCAATATTGGGCGCAGAGAACTCAGATTCTATGGGTTGATCCCAAGGTGATAACGCCCCTAGAGTGGAAAGGCCTTCCGATAAAGGCAGTGCATCTTCAATGGGCGCTGACGCCTCGGATGCTTCAGGGCTAGACAACTCCTCCAGTTGGTGAACAACAGCAGAGGCATCGTCCTCATGGTCATGGGCAGCCAGGGGTTGCTCAGCAGGGGAGGTGGGTGAAGGGATACCTCGGCTAGCCTTTTTTGGGTCTTCCGGTAGAGGTTGATCCTCAATGGCCTGAAACAAATCAATTTGAGCGCTGGCAGCCTTTGGCTCTGGCATCTTGGGCACCTGGTTCAAGGGCTTGTCCTCTTCTAGGTCGTAGACCACGGTTTCGGGCACTGAAGGGGCGAGGGTACCTACGGGGTTATTTGCACTAAATCCAGTGGCAATAACGGTCACTTGTATGGCTTCTCCGAGTTGCTCATCCTCGCCAATGCCCATGATGATGTCTACTTGGCGTCCCGCTTGGTCTTGGATGTGGTCATTGATTTCGCCAATTTCATCAAAGGTGATTTCGCGCTGTCCTGTACCCGATACAATCAACAGCAAGACATGCTTGGCCCCTTGAATGTGGTTGTCATTTAGCAGCGGTGAATCCAATGCTTCTTGGACCGCCTCCATGGCGCGATTGGGGCCCGTTGCTTTGGCCGAGCCCATGATGGCAGTACCTGAATTGCGCAAAACAGTTCGCGCATCGTGGAGGTCAATATTCACGTTGTAGTGATGAGTGATAACCTCCGCAATGCCTTTGGCCGCTGTAGCCAAAACTTCGTCTGCCTTGTTAAATCCTGCTTTAAATCCTAGGTTACCGTAGACCTCACGCAGTTTGTTGTTGTTGATGACAATCAAGGAATCAACGTGTTCCTTCAGCTTTGCTACCCCAGCTTCCGCTTGACGTTGGCGCATGCCTCCTTCAAAAGCGAAAGGAGCAGTGACAATGCCTATCGTCAAAATACCCATTTCTCTTGCGGCTTTAGCAATGATTGGGGCGGCCCCTGTACCTGTGCCACCACCCATGCCCGCCGTAATAAAGACCATCTTGGTTTGGCTTTGTAAGGCAGCCTGAACTAGGCCATAGGATTCAAGGGCTGCTTGTTCACCTACGTCAGGGTTTGCGCCTGCACCTAGCCCTTCGGTAAGATCGGCGCCTAGTTGAATCTTAGTCTCCACAGGGCTGTGGGCTAAAGCCTGCGCATCCGTGTTGCAGACAATAAAGTCCACGCCGCGAATGCCTTGCATCTTCATGTAGTTGACCGCGTTAGAACCACCGCCACCAACGCCAATCACCTTGATGACGGAAGATCTATGCTTAGGAAGGTCAAAATCTAATGTATCGCTCATAAGGATGATAGGGTCATTCGTCAATTAGGTCGATAAACTTGTCTGCCCAACGCTTGAACCAATTTCCTTGGCTGTCGCTTTGCGCAATTTTTGTACGTTTTATTTCTGTCTCAATAGGGGAAGATGCTTCTACCGCTTCCATCTCTTCCGTATCCAGAGGGGTATTCAGCAGATGGTCATATTGGGTCTCGTCTTCTATAGCATCCCCCTCTGCGAAGCCTGCCGTGTGTAATTCCATTGGTGTGCCTTCGTTAGGATTCATACCAATCCCAACGGCCACCTCTTCGAGAAGGGGGTCCTCGATGGCCTCATTTTCAGTGACAAAATCAATATCCTTGCGGCTGTTGAGTCCTTGCATCAATAGTCCCACGGCCGTGGAATAAATAGGGGAGTTCAAGGGGTTGCTCGCATCCAAAGAAGCCAAATGCTCATTGGGATAGCCCACGCGGGTATCGAGGCCAGTCAAGTACTCCACCAATTGTTTGACGTGTTTGAGTTGGCTTCCGCCGCCGGTGATGACGACGCCAGCGATCAGTTTTTTAGAAGGCTGATCATAGCCGTAATTTTTGATTTCAGTAAAGACGGCATTGATGATTTCCGTGCAGCGTGCATGGATAATGCGGCTTAAGTTTTTAAGGCTGATTTCTTTGGGATCTCTACCGCGTAGCCCAGGAATAGCGACAATTTCATTGTCCTTGTTTTCGCCGGGCCAAGCGCTGCCAAAGCGCACTTTGAGCGTCTCAGCTTGCTTTTCGATGATGGCACAACCTTCCTTAATGTCACTAGTGATGATGTTGCCGCCATGGGGTATGACTGCCGTATGACGGATGATGCCGTCTTTAAATATGGCTACATCGGTGGTTCCTCCACCAATATCGACTAGCACAACGCCAGCCTCTTTCTCTTCTTGACTCAGTACAGCATCCGCACTGGCAAGGGGTTCTAAGTTAACGGTGTGGAGGTCCAGATGGGCGCTTTTCACACAACGAGCGATGTTCTTTATGCTTGTGAGCTGGCCTACAACAATGTGAAAGGAAGCTTCGAGTCGGCCGCCATACATGCCGCGCGGTTCTTTGATATCCCCTTGGCCATCCACCTTGTATTCTTGCGGAAGCACATGGATGATTTCTTCCCCTGGCATCATGGCAAGCTTGTGCACATTTTCAGTTAAGCGATCCAAGTCGGCATCCTCGATGACTTCTTCTGCATCCTCACGGGTGATATAGTCGCTGTGCTGCAGGCTGCGGATATGCTGGCCTGCAATACCTACGGCCACGGACTTGATCTGGAGCCCGGCGCTCTGCTCTGCCAATGCGACTGCCTTCTCAATAGACTCAATGGTTTGGGTGATATTCACGACCACACCGCGCTGCACACCTAGGCTAGGAGCGGTTCCGTGTCCGATAATTTCAATTTTGCCAAATTCATTGTGGCGTCCTATGAGGGCGACAATTTTGGTGGTGCCAATGTCTAGGCCTACGGCAATTCGGTTGGTTTTCATAGCTCAGTCTCTAAATCCATATACAATTTGGTCCGCAAAGCGCACGTCCGCCCATTGCAAGCTGTCCATGGACTTTGCTTGTAATATTTGCGCATACAGTGCGTGGGCTTTGTGGGCTTTTACTTTAAAATCTGCTGCATCCCCCCAGTTGAGCGAATGTGCATGCCATGCAGGGTAGGCTGTGTAGGTGCCTTGGTCGTCTCGGTGCAATGCAGTCCATCCGCCCGGAAAGGCTGGATGTTGACGTGCCTGGTCCAAAAGAAAAAGCGATTCCACCCTTGCAGCAGAGTCCAAATGGCCTGTAAGGAGCGGCAAAACAGCCGAAGCATGTGCAGACAAGGGGAATGTGGCTCCCTGATTGTCTACATATATCATTTCTAACTCGTTGGACATACGTGCTTTAGCTTGTTTTTGGACAATCTCCACATGGAGTACTCCTTCCCACGTTGAAAATACCTCTGCGCCCAGTACCAATGGGTGTTTCCGCAGGTTTTCTTCTAACAATGGAATGTTGATTTCTACCCGTGCTACGCTATCCCATGGAGCTCCAGCCGATTGCAGTATTTTTTGAAGGTCATCTTCAATTAAAAATTGTTGATTATCAGGGTGTTGAATGTCAACTTGGTAACGGATAATAGGCCGTTCTTGACGGACATTTTGGCTGCTGATCAAGGCAAATCCTCCGCCTATCAAGACGATCAACCAAGTGAAGAGGACGACAATACGTTTTACCCAGGTCATACGTGTAGGTATTGCAGCTGTTCAACAATGGGATCAACAAGGCGGTCTATGTCGCCGGCACCCACGGTAAGCTTAATGGGAGAAGGGCTAGAGGTCAGCCAAGTAGCCGCTTCTTCAAAAGAGAGCAAAGTGGCATGCGGGATAAGGTCGACCAAGGCCTGCGCATCCACGCCAGGAATGGGCAACTCGCGCGCTGCATAAATGGGTAATATACCTAAGTAGTCAGCCCCTTGCAGCGCATCTGCGAAGCCGTCCAAAAAGTCGCGGGTCCGGCTGTACAAATGCGGTTGAAAAATGAGCGATACTTCCTTTCCTGGATACAGACTGCGCACCGCTTCTAAAAGGCGTTGGATTTCTGTGGGGTGATGGGCATAGTCATCGATATAAAAACAGCCTTGTTGGGCCCAACGGATGTCAAACCGTCTGCGTACTCCTTGAAAAGTTCGGATGCCCTCGGCAATCGCCTCCATGGACACCCCGACATGGTTGGCCAAACATGCAGCCCCCAGCGCATTCTCAATATTGTGTAAGCCAGGAAGACCTGCGTTTACATTCGTTATGCGCTGGTCGTCTAAAACCAAAGTGAAGGATTGCCTTCCCTCTTCTACTGTGATGTCTTCTGCGCGAAAAGTTTCGCCTGACAGGCCATAGATATGGCCTGTGATGCCTTGAGCATGCGCACTCGCATACAGGGTCTGGCATTGTGCAGAAAAAACCGCAAAGGCTTCTGTAACATGCTGAGAATCACCATAAATATCCAAGTGGTCTGCATCGGTCGACGTGACGACGGCAGCAGTAGGGTGCAGATGCAAAAAGGATCGATCAAATTCATCTGCCTCTACCACTGTAATGTCTGCTGGGCCTGGCAAGAAATTGCTGTTGAGGTTGCTAGATATGCCCCCCAAGAATGCTTGAACGGGCATGCCACTTTGGTAAAGAATCCAGGCCAATAAGCACGAAGTGGTAGTTTTCCCATGCGTGCCGGCCACGGCAAGGCAGGTGCCGCGGTTGGCAATTTCACCAAGTAAAGCGGCGCGTTTAAGAACGCGTCTATCGGAGGCCAGTGCAGCCTGTAATTGTGGATGCCCGGCGGGTATAGCGGGGGTGTAAATCACCCATGCCTCGGGTTCAATATGCCAATCTTTTCGTTGATCTGAATAGCGAATGACTGCCCCTTCAGCAGCCAACTTTTGAGTCAAAGGGCTGGGTACTTTGTCATATCCGGTGACATGGATTCCCTGGGAAAGGGCCCAGCGCGCCAATGCGGACATGCCAATGCCGCCAATGCCTAGAAAGTCCATTGCTGCGGGCATCATCTTTTCCATGACCAATTTTTTTCTAGGTGATCAACAATGTCTGATGCCGCCAAAGGTTGCGCTAAAGCCCGCGCGCCCTCGCAAAGCATTTGACGTCGTGCACTGTCTTGTAAAAGATCTATGACTTGCTGAGAAAGGGCCCGCATCGCCTCTTTTTCAGGAAGATGAACCGCCGCATGTCGAGAGGCCAGACTCTGTGCATTGTGGGTTTGATGGTCCTCTGCCACATTGGGTGAAGGGATAAGGATGGATGCGGCACCGGCACAGCATAATTCAGAAAGTGTCCCCGCCCCGGCACGTGACACAACGACGTCTGCTGCTGTATAGGCAAGGACCATATCGTCCACAAAGGCTTGAATTTTTCTCCCTGGGGCATCCCCCAAGGTTGCCCGAAGATCTGCTTCATAAAACCGGCCACACTGCCATAATACTTGGTGACCTGCTGCGCGCCAAGTGCTTTCTGCGCTGGTGGTAGCCTGATTGATGGCGCGGGCACCTTGGCTGCCCCCTAAAATCAAAATCAAGGCAGATTGGGGGTCAAATCCCAAGGTTTTCTTCGCATGGGCCCTTTCCTGCTCTGATACAACGCGCTGGGATAGGTCCGCAATAGCTGGGCGAACCGGATTGCCGGTTTGGTGGGTTGAGGTCGCGGGAAAAACGGATTCCATGTGGGGGTAGGCGGTACAGATAGCTTTTGCCCTTCGGCTAACCAGTCGGTTTGTCCAGCCCGCAAAACTGTTTTGCTCCTGAATAAGGGTGGGGAAGCCTAGGCATTGCGCTACAAATAAGGTAGGCCCCGAAACATACCCCCCCGTGCCCACGACGGCATGGGGCTGCCATGCTTTCAGATGCCTCCGGACCTTCCATAAACTCTGAAGGATTTTCCACGGCAATCCCAAGTTTTTGTGCAGCGCCTTGCGCTGAAATCCCGCAATAGGAATGCCTTCGATAGGATAGCCAGCAGCGGGAATACGCTCCATCTCCATTCGCCCTTGAGCCCCAATAAAATGAAGGTCTGCGTCGGGATAACGCCGTTGAATTTCTTGTGCAATACTTACTGCCGGGAAAATATGCCCCCCCGTTCCGCCCCCGCTGATGACCACGCGGGGGGCGTTTAGGGTTGCTTTGGTTTGACTAGAAGACATCCTCAGTAGTATGAAGGGTTTCTAATTCTTGGGCATTTGCCACTTCAGCCTCCCGGTCCATTTTCTCTCCATCGCCACGGCCTCGGGAGACGGACAGAATGATGCCAATGGCCAGACAGGTCATCCATATGGATGACCCTCCAGCGCTCACCAGGGGCAAGGTTTGTCCTGTCACAGGGAACAAGTTGACCGCCACGGCCATGTTGATCATGGCTTGCAGTGAAATCGAAAAACTCAGTCCAATAACGACCAGTCGACCAAATAGATCCGGAGCCCGCCGGGCAACGCGCACAGAAGCCAACATAAACCAGAGGTACATGAGCAAGACAAACGTTCCGCCGACGATGCCGTATTCTTCGACAATCGTGGCATAAATGAAGTCAGAGTTATTCTGCGGCAGAAAATGTTTGTGTAATCCTCGTCCTGGACCCATGCCCGTGATTTGCCCCTCGGCAATGGCCGTCATGGCGAGCGTTGTTTGATAGGTGTCATCAGCATCACCCCCTCCAAAAAATGTGTCAATTCGCTCCATCCATGTATCCACGCGGTTAGGCATAGCCTCTGGAAAGGCTTTGGCAACGCTGATGAAAAGTGCTAGAAAGATCAATCCAGCGGCGAAAATTTTGCCCACATGCTTCATGGGGTATCCGCCTACCGCGAGGAGAATCATGCTATTGAAAAATATCAACGCCGTGGTCGAAAAGTTGGCGGGTAAGACCAATACACAGACCGCAAAAATGGGCCATAGCAGGGTTTTAATCGAGGCCTTAAATGCCCATTCCCCTTCTTTTTTGGCCAGTTTTCGAGCCAGGAAGACCATGAGAACCACATTGGCCAAGGCACTGGGTTGAAAGGACATCCCCAAGACGTAGATCCAGCGAGAAGAGTTAGCGCCCCCGATCGTCTGTCCCTGTGCAATGGTAAAGGTCAGGAGGCCGAGGGAAATCCAAAGCAACATGACCGAAAGGGGACCGTAATATCGATAGGGGAGTCGGTGTGCACCGAGGGCAATCAATAAACCCAACCCAATATGCGCCATATGCATCCACACGCTTGTACTGGTGCTAAAGACGGGTAGGAACGAAAAGACCGCCAAGAGCAGCGTGATCATCCAGATCTGTGTGCTGCCTTGAAAATAGGTCGTAAAGCGTTCCATGGGGTTCATCCTAGTCTTGGAGGTTTAGAGTTTGCGTACGGCAGCTTTGAATTGTTGCCCGCGGTCCTGATAGTTTTGAAAGAGATCAAAACTGGCGCAGCAAGGAGAGAGCAATACGGTTTCCCCCTTGGTGGCATGTAGATAACTGGTGCGCACAGCTGCCTCCATGCTTCCCACTTCCTCATACATTTCTACTCGGCCTTCGAAGGCTGCCCGGATTTTGGCAACATCCGGACCAAGTGCAATGACGGCTTTGACTTTCTTCTCTACCAAACCAAAAAGCTCCGCATAATCATTGCCTTTGTCCACCCCGCCAAGAATCCAAACGACCGGTGTTTTCATGCTTTCAAGGGCGTAGTAGGTAGAATTTACGTTGGTGGCCTTGCTGTCATTGACAAAGTGAATTCCGTGAACATGTCCAACACTTTCCATCCGGTGCTCTAGACCTTCAAAATGGGCTAGGGATTCGCGGACCATCTCGCTTCGCACCTGAAGTAGGCGTGCAGATAATCCAGCGGCAAGCGCGTTGTAGCTGTTGTGTTTGCCCTGAAGGGCGAGTTCCTCGATGGTCATAGCGTCTTGGGGTTGAGGGATGAGGGTAAAGTGTTTACCTTCAGGAAAAGCGCCTACGGTAGGTTTTTCCTGAGGTTCAGTGGTATAAATGGGGTATTTCTGCGCCCGAACTTGAGAGAGCTTGGCTACAGAAATGGGGTCTTCTGCGTAGTATAAAAAGGCGTCATCTTCTGTTTGATGCGCTGTAATCAAAAACTTTGTTTGGGCGTAGGCTTCTAGGGAGCCATAGCGGTCCAAATGGTCCGGGGTGATGTTGGTAAGAACCGCTACATGGGGCCGAAATGAAGGGCAGTCTTCTAACTGGTAGCTGCTGACTTCTAGCACGTAGATATCGGCAGGATCTCCCAGTAAGAGCCGCCCAGCACCGGTGCCAATATTGCCACCGACCCGAACATTTGCCCCACTCTTTTCGAGTATATGCCCCAACCATGCTGTGGTGGTGGTCTTTCCATTAGAACCTGTAATGGCTGCGACACGTGCATGTTGCGGCTTGCAGCGATAGAACCACTCTATGTCAGACCAAATGGGTATGCCCGCCGCACGTAATGTCTGGACCACCTCAACGGTGGGGGGGATGCCCGGGCTCTTGACCACTGCGGCAAATCCCAAAAGCTGTTGCACGTTGTGCCCTCCCTCTTCATATGAAATCCCTGCTGCCTCTAGCTCTGCCCGGTGGGCGTCCCCAAGCTGTTTGCCTTCAGACAAAAAGCAGGGAATCCCAAGGTGTGTAGCGAGTAAGGCTGCGCCCACACCGCTTTCGCCGCCGCCTAGAATAGCAAGGGATGCGGGTAGATGCATTAGCGTAGCTTGAGGGTGATCAGGGTGAGAATGGCGAGGAAAATGCCGGTAATCCAAAAACGCGTGACGATTTTGGCTTCGTGCAAGCCTTTCTTTTGATAATGGTGGTGTAGCGGTGACATGAGGAATATGCGTCGCCCTTCGCCGTACTTTCTTTTGGTAAACTTGAAATAGCTTACCTGTAATAGGACACTGACATTTTCAATCAAGAAGATCCCCGCCAAAATGGGAATGAGCAGTTCTTTGCGGACGACAATGGCAAATACGGCAATGATGGCGCCAATGGACAAACTCCCAGTATCGCCCATAAACACTTGAGCTGGATAGGTATTATACCATAAAAAGCCTATGCAGGCGCCCAAAAAGGCGGCAGCAAAGACAACCAATTCACCGGAATTGGGTATGTACATGATATCTAAATAGCTCGCAAATACCACGGATCCACTGACATAGGCCAAGATGGCTAAAGTGAAGGCGATGATAGCAGAAGTTCCGCCGGCTAGCCCGTCCAAACCGTCGGTCAGATTGGCACCATTGCTCACGGCTGTGATGATGAAGATGACAATGAGAATGAAGGCAATGGAAGCCCAAAGGCCACCTCCGGCCCATTCCATGAGGCTGCCATAATCGAAGGTGGCATCTTTGAGGAAAGGAATCGTGGTTTTGAGGCTGTGCTCCGCTTGACCAAACACAGGTGTTTGTTGCGCCACCTCCCCATAGAAGTTGGTCTGCCGCGCGATGGGCACCTCTTCTTTGAGGGTGACATCGGGATGAAAGGCCAGTACTGAGCCGACGATAACGCCGAGCGTCACCTGGCCAATGACTTTAAATAATCCTCTTAGACCTTCTTTGTTTTTCTGAAATACTTTGATGTAATCATCTGCAAATCCTATGGCGCCCATCCATAGGGTCGTGAGTAGAAGGAGTTGGATATAAATATTGCCTAGGTCCGCAAAGAGCAAAACAGGAATCACAAGGGCTGCAAGGATGATCAGCCCACCCATGGTAGGGGTCCCTTTCTTCGCCATTTGTCCTTCAAGTCCAAGGTCCCGAATCGTCTCACCAATCTGCTGTGCGCGAAGTCGTTCAATGAGCTGTCGACCAAAAAGCAAGCTGATGGTCAAAGCACCCAAAATGGCCATGGCAGCACGGAAGGTCAAAAACTGAAAGAGCCCGGCGCCGGGAACATCCAGCGTATCGAGGTAGGAGAATAGTTCGTAAAGCATAATTAGGCGTGGACGTCTTTAAGGGTGGATTTGAGTACGGCTACGTCGTCAAAAGGGTGCTTGACCCCTTCGATGTCTTGGTATTTTTCGTGTCCCTTTCCGGCAACCAATAGAATGTCACCTGCCTGGGCATACTGGCAGGCGAGTTTGATGCCTTGCGCACGGTCTTCGATGGCAATGCAACGACGTTTCTGCAAGGGGTCAAGGCCGTCTTCCATGTCTTTTAAAATGGCGGATGGGGATTCTGAACGGGGGTTATCGCTTGTGAAGACCACATAGTCACTCAGGTCAGCAGCAATTTGCGCCATTTGAGGTCGCTTGCCTTTGTCACGATCACCACCGCAGCCAACGACGGTCAAAATGCGTTGCGGTCCTTGCCGAAATCCTTGCAGTGCTTGCAGCACATTCTCTAGGGCGTCGGGCGTATGGGCATAGTCCACGATGCCCACGATGCCAATCGGGCCATCCACTCTCTGAAAGCGACCATCCACAGAGTGTAAGGCAGATATACCCTGCAGTGCTTCATCGGCCGGCATGCCAAGTGCGGTGGCAGCCCCATAGATGGCGGCTGCATTGTAAACATTGAAGGCACCAATTAAGTGCATCCAGCATTCTCTTTGGTTTACGCTCATCAACGTGCCATTCAAATGGCTCTCTAGGATGCGGACTTTGATATCTGCAGTCCGTTTAAGTGCATAGGTGATGGCTTTGCCTTTACAGTCTAAAAGCATGGTTTCACCGTGCACATCATCGATGTTTACCAAGGCAAAAGCCTGTGGTCCAAGGCCATCAAAAAGGCGTTTCTTCGCCGCTACATAGGCATCCATGGTTTGATGGTAATCCAAGTGATCGCGGCTAATATTAGAGAAAACAGCTCCCGCAAAGGGGATGCCGACGACGCGGTTTTGTATCAGGCCATGTGAGCTCACCTCCATAAAAACGATTTTACATCCTGCCTCGAGCATTTGTGCCAAATAGCTTTGCAGTGCCCATGCATCTGGGGTTGTGTGCGTAGCGGGAATTTCTTTGTGGTGGATCACAATCCGCACGGTAGAAAGCAGGCCGGATTTTATCCCCTGGTGCTGATAAAGCTGATGTAAAAGGGTTGCCGTAGTGGTTTTGCCATTGGTACCTGTGACCCCGACGACTTTCATTTTTTCTGCTGGGCGACCAAACCAGTTGGCAGCCAAGAGCGCATAAGCCTCAGTCGTTTCTGGGACGCATAAATAGGTGACCCCTGTCACCGGTGATGTGGGCAATTCTTCGCATACAACCGCACAGGCCCCCTGCTGAGCTGCTTGTGCGATAAATTGATGCCCATCCACATGTGTTCCACGGATGGCCACAAAAAGACTAGCCTTGCGAACGGCACGCGAATCGCTCGTCACACCATCAATAGCCACGTGCGTGGAACCGAGCACTTCTCGTAAGCGGAGACCGAAAAGTATGTCCTTTAATAACTTCATCCCAGTTTCAGTTCGATGGTTTTTTCGTTCCGAATGGCCGCTTGCACACGGCCATGGCCTTTGACTTGCACTTTGTACCCGTGCTCTTCCAACCATGCAATGGCATCAGGAGCGGACCAACCACGCAAATCAGGAAATTGCCCTGCTTCCATGGCTTGTCGTGCCGCGTCATGTTTCTGCCCATTTAACCGGTCAGTGCGCTTCTGCTCTGAGGCAATCCCATCATTCCAGTAGCCAGCTGCGGGGGCAATTTCTCGGGGGGTCATGCGGTAAACAGCCATCGCTACATCGCGAAAAACAGGCGCGGCAACAATATTGGCGTAATAGCCCACCGATATTTTGGGCCGATTGATCACCACGATGCATGAATACAAGGGATTGTCGGCAGGAAAATATCCCGCAAAGGAGGCTTGGTAGCCCCGGTTTTCGGGATCCCAATAGTTAAGTTGGCAAGTGCCCGTCTTACCTGCCAAACGTAAAGAGTCCGTAAATATGTTTTTTGCGGTGCCCCGAATAACAATCTTCTCCAAGAGGTCTTGGATTTGGTGTATGTTGTCCTTTGACGCAATAGCGGGGTGGAGGATCTCGGTTTGGTATTCTTCTACAATACTGCCACGATCTCGGGTGGCTTCCCATAAAGAGGGAGCGACCATAGTGCCTTCATTGGCAATGGCGTTGTAGAAAGTCAAGGTCTGAAGCGGGGTAGATAAAACACCGTAACCAAAAAACATCCAAGGCAAGGTGGTGCCATACCAATCCTTGTCGCCCGGTTTTGGAATATGAGGCTGGCTCTCTCCTTTGATCTGAATACCCGAGCGATCCGCCAATCCCAATTGGAACATCCGGTCAATAAATGCCTCTGGGTTCTTGGCATACTTTGGGTACAAGGCTTTGACAATGCCCGTATTAGAGGACAGTTCTAAGGCACGACCTAGTGATATGCGGCCATATCCCCCCCGGTGAGAGTCATTTACATTTCGGCCAAAAAGGGTATAAACGCCCGGAGAGGTGTCGATGATATCAGACGTGTCAACCGTGCCATCTTCAAGTCCAATCAAGACGCTAGCCACTTTGAAAGTCGACCCTGGTTCTGTTCGCTCCCAAACGGCATAATTGCGGAGTTCGTGGTAAACACTATCCCCAGCAATCTTTCCGAGGTTGGCCATAGCCCGAATTTTTCCAGTTTTTACCTCCATGAGCACGACGCAGCCATGGTCGGCTTGATACTTCTTGAGGGTATGCTCTAGGGCTCTATGTGCGGCATCTTGCATGCGCGCATCTAGCGTTGTGATAATGTCTTGGCCATTACTTGGCTCCCGGGTATAGGAGCTTTCCATTGGCTTCCATTGGTTGCCTCCAAGATGCTGCATCCAACGTTTGCCATCATGTCCGCGCAAAACCTCATGAAATGATGCTTCAAGGCCTGCCGTGGCATCGGGCCTTTGATATCCAATCGTCCTTTCGGCTAATTCCCCCAGGGGCATTAATCGGGTAAATCGCTCTTCAGCAATCAATCCTGTTTGGTAACGACTCCCGTCAAACAAGGGGGTCTGGGCAACCTTCCGGTAGTGTGAGTAACTCAAATTCTTGGCAATCAACGCATAACGTCGCTTGACATTAAACTGTTGCCTCAGATAGGCAGACCATTCTGTGGCATTTCTTTCTGGAAGTAACTGTGCTAATGCCTTGGCGGTTTCCTTGACATGTTCATTTATCCTACCTTCTTCGACCACGGCAGCATCCCAACGCAGTTCATATACGGGCATGGAGGTAGCCAAAAGTTGACCGTCTGAAGAGTAAATGTTGCCTCTATTCGCCGGCACTTCCCGCTCTTGAATCACTTTTTCTCTCGCAGCAGCAATGAGGTCAGGCCCGAGTTGGAAGGAAACATAATAGAGCTTGGTCAAGATGCTGAGCGTCAGCAAGGCAATAAAGAGCACAAGCCCAGCCATCCAACGCGCACTTTTTGGATGCAGATCACTCATCGGCCGGGGCGGTGATGCGCGCTGGTGCACGGTGAGACGGAATCAGTCCAATCGCATGACTGCGTTGACGTACCGAAGATTCTGTCCCCATTTTCATGAGATTGGACTTAGCTTCTAGGTATTCGCTTTCGAGTTCGTTGAGTTGAACCACCTTTTTAGAGATTTCACGGACGCGTGACTCTGCGCGGTGCGCACTCCAAATGGCCACAAGGCTTAAAAAAGTAAGATAGAGGGCAAAGGGCAGATTACGGATGATGACAGGATGGCCAATGAAGCTTCCGCGCAAAATCTCACGGGCGGCATTGCCCGATTGCGACAGCCGCTTTTTGGAGAGTTTTATAGCCATGATCCTTCACGTTTTTCTGCTCCACGCAGTTTGGCGCTGCGGGCACGCGGGTTTTCTTGCACTTCGTCAGGGCTTGGAATAAGCGCCTTGCGTGTAATCAAGCTAAAAGGCACCAACCGGTTGCCAAAGGTGTCGCGTGGAGCCTCTCCTTCTAATTTTCCTTCGCGGAAATACCGCTTGACGCGACGGTCCTCTAGGCTGTGATATGAAATGACGACAAACCGCCCACCTGGGGCAAGAACATCTCGCCCACTTTCTAGCAACTGCTCAAGGACTTCCATCTCTCGATTTACTGCAATGCGTAGGGCTTGGAAGACCTTGGCGAAGAGTTTTTCTCCTCTTGTTCCCAGGGGTTCTAGGATGTCTAAAAGTGTTTGCGTGCGGAGAATGGGTGCTTGATACTGTGCGGCTAAGATGGCTTGGGCGACCCGTTTGGGTTGATCCACTTCGCCATATACGGCGAGTGTGCGCACCAGGGTGAGCTCGTCCACCTCTTGCATCCATTCAGCTGCAGACTGCCCAATTCGTGGGTTCATCCGCATGTCCAAGGGGCCATCCCCTCGTATGCTGAAGCCACGGTCAAATACGTCAAACTGATGTGAACTCACGCCCAGGTCAGCCAAAATTCCATCCACATCAGTCGCCTTATGCAATTTCAAAAAGCGTCGGAGGTGTTCAAAATTGTGCGGAATCAGCGTGAAGCGTGGATCATCCAACGCGTTGGCTGCGGCATCTGGATCTTGATCAAATGCGAATAAGCGCCCTGCCGGTCCAAGGCGTTCTAGAATAGCGCGGCTATGGCCACCGCCACCAAAGGTGACGTCGACATAAGTGCCATTAGGGCGGATTTTGAGTAAGTCAAGGGATTCTTGGAGAAGAACGGGGCTATGGTACGTCATGGTGCTCGGATTGATCGCCCATAACCTCTTCTGCTAATGCAGCAAAATCCAATCCTTCGGGTTGGACTGCTTTCTCATAGTCTGCTTGATTCCAAATTTCCAAACCAAAAGGGGTAGCGCTAAAGACCACGGTTCCTTCTAAATGGGCAAAGGCAATCAAGTCTTTCGAAATCAATAAACGCCCGACAGCATCCATGTCAATTTGCTTTACGCCGGCATGAAAAATTCGAATGAATTCAGCATTTTTTTTGACAAACCGGTTGAGTTTCCCAATGGATGCAGTGAGACTTGCCCATTCTGATGGGGTATGCAACTCAAGACAAGGACTAAAAACACTGCGTTTCAAAATAAATCCACCTGCGCCCAGCTCCGCCAACTGCTTTTTTATGCCAGCAGGGACGGTGACGCGACCTTTCGCATCCATTTTACATTCATATACACCAAGTAATGGGGCCATATTCAGGGGGATTCTTCATCAAAAATACCTTTTTCTCCCACTTTCTCCCACAAAACCCCACAATAGTTAATAACTTTTCTCCTGAAAAAGAAAAGGCCAGGAAAACACGCCCTTCTTCGAAGCCAAATCCACACAAAGGGGAATGCGTATCTTTGCCCGATAATTATAACCTAATGTCCGAACCGGTACAAGAAGGAAAGTTTGAGTATCTCCAAGAGGGAACAGGGCATCCTATCATCTTCTTACATGGATTGATGGGAACGCTGAGCAACTTTCAAGAACAAGCAGACCATTTTAGCAAAGGTGGCTATCAAGTCACGGTGCCATTATTGCCTTTATACAGCATGCCTTTAGCTACAACTTCGGTCAAAAGCCTGACCAAATTTGTACGAGATTTTGTTGACCACAAAGGCTATGAAAAAGTCATTTTGGTGGGTAATTCACTCGGGGGACACATTGGACTCATGTTCCAGAAAATGTATCCTCAGCGTGTGACTGGATTGGTTTTAACTGGATCATCTGGCCTTTATGAGGCAGCTATGGGCAATACGTATCCTCGCAGAGGTGACCGCAGTTACATTGCTGAACGGGTGCGTGATGTTTTCCATGTGAAAGATGTGGCGACGGAAGAACTTATAGATAACGTATTTGAAATCGTCAACGACCGTAATAAGGCCATTAGGACGCTTGCCATCTCTAAGTCGGCAATCCGTCACAATATGGCAGAGGAATTACCTAGTTTTAATGTACCCGTTTGTCTCATTTGGGGTCGCCAAGATTTGGTGACACCTCCAGAGGTGGCCGTCAAGTTTGACGAGCTTCTCCCTGATTCCGAGCTTCACTGGTTGGACGAGTGTGGCCATGCGGCTATGATGGAGCGTCCAAAAGAATTTAATCAGATAGTTTCGGAATGGCTGGATCGGATTTCCCCAAAAGCCTAATTCACGTACAGGCCGAATTCCTTCAATCCGCATCTCGGACGGAGGAATGTCCCACACTAAAGGTCCCTGAGTACGCCTTCATTGGCCGTTCTAACGTGGGCAAATCTTCCTTGATCAATATGTTGGCGAACCACCAAGGACTAGCCAAAATATCGGGCAAGCCCGGAAAAACACAGTTGATCAATCTATTCACCATGGATTCCGGCGCATGGTCCCTTGTGGATTTGCCAGGCTATGGGTATGCACGTGTAAGCAAAGTTCAGCGCGAGCAATTTTCAAAAATGATCAGCCATTATTTGCGCAACCGAACCAACTTGGTCAATGTATTTGTGCTCATCGATGGCCGTCACGAACCGCAAGCCATGGATCTTGACTTTTTACGCAGTCTGGGCCAATGGGGTATACCCTTTAGCTTAGTCTTCACCAAATTGGATAAGTTGTCTTCTTCTGCCTTTGGTAAAAACCAAGCTGCAATGAAGCGCAAGCTCATCAAAGAGTGGGAAAACCTCCCTCCGATGTTTTTATCTAGTGCCACAACGGGCCTGGGCCGCGCAGAGATTATTCGCTACATCCATTCCGTCAATGAGGAAGTGGGACCGCATATTGCGGCACTTTAACCTATAAGCTTCTGCTTTTCGGCGAAGTAGCGAGCAAAATCACGCATGTCCTCGGCCATCGTATCTTCATTCGTAGCACGCTGATATCCATCTGCCATGGCAAGTAAGGTTTGGTGGTAAAATTTCTTCATGTCGTCCACCAACATGTCCTTGGTCCATAGGTCGATGCGCAAGGCCTCCTTGCCTTTTCCATCCCATACGGTTAACATAAAAGCATCTGCGTCAGATTGTCCCACACCGCCTTCTGGAGCAGACCACGTGATGCTTTCGGGAATGCGGTTGTCATCGAGAGCGATATTGAGCGAAATGGTGGAATCCATAGGAATTGTAGCTTTTGGTTATGGGCGATAGCCCGAATCTTGCAGTAGCGTTTGTGCGCTGGCTCCGCTCATCAATTGCGGTAGAGTCATGTCTGGGTGTTCCTGCCAGTAGGATTGTAGAATACGCCATCCAAACCATACCCCAATTTGTCCAGGCACATCTCGGTCCATAGGGGTGCCCAATTTGCTAAACGGTGCGGGCATCACCAGTTTGCGTTTGAGATCGACGGCGTCGTCATACAACCAACGCTGCGTAATAAACAATCCCCACAATGCGCGTTCATGTTCTTCTAAAAAGGCTTCATCTTGTGGCCGGTAGCCCATACACCGGAGTGCCGCCTCCTCTCCCAGGGTGGATTGAACAAAGAGCACCTCTTTTGCTGCAAATAGCATGGAAGCCAGAAGACTATAGTCAGACGCAACTCCTTCTGCGTTGTGCACAGACGCGATGGCTTTAAAAACTTCGACCAAGGTATTTTCGGGTTGGTGTCGCTGTGCCAAATAGGCACTTTCTTGCGCATAGGCGGGATGCTCAGGACCCAAATAGCGGTCAAGGGGCAAGAAAATCACCTGCGGCCCTAGTAAAATATAAGGCTCTTCATTCCGGCTTACGTACGTATAGAGGCGTTTCCATGGATAGGCTTGGTCACCAAAATGGGCTGTATATCGACCAAAACCCAATTGTAACGCATCATCAAATGCGTTAGACGTCGACTCTTTGGTCATTTCTTCTCGGACAACCAAGACATCGGCATACAGGCTTCTCACCTCCGGATCCAGTAAATAGGGAAGGAGATCTTCACGCCAATCACCGCCTTCAACGCTGGGAATAAAGAGCTCTGGATAAGAGGTTTGCATGCGCTCAAGTGCAGGGAGTAGGGCCGCAGAATCAAGTGGCAAGACAGAATCGGCAAAGTGCACAACGGACAAATTCGCCCCGGTGTCTGGGATAATATCCCAAGGTTCGGATTGACAACCCAAAAGGGTGGCAAGACTCCCAAAAAGGAATAGTATTTTTGTACGCTTTCTTTTCATAGGCGTTTCAAAAGTACTCCGCATCTCATGAATCCTTCCGCGATTACACAGCATATTGTTGACTGGCTTATGCAGTATGCCCAAAAAGCCCATGTTCATGGATTTGTGGTAGGGGTTTCGGGTGGGATTGATTCTGCCGTGACGGCCACGTTGGTTGCAAAAACAGGTCTGGAGGTTCGCCTTCTGGAGATGCCCATTCGACAACCAAAAAGCCATGTCAACCGTGCTTGGACGCACATCCATGCATTGAAAGCTGCGTATCCAAATGTGTCGGCCCGTACGGTTGATCTATCGAAGGTCTATGACGCGCATGAACTGAGCTTGGGATTGGTCCCATCGGACTCTAGCATCTTAGCTTTAGCCAACACCCGGGCGCGACTGCGCATGGCCACCCTATATGCAGAAGGGCAAACACATGGTCTGCTGGTGGCCGGAACCGGGAATAAAATTGAAGACTTCGGAGTGGGGTTTTATACCAAATACGGGGATGGCGGCGTGGACCTGAGCCCCATCGCCGACCTAACAAAAACCGAAGTATATGCTTTAGGGGCCCATTTGCAGGTAGCCCCTTCCATTTTAGAGGCAGTACCTACGGACGGATTGTGGGGGGACAACCGAAGTGATGAGGATCAGCTTGGTGCCAGCTATCCAGAGCTGGAATGGGCTATGAAGTATGCGCAGCAAGTAGGCTGGGATGCCCTATGTAGTTCTGAGGATGATGTAAAGTTTCTTGCGGGAAGAGGATTGACCGTCCGAGAAGGGGAGGTATTCCGAATTTTTGCACGCTATCACCGCGCCAACCGCCATAAAATGCAACCTATTCCGGTTTGTAGTATCCCCGATGGGTTAAAGCGGTAGCCTGTTTAATCTGCCCAGCCTGCACCGACCCATAAGGGGTTTCCGGTACATCCGCTCGGAAAGGCAATCTGCAAAATCTTACACAAAGTTGGGGCAATGTCTTTAATGCCAATCCGTTCATTATGTCGACTTTTTGGATTGAATCCTGGGCCATAAAAGATGACGGGTACGTGCGTATCATAGGCATAGCCAGAGCCATGTGACGTGCCCTCATCACTGTAGGACAAATGGCCAGGCTGAAGCGCAAAATACACTTGTCCGCCGCGCTTGTCGGTTCCATTGCGCCTCATGGTGGCAAAGGGGTCGGGCGAAAGGCGAATTTCTACTAGCGTCCAAGCCTCGGCAATAGCAGGGTGCTTTAGGAGCGCATCGCGTGCAGCGTCCATCCACATATCTGCGTCGTCCCCATCATCCAAGAGACTCAGATCAAGATACAATTGCTCATTGCTGAAGTTTAAAATAGCTTCTGCAGGAACGCCCTCTGCTTGGATCAAGGTCCGTAGTTCTGCTTCTAGATCTGCAGGATACCAGTTGCGCGTGGGCATTACATCTTCCATCAAGCGTGGATTTTGCGCAGCACCATGGTCCGCAGTGAGAACCACGATATAGTTCTCAGCGCCTACCATTTGATCTAAGCCCTTAAAGAGTGCGCCTAACTGCGCATCAAGACGCAAATACATATCCATGGTCGCATGCGACCGAACACCCATAGCATGGCCGATATAATCCGTCGCGGAGAAACTGACGGCTAAGACATCGGTGGCTCCAGAAGGATTACGCCCCAAGTTTTCTGATTTTACCGCTTGCAGGGCAATATCTACCAGAATTTGATTGCCCGCTGGCGTTGCTTTGAACGCTTCGGTTCCTCCCGCCTTGTAGACCGTTGCCAAATCGTAGGGGAATTGAGCGCTGGCTATCCCTCGTGGCGCTCGTTCATAGGCTTGGGTGTAGTGCTCCGGGTAAAGACTACGATCTCGGGCATAATCCCAATTCCCTTTCATGTAGGAAGCAGGACTGTGTTGTTTATTGAATTGTACCAACCAATCTGGCAGGGTTTCCATGTAAGCGCTGCTGGTGACAAACCCCTTGTCATCCAACCAAAAAGCACCATCTCCAAGATGTCCTGCTGCGGTAATGGCGGCACGGTCTTTAAGCGAAAAGGCGAAAATCTTGGACTTCATGTCGGAAGCCAGCTCCAGTTCATCCGTCCAGGTGGTGGTTCGAATGTTCTTGGGACTGCGCTTCGCCTTTTCTGAGGTGGTCCCTACCGGCCATACATCGGCATCCTCCACACAATACATGAAACGACCCGTTTCGGGCAGATACCAATCATTGGCAATAATACCGTGGTAACGCGGGTCTGTGCCTGTATAGATGGATGCATGTCCAGGTCCAGTGTAGGTAGGGGCATACGTATAATGGGCATTATAAAATACTTCACCCTCTGTCGCTAAGGTTTTAAATCCACCTTCAAAAAGGGGTGTCCATCGCGTCAGATAATCGGCACGCATTTGGTCCACCACAAGGGAAACCACCAATTTGGGCGTTTGTGCCACAGAAGAAAAGCTCAGCAAAAGACCTAGAAGCCATGCTGCATAACCAAGGACTGTTTTCATTTGATCTAAGTTAGGGTTGTATCGCTTCCCATTCAGCCTGACGTATTTGTAGCTGTCCAGTCGCTTTTTCCCATCCTTGAAATGCTTGTTCTGAAGCTTTTTGTAGCGCTTCATATCGGGCATAAAAATCAGGTTCTGCAGAGACTTTCTTGAATTCTACAGGATTGGCCATGACCTGGTCTACGGCATCTAACGCGACATGTGCTATTTCAAAAGCCTCTTGGGCCTTTTGCTCGTCGCGCTCTGCTTGTCTCACCGCCTTCTCGGTTTGCTTAAGGTCCTCTCGACTTGCTGCAGGTTGATTTTGCTTTGCCGCCTTGTTAGCCGCCTCTACTTTCAGTTGCTTCTTTGCATCCTGCTGTAGCTCGACCTCGCGCATAGATTGCATCTTCCGCTGCTCTAAGAAGTACTCAATACCCCCAAGGTATTGTTTAATCTTTCCGTCCTTGAATTCATAGGTCATGTTCGCCAAGCCTTGCAAGAACTCACGGTCGTGCGAAACGACGACGAGCGTGCCCTCATACGATTCAAGCGACTGTTTCAACACATCCTTGGCTTGCATATCCAGGTGGTTGGTTGGCTCGTCCAAAATGAGCATGTTGATAGGATTGAGCATCAGCTGACACAAGGCCAATCTACCGCGCTCCCCACCAGAAAGGACGCTTACTTTTTTCTCGACATCGTCCCCGGCAAACATAAAGTTGCCCAACAATTTGCGCGCAGACTTTCGGATCTCTTCGGGGCAGTCATCTTCAATCGTCGCAAGCACCGTTTTACTGCCATCTAATGCCTCTGCTTGGTTCTGAGCATAATACCCGACCTGTACCTGATGTCCCCACTCTAAGCGGCCCTCATGCGCTAAGTGCTCCGCCAAAATTTTAACCAACGTTGATTTACCCTGTCCATTCTGACCGACAAAGGCTACTTTCTGACCTCGGACGAATTCTAAATCTAGCCCTTTGAGTACATGCTTTTCTCCATAATGCTTGTGAATACCATCCAAACGTGCCATCACTTTTCCAGAATGTGGTGCAGGCGGAAATTTGAACCGCATACTGCGCGTATCCTCATCATCTACCTCAATGATGTCTACTTTGTCCAGCTTTTTGATTAAGCTCTGCGCAAAGGAGGCCTTCGAAGCTTTATAGCGGAAACGTTCAATTAACTGTTCCGTCTGTTTGATTTCTTTGTCTTGGTTTGCCTTGGCCTGGCGTTGCTTTTCGCGTATTTCTTCGCGCAATTTTAGGTACTTGTAATAAGGGCAAGGGAAGTCATAACTCTTTCCTAAAACAATTTCAATGGTCCTTGTCGTAGCGTTATTCAAGAAGGTCCGGTCGTGCGAGACCAAAATCACCGCCTGTGGGCTGTCACTCAAAAACTGCTCAAGCCAGAGAATCGACTCAATGTCCAGGTGGTTAGTTGGTTCGTCAAGCAACAACAAATCATTGTTTTGCATAAGAATCTTGGCCAATTCTACACGCATCTGCCATCCACCGCTAAAGGTGCTTAGGGCCTTGTGAAAGTCTACAGCTTTGAAGCCAAGCCCTATAAGGACACGCTCCATATCTGCTTGATAGGTATAACCCCCGCGCATTTGATACTCTTCTTGCGCGTGTGTTAAGTCTTCGATGATTTTCATATACGCATCTGACTCATAGTCAGTGCGCGTTGCAAGTTGCTCATTCCAGCCCTCCATTTGGGCCTCCAGGGCTTTGATTTCTACAAAGCTAGAAGCAGCCTCTTCCCATACCGTCGTACTGGGCTTCGGTGGGATGTCTTGCGTTAAGAAGCCAATTCTGAACCCAGAGGGCGTCGAAACACCTCCCGTGTCCGGCGCATAGTGCCCAGCAATGAGCTTGAGGAGGGTAGACTTGCCTGCTCCATTTCGGCCCACGAGACCGATGCGCTCCCCAGGATTGACAAGGAAGGAGATGTCTTTAAAAAGATCTGTGCCCCCAAAGGCCAGACCAACTTGGTGTACGCTCAACATTTGGGTGACAAAAGTAACATTCCCTCAGACAGGGTGGGGCTACCTTTGACAAGAACTTTAAGAAGAAGTGATATTTTCTTTTTAAGGAGCGCACGCGGACTTAAAATCAACGCACTATGTTTGGAAAAGGCACAAAACTATATTCAATTTTTACGTCGAAATGTCCAAAATGTCATGAAGGAAATCTTTTTCTAGATACCAATCCATACCACTTGAAGAACATGGACAAGATGTGTCAAAATTGCCCAGTATGCGGTGAACCTTCAGAGCCTGAACCCAATTTTTACTACGGCGCCATGTACGTGTCCTATGCCTATACAGTGGCCTTGTTTGTCTCAATCTACATTTTGGCCGCACTTCTGGGAGGAATGACTATGTGGCCCACAATTGGTTTGTTGATCCTTGTATTGGTGGCGCTTGGCCCCTATATTTTTCGCTTAAGCAGAATCACCTACCTAAATTTCTTTGTTGATTATGACAAAGATGCGGCCTCAAAGAGCTGAGCACTGAGTAAGGGAGAGAGTAAAGCACCGCGCGAACCTAGGCCGTTGAGATAGCCCAATCTAGAATATTCTTGATGCCAACCAAGAATAGGTTGCCGGTCCTTCATTGTAGGACGAATCCCAACCCATTGGTCTTCAACAAGAAAGGAGGCGTTGAACCATGTTCTTAGTTTCGTACATATTTCTTCTCGCGCTGCCTGTTGAGGGGGTAAATCAAATCCCTCCCATGCATATGTGGATCCGACTTGATAGGTGCCATCCCCATCTGGGAGTAAAAAAACATTTTTGTGTACCGCATCATGCAAAGGTTCCCCTTGCCATGAAATGCGCAATCCCTCTCCTCGTGTTGGCGCAAAGTCAGGCGCCCCAAAAAAGGAAGTTGTCCAATGCGCCTGCAGGCCCTCTGCTAATAAAAGAATATCCACCGTTTGTCCATTGACAACAAAGGCGTTGGCTTGTGCTTCAATTTGACAAACGCTTTCCTCCACAACTTGATGGTGTTGGCTGAAAAAGCGGCGACTCTCGGTTAGATAGGCCTGGACGCGTAATCGTCGGCTTCCATTAACCTCACCCATTCTGAAGCCCTTTAGCTCTGGGTGCGACAGGGGCTTACTAGGGCCAATAAAGGGATCAAAACCTTGTTCACTCGCTAGACCATGCCAGGCATTGTCTTCTTCATGGTCCGAGAGGATTTCATGAATGGGTCCAGGATAGAAGAGCTCTGTGTCAAGTTCAACCTCAACCTTTGCATAAAAACGCTCCATGGAAAGGCAATGGGCCTGGGCATTCTTTACCAGACGCTTTCTTTTGAGCACCAATGGATTGATCAAGCCTGCTGCAACCCAAGAAGCGGACTCTGTATGGCCTTGGTCAAAAATTTGGACTGCATAGCCGCGCCAATGCGCTTGCCAAGCCAAAGCGGTTCCGGCAAGACCTTGACCTACAATACCAACGCGGCGATTCTGATGGGGCATGTGATATGGCTAAAAAAAAAGGCCGCGAGGTGCGGCCTTTAAAATCTTGGGGCAATTAGAACTGCCAGAGGTTGTTTTCATAGTCCCTGAGCTCTTCTCTGATCCTTCGTGACTCAAGTAGCTGTTCCATGGGGCGGTTTTGCTTGTAGTCTTGGATCTGTCGATCGTAGACGTTGTCTTCCTTGAACACTACAGAGTTAAAATAGCGACTCTGAAGAATTTGATCGAAGGTCATACGTCGATTATTATTATCGGGATTATAGGCCACATTCGTGGATAATGCTTGACGTGCATCAGGGAACCAAATCCAGAAAATATTATAAATCTCTTGGGTCTGTGGATCTTTCACTACAGGAGAAAGTCCAATAATGCGGCTGGTCATTTCTCCACGTTGCTTATCAAAATACCAATCTGTTTTGATTTCCCAAGCGATCACATTAGGCGCCTTTAGCTCAATAGAGTCGACGGCAAGAATGACACTGGGATCATCAGGATCACGTAATGTATCTACACGAATAAGGATCTGTGCCACCTCCTGAGGGGTGAGATACATTTCGAATATATCATCACGGTATACTTCACGGATGCTTCCTTCGGTCATGATGGCATCTTTAAGGACGTCAAACATGGATTTACGATCTGGAAGGGGCACTACAGGATAGTACAAAGGGTGGTTGAGTTTCTCTTGTACATGGATACGCTCCCAATGACGGGTAGACCACATCATATCATCTTGGCGAAGGAAAGGATAAGGGACCACACGTGCATTTGCAGGATGATAATCACTCTTTGGGATAAGGCCATCGTCTTCCGGCGTAATAACCTGCCCAAAAGCGGCTACCGAAAGGACAAAAGCGAAAAGGCTAAGGAACTTTTTCATCATTACTGAACGTCAATGGAAATGATACCTACGTTAGATACGCGCTGGCCTTTTGGCGTAGTCGCGACAATTTTACGGACACTGACCGTACTCCCTGGACGCAGACGCGTGATTAACTCACGTGCTGTACTAGGAATTGTATTGCCTTGAACCTGAATAGGCGGTTGACCGTCCATCTTTAATTCAAATGCAACGACCTTCAACGCTAAGTCAAAGGGAAAATCTTGGTATTCTGCTTCAATGGTTGCTTTGCTAAGTAGACCAGAAGACATGATGCCTTCAGACTTCTTGTAGACTGAGCCAACAGCTTGAGGAAGTCCTTTAATACGGAATTCCTTAGATCCTGCATTACGCGTTTTGCCGTCAGATTCCTTTACACGGACATTGATCACCACTTCTTTACCCGAAATCTTGGTCACGTCTGCCGAATAGTTCCCATTGCTTCCGCTGACGCCAGGGCCACTGACAATCAGATCCTTCGGCGCAACACCTGGGACGGAGATTTCAAGTGGGTTGTCAACGTTTCGGTACAACACATTCATTTTAGATGGAGAAATGACCACCATAGGAGGTGCAACGGTGTAAACAACATCATACGTATACACTGTTTCGCTTCCAGGAAGCGTCATAGAGCCTTTGAGTGACTTTTCTCCAATGCCGGTTGCAGGAATGGTCAGTTTGCCTACGCCGTTTTCAATCGATGCAGGAACAATGCCCTCAAAAACGGGATTGTTGCCAGAGTTATATGCCGCTAAGAATACGTCAGCTTCATACGTGCCACCTTGCGTTACATAGGTGCTTATAGGCATGACGATAGCACGAACACCATCAAACTTAACGGTAGCGGCGTCAATGCTGCTATATAGGTACTCTATAGAATTTGCTTCCATCCGACGAACGCGGGACTGAAGATCGGTGATAAAGGGAATAACACCCGCTAAAGGTAATTCTGAGAAAGTGGCTGTCTCCCAGGTCATTTTCTTACCTTCTTGTTGGACATCCTTAAAGTCAAAGGCTTGATTGAGCTCATTTATCAAATTATCATTACCGCTAGAAACGGTTAATAGGTAATCACGGTAAGCAATGAGTTGGGCTTTGATATCTTTTGCGGCACCTTGACCCCCAATACTCTTGTCGTTTAGCAAGTAATTTTCCGGGATATCACGGTTATCTGCTCCATTTAATCTTCCATCTTCTTCTTCATCTATCCCGCCGGTTAAGTCAATCAAGTCATTGCGGGTTTTAGAGAGAAGACCAAAAACCTTCTCTGTTTGGCTCCGAACCTCTTTAGCAACCTCCCAAGGTTCTGCTGCACGGGGATTGTCTTGAAGCTGCGCCTCAAAAGAACGGTAAACATTTTCCGTACCCTTAGCCACTGTGGTCACAGTTGCCGTCATGCCTTGGTCCAATTTGTGAAGAACCAATAAGATGTCTTTGGATACGTTGAGCGCAAGCATTGCGGTCAACACCAAATACATCATGTTGATCATTTTCTGACGGGGGGACAGTTTACCTGAGGCCATTGGATAGGTTTAAGGATATATTATGGACTAGTTTGATCTACTTCGTTGAAGGATTATGAGCGGTTGCCGCCCATAGCCGCCAACATGTTTCCATATACGCCATTGAGCTGACCCAAATTGGAAGTCAATTTTGTTACTTCTTCTGAAAGGGCTTCTGAACTAGCCATAGAAGAACCAAGTTTCTCCATGACACTATTTTGAACCTCCACTTGGTTTGTGGTGTTTTCGAGTTGAACAGCGTAAAGAGCGTTCAATGCTTCCATGTTTTTAGCGGCTGAATTAAGTTGATCTGAATAAGCGGACGTCGCGCCAGCAGCATCAACAGCTGAATTTAATGATGCAGCAGTATCGCTCAATCGGCGCATGCCCTCACCTAGGCTGGTCAATAATTCAGGACCAATCTTGGCCTCCTCCATCATACGGTCCATTTCTTGGGTAACGGTGCCTTTTCGGCCACCTTTGCCTGAAGATTCGCCATTTTCAAATTCCGGATAAACCAAACCCCAATCATAATCTTTAGGTGTTGCTTCAAAAGCAGAAATAGCGAAGATGACAGCCTCAGTAGTCAAACCGATGATCAGCATGAGGTCTGCATAAGGAAGGTGAATAATCTTAAAAAGTGCACCCATAATAACAACTGCCGCACCCAAACCATAAAGTTTGGTCATGAAGTCCTTAAAGCGTTTGCCGTTTACGTCAATTAGAGCCATAAGAATAGAATTTAAAGAGGTTTTTGGAGGGTGTTATTATTAAAAGTCACGAGCATCACGACCTAAGAAACTCTGTACGGTACGGAAACCGATATAGGATTTATTCGTGTCTTGATATTCATAATCACGCGCTCCTACTTGCATGTAGGAAGCAATATCTTTCCAAGATCCGCCACGGATCACTTTTCGCTTTAAGGTTTCCGGATCGGAGTCAGCGGCATTGTATTTAAAGTCAGGGTTAAAATCTGCCACATAATAGTAACTCGCTTCATCCCATGCTGTACTTGTCCATTCTGCTACGTTTCCAGCCATGCAGTACAAACCATAGCCATTTGGCTCATAGGAGGTAACTTTTACAGGGTGAAAGCCGCCATCAGCTGTTAGGTTACCACGTGAAGGCTTGAAGTTAGCCAAGAAGCAACCTTGACTATTGGTCGTATACGGGCCACCCCATGGGTAAGTAGTCAATTCAAAACCACCACGTGCAGCATATTCCCACTCAGATTCGGTTGGAAGGCGGAATTCATTCTCTTGGAAGTCGCGGTTGTCTTTCAAGTATTCATTGCGGTAACGCGTCCGCCAGTTACAGAATGCCATCGCTTGCTTCCAGTTAATACCCACAACAGGATAGTTGTCATAGGCAGGATGCCAGAAATAATTGTCGTGCATTTGCTCGTTAAAAGAGTAGGTGAAGTCAGCCAACCAAACCAATGTGTCAGGATAGATGTTGACGGTTTCGCTTTCAAAGAAGCTAGAGCGGTCTGAAACAGCCATTCCATCTTTGATGTAGTCTTTATAAGAGAATGTACGACCATCTCCATCTGCATCGTTAAAATCGTACTGCACGCGGTTCGACTTCTTGGACGCCTTTTGCGTATTAATCCAGAAGTAGAGATAATTCATTTGACGCGCATCCAGCATGCGGCCACCGAGGTAGCGCTCTTCTGGAGCTATGTACATGGATTCAATGACCTCGGTATACTCAGCAGAAGGGAAGCGGTGGGTGTCCCAAACCAACTTTCTACTCCAATCCAGATGCGTTTGCATCGAGTCTGGGTACTCAAGGCCAACATACTCTTCAAAGTAGGTGGGATTTTGCATATCGGCATAACTGATATACTCAAAGTCCTCAACCAAGCCTTCTGCAAGGCGGTAGCGAAGGATAGAATCACGAACCCATTGGACAAATTGACGGTACTCATTGTTGGTGATTTCTGTCTCGTCCATATAGAAAGAAGAAACACTCACTGTTTTTGTAGGAGCCGTCAATGTAGATGGCACGTCAATGTCAGAGTTACCCATATTAAATGATCCTTGAGGAATGTAGACCATTCCATAAGGGTCAGATGGGTAAAATTCCGGGCGGTTTTGGACGCCGACGAGTTCGCCGTGGTCCGAACCAGAACACGCCGCCAAAATGGCCACGGCAGCCAAGGAGGCCATCCGGAAGAAGATATTGAAATTCTTCATAGGTAATTGCTTAACGCATATAAGAGTGCGATATTACAAAAATCTTACGTTTCTATAGCTTCCTGGTATCCTTTCGGGGATCTCAATATTGAAACTATAGTTCAGGAAAATCTCATGGCTACCGCCACTGTAACCACTCAATACGGAAGTGGTGATGTCATATGAATAGGCAAGGCGCAATGACGGAAGCACCTGGTAGCCAGCCATTAAGCTAATAGCATCTTGGTTTCTATACCCTAGTCCGCCATAGATTTTATCTTGGAAAAGAACATTGACATTCAGGTCCAAAGAGAGGTTTGAATTTACATCTGACTTTACTAAAAAACTTGGGGTTAAAACCAATTGATAGTCCTCTAAAGGAATATGATAGCCCCCAGTTAGGTAATAATGCAACTTGCTTTTATACCGAGCTGACCCGCCAAAGTTGGCTTCGCTTTGCAACAAACGCGTGGTTGAAAGCCCGGCATACCATGTATCCGTAGCGTAATAAGTCCCGAAATTAAGTTCCGGCGTCATGGCAGAGGTATTCGGGCGAAGAATGCTAGGATCATTGGAGCCAGAGGTTCCATCAGGATAGATCCATTGCGCCGTCTTCACATTTTTATTCCTGAAATCAATGGAAAGCCCAATGCCTAAGGTTCCTGGACCTAAGTCAAGCTGATAGGCATACCCAATGGCGGCAGAAATATCTTGGAAAAAGCCGATCTGATCATTCACAATATTCAATACCAAACCTCCATGGAGGATACTCAGTGGAATATCTGCATTGATGTTTTGTGTCGTTGGGGCATTGTCAAATCCAACCCACTGCGAACGATGCCCAACATTGAGATTAATGGCGTCACTGCTCCCGGCAACACCTGGATTAAAGCCAATCTGGTTGTGATAGTATTGGGTAAACTGAACGTCCTGCTGTGCAAAAGCCACACTGGAAAAACCAATGAGAATCGTGGCGGTAAGAGTATTACGTAAAATCATGCAGGGCAGTTTGAAGGTTAAAAATAGAAATAATCCGCCACCCTTGTGCTTTATTGGCGAAAAAAACTAGTGTGCTTTGTGCACAGCCTTCCACCAGCGGTCAGGAATTTCGCCGCGTTGTGCCGCTTCATAATCACCTAAAGAGCAGGGCATCAGATGATGACGTGCATCTTGACCTGGATGTGCGGGAACTTCCATCCACCAACGACCACTGAATGGTGACTTAAAAAAAACGAGCTCTTGGGCAGGTTCTTCCAATAAGACGGTGAATCTTGTATAGTCGGACTTAGGCCGAAGAGGGTAGTCGCCTTTGCGCCATTGCACGCCTTCCATAAAATACCAAAGAGCTTGGGCAATGAGTTGCGCATTTTGCCCAGTGGGATCCAAAAGTGGGTTGTAATCAAAATAACCTACTGCGGTGAGTTTATCACTCATACCGGCGTAGCGCATGGCTGCGCAAAGTTCTTCTGCGGTCATTCCATTCGGGGAGGGGTGTGATTGCCCCGGGGCATCCGCCATCCGAACCACGTGATTATTGACCAATAAAAAGTCCGCGTCGCGCAGGAAAGGTTCAATTTCTTGCACCTTGCCGCGTACTTCACCTAATCGATGGGCATAAAAATGCATTCGTTCAAAAAGGTCTAAGACTTCGGGGGCAACGTAGTACGCTTGGTGCCCAATGTGGGCAAGGTTATACAGGCAATAGGGTTTAGCCGTCAGAATGTGGCTAAGCACATTCTTATCATGGAGAGGTTCGCTATCCTGTCCAAGAGCTATACGACTGTGCAGGATGGCTGCATTCACCGTCATTTCTAGATGGCTATAGGCTCTGTATAAAGCAAGGCCTAAGTCAGAACTTCCACCCAAAACAAGTGGGATGCAATGGCATTTTAGCATTTCCGCACACAACGCTTCCATTGCGGCCATACTGTCAATCGCATCTCTTCCAGGAACGATATCCCCGATGTCCGCAATTTGAAAATCCCACGAACCTGGGAAGAGAGAATAAAGTTCTTTCCGAATGGCGCGACTACCATCCCGCGCTCCTCGCTGGTCCACGCTCCCACGGTCTTCAGGGACGCCTAAAATAGCGATGCGCACATTTCGCAGGTCTGGAAAGCCATGGGCTTCCGTGTGCACGACCAGCTGATGGCCTAGGCTCCCGGCTGGGGACGCGTCAACCCAAGCTTGCGGAATGGGTTGAATGCAATCTTCCCACATGGTTTAGGATTTTTTAGCCCTTTTGGCTGTGGGCTTCTTTGCGGTTGTTTTTTTTGCTGATGTGCCTTTGCGACCACGCGCTGGTTTTCTATCACCGGCTGCAAGAATGAATGCCAAGGCACTTTCTGCAGTGAGGCTACTTGCTTCGGTTGTTTTTGGAATAGGGTAATTCGCCCCATTGTACTTCATATAGGGACCATAACGGCCTTGGGTGACGACGATACCGCCTTCAGGCCCCTCAAAAACGGCTAATTGCGAAGCGGCAGTTTCTGCTGCTTTGGCTTGAATCAAGGCGATGGCTTGTGCTTCGGTTACGCTGAATGGCGTCAGATCTTCCGGGAGGCTCACAAAGGTCCGGCCAACTTGCACGTAGGGACCAAACTTGCCAATGCTGGCTTTCAGTGGTTGGCCCTCATAAGTGCCCAACGTGCGTGGAAGGCTTAAGAGCGGAAGGGCGTCTTCCATCGTGATCGTCTCCATGGATTGTCCTTCAGGAATACTCGCAAAACGCGGTTTTTCTTCATCCGTTGTTTCGCCAAGCTGAACCACTGGCCCGAAACGCGCAATACGTGCATAGACAGGCTTACCTGATTTGGGGTCATGGCCCAAGAGTCTTTGGCCACTGGCACGGTCAGCATCCGCTGACTTTTCGATCAATCCATTAAATCCAGTGTAGAAATCATTCAAAACCTCTGTCCAGGATACCTTCCCATCGGCCACAAGGTCAAAGTCAGATTCCATCTTTGCGGTGAATTGGTAGTCCATGACGGTTTTAAAGTGCTCATTCAAAAAGTCCGTGACCACGTTCCCCATGTCCGTGGGGACGAGGCGTCCTTTGTCTGAGCCTGTTTTTTCCGTCTTGTTTTCCCAATTCCATGCGCCAGAGGTAAAGGTGCCCACCGCAAAATGGCGTTCTACGCCTTCATTGATGCCTTTCTGAACATAGCCACGGTTTTGCACTGTGGTAATGGTAGGCGCATAGGTTGAAGGACGGCCGATGCCAAGTTCTTCTAAGGCTTTAACCAAGGTGGCTTCTGTAAAGCGACCTGGGGGACGCGTAAAACGCTGGTGCGCTTGTGTTCTAACCAGGTTAACGGCATCGCCTTTTGCCAAGGTGGGCAACAGTCCTGCATCCTCTTCTTCCTCGTCTACGCCTTCACGGTACACTTTTAAGAAACCATCAAATGCGATCATTTCCCCTTTAGCAACAAAGCGGAGTCCTGCTTTATTTTCTAGTTGCGCCGTGGTCCGCTCCAGTTTTGCATCGGCCATTTGAGAAGCCATGGTGCGCTTCCAGATCAAATCATAGAGGCGTTTTTGCCCAGGGTCCATTCCTGCCGTTTGCAACATCAAGTTGGTAGGTCGAATGGCTTCATGTGCCTCCTGCGCTCCTTTTGATTTGGTGTTGAATTTGCGGAGTTGCACATACTGTGCGCCGTATTGTGCGGTGATGCTATCCGCTGCAGATGACAATGCTTCTTCGCTCAAATTGACAGAGTCAGTACGCATGTACGTGATAAATCCGTTTTCGTAGAGTCCTTGTGCCAAGGACATCGTCCGGTTGACCGAAAATCCCAACTTTCGTGAAGCTTCTTGTTGCAGGGTAGAGGTGGTAAAGGGAGCTGTAGGCTTCCGCGTTGCGGCTTTCTTCTCCAGTTCTGCGACATAAAAACCACCCTCCGCTAAACTAGCAAGGGTATGTTCAATTTCAGCTTGCGCTACAATGCCCTGGGGCATTTCTGCGCCAAATGATTGACCTTCTGGGTTTGTAAACTGTGCATTAATGCGAAAATCGCTTTCAGACTGGAAAGCTTGGATCTCGCGTTCACGCTCTACAATAAGGCGAACGGCAACCGATTGCACACGGCCTGCACTCAAACCACGTTTCACTTTTCTCCAAAGGACCGGGGAGAGTTCAAATCCAACAATGCGGTCTAAAACTCGCCGTGCTTGTTGCGCATTCACAAGATCCATGTCAATGCGACGCGGCGTATCAATAGCTTTCAGGATAGCCGTTTTGGTGATTTCATGAAAAACAATTCGGTTGGTCTTTAGCGCGTCTAGTTCGAGCGCTTCCGCCAAATGCCATGCAATAGCTTCTCCTTCACGGTCCTCATCGGAAGCGAGCCATACCGTGTCTGATTCTTTGGCGAGCTTCTTTAATTTTTTAACGACATCTTTCTTGTCGGCGCTCACCATGTAGTTAGGCGCGAAATCATGGGCAACATCTACCCCAAGGTCTCGGGCGGGCAAATCGCGAATGTGGCCAAAACTGGATTCCACTTTAAAATCCGGGCCCAAAAACTTCTCAATGGTTTTCGCTTTGGCGGGTGATTCGACGATAACTAGATTTTTTGCCATGAGAAAGGATTGGGTTTGAGCGCACAAAGTAAAGGCCACATTATTATACATCCGGCAAAAATCATTTACTGACATTTTGTCACAATCTCCGGACGAAGTCCGTAATTTTGCATTCTATGGAAAAGAACCCTGCAGAACGGGAGTTATTGTCAGACGAGCGACAAGGCGAAGCCTTGGTGCTTGAAGGGATTGGCTCTGGTAAGAAATTGTACATGGAGTCCTATGGCTGTCAAATGAACTTTTCTGACAGTGAAATCGTCGCGTCTATCCTCCAAAAAGACGGTTATGAGACCACCACATCGCTCGAAGAAGCGGATTTGGTCCTCTTAAATACCTGCTCAATTCGCGAAAAAGCCGAACAAACTGTCCGTACGCGTTTGGACCAATTTAACAAGCTAAAGGCCGCTAAGCCTGAACTCAAGATTGGCGTTCTGGGCTGTATGGCGGAGCGCGTAAAAGAGAAATTTTTTGAAGAGGAAAAGTTGGTTGACCTGGTCGTGGGTCCAGATGCGTACCGTGATCTACCCAATCTATTGGAAGAAATAGATGGTGGACGCAAGGCGGTGAATGTCCTCCTTTCAAAAGAGGAGACGTACCATGATATTGAGCCTGTTCGTTTAGGCGGAAATGGGGTCACCGCATTTGTATCCATTACCCGTGGTTGTGACAATATGTGCACATTCTGCGTTGTGCCCTTTACCCGGGGTCGCGAACGTAGCCGCAATCCGCAAACGATTATAGAAGAAGTACAACAACTGTGGGCTGATGGTTACAAGGAGGTGACGCTTCTGGGCCAAAATGTGGATAGTTATTTGTGGTATGGCGGAGGGCTGAAGAAAGAGTTCACCAAAGCCAGCACCTCTGCGCAAGCGTCTGCGGTCCATTTTGCTGATTTACTCCACAGCGTAGCAGAGGCGGCGCCACAGATGCGCATTCGCTTTTCCACCTCTAATCCTCAGGATATGAAGGACGAGGTGCTGCACGCCATCGCCGCCCATGAAAATATTTGTAACTACATCCACTTACCAGTTCAGAGTGGCAGTTCACGTATTCTGAAAGCGATGAACCGCGGGCATAATCGGGAAGAATATTTGGATCTTATTGCACGAATTAAGCGCATCATTCCCGGTTGTGGCATTTCACATGATATGATGGCGGGATTCCCCACGGAAACAGAAGAAGATCATGCCCAAACCTTGAGTTTAATGGACGCAGTTCGCTACGATTTCGGCTATATGTTCTTCTATTCTGAACGACCAAATACCTATGCGGCGCGTAAGCTCGAAGATGATATTCCTACCGAGGTGAAGAAGCGCCGTTTGGCGGAAATCATTACGAGGCAACAAGAGCACAGTGCAGAGCGCACGGCGGCTTATGTGGGTCAGACCATGGAAGTTCTGGTAGAAGGCCGATCAAAGCGTTCCGCGGACGACTTGTACGGGCGGACAACCTTCAATACGGTCGTGGTGTTCCCAAGAGAAAAATATCAAGCCGGAGACCGTGTCATGGTTGAGATTGTTCGTTCAACACCTGCTACATTGCTGGGAAAGGCCAAAGGATTGTCCTTATGAAAAAGTATCTCTTACTCCTTTTTAGTGTCCTAAGTGTCGCATCCGTGGCGCAAACGCGCTTGGCAGATGGTTCATGGGAAGATAAAGACGTAGCGTTAGGCATGATCAGCGAGTCTGTTCGTGTAGATGGGCGCTTAACGCTTTGCATCGCCAAAGAAGATCAGTGTATTGACAATCTAACCATTGGCTTTACGGTACGGGTTTTTGATGCTGCCGGAAAGGAAATTTGGAATTCTGTTTGGTCTGGAAAAACGATGGGAATCCAATTTTCTAAACCCTTGCCCACCGCGGCGCGTATAGACATTTTAGCTGCTGGTGATTTTGTGATTAACCGGACCACGGCAAATCGAATTTCGACAGGAAATCCCTTGTCGCTGAGCCTTCTGTTGGACGAAACGACCAGCCCATGAGCACATTGCAAGAAGTAAAAAACCGTTTTGGTATTATAGGCAGCCATCCTGGCTTGGACCGGGCCATTTTTAAGGCCATCCAGGTAGCCCCCACGGATATTTCGGTATTGGTTACCGGAGAGAGTGGTGTGGGTAAGGAAGCCATTCCTAAAATCATTCACCACCTATCTCACCGAAAGCATGCGCCGCTCATAGCGGTCAACTGTGGCGCCATCCCTGAAGGGACCATTGACAGTGAGCTCTTTGGCCATGAAAAGGGGGCTTTTACAGGTGCCGCGGGTGCCCGGAAGGGTTATTTTGAAGAAGCGGACAATGGAACCATCTTCATGGATGAAGTGGGCGAACTTCCCTTAGGCACCCAAGTGCGGTTGCTCAGAGTATTAGAAAGTGGCGAATTTATCCGTGTAGGCAGTTCAAAGGCGCAAAAGGTCAATGTGCGCATGGTCGGGGCGACCAATGCAGATATGCTCGGCAGTGTAGACAAACATGAATTCCGCGAGGATTTGTACTATCGATTAAATACGGTAGAAATTCATCTGCCCCCGTTGCGTGAAAGAAAGGAAGACATCCATTTGTTGTTCCGAAAATTCGCCCAAGATTTTTCACAGAAATACCGCGTACCCGCCGTTCGATTGAACGCTGAAGCGGTGCGTGTGTTGGAAGAATACCGTTGGCCAGGCAACATTCGGCAACTGCGCAATCTTGTGGAACAATTGAGCGTGGTAGAAAGTGACCGCGAACTCGGTGCCGATGTATTGCGGAGCTACATCCCAGAGATTGATCGTTCTAATCTTCCGGCGCGCACAGGTGCCGCGGTTTCACATGCGGAATTCAATACAGAACGCGAGATCCTCTATAAGGTCCTCTTTGATATGCGTTCGGACATTGCCAATCTGAAGCAGGCTGTTCAGTCGATTGCCAAGGGCCACCTGCCAGACCTAAATAGTCCAGCCCCTGTCGCAAATACCCAAACAGGATTGTCCAGGATGGATAGCTTCAATTCAGCATCCGCTGCATCCAATGGGCATCGTCCGCAAGAAAATGAGCGCTATGCGACTGAAATCCTTTCTGAAGAAGAGACATTGGATGTAGAATCCGCGGAGGAAGGCCAGGACCGCCTTTCGCTGCAGGACCTAGAAATCGATATGATCCGCAAAGCGATCGAACGTCACCGCGGAAGACGCAAGGAGGCAGCCGAAGAGTTGGGGATATCAGAACGTACATTATACCGTAAAATCAAACAATTCGATCTAGGATGAGGCACGGGAGAAGCTATTTCATGCCAGGCACATGGATGTTTTTAGCCCTTGTCGTCACCGCTTGTTCTGGCGGGTATTCCTTTACGGGGGGTGATGTGGGCAATGCCAAAACCTTAAGCATTCAACGTTTTGATAACAACGCACCATTAGTGAATCCGAAGCTTTCGCAGCAATTCACAGAGACGTTGCAGCAGGTGATGGTTCGACAAACGCCCCTTTCCTTAGTTCGCGTGGATGGTGATTTGGACTTTAGTGGGGCCATTACAAATTATGAAGTTCGTTCAGAAGCCCCCGGCGCGAATGATCAAGTTGCGCAAAGCCGATTGTCTGTGACCGTTCGCGTCAATTTCGTGAACCATCTGGATGATAGTAAGAACTTTGAACAAGTATTTTCCGTGTATCGAAACTTTCCGTCTACTACAGATTTAACGGCTGTAGAGGATGTTTTGGTCGATGAAATTGTGCAGGAATTGGCCGAAAAGATTTTTAACCGTTCCTTGGTCAACTGGTAATGGCGCTTCAATCTGCTGACATACACGCGTATTTTAAGGAGCATGCTCCGCTGCCGACATCTGCGGTTTTGGCTGATGTGGTCGAGCGATATCCGTATGCCCCGTTAGTACATTTTTTATACTTGCGTGCCCTCCAAGAAGAAGACAGTTATAAGTTTCCTCAGCAATTGCATCGAACCGCTGTTGCGACGATGGACCGGCAAGCATTGCTGGATTGGGCCGAAGCTCCACTAATCCCCGTTGAAGTGCAGGCCGCTGCATGGCAGAAAAAGAGGGAGGAGCAAGTGGCTCAGGTGGCTATGGAAGCGCCTAAAGTGGAGGTTTTGGAGGCGGCATCGGTTGAAGTGCCGAAAGAGGCGAAGTCTTCTGCACCCGAAAAAACATCCGAAGCCCCCGTTACGGAGGTCAAGCCATCGGATGTTTCTGCCCAGGCAGAAAAGGCTGCGCCTACCGGACCCAAAGTGGCAGTCATGCCTAAAAGCAAGGCAGAGCCAACAAAATTGTCTGACATCAATTTGGATAATTTACCTCCGGCTGTGCGCGCCCAAGTGGAGCGAAGCAGAGCAATTCAAGCCAAACTAGGCATAGGCGGGTCGCCTGCAATACAAGCGAAGGCGATGCAACCTATCGTGCCACCCGCGGCTCCTGCGACTGAAGCGGCAAAAGAAGCTGCCCCTGTGATGCCAAAGTTGGTGCCCAAGGAAGAGAAAGTAATGCCGCCGCAAAAGGGGGCACGTACCGAAGAGAAGGGGCCCCTTGTTATTAAAGAAATCCCTAAGCCCTCAGAGGCGGAGCCCGAACTTCAATCCAGCCCGTCACCTACAGTAGACATCATGGCGAAGGAGGCAAAGAAAGACCATGTAGCCAAGACGAAACCTGCTTCACCAAGACCTTTAGCAAAGGCCCCTGTTGAGGATCCGAGCCTTTCCCCATTTGCCAACTTTTTAATGGGTTTAAAGCATGAAACGGTCCAAGTGGAATCAGCCCCTATGAGCGAGCGCGACCCCGCCATGGAGCGTGCTATTTTGGAGCAGTTTTTGGCCCTAAACCCCAAAATAAAGCCTGTGAAGGACAGTTCCTTCAACGACAATATCGCCCTTCGAACCCCTAACGTAAGCGGCTTGGTTACCGAGACGCTTGCCAATCATTATTTTGATCAAGGGATGCGTGAAAAAGCCATTCAAGCTTATGAGATTTTGAAATTGAAAGTTCCCGAGAAAAGTGCCATCTTTGCGGCCCGCATTTCTGAAATGCGTAACGCATAAATTATACGAAATGACATACTTATTCATGTCGCTGATTGCTATCGTCAGCATTTTGTTGATTCTCGTTGTGTTGGTCCAAAACCCTAAAGGCGGCGGCTTAAGCGGTGCCTTTGGAGGATCATCTGCCTCTATGATAGGGGGAGTGAAGCGCACCAATGACTTCTTAGAAAAGGCTACTTGGACCCTTGCTACTGTATTACTAGTTTTGGTGATTGCAGTAAATGTGATCAACCCAAGTCAAGCAACAGAGGGATTGCCAGACTCACAAGTGAATGAAGAAATTGACAACGCGGCGCCAACTTTCCAGGCGCCTATTCAAACCTCTGCTCCAGCAGCAAGCGATTTGCCTGCATCAGCTGAGTAAAGCGGAAAAATTGTCAGCCACAAAATGCCACCTTGTCATCAGGGTGGCATTTTTTTTACCCCCAAGGGGCTTGGCATAGCGTATGCATAGGCATCTGCGGCGGAAGCCATCCAAATCAATACCTAACTCTAAAAAACCATTCAAATGGCAAACTTGACTATCAAGCCGCTTGCAGACCGGGTGATCGTCGAACCCGCTGCTGCGGAAACGACGACTTCTTCGGGTATCATCATTCCCGATACGGCGCAAGAAAAGCCCCAAAAGGGAATTGTTGTTGCAGTGGGCAATGGCAAGAAGGATGAGCCCATGACCGTAGGGGTGGGCGACACTGTATTGTACGGCAAATATGCTGGTACGGAATTTAAGTATGAAGGTTCAGACTTTCTCATCATGCGTGAGTCTGATATTCTCGCCATTATTTAACATTTAAAATCTAGTACGAATGAGTGCAAAAGACATAAAATTTAACGTTTCTGCCCGTGACGGCTTGCGCGCCGGCGTAGATGCCCTGGCAAATGCGGTAAAGGTGACATTAGGCCCAAAGGGACGCAATGTGATCATTGAGAGATCATTTGGCCCCCCTATCGTGACCAAAGACGGTGTAACCGTGGCTAAAGAGATCCAGTTGGAGGACAGGATCCAAAACTTGGGTGCGCAAATGGTGAAGGAAGTGGCCTCTAAAACAGCGGATGTAGCAGGGGATGGAACGACGACCGCCACGGTTTTGGCACAAGCTATTGTCAACCATGGTCACCGAAATGTAGCGGCAGGGGCCAATCCTATGGACTTAAAGCGTGGTATTGACAAGGCTGTCACCGCGATCGTAAGTGAACTGAAGGCTATGGCCCATGAAGTAGGTGACAACAATCAGAAGATTGAACAAGTTGCTTCTATCTCCGCGAACAATGACCCAGCTATTGGCGCGCTGATTGCTGAAGCGATGGAAAAAGTCAAGAAGGAAGGTGTTATCACCGTAGAAGAAGCCAAAGGCACAGAGACCTATGTAGACGTGGTGGAAGGTATGCAGTTTGACCGCGGTTATCTGTCGGCCTATTTTGTGACCAACACCGAGAAAATGGTCGCTGATGTCGAGCATCCTTTTATTCTGATTTATGACAAAAAAATCAGCACGATGAAGGAGTTGCTTCCAATCCTTGAGCCTGTGGCACAAACAGGGAAGCCATTGGTGATCATTGCAGAAGATGTCGACGGTGAGGCTTTGGGTACCCTGGTGGTAAACAAGATTCGCGGAGCATTGAAGGTTGCTGCTGTGAAGGCGCCAGGATTTGGAGACCGTCGCAAAGCCATGTTGGAAGATATTGCCATCCTTACGGGCGGCACAGTGATCAGTGAGGAGCGTGGCTTCAAATTGGAGAATGCTACATTAGACATGCTCGGCACTGCGGAGAAAGTGTCCATTGACAAGGACAATACGGTGATTGTCAATGGCGCAGGTAGTGCCGAAGCCATTGCAGCACGTGTAGGTCAAATCAAATCTCAAATCGAAACGACCACCAGTGATTACGACCGAGAGAAGCTCCAAGAGCGTTTGGCAAAGTTGGCTGGTGGCGTAGCCGTACTTTATGTCGGGGCTGCCTCTGAGGTCGAGATGAAAGAGAAGAAGGACCGCGTAGAGGATGCTTTGGCAGCGACCCGAGCAGCCATTGAAGAAGGCATTGTTCCAGGGGGCGGTGTGGCATTGGTTCGCGCTAGCCATGTGCTTGAATTCATGGAAGGCGCAAACATTGATGAAACGACCGGCATTAAAATCATTGCGCGCGCTATCGAAGAGCCCCTTCGTCAGATTGTGGAAAATGCAGGCCTTGAAGGTTCTGTCATTGTGGCAAAGGTGAAGGAAGGCAAAGATGACTTTGGCTTTAATGCAAAGACGGATGAGTATTGCAGTATGTATGAAGCAGGCATCATTGATCCTACTAAGGTGACACGTGTTGCACTGGAAAATGCGGCTTCCGTTGCTTCCTTGCTCCTAACAACCGAAGTAACCATTGTTGAAATTCCTAAAAAGGATTCGTCTGCGATGCCTCCAATGGATGGTGGCATGGGCGGCATGATGTAATGCCCGAAAGGCAATGCCTTGAATTGAAACCAAGAAAGAAAAAGCGCCCGGCCCTTGTAAAAAGAGCCGGGTTTTTTCTTTGTTACAAGGGTACTTGGCCTAGACTTATATAGTACAAGAGGGCGCCCCCGAGTGGTAAAAAGAGGTTATCTAGCCCATAAGCGAGATAGGCCTCTAGCGTTGTCAGCAATAATAATCCTACCAAGAAAGTTAGGGATAGCGGTAAACCAAAAAGGAGGCCCAGCATGATGCAGGCGGCATAAAAACGAAGGTCGTGTTTTATGGGACCAAATCTTTGGACAATCTCCGTAAAAGTCTTCGCTAAATAACGGAAAATCTTGCTTGACCGTTGTACATTTGCCTCCTTCCTGTCCGAGTGGTGAAATAGGTAGACACGAGGGACTTAAAATCCCTTCTTCAGTGATGGAGGTGCGGGTTCGATTCCCGCCTCGGGCACAAAAAGCCTCAAGCTTCGCTTGGGGCTTTTTGTTTATGAATATCAAGCCATTAGGCGAGAATCAAGCTCTGGAGATTCGTCCGATTAATCGACTCAAATGTACAAATATTCAGTGTAGAAAGTTTAATTCTTGGACTCGTTTTTGGACTCGTTTGGGGGTTCTGGACTCGTTTCCGGACTCGTTTTGCCAAAAAGCATGAGAGCGCTTAAAACCACTATGGCAGGTTTCAGCCCTTGAAGAGATGCAGCCGTTCAGCAATCTCAAACAACTTCAAGCGTAGCATCTTACTAAAGACTGGGCATATCCTCTTCTTTCAAATCAGAGACTTCTAAAACACAAAGCCCCTTCCGAAGAAGAGGCTCTTTGTGTTTTATGTATCAAGTAGTTCTAATGCCTGTTAAATGCAACCAGAACCTAATTTGACTAGACTACTACCAGATATTATAAAGTTTGCTTTACCACCATCACATTCAAATGTAATTGGAGTGACTAACTCGTTTCCGAAATTCAAATCGACTCTAAGTGTATCATTAATAAAGGTGTAATTATTAGTTCCTGGTATTGCGTTTGTATCTCCCGCTTGAAAAGTATTATAGAGCGAATCACAATTACCAGTTGTACAATAATAAGTATATAGTAAACCATTTTCGTAGATATACATTGTGTTCAGGCTATTTCCTGGATATGTCCATTTACCTTCCATTGTGTAATTTGGAGTGGTCTTTTTACAGCCCGTAAACATTGCTGCTAAGACTATTACTACAGCCAAAATTTTTTTCATTTGATTTCCGTGTTTAAACATTTATATTTGGTGAAGATAACGTTTTTTTAAAGCGGTTAAACTAAAGACTGGGCATATCCTC
>ERZ889078.174-NODE-174-length-56407-cov-11.365967_pt1 | contig 56407 bp, 43 predicted proteins | sample MGYA00521266_ERZ889078 | MGnify/ENA primary metagenome ERZ889078 (study PRJEB32303, sample SAMEA104408618) | aquatic metagenome | biome: Brackish water; feature: Pelagic; material: water | place: Baltic Sea | collected 2014-06-16T06:34:00 | depth 76,534 m ... | reverse complement strand
ACACAAGGCCAGGCAATGGGTCGAACCGGTGATACACAATTTCGATGGCACAACCCTCCGCTTAGGAGGGGGCTGCAGCGACGGCGCCTTTCGGAATGCCGACGTGGATTCGGTCGATGCGGCCGCTTCGGGAAAAGAGGTCCGAACTCCGCTCTCGTTCCAGGGTGCTGCCCATCATCTCGGTAGTAGAACCGTCTTCGTGGGTGATGCGAATCCAGGCTTCGTCATCAACAAGTTCATAGATGACCGGCACCTGGCACAGGGTGAAGGCCAGGCTGTTCGCGGACAAAGGTATGGAGCGGGTGCCGCCCTCCACATCATAGCAGTCGAAGTTCGCGGGAGTGGAGAGGAACTCATCTCGTCTCAAGAGGAGGGGCCGGAAACTCACGGCGCCGTTCTCGATGCGGATTCCCAATTCACCGCGGCGTGTGAGGATTTCCTCCTTCACCTGCCCCGTGGTGCCCGGCTGTTTCGCACCGCCGCCCGGGGGGGTGTGGGAGTAGGGATCGGTGGGGAAGGCCCCGTACTCGGCGGCGGTCTTCTCGTAGCCGATGCCCGCCCGAACGCGGTAGTAGTAGTCGACGAGACGCTTTCTCGTGTCCGCCGATGCGTCGGTGCGTTCGGCGTCCATGATGATTTCCTGCACCGCCAACAGCAGTTTGGCGACCATATGCCAGTAGATGCAGCCCTGGCCCTCGTAGGCGTACATGACCCCGGAACGACCTGTGTAGGACTTATGGTGGAAGACATCCTCGAACAGATTCTGCACGGCGGTGCGATCGCGGGCGACGGCGGCGGACCACGCTGGACGTTCGGCGAGGCGGTTCATGGCCGCGTCGAGATCGTCGGCGCCGAGCAGGTCGTGGTGGAAGCGAAGGTGGCCGTCGGCATCGCAGGCGACGAGTGAAGGATCTTCATCGCTCAGAAGGTCACGGAGCAGTGGCACGGCCTCTGCCTTATCCGCCGGAACGCGGTTGCGGGCCAGGAAACCGGGTACGTCCTGTTCCGGGTAGAGCATGAAGCTGCGCTGGTCAGGGCGGTACATCGCGCTGTCGAAGAGGCGGTCGAGGACAGTCAGGGATTCGTCGGGTGTGAGCTGTCCTGAGCTGAGCACGGCGACCTGGCCTTCCAGCATCTCCTGGAGGCGAATGATCTCGACACCGTCATCGACGACGTCCACGAGGTTGTAGGCATGGTACAGGCCGTCTTCACGCCTGTTGGCCGCGATTCCCCAGTCTACGAAGGTCAAGGCCCGGGTGCACAGGTCCGCAACCCGACGTAGGGGCATGGGGGTCGTGCCTGAGAGACCGTCCATATAAACGCGGTCCCTGTAGTCAGAGAAGGCTTCACCCAGGCGGTCCATCACGCGTTTGCGATCCCCGGCGGCGAGCAGCGGTGCCGAGAGGAGATTCGATTCGTCTTCCAGCACTCCGGCGATGCTGTTGAACCAATCGACGATTTCGGAAGCGACGGGCAGTTCGCTGTTCTGTTCGTCGGCGAGCAGGCGGACGAGCCAGTTGAGGTAGCGGCGGAGATGGCACAGTGTGACGACAGAGACGCCGCCGCCGGCCAGTACGTTGTTGGCGTCGTTCCATTCAGGCCGCTGGGTGTTCATCCAGATGCCGGCGTCCGGAATCAGATTCGACAGCTTGGACAGCAGCGGCACCAGCAGCTTTTCAAGGAGATTCACATGGCGGACGGAGCCGTCGGCGTCGGTCAACAGCTTGCCGTCACTTCCCAACGCCGCGACGCGCTCGTCGATGCGTGTGGCCCGCGCCTCGTCGAAGTCGATGGTCTCGCGTGGATTGCTCAGGATGTCCTTGTAAGGCTTGATGCGGTAGGGAACGTCGGCGTAGCAGAAGATTTCCTCGCCGAGCATGGAACCGACGGTGTCGGGGTCGTGACGGTCGAGCAGCTCGAGCAGACGCAGCAAGTAGACGATCTGGTGATCGCCCCAGTAGCCGATGTTGCCCCAGGGGTCGTGGGGGGAGATGGTCTCCCAATCCACGCCCTCGCGTGTGATGCGGTAGGGGTTGAAGCCGTCGATGGTCGAAGCGTCGATGAATGTCGCAACCATGCCGGGAAGGAAACCGGGAAAGGCCGTGCTCAGGGCTTCCCAGTTCTGGAAGATGTCCCGCCAGTTGCCTTCATAGCGCAGTTCGCGTTCACCTTCCTCGTTGCGCACGCGGATCGCGAAGCGGTTCCAGGGGCGGCTGGGATCACCGTGGCGACGGCCGAAGTGGAGCGGCAGGTATTCGAGGCAGAGGCGGGCGAAGTCTTGGTCACCGCTGTCGTGTCCCAGGCTGTGCAGGTCGTGGACGTCGATTTCATCCGGCAGGCCGGTGAGCAGCTCATTCATACGCACGGTGATGGCGGTGTTGCGCGTCATGAGGAAACGGCGGAAGTCCGCGATGGGAATGCTGTGGTTTCGGTCGAAGACTCCGCCCCGCATGTTGTTGAACAGCACGTTGGCGAAGTGATGACTCCACGATTCGGGCCGTCCGGACATCTCGATACCGTCGGCGCTGCCCACGTTCCGGCGCAAATTCTCCCGGGCCTGAGAGAGGCTGCGGGTAATGCTCGCACCGAGGCTGTCGTCGTCTCGGATCCGACGGCGGAGGTCGGCGATCTGCAGGTGGTTGCGGCCGACGTCGCCGATGATGTGCCAGGATTCGGTCTCGTCCGGCCCCAGGTCGAAACTGCTGCTCACCAGGTAGTTGCCGCGGGCGCCGTGGAGGCTGTCGTCCACGGAAAGAACGCGGCCGTGACGGAAGGCGGCCACTGCGTCGAGCTTCAGGTGGACACGGACGTTCGCCGGGCCATGGCACCAGACGGTGTTGGCGCGGAGTACCTCGAGCGCTTCCGCCCGGTCGGTGATTCCGGCGGTGAGGGCGAACACGCCGAGGCCGGTTTCGGGATCGACCTCTGATGTCTTGTAGGCGTCGACGAGGTTGCTCGCCTGCTGGTACAGGGATAAAGGTGCCCCGAAGGGCAGGACGTTGCGGAAGCCGTCGAGCACGTCGATCCAGCGGCGCTCACCACTCCTGTTCAAGACAGTCGCGGTGCGGATCCAGCCGAATTCGTCGCAGCCGGCCCAGCGATGGCGGAAGGCCAAGCCCAGGCCATTGTGGATCTCTTCGAAGACGAGGCGGTTGCCGACGACGTTCTTGTAGAGGTTCCGTTCGATTTCGTGGTCTTCGTCGTTGGTCTCACTGAATGGTTCCCAGAGGACCCGTCCTTGGGCACCGCCCGTCACTCGGATCAGAGTCAGTGGTCCGGTGCGGTGGTGGTCGTCGTAGAGCTGGTCGGCTGTCCGATAGGGGAAAAGACTGCCTTCCGCGTCCACGCGGCCGGCCGTGAGTCCGCCGCTGGAGGCCACGAACATCCACAGGTCGCTGTCGCTCGGCAGGCTCATCAAGAATGGAGCAAGGCGGTGGTAAGCGGCGATTTTGTAATACGCCTCGCCGTCCAGTTCGACAAAACCACCGGTCGGAGATGCTCGCAGGCTCTCCACCGGGGAGAGAATCGGGGTTTGTTCGGGCCTACCCGCCATGGCACACCTCCCTCAATGTAGGGAGCTGGCCTGGGGTCACCGACGACAGGATGAGTGCGGTTGCGTTCATGGGTCTCGACTTGTCTGGATTGTCCGAGAGGCCGGGTGAACGGCCCCTCGGACAGAAACAACAGTGATGGACGACTACTTCAACAGGATCATGCTGCGGGAGACGCGTCCCGTCGAAGTCTGCAGCACATACCTGTAGTATCCCGCGGCGGCGGCGGCGCCGCGGTCGGTCGTTCCGTTCCAGTCCACGTGGTGCGGCCCGGCAGCCAGTTCGCCGCTTTGCAGCGTGGCGATTCTGCGACCGGCGAGATCAAACACGGCCAGTTCAACGTTGTCGGAGCGATCCAGGGCGAAGTCGATGCGGGTCGACGGGTTGAACGGGTTGGGGCTGTTCTGGTGTAGAACAGCGGCGGCGGCGGTGGGTACGCCAGACAGGCCGGCCATGTAGAAGTTGAGGTTGTCGTAGAAGATGCCGGCGCCTTCGTAGTTGCTCGCGGTATTCACGAAGCCGATCTGGAAGATCTGGCCCACGAGGCTGGCGTCGATCTCGATGGCGATCCTGTAGCCCTGCCACTCCACCGGAATGGCCGTCGTGTCCACGGTGAGGTAGTTGGTCAGGGCCCAGCCGCTGGATGGGTCGAGGGTCTTGATGAAGGCGGCGGCGACCGAAGCGCCCTCGAGGTTGCCGCGCTTGGCGTCGAATTCGAAGGCCCAGATCTGGCCCACGTCTCCGGCGACCACTGTCTGCTCCTGGAAGACGTTCGACTCGATCAGGTTGCCCACGCCGTGGTCTGCGTTGTTGTAGTCGCTGAACACGACGAGCTGGTTTTGGCCCTGCTCGACGCCGCCCTGGCCCGTATCGATCTGGCAGAAGGCGAAGCCGTCGTTGGGGGCGGGGAAGGGGCCGTAGCCGTAGAGGTAGCCGCCGAGAGAATCGAAGACATTGCCGAAGACCAGCCAGCCGTCGGCGGCCAGGGCACCGGTGTCGGTATGAACCATTCCTTCGAAGTCCTGGGCATAGGGAGTGAGCGCGAGACACGCCGCGGGGATCAGAACGATCAGTGCGGCGGCCGCCAAAGTCGTGGTCAGTCGGGAGAGCATGGTAGCGACCTCTCGTTAGAGAAATTCCCTCGCGATCGAAGCCAGTGCTTGCCGTCGATCCGGATGTCGGGAGACACTTGACAGGACCTGTAGAATCATACACTATGTTCGGAGTCCGAACAAAGGTTTTTTAGGAGTTTGGTCAGGGCGTCGTCAGGGGCCCTGAATCACCCTTGAATCACGGAATCGACGATGGGGAGAGCCGGGGTGACCAGGTACGCGTTTCCCGACAACTTTCTCTGGGGTGTGGCTACATCGGCACCCCAGATCGAAGGCGGCCGTCACGAGGGCGGGCGGGGCGTGTCGATCTGGGACCGGTACGCCGATACGCCCGGCGCCATCGCCGACGGTTCCCACGCCGATGTCGCCTGTGATCACTTTCATCGTTGGCGCGAAGACATCGAGCTGATGCGTTGGTTGGGCATCAACGCCTACCGCTTTTCGCTGGCCTGGCCACGCATCCTGCCCAACGGAACCGGCGCGGTCAACGCAGCCGGTCTGGACTTCTACGACGCCCTTGTTGACGGTTTGCTCGAAGCGGGCATCGAACCCTACCCGACTCTCTATCACTGGGATCTGCCTCAGGCTCTCCAGGATCGCGGCGGTTGGGGCGAGCGATCCGTTGTCGACGCATTCGCCGAATATGCCGACGTCGTGACGCGGCGGCTCGGCGATCGGGTCCGCAACTGGACGACCATCAACGAGCCCTGGTGCATTGCCGTTCTCGGACACGAGGAAGGGCACCATGCACCGGGGCACAAGGATCCGGCGGAAGGACTGCGGGTCGCCCATCATCTGCTGCTGGCCCACGGTCGCGCCGTCCGTGCCATTCGTGATGCTGTGCCGGGCGCGAAGATCGGCATCGTCCACAACCATACGCCGGCCCATCCTGCTACAGACTCCCATGGCGATACCGATGCGGCCCGCTGGTTCGACGGGTTCTTCAATCGGTGGTTCCTCGATCCGCTCTTCCGCGGTCGTTATCCCGCCGATGCGGTGGCCGACCGGATCGCCAGCGGCCACCTCGAGGGACCGGAGATGCACTTCGTCCAGGCGGGCGATCTCGCAGCGATCGCGACGCCGATCGATTTTCTCGGCGTGAACTACTACAGCCGCGTGATCATGAGTCAGAACGTCGACGGTCGCCCCGAGGCCGTGAAGGCCGCGCCCGACCATGAGCTCACCGACATGGGTTGGGAGGTCCACCCCGAAGGACTCCATGAGACGTTGCTGCATCTCCATAGGGAGTATGGCCCGCCGGAGATCTTCATCACCGAGAACGGTGCGGCCTACGACGACCCCCCTGGGCCGGACGGCCTCATCGATGACGTGCGTCGCATCGATTATCTGCGTACGCACTTGTCGGCGGCCAGCCGCGCCATCGCCGACGGTGTTCCTCTGGCCGGCTACTTCGCCTGGTCCCTGCTCGACAACTTCGAGTGGGCCCACGGCTATCAGAAGAAATTCGGCCTCGTCGCGGTCGATTTCGACACATGTGAACGCACTCCCAAGAACAGCGCCCACTGGTATCGCGATGCCGTGGCGGCCAACGCCGTCGACGCCGCCGCGACTCCTTCAACCCGAGGAGACTCCCGTGTATTCGATTCCCGAAACTAGCTTCCGCCGCACCGGACGGAGGGCCCTGCCCTGGGTCCTGGTCCTGTCGTTCCTGTTGCTCGCATCGGCGGCCGCCGCCGTGGCTCCGGACGTGGAAATCGTGACCGATGGAAGCGGCTCCCGCCTCCAGGTGGACGGCCGCGACTTCATGGTCTTCGGGATGAACTGGGGGTACATGCCCATCGGGCAGAACTACAGCTACGCCTTCTGGTCGCAGCCCGACGAGATGATCAAGGCGGCGCTGGCCAAGGAGATGCCGCTGCTCCAGGGCATGGGTGTGAACGTGATCCGCCACTACGTGGGCATGCCGCCGCGGTGGGTGCAGTACGTGTACGAGACCTACGGCATCTACACGATGATCAACCACACCGTCGGCCGCTACGGGTTGACGCTCGACGGCGTGTGGCTCCCGAACACCGACTACAGCGATCCCAGGGTGCGGGCGCAGCTCAAGGGCGAGATCACGGCTCTCGTCAAGGAATTCGAGGGCACCCCCGGCATGCTGATGTGGCTGCTCGGCAACGAGAACAACTACGGGCTGTCGTGGTCGTCCTTCGAGATCGAGGCCCTGCCCGAGGGCGAGCGCAACGAGGCCCGGGCCCGGCATCTGTACTCCCTGTTCGGCGAGGTCATCGCCGACATCAAGCGGCTCGACCCCGACCGGCCCGTGTGCATGGCCAACGGCGACCTGCAGTACATCGACATCATCGCCGAGGAATGCGTCGGGTTGGACGTGTTCGGCTCCAACGTGTACCGCGGCATCTCGGCCCGCGACTTCTTCCAGGTCGTCAAGGACAAGCTGGGCGTGCCCACCATGTTCACCGAGTTCGGCGCCGACGCCTTCAACGCCGTGACCATGACCGAGGACCAGCCGACCCAGGCCAAGTTCCTGCTCGGCCAGTGGCGCGAGATCTACGAGCAGTCCGCGGGCAAGGGCGGCGTGGGCAACGCCGTGGGCGGCCTGATCTTCCAGTGGAGCGACGGCTGGTGGAAGTTCCGCCAGGAGGAGCGCCTGGACATCCACGACACCAACGCCTCGTGGCCCAACGCCGGCTACCCCGACGACTACAGCGAGGGCGACAACAACATGAACGAGGAGTGGTGGGGCATCTGCGCCAAGGGCTTCTCGGACATCAGCGGTGTCTACGACGTGTATCCCCGCGCCGCCTACTACGCCCTGCGCGACGCGTTCCGCCTCGATCCCTACGCTTCGACCACGGACAAGGCGGTCATCCGCCGGCACTTCGCGGCCATCACGCCCATGGCGGGCGTCCTCGCCGCCCGCGGCGACGCGGCCACCCTCGCGGCGCGCAACGCCACGAAGGTCCGGGTGTCGGGCATGCGCATGGAGCTCGAGACCTACAGCACCGGCGGCAAGAACATCACCACGCCCGACGCTCCCGTCGCCGGCGGCGGCTCGCCCGCCTACCGCGGCTTCGACCAGGGTCAGTCGTTCTACGTGGACATCGAGGCCAAGCCCAGCGACGCGGTCGTCGGCCGCATGACCATGAACGTGCTGGGGCGCGTGGCAGAGAACCGCATCGACGAGATCTTCTACGAGAACCGCGGCCGTTCGCGGCAGCTGATCGACGCCGAAGGCGAGGAGTTCACCGACAACTCGCTCAACCGCGTGGCCGTGTACAACGCATCTGTGAACTGGGACGACCGCTGGTTCATGCTCGACGCCTTCTACCGCACCGGCCATCTGCATTGGCAGTACCAGGGCGACTTCTTCGGCCTGTACCGCGATGCCTACTACGGCGAGAACCTGGACATCTACAACGGCATGGCCCCCATCGGTTTCGAGATCGAGGGCAAGAAGAGCCTGCTCGGCCTCAAGGCCGCCTTCGGTCCGCAGCTGTGGTGGGGCGCCAACCCCGCAGTGTTCCTGAAATACACCCGCAACGTGGTCGGCGCGGACTGGGCCTTCGTCTACCAGAAGGACATCGCCGAGCAGACCGAGCTCACGAGCTCGGTGGCCATCCCGGTGCGTCTGAATCACAAGGCCTCTCTGCAGGTGAAAAAGCGCATCGGTCCCTTCGACGCAGAGGGCGGCGTGCTCTGGGCGGGCCGGCCCCGGGTGGGCGAGACCTTCCAGATGGTGCTCGACGACGCCTCGGCCCCCTACGGCCCCAGCGACATCCGCGAGGACACGATCAAGGACGCCGACACGTTCGGCTTCAAGGGCAAGCTGATGTGGCAGAAGGGCCGCTGGAACTGGTACGGCCAGGGCGCCTACATGGGCCTGGTGGCCGACGCAGGTCCCACCATGATCCCGACGTTCACCGGCTGGAGCCTCAAGGACAGCGGCTCGGGCAACCAGGTCAACGCCATCACGGGCGTGGCCGTGGGGGTGGGCGGGGACTGGCAGATCGGCCCCAACCTGCTGTGGCAGAAGCCCGTCGTGGGGCCCATGCCCCACTCCGACGACCTCGCCGGCACTCCCGGCCACACGCGCAACTGGATCGACGATCCCTTCGCCGTGATCTGGAACCGCGAGACCACCGCCGGCGAGCTGATGCTGGTCTACGACCCCACGCCGGCCACCTGGATGTGGGCCTGGGACAACGACCAGCGCGAGGACGCCGACCTGGCCGCCAGCCTGAGCTTCGTGGCGATGCGTCACCACACCACGGCCGACGCGCGGCTGTTCATTTCCGATACCAGCGAAGTGTACGCCTTCCCCGGCAACACGCCGGCCCGGGACCTCTGGGAGGTGCGGGCCCGCGTGATCAAGCGCCTGGGCGACGACGTCCGCTCCCTCACGCACCTCTACTACGGTACGGCCGAGCCCAACGGCGACAACGACCGCCTGGTCAAGCGCGGCGGCGTGGACACGAAGATCGTGTGGCCCTCCATCGCCCTCTCGGGGTCGTTGAAGTTCAACGACTGGGGCTCCTACGACTACCATCGCGACCACAACCTGACGTATCCCATGCAGGTGATGGCCGACCTGTCCTACAACCTGGGCCGTCCCGGCTGGCTCGGTCTGCCCCAGACCCGCTTCGGCGTGCGGGCGACCTACCGCACCCTGGACCGATATTCCAACCGCTACAGCCCCGTGGGCGCGGCCGAGCCTGCGCAGTACGAGCTGTACCCGGAAGGTTTGGATGAGGGGCGGGAGTGGGAAATCAGGAGCTACATCCACATGGTCCTTCAGTAGTCATCCGCTGAGGATCCGACAACGCGGCCCGGTCTTCTCGACCGGGCCGTGTTTCGTAGAGTACTGGGGAGATCAGGGGAGGACGCCGTGGACCCGCACCCAGTCCACGAGCATGGTCTGGGGAAACTCGGTGGTCTCGTCCGGCGAGCCCGGCCAGCGGCCCCCGACGGCCACGTTCAGCAGGATGAAGAAGGGATGGTCGTAGACCCAGCGGGCGCCGCCGGAGAGATCGTCTGACGATACGGTGTGGAAGATGAAGCCGTCGATGTCCCAGGTGATCGAGGTGGCGTTCCACTCCACGCCGAACACGTGGAACCCGAACTGGAAGCCGCCCTGGGCGATCTGGTGACGCTGGGTGATGGCGTTGTTCCCGGCGTGGCCTGGTCCGTGGATGGACCCGTAGATGCTGCGGGGGTCCTGGCCGAGGAACTCCATGATGTCGATCTCGCCGCACTCGGGCCAGCCCACCTCGCCGATGTCGCTGCCCAGCATCCAGAACGCCGGCCAGATGCCTTGGCCTACGGGCAGCTTGATCCTCGCCTCGAAGCGGCCGTAGGTCTGCTGGAACAGATCCTTGGTCTTGATGCGGCCGGAGGTATAGGCCTGCCCCTGGTAATCCTCCACGCGGGCGGTGATCGCGAGATGTCCCTCGCCGTCGAGGCTCACGTTGGTGGCTCTGTTGGTGTCGTACTCGAGCTGCAGGTTGCCCCAGTCGGTGCCGACGTCGAAGCGCCACTTTTCGGTATCGGGCAACTGGCCGGCGGGGCCCTCGAATTCGTCCTGCCAGATGATGCCGATCTGTTCGGTGGGCGTCTCTTCACCGCAGCCGGCGGTGACGGCCAGGATCAACACAAGGGTCGGAGTGGTGACGAATCGCATCATGAAGCGGCGTCTCCTGAGGCGGCGATGACGGGAAAGAGATGCGAGTCCTCCAGGGCCGCCTTGAGCACCATGGTGGCCGCACCGACGGCGACCGACTTGTGCCCGAGTTCGCTGACGAGGATCTCGGCAGCCGCCACCGAGGTCACCAGCGTGCGATTGCGGATGGTCCGACGCAACGGGGCGAGGATAAGCTCGCCGAGGCGGGACAGATCACCTCCCAGCACGACCATCGAAGGGTTCATCACGTTCAGCAGACCGGCGATGGCGGTGCCGAGGTGTTCGGCCGCTTCGCCGATCACCTTCAGGGCGAGGGGGTCGCCGGCGAGGGCTGCGTCCTCGATCTTGCGGATGGTGATCGCCCCGGTGTCGAGGGTGGTGTCGTGATGGTCCGGTGCCAGCTCGAGGGCTCGTTGTTCCAGGGCGTGAGCACCGACGAAGGTCACCAGACAGCCCTTGAGGCCGCAGATGCAGGGCTCTCCCTGGGGATCGATGGCCAGGTGGCCGATTTCTCCAGCCACGCCTGTGGCGCCGCGGTAAATGTCTCCGTTGATGACATGCCCGGAGCCGATGCCCGTTGCCACCTTGATGTAGGCGAGGTGATCGACCTCCTGGCCCGCTCCCCACCAGCGTTCTGCGAGGGCGCCCAGGTTGGCGTCGTTGTCCACGAGGATGGGAGCACCGAGTTCGGCTGCGAGATCGTCGAGGCCGAGGCGTCCTTCCCAAGACGGCATGACCACGGTCGAAAGCTGGTCTGTGGCCGACGGGTTCACTGGACTTGGTACAGCCACGCCGATTCCGACCAGGGGGCGGCCGGCGACCGACGGATGGCCGAGGTTGATCCGGCAGAGATCGCCGATGATCGCACGTGTCCCTTGCGGATCCTTGCGGACATGATGCTCCCGGGACCCCCAGGCCAACACGCGTCCCCGCAGGTCCGTGGCCGCCACTGCCACGTGGGCGCCGCCCATCTCGATTCCGAGGATCACACAGGCGTCATCCTGGAATTCAAGCACGATGGGGCGTCGGCCGCCGCGGGAGGGGCCTTCGCCGATCTCGCGGACCAGGCCCGTAGGCAGGATCTCGTTGATGATCTCCGAAACGGTGGAGCGGGACAGCCCCGCCAGGCGTGCGATCTCCGCCCGCGAGATCCGCTGCTCGGACCAGATCAGGTGGAGGACGGCATCGCTCAGGGGACGCGGACGGCTGGGATCAGCGCGCCGCAGGCCTTTTCTCGTCAGGTTGTCGTTCATCATCCGGTCGTCTTTCTCGGTCGGTGGCCGGGCTCCGCGCCGTGCCCGCTGGTGGCGGGCGAAGATCCTACCGGTGCCAGTAGACGTTGTCCACCAAGACGAGGGTCGCATCGAGCGTGCTGAATGAGAGCTGGCCGACGTGCTCGAGGGACGATGTAAAGGCGAAGTCCTCCATCGGGATCTCGAGGGATGTCCAGGCGCCCAGCTGCAGGGCCGGAGTCGAGTCGGCGTCGAAGGTCAGTTCCCGCTGGCCGACGATGCCGCCGTTGTCGGCGTTGAATGCGATGATCTTGACCCGGAAGTTCGTGCCCTCGGGGACGAACACGTCCACGTGCATATGGGTCATGTCGGAAATGTCGATGGTGTTCGCCTTGAAGTCCACCCCGCAGAAATTGAGGGATGTGTACATGATGGCGGTCTCGTCGCCGATGTCGAAATCGGCGGCCTCGGCGGTCGACCATTGCCAGTTGGCGGCCCAGGTGCTGACCGGCGTATTGGTGTAGGTGTCGCTGAATAGGCACACGACGTCGGCGGCGTTATGGGTAGGTGCGGGGGCCGGAGCCGCCGGTCCCTGGTGTCCGGTCAAGGTGACGGAGCCCTCGACGGGCTCGCCTGCCAGGGTGGCGGAAATGATCGCGTCGCCCACACCGACGACCTGGACTTCGCCGTCGACAACGTTGGCGACGGCGGCGTTCGTCGACTGGAAGTCGAAGTAGTTGTGCGAATGGCCGACGGTCACGTCGGCGCCGTCGATCTCGAAGGTCGTAGAGGTGGTCAGACGTGCTTTGGCGCCCACGAAGTACTCTTTGGTCAGCGCGGGCATGATCCCCCGGGTGTTCGTGATGTTGCTGAGATTCGAGAAGCGGACCTCGTCGAACCACAGGGTGTGACCCTGGGAGCTCTGGGGCTCGAAGCCTTCGGAGTAGGTGAAGAGCCCGCGTTCGGCGATCAGCCGGGAGGAGTTGGGGATGGGGATCACCACGAAGGTCCAGTCGGTCGTCAGGGGAATGCCAAGGCGGCTGACGGAGAAGAGCGAGGTGCCGGTGTTGTCGTTGCCGAAGCCCGCCTCGTTGAGTGTGGAGTTGATGCTCGAGCGGGCGTAGAACGTCAGGGCGTTGAAGTCGGCCAGGTCGCGGGCGCCGACCGAGGTGAAGACGCCGCCGGCGTAGCCGCCCAGAGCCGAGTTATTACCGGGGATGATGACCTTGACGGACGCGCTGCCGCTCTGGGCGTTGTCGGTGTCGATGCTCAAGGCTTCGTAATAGGTGCCGCCGAAGGGCTGGGGGTAGACATCGCCGCCGAAGGCATCGCCGAAGACCAGGGGATCGATGTTCGCCCGGGCGATGGCGAGGCTGGAGGGGTCCCGATCGCTGCATCCGGCGACGAGCATCAGCATCACGAGGGTGACGAGGGCGATCAGTAGGCGTCGGGACGAGGACATGGGAGACCTCCGCACGAGTGAAGATATCAAGCCCAGGGACAGGAAAGGGGGCGGACAGGTTACTTTGTCCGGTCACCGATCAAAGTATCATGCAGGTTCCCCGCTCTGTCAAGCGTTCGTAGAACGATGTCGTCGCCCCTAGAGCAACCCCCGCGCCCTCAGCAACGGCTCGATCTGCGGATCACGGCCGCGAAAATCGAGATACATCTGCTGGAAGTCTACGGTGCCGTTCCGCTCGAGAATGGTGGTGCGGAACCTCTGGGCCGTCACCTGGTCGAACAGACTCGTTTCGCGGAAGGCCTCGAAGGCGTCGTTGTCGAGGACGCCGCACCAGATATACCCGTAGTAGCCGGCTGCGTAGCCGCCGACGATGTGTCCGAAGTAACCAGAGCGGTAGCGCGACACGATTTCGGGAATGAGTCCGATCTCGGCGAAGTAGTCGGCTTCGAGCTTCGTCACGTCGACGTCGGTTGATTCGCTGAGAGTGTGGAACTTCATGTCGAGCAGGCTCGCCGCCAGGTATTCCACGGTGGCGAAGCCCTGATTGAAGTGGTTGCTGGCGGTGATTTTCTCGATGAGATGGTCGGGGATCGTCTCGCCGGTTTCGTAATGGGTGGCGTAGTGCTTCAACACTTCGGGGGCCACGGCCCAGTGTTCCATGATCTGGCTGGGCAGTTCTGAGAAGTCGGCCGAGCGGAAGGAGGTGCGGTAGGTGACGTCCGAAAGCATGGCGTCGAGGGCGTGGCCGAATTCGTGGAAGAGGGTCTGGACTTCTTCCAGGCTGAGCAGCGCCGGCGTGTCGCCTGAGGGGCGGGTGAAGTTGCAGACCAGGTTGATGATCGGATCCACCTCTTCGCCGCGGGCCCGATTCTGACTGCGGAAGGTGCCGCACCAGGCTCCTTGCCGCTTGCTCTCGCGAGGATGGAAATCCATGTAGATGACTGCGCTATGGGAGCCGTCGGCTTCCTTGACCTGGAAGACCTGGGCCTCGGGGTGTGGTCTGGGCATATCGGGCAGGGGTTCGAATGTCAGGCCGTAGAGGCGGTTGGCCACCCAGAAGGCGCCGTCGCGCACTTGATCGAGCCGGAAGTAGGGGCGAAGCTCATTGTCGTCGAGGTCGTACTTCTCTTTGCGCAATTTCTCGGCGTAGAACCACCAGTCCCAGGCGGCGAGTTCGAAGCCGCCGCCTTCGCGGTCGATGATCTCCTGCATCGCTACGACCTCCGATTCGGCTACGGGCAACGCTGCCGCCCACAGTCGGTCGAGAAGGTCGTAGACGCGTTCGGGCGTTTTGGCCATGCGTTCTTCCAACACATAGTCGGCATAGGTGTCGTAGCCCAGCAGGTGGGCTCGCTCCACACGCAGTTTCAGGATGTCGGCCATGATGCCGGTGTTGTCTTTCTCGTCACCATGATGGCCCCTGGTCGTGTAGGCCCGGAACATGGTCTCGCGCAGGGCGCGGTTCTCGGAGTAGGTGAGCAGGGGAAGCAGGCTCGGTTTGTGAGTCGTAAACAGCCAGGCGCCCTCACGTTCCGCCGATACGGCGGCCTCTGCGGCGGCGGTGATCACCGAAGCCGGCAGCCCGGCCAGGTCGGCGTCGTCGTCCACGAAGTGTTGGAACCCATTGGTCTCGGCCAGGAGGTTGTCGCCGAAGGCGACCCGGCGCTGCGACAGGGATTGGTTGATCTCCTTCAGCCTGGCCTGATCCTCTTCGTCGAGCAGGGCGCCGCTGCGCACATAACGCCTGTAGACGTTCTCGAGCAGGAAGGACTGGTCGGCGTCGAGGTTCAACTCGTTCCGTGAATCATAGACGGCCTTGACACGCTCGAAGATGCCGGGGTCGAAGTCGAGTTCATCGCGGTGGGCGGCCAACAGTGGGGCCATGGTCTTGTTGATGGCCTGGAGATCCTCATTGGTGTTGGATCCCGTCAGGCTGAAGAAGACAGCCGAGGTTTCGCCGAGCAGGTGTCCGGACCTGTCCAGTGCCGCGATGGTGTTGTCGAACGTGGGCGGTTCGGTGTTGTCGATGATGGCTCGGTGCTCATCTTTCTGGCGCTGCATGGCCTCCGCGAAGGCCGGCTCGAAGTGGGAAGGAAGGATACGGTCGAAGGGAGGCACGGCGAAGGTCGTGTCGTAGTCGGTGAGCAAGGGATTGTCGCCGGCGACGGGACCGGTACATGCTGTGATCATGAGCAGCGCTCCCGGAATCAAGAATCGTAAGACCTTCATGTGCGCCCTGCCTCCATGGGGGTGGGTCGATAACGTGGTTGCCGTTGGGGATTGTAGGCGACGTGCGGGTTGGGGGCAACCGATCCTCGCGAGAGGCTGCTCGATGACCTACGAGGTTCTGCGGGATTCCTGGGCCAGGTCCCGCTATGATCGGTGTCTGGATGCCATGCTGACGACCCGCGCCAAGGAAATGCCATGAGCCTATTTGACATTGTTGCAGTGGTGCTGACCCTCGCCGCCGTCTTCGGGTATCTCAACAGCCGCTATCTGAAGCTCGAACCGTCGGTCGGCTTGCTGATGATCAGCCTCGTCAGCTCCCTCTGCGTGATGCTCCTGTCCTGGCTGCTGCCGGACCTGGAGTTGGTTGCGGTGATCCGCGCCTACGTGGGCAACATCGACTTCAACGAAGCGCTGATGCACGGCATGCTCGGCTTCCTGCTCTTTGCCGGCGCCCTCCACGCCGACCTCGACTACTTCGTTCAGAAGCGCTGGACCATTGTTCTGTTGGCGACCTTCGGTCTGTTGATCAGCACCGGGCTTGTAGCCGTGATGAGCAAGGCGGTCTTCGGCCTGCTGGGGCTCCATGCGTCGTGGTTGGCCTGCCTCGTCTTCGGTGCCCTCATCTCGCCCACCGATCCCATTGCCGTGATGGGTACCCTCAAGACGCTCCATGCGCCGCCGTCGTTGGAGGCGAAGATCGCCGGCGAGTCGCTGTTCAACGACGGCGTCGCGGTGGTGGTGTTCACAGGTCTGGTGGCGTTGCTGCAGGCCCAGGGGGGCGGCCATGGTCATGGCCACGGTGGTTCGTTGGGGGTTCTGGACATGGTCTGGCTCTTCCTGCGTGAGGCAGGGGGCGGCGGCCTTCTTGGTTTGGCGTCGGGCTGGCTCGCCTACCGCATGATGCTGGACATCGACGACTACAAGGTCGAGGTGCTGGTCACCTTGGCCTTGGTCATGGGCAGCTACAGCCTGGCTTGGGCGCTGCATGTATCGGGGCCGATCGCCGTGGTCGTGTCGGGGCTGCTGATCGGCAACCGCGGGCGCACCTTCGCCATGAGCGACGAAGTGTCCGACTACTTGGAAAAGTTCTGGGAGCTGCTCGACGAGATCCTCAATGCCGTGCTTTTCCTGTTGATCGGTGTCGAGATCCTGGTGTTGTCCTTCGCGGCGACTCACGTGCTTGCCGGGCTGATCATCATCGGCGTGGTGCTGTTGGCGCGTTTGATCAGCGTGGCTGTGCCCATTTCGCTGCTGCGCATGAAGACGGAGTTTTCCCAGGGCGTGGTGAGGATCCTCACCTGGGCCGGTTTGCGTGGAGGCATCTCGGTGGCCCTGGTGCTCTCTCTGCCGCCGATCGAGGAGAAGCCGCTGTTGCTGATCTGCACCTACATCGTGGTGCTGTTCTCGATCCTGGTGCAGGGGATGACGATCAAGAAGGTTCTGCGGCGGTACATCTGACCACCTGATCGGCGGAATCAGGCAGACGAAGGGCGGGACATGAAGTCCCGCCCTCGTTTGTTCTCGTCGGTAGCGATCAGGCCGCTTTCTTCTGGGTCATCAATGACACGACCACGAGCGTCAGGAAGCTCAAGGGAATGGAGATGATGCCCGGCTGCCCCAAAGGATGCCAGGCATCGGCCGCCGTCATCCCGTAAGGCCCGGCGAACATGGCCGGACCTGTGAGGATGATGCCCAGGGCTGCGACGATGCCCACGAAGATCGATGCCGTGATGCCGGCGGCGGTCGTCCTGGGCCAGAACAGCAACATGAGGATGGCCGGCAGGTTGGCCGAGGCCGCCACGGCGAAGGCCCACCCCACCAGGAAGCTCACGTTGATGCCCCGGAAGACAATGCCCAGCACGATGGCGATGATGCCTACGAAGAAGGCGGCGAACTTGCCGGCCCTCACCTTCTGGTGCTCGCTCAGATTCATGCCGCCGAAACGGTCCATGAGGTCGTGGGCTACGGCGCCCGAAGCCGCCACGATCAGCCCGGCCACGGTGCCGAGTACGGTGGCGAAAGCGATGGCGGAGATGATGGCGAACAGCACCCCGCCAAAGGACAGGGCCAACAGAGGCGCCGACATGTTGTTGTCCGCCGGATTCACGGTGCCCGTGATGCCTGCGCCCAGGCCCATGAACAGGGTCAGCACGTAGAAGAACCCGATGGCGGCGATGGCCACGATGGTCGACTTCCTGGCGCAGGCCGGACTCGGCACCGTATAGTACCGGATCAGGATGTGCGGGAGCGCCGCCGTGCCGAAGAACAGCGCCAGCATGAGCGACACGAAGTTCAGCTTCTCCCAGCCGGTCTTCACCTTGAACTTCACGCCCGGCTTCATCTGGTCGGTTCCCGAGACCTCCTTGGGGAAGTAGACGGTGATCCGGTCGCCGGCCGCGTTGCCGACCTTCGTCTTGTGCCACTGTTCGATCTTGGTGTCGGGGTGGGTCAGCTTAGCGAGGAAGCTGACTGGGTTGAGGCGACCGGTTCCCTCGGCGGCGTCCTCGGCGGACATGCCGCCGATGGCTTTGATCCGGCCCACCGGATAGAGCAGGCCGTCGATTTTGCCGTTCACGAGTCCGGCGCCCTCCCACTGGCACTTCCAGAGACTGCCCTCATCGTTGATCCACCAGGTCGATTCACCGTTCCCTACATACTCGGAAAAGTCGCCTTCTGTGTGGACCAGATCGAGACCCTGCTCGACGAGAGCATCGTGGGTCATCTCGGTGGGAACGAAGCGCAACGATTCACCGTCGGGGCCGGTCAGGCTGGGGGCCTCGGTGCTGATGCCGCGGAACAGCAGGGCGCCGACGAGGATGGTCGAGAAGATGAGCAGCAGGCCGCCCTTGAGGAACTGTACATAGGTCGTCGAGGTCATGCCCGCCGTGGCTACGATGGTGATGACAATCGCACCCACGATGATCACACCCACCCAGTGGGGCAGCCCCAGCAGCGGCTCCACGAGCGAACCCGCGCCGTTCATCTGGGGGATGAGATAGCAGATCGAAACCACGAGAGTGGAGATGGCCGCCGCCAGCTTGATGCCCTTGCTGTCGAACTTGGCGTCCAGGGCGTCGGTGAACGTGAACTTGCCCATGCGCTTCATGGGCTCGGCGACCACGAACAGTGCGACGACCCAGCCTGCGAGGTAGCCGATGGAGTACAGGAAACCATCGTAGCCGAGGGTGGCGATCATGCCGCAGATGCCGAGGAACGACGCCGCCGAGAGATAATCGCCGGCGAAGCTGATGCCGTTGACGGCCCAGTGGATCTGGCCGCCTGCGGCGAAGTAGCCCGCAGCCGAAGAAGAGCGACGGGCGAAGTGGTAACTCAGCCAGAGAACCAGAACCACGAAGAACCCGAAGATGATGATGGACAGAGGTGTGCCGTGCAGATTCATGCCCGATCCTCCCCATCGACGGCTCCAGTGGCGAGCGCCTTCTCCTTGGCCGTGCACAGGGCGTTGTAGATCAACGCCATGACGAGCGCCAGTCCGATCAGGCCCATACCGTAGACGACGGCCAGGTTCAGGCCCGCCACGACGATGATCTGCATGGCCCGTCCCTCTGTCAGCACGTTCGTGAAAACGAATCCGGCGTACACGACGCAGTAGATCAGGAACATCCTGACGCCGAGCCGACTCTTGTAGTCGCTGGCGGGATCGGGACCGGAGCTCTGAGCGGGACCGTGATGCATGGAACGACCTCCAGGAGTGCAGGCGAGTGGCGGGAATGAGGGACCGCACGCGCCCAGAATCCGGGAGGGGCGTACGTGCAAATGAACACAATGATCATCGCCAATATGTTTAATGTTTATCATTAGGGCAATATCAATGTCCCATCCTGTATTCACCTTAATATCAACTAATTAACTCGTAATTCGGCTGGACAGGTCGGTTCTTGATGGGGGGCAGATGGGGATATACGTTCCCTGGGGCGCTTGATCTGTTAAACAATTGTCGAGGTTGTTATCAGACGAGCCGCTTGGCGAATGGTCCTCACCCGAGGTTCTCGGTGCGCCAGCCTTAGGCGAAGTTGACAGGATATGATCATGACGGTTGTCGCCATGATGCAATGCGTAGCTGCAATAGGGAGGAACCACGATGTCTCTGGTCAGGACTACCGTCTGTTTGCTCGTCGTTCTACTGCTGGTGTCGGGTGCTCTTGCCGAGTCGTCGGTCGAAGTGCGCAACGGAACCATGCTGACGTTTTGGGGACGCGCCATCTTCAACACCCATTACGATACGGCCATCCAGAAGTACGACTTCAGTTCGTACCTTACCGACGACACGACGGAAGAGTTCAATTTCAACCCCCGCGACACGCGCCTGGGGTTCGAGGCTCGCAACGACCACGAGGCATGGGTCTACCGCGCCGTGTTCGAAATCGACTTCTACGGCGACAACGCCGGCAACAGCCTGCTGCCCCGATTGCGACTGGGATATGCCGAGGCCGTCTGCGAATCGGGCCTCTCTCTTCGCGGCGGGCAGGACTGGATCCCCATCGCGCAGCAGCTGCCCGGATGCCTTGATTTTGGCGTCATGTCCTGGGGCGGCAACCTCTGGTCGCGCGTGCCGCAGATGACCGCGCGCTACAAGGTCGGGAACGTGGAGTACCTCGCGAGCGCCATGAAGAACCGCATCAGCAACGACCAGGAGATGCAGGAGATCATGCCCTGGCTGATGGGCCGGCTGGCCGTCAGCGACATCATCGGAGAGAAGAGCCTGATCGCCTTTGGTGTCGGCGCCAGGACGGTCGACGTGGACGCCAATGCCTACTCGCCCTACCTGGCGGCCCTCGAGTTCAGGCTGCCGCTCGCCGATTCCCGCGTGGTCGTCAACGGCGAAGCCTATCTCGCCAAGGGCGTCGGCCGGGAGTTCGTCCACTACGGCTTCGACTACAACCCCACCCATCCCGACGGCGCGAGGGCCATCGAGAGCAAGGGCGGGTTCGTGAACGCGGCGGCGAACGTCAGCGACCGCGTGCAGCTGAATCTGGGTTATGGGTTCGACGATCCCCTGGACGCCGACCTGGACGCTGCCGCCGAGGTGCCGTACCTGAAGAACACGGTTCTCTACGGCAACATGAAATACAACGTCACGAAGCAGTTCGGCTGGGGATTGGAAGTCCTCAGTTACGCCACCGATGTCGGCGCCGCGGACGATCTGATGGGGCTGCGGATGACCGGATCGTGGTGGTACGTGTTCTGATCAGGGTCGGCCCGGCGCGAGTCAGTCGTCGTGCCTGAAGAGCAACGAGCAGCAGGTCACCGCGCCCTCGGCCTTTGCCAGCTCGTCGGCGTCCACCGTCACGGCCGTGATGCCGGCGGACTTGAGGATCTTCAGTGTCCCGGGAAAGGCGGTCGGGAAAATGATGGCGCCCCCGACCAGGACGGCGTTGGCCGCGCCGGGTTCGGCGGGATCCACTTCGAGGAAATTCAGGCCGGGAAAATACGCCGACGATACCCAGTCAGGATTGAGCAGCAGGGTGTCGTCGGCGACCTGTGTGACCCCCGACTTCAGATGCAGACAGCCCGTGACAGGCACCGGTCGCACCTCGTATCCGAGCGGTTCGAGCATCACCGTCAGCTGCCCGATGGCGTTGCCGTTGCTACGGGTCGTAACGCCCACGAACACGGTCTTGCCTACGACCAGGATATCGCCGCCGTCGATGGTGCCGGGCGCCTGGACGTGCAGGATTTTGCGGTAGGGCGTGAGCGCGGCTTCGATCGATTCCAGCTCTGGTCGCCGTGAGCGGGCCCCCGGATTGGTCATGATCGCGCACTCGTCGAGCACCAGGGCGGCGTCTTCCACGAACACAGAATCAGGCAGGTCCGGCTCGACCGGCAGGGCGAGGACTTGGATGCCGAGACCGCGCAGGGCCTCCACGTACTGACGGTGCTGGGCGCAGGCCCGGCTGAAGTCGATAGGCTCGCGATCGATGTGGGTCAGCTCACAACGGTCGATGGCGGGGCTGACGCCGCGTGTGATGGCGAACATCATGGTTGTTCCAGCTTCGTCGTCCAGTTGAGCAGAACGTCGCAGTAGGACGGCGGGTCCATAGCGATCGAACTGACCGCCAGGAAGCGCTCGTTGTCGGCGGCGAGATCGAGAAGGGCGCCCTCCAGCTGAACGGAGCCGTGATCGAACATGGGTTCCGGCACGCCGATGTTCATTCGCCCTCCTTCGAAACCCAGGGGTGCCGACAGGAGCCGGCCTGTCTGGTCCTGGTAGATCAGCTCCGTGCCTTTGCTGTTCCAGAACGACCACCCGCCGGTGGCGGTGGACACCTGGGAGATGGGCGTCATGGCCGGCCAGGGCGCGAGATAGACCTGGCCGCTGCCGGACTCCTCCGACCAGAACGAGATCCAGCGGCCGTCGGGTGAGAAGTTGGCGGCGCCGTCGTCCGCGGGGGTCCGTCGGATCAGGCGGGGCTCCTCCTGGCCTGTGACGTCGGCGGCCCAGAGGTCCAGCGCCGAATCCTCGCCGATCGTCGAGTACAGGATCGTACGCCCGTCGGCGGAACAGTCCCAGAGAAAGATCGCGGTCGGCAGCTCGAGCACGAGCTCCGTCTCGCCGGTACCGCCGATGTCCTGGCGGTAGACTGCGTATTTACCGCTGCGGTCCGAGACGAACATCAGCGAATTGCCGCCGTTGATCCAGACGGGGTAGAGCTCGTCGGCCGGGGTGTTGGTGAACCGGGTGCGGAAGTTGCGCTCGATCTCGACGATCCAGATGTCCCCGGTGCCGGCCTGGGCGTCGATGATGGTCACGGCCACCCGCGAATCGTCCGGGGACAGCGCGACCGAGTTGTAGTTGGCCTGGTCGCCCACCGGGCCCAGGATGTTGCCCTTGCGGTCGACCCAGTTGAGGCCCGCCTCGAAGTTGGCCATGCCCCGCAGATAGATGATCGTGCCCTGGTCCGAAGCGCAGAACGAACCCTTGGCGGCGCCCGTGATGATCATCACGTCGTCGATCACCGTGGCCGGCGTGCCGCTGAGCGTGCCGGTGTCGGGGTCGAAGGGCTGGGCCATCAGGGTCTGCTGGTTCAGATACAGCAGGTAGCCCGAAGCGTACTGGGCGGCCGTCGAGACCTTCATGACCACGATGGGATCGCTTCCGTCCAGGTCCCCGATCCGCAGTTCGGAATCACGGCCGCCGGCGCCTCGTGCCAGGTACAGGAAGCGACGACCGTCGGGCAGGAACTGGGGGTGGCGGTGGGAATCGAATCCCTCGTCGCTCTCGAGCTTCGTGATCTGTTTCGGTTCCCCGCCCACGGCCGGCACGACGTAGATGGCGGCGTTGTACTCCGGCGTGAAGATGATCTGGCCCGCTTCGTTCCAGCTGCCTCCCTTGCCGTTCGGGGCGGGGCAGATGGTCTGGGCGGGACCGCCGCCGATCATGATCTTCTTGAGGCCCTCGTCGCGGTCGTAGAAACCGATCCACTGGCCGTCGGGCGCCCAGAACGGGTACTGCGCGTTCTTCGTGCGGTCGAGGGCCACGGACTGGTCCGCGTCGATGGCGCGGATGTAGAGCTGCACGGAGCCGTCCTCGACCGACTTGCCGCTGAACACGATGTGACGGCCGTCGGGGGAGATCGCCGGCAGGCCGGGATACGAGCCCTCCACGTTGAACACGGCATCCTCGGGCGCGGCGATGGCGAGGTGCATGAGGCGGGCGTCGATGTCCTGCTTCCCTGTACCGAGGGCGAACCAGAGTGCCGCGGCTATGGCGACAACCGTCACCGCCCAGGGCAGCAGCGCGGTGCGCGGCTTGTCGTCCGGCAGCGACACGGCCGAGATCGCTCCGGTCAAGATGCCGGATTCGGCACCCGGGTTCTCCAGGCGGACTCGAGCCTCGCCGATGTCGCGCAATCGCTGGCGGGGATCCTTCGAGAGGCATCGTCGCAGCACACGCTCCACCTGGGGAGGCAGGTCGTCGGGCAGGTCGTCCCAGTCGGGCTCGGTCTTGAGGATGCCGGCCAGGGTGTCGCTCGCAGTCTCGCCGGCGAACAGTTGCTTTCCGGTGAGCATCTCGAACAGCAGCACGCCGAAAGCCCAGATGTCGGTGCGTCGGTCGACTTCCTTGCCGCGCGCCTGTTCGGGGCTCATGTAGGCCGCGGTGCCGAGCACGGTGCCGGTCTGGGTCATGGCGGCGGTCATGGTCGGGGCGCTGCTGACGTGCTCTTCGACAGCTGTTTGGCCGGAAAGGGCTCGTGCCAGGCCGAAGTCCAGGACCTTGATCTTGCCCTCCGGCGTGCGCTTCACGTTGGCCGGTTTCAGGTCCCGGTGGATGATGCCCTTCTCGTGGGCCTCCTCGAGGCCTTCGGCGATCTGACGGGCGATGTCGACCGCTTCGTCCACCGTGACGGCGCCGCGCTTGAGCACTTCCGACAAATCCTCGCCCTCGACCAGCTCCATCACCAGGAACGTGCACTCGGGCGTATGCTCGAAGCCGAAAATCGAGGCGATGTTGGGGTGGTTCAGGGAGGCCAGCAGCTTGGCCTCGCGCTGGAAGCGGGCCATGCGATCGGCGTCGGCAGCGAATTCCTGGGGCAGGATCTTCAGGGCCACGTCGCGGCCGAGGACCGTGTCGTGAGCGCGGTAGACCTCGCCCATACCCCCGCGTCCGATCAGTGCAAGAACCTCGTAATGAGCGATGAGTTTGCCGATCAAGGGCCCCTCCGATACGAATAATCAGGATCAATTTCATCTTATTGTAGCCGAATCACCTCAATCACGCCATAGTGGTTGGCAGAACCGGTTGGCGTCCGGTCTCAACGCCTCTATCTTGGCCGGAATGTACAAATCCTCCTTTCTCGGTACAGGGAACATGAAAACTGCAGTCATCAGCGACATTCACGCCAATCTAGAAGCCCTCCAGGCCGTGCTCGACCATGCCGACACTGCGGGCGTCGATGACTACGTCTGCCTCGGCGACATCGTCGGCTACAACGCAGACCCCGACGCCTGTGTCGATGTGATCCGCAACATGCCCAACATGCGCTGCATCCTCGGCAACCACGACGCCATGGCGGTGGGCGAGGGGCCGCTTCTCGGCATCAACGCCCAGGCCCATGCAGCCATCACCTGGACGCGTGAGAAGCTTGGCGCCGAACGCAAGGTCTGGCTGGCTGGACTGCCGATGATCATCGCCGACGCCGATGCGACCTACTGCCACGCCTCCCTTGATGAACCGTCGGCCTGGCACTATGTGAATTCCAGCCTCGATGCTGCGCGGCATTTCGCCCATCAGGAAACACGCCTCAGCTTCATCGGCCACTCGCATATGATGTTCGCCTGGTATGAACACGGAAGTACGCTGGCAAGGGTGGTCGAAGCCGAAGTCGACACTGCGATCGGTGACCGCTGGTTGGTGAGCGTTGGCAGCGTGGGGCAGCCGCGTGATCACGACCCCCGTGCCGGTTACGCCGTCTTCGATCATGAGACGGGCGGCGTCACCCAGATCCGGCTCGAATACGACGTCGCTGCCGCCCAGCGTAAGATTCTCGAGTCAGGCCTGCCTGCGGCTCTGGCCGAACGCTTGGAGTGAAGCCTGGATTGCCGGTGAGTCGGGCCTAGTTTATACTGATTTGATCTTCTTTTTATGTGTCAGCCGAAGTTGCTTGACTCACCCGCCTGGGAGAACAGCACATGGCGAATCCAGAGCCTGCTCTCGTCGGAACCATCGACGGGAAAGTTTTCCGCTACCCTTTGAACGACGGGCGTCATGTCGTCGGTCGGGCCACTGACTGTGATCTGGTTCTGAGCAACACTTCTGTTTCGCGCAGGCACGCAGCCTTGGTCAGCTCGGGCGGCCGTGTACTCGTGGAGGATCTGGGCAGTCACAACGGAACGCAGGTCAACAGTGCGGCGGTCAAGGCGCCCACCCCCCTCGCCCTTGGCGATACGGTGAACTTCGCCGACGTCGTGCTCTACTTCGGTGAACAGCCACCATCACGGGGAACCCTGACCCTCGATCCTCATCGCGATTTACCGGGAATCGCCGTGTCCTGGGATGAAGTCCAGGACAAACCCCGCCCCGGTCAACACAAGCGTTCCGAACTCTTCCGGTGTCTCGCAGGAGCCGGCGATCTCTTGACGGTGCCCCGCGCACCCGAGGAACTCTTCGAGCCGATCCTCGATCTTGTGGAGTCGGCCATGGATCCGGAACGCGCGTTTCTCCTGTTGAGTGAGAATGGAAGGTCCGAGCCGACGATCCGGGCTTCGCGCCTCCGCGGTGGCGGCGACGGCAGCAATGTGACGTTGAGCCGCACGATGGTTTCGCGTGTGCTGGAGGAGCGCACGTCGTTTCTGCTGGAGGAAGGGGGGGGCACCAGCGACCTCATGCAGCAGCAGAGCATCATCTCATCGGGCATCCGCTCGGCCATGGCGACGCCGCTGTTCGACAACAAGAACGTCATCGGCATTCTCTACGCCGATACGACCGATCCCACTCGCCACTACACCCGCGACGAGTTGGTGGCCTTCTCCATGCTGGCCAACGTGATCGCCGTCGCCCTGACACATGCACGCTACGACGCCATGGAGGCCGAGAAGAGAAGGCTCGACACGGAACTGGACGCCGCCCGCTCCATCCTTCAGACCATCATCCCCACCGTGCTGCCGGAGATCCCAGGCTACGAAGTCTGCGCCCACATCGAGCCCTGCTTCGAGGTGGGCGGCGATCTGTACGATGTCTCGACTCTGCCCGACGGAAGGGTCGCCGTGGTGGTCGGCGACGTCGCCGGCAAGGGCCTCGGCGCTGCGCTGCTGGTTTCTTCGCTGGTGCCTTTGCTCCGAGCGATGCTCGAAGCCGATCCGGACCTCGCCTCGTTGACGTCGAATCTCAACCGCCAGCTCTGGCGGACGACGGATCCCATGCGCTACTCCACCCTGTTTCTAGGAGTGCTCGATCCGGCCACCGGTCGCCTCGAATACGTCAACGCCGGCCACAACCCACCGGTGCTCGTGAGGGCTCATGGGGCCGTGGAGATCATCGGTTCGACAGGACTGCCGGTTGCGTTGCTCGATACGGGGACCTGGAAGAAGGACGAGTTGACTCTGCAGCCGGGCGATGTTCTGGCGCTCTACAGCGACGGCATTCCTGAGACCTGGCGCGACGAGGACCATGACTACGGCGACGAGCGATTCCAGGATTTTCTCGTGGCCCAGAGAGGCGGCACGGCCCAGGAGATTCGCGACGCATCCCTCAAGGACGTGAGCGATTTCAGGGGCGACGCTCCGGTGGGAGACGACGTCACCCTGCTCGTATTGCGGCGTTTGCCGTGAGCTGAATCCTGCGATCCGACGACGTTACCGAACTGGCCGCCGTGGTCGCGGAACCTGAAGAGGGCGCCGTCGACCTCAAGCCGAGGCGCTGAGAGCCTTCTGGCCTTCTTCGATGGCCTCGAAGGTTTCGAACAGGCTGTCGACCTGCGAGATGAAGTAGGTGCCGCGCACGCGCTCGTTGGGGCGACAGATGACCATGCGTCCACCGCCGTTTTTGATCGACAGATACAGCGACACCATGATGCCCACGCCGGTGGAGTTGATCCACTTGACGCTGCCGAAGTCGAAGAGGAATTTCCTGGCTCCCGCCTCGACCATCTCCTTGACCTGATTATGGAGCGGCTCGAACTCCGGACCTCCCATCACGTTACCGGACAAGGTGACGACATCGATATCGGTGTCTTTGCTGAACTGGAACTTCATGACGGGTCTCCTGGTGTTTCGAAACGTGACGGGGCTCGTCTTTATAAAAGACCGAATTGATCCACTATACTCAAGTTGATATAAGCCCGCAACGGGTATGATGGGGTTGAAACATGGTCGTGGCGCCACTGATGGTCGGGATTCTTATTAGTAGCTTCTGTTGAAATATGTGTTTCCTTTGACCTGAAACCCGTTTTTGTACGTTTTCCCTTCGCTTCGGAGCTCTCCCTATGTCCCAACCCACCCTGGGTTTCAGCGATCTCAATCTGGCCCTACCCCTCGTCCGCACCGTCGTGGAGCTGGGGTACGAGTCGCCGTTGCCCATCCAGGCCGCGTGCATTCCGCCCCTGCTCGAAGGGCGCGACGTGCTGGGACTGGCCCAGACCGGGACGGGCAAAACCGCGGCTTTCGCTCTGCCTCTGCTGTCGCGCATCGACCTGAGCGTCAACGCTCCCCAAGTCTTGGTGCTGACGCCGACCCGCGAGCTGGCCATCCAGGTGGCTGAAGCGTTTCAGACCTACGCCCGCCATCTGCCAGGCTTCCACGTGGTGCCTATCTACGGCGGCCAGCGCTATTCCTTCCAGTTCACCCAGCTGCACCGCGGCCCCCATGTTGTGGTAGGCACGCCTGGCCGCATCCAGGACCACCTGAGCAGGGGTTCTCTCGACTTGAGCGGGATCAAGTGCCTGGTGCTCGACGAGGCCGACGAAATGCTGCGCATGGGGTTCGTCGATGAGGTCGAGGCCATCATGGCTCTGGCGCCGGCCGAGCGTCAGATGGCGCTGTTTTCAGCCACCATGCCCCCGCAGATCAAGCACATCACCAAGCGGTACATGAACCAGCCGGCCGTCATCCGGATCGAGTCGAAGACCTCCACGGCGGACAACATCGAGCAGGTTTTCGTGGTGGTCCCCAACGCCGCCAAGTTCGAAGCTCTGGCCCGCATCCTGGAGACCGAATCGTACGACGGCATCCTGATCTTCGCCCGCACCCGCGTGGCGACCACGGAACTGACCGAGCGACTGGCGGCCCGCGGCTTCGATGTCGCGTCGTTGAACGGCGACATGAGTCAGGAGGCCCGCGAGCGCACCATCAAGCGGCTCAAAGGGGGTCAGATCGACATCGTGATCGCCACCGACGTGGCGGCCCGCGGCCTCGACGTCGACCGTATCTCCCTGGTCATCAACTTCGATATTCCCGGCGATTCGGAAGCGTACATCCACCGCATTGGTCGTACAGGCCGCGCCGGACGTTCGGGAAAGGCGATCCTTTTCGTCAACCCGCGGGAGCGGCGCTTTTTGACTTCGATCGAACGGGCGACCCGCCAGAAGCTGGTGCCCATGGAGATGCCCACCCACGACACCGTCACCAAGAAACGCATCGAGAAGTACAGCGAGAAGCTGACGGCCGTGATGCAGCAGGAGCCCCAGGAGTTCTTCCAGGAACTGACTTTCGAGCTTATGGATGAGATGGGCGTGGATCTCATGCAGCTTGCTGCCGGCGTGCTCTGCCTGTCGCAGATCGATCGGCCGCTGCAGGCCGAGGACAACAAGGCCCTGGAGAGTCCCCAGTGGGAGGAGCCCCGGCCGGCGCTCCAACGCGGCCATGTTCCGAAGCCGACCAGAGGTCCCGGAGGCCCACCGCGACCCATGGCCCTCTACCGCATCGAGGTGGGCTCGGCCGACGGCCTGGAAATCCGCAACATCGTGGGCGCCGTCGCCAACGAGACGGGGCTCAACAGCCGCTTCATCGGCCAGATCCGCATCCATCCCAAGTACGCCACGGTCGAACTGCCCGACGGCATGCCGCCCCACATCATGCAGCACCTGCAGAAGACCTTCGTGGCGGGCAAGCCCATGAAGATCTCGCGGGCGAAGCGGGGGGACTGAGTCCTCGATCAGATCCCGCACGTACGGTCCTCATCTGGTATGATTGAACCCTCGCATTCAATCCGGTCCCGACGCCGATGGTGATCGTCTCGTGAGGTGCCTTGTATGAAAGCCATCTGCCTAGTCCTGCTTTCGATCGTGTTGATGACGCCTACGCTTACGTCCGCCCTCGAACCCGGCCATGATTGGTTATGGACCAACCCCTTGCCCCAGGGCCTCGGTCTCGAGGACTTCTCCGTAGTCGACGACCAGCTTATCTACGCGGTGGGCGACGGCGGTGCCATGGTGCGCACCGAGGACGGCGGCGCGACCTGGATCAGCATGCCCGTCGGCCTCGATGCCTGGCTGCTGGGCGTCGACTTCACCGACGCGCTCACCGGCACCGTGGTGGGCGAGGCCAACATCGCCGGCATCATCCTGCGCACCACCGACGGCGGGCAGACCTGGACGCATCAGGAACCGCCTTCGACGCCCTGGCTGGAATCGGTGGACTTCCTCGACACCGACACCGGTGTGGCCGTGGGCTGGTCCGGTGCCATCTACTGGACCACCGACGGCGGCGCCACCTGGACGCCCCAGGTCAGCGGCACCACCGAACGCCTGCGCTCGGTCCACCTGTTCGACGCGAACAAGGCCGTGGCCGCCGGCGGCGCGGGCATCGTTTGCCGCACCGTCGATGCGGGAGCAAACTGGACGGTCATCCCCACACCCACGACCGAACGCCTCGAAGCGGTGGACTTCGGCGACAACGTCCACGGCGCGGCGGTGGGCTACAACGGCGCCATGATCCAGACGGCCAATGGCGGCCAGAGCTGGTTCCTACGCGGCAGCGGCACGACGGCCTGGCTTTTCGACGTCGCCTACCGCGACGGCGAAACCGCGGTGGCCGTGGGGGGCAACGGCGTGATCGTCCAGTCGTTCGATTGGGGTATTCACTGGAGCCGCCTCACCTCTCCGGCGACGACCTACTGGAACGGCCTGGAGTTCGACACCGCCGGAGGCCTGTTCGTCACCGGCGGTCCCGGCACCCTCTGGCACAGCGACCCGACATGGTCGGTGTGGAACAACGGCCAGAACGGAACGACCAACTCCCTGTGGGCCATCGACGACGCCACCGACGAGATCGCCGTGGCCGTCGGCATCCATGGCACCATCGTGCGGACCATTGATGCGGGTCTGACCTGGACCGAATTCAGCGCCGGCTGCGACACCACCCTGATGGGCGTCGACTTCGCCGACGCGGACACGGGCCTGATCGTCGGACAGAACGGCTTCGTTTTGCGCACCGACGACGGCGGTCTGACATGGACGCCCCTCACTACCGGGTTCTCGGGCACCCTCTGGGACGTCGCCATGATCGACGCCGACCACGCCGTGGCCGTGGGCTCGCCGAGTTCGATCCTGCACACGGCCGACGGCGGCGCCACCTGGCAGGAGGTGGGAGGCGGCACGGCCTACGACTACGGCCAGTCCGTCCACTTCGTCGACGCGCTGCATGGCTGGGTGTGTACCTTCTACGGTTACATCAGGGCGACCGACGACGGCGGGTTGACCTGGACCCAGCAGGCGGCCTCGTATCTCGACCTGCAGTCCATCCACTTCACCGACCTGCTCCATGGCATCGCCGTGGGCGGCGTGGACGGCAATGCCACGCTGCTGACCGACGACGGCGGCGAGACCTGGAGCCAGCAGGCGAATCCCGAGTATGTGTACCTCAATGGTGTCGAGTTCAGCGATGCGCTGACGGGGGTCGCGGTGGGCCAAGGGATCTTCCGCACCATTGACGGGGCAGCGAACTGGACGAGGGATACGGCGTCCTCGGTGTACTTCCAGGATGTCTGTTTGATGGGCGGCGGCGTGGCGTTGGCCGTGGGGCCGGGTGGAGCGATTCTGCGGGCTGGGCCGGATGGGGTGGTTGCGGTAGTCGAGGAGCCGCCGGCGGGGGGGGGCGGGCTGCGGGTCTATCCCAATCCGTTCAACCCGCGGACGACGGTCGTATTTTCCCTCGAACGAAGGACGAACGTGCAGGTCGATGTTTTCGATCTCGCGGGGAGCAAGGTGCGTAGCCTAGTGCGCGGAATGTACGATGCTGGGGATCATGAGTTGGAATGGAACGGGCGAGATGATTCCGGTCGGGATCTGGCGTCGGGAGGATATGTGATTCGGATCAGATCGGCCGAGGGAAGCAGCGGGCGGAGGGTGTTGTTGATTCGGTGACACCATTCCAGTGATGAATGATGGGGTGATCATGAAGTTGCGGCTGTTGCGTGTGTTCATCGTGATTTCGATTCTGATCGCCTTGGGCATGCTCGCACCGGTCCATGCCGGCAGGGTCTATCCTCCCTGGCTGCGCGACGATGAACCCGCACCGGTCTACCCCCGCATCATTGTAGACGCAGCCTATGTCGCAGAGCACTACGGTTGCGAGGGATACGAACTGCTCAGCCTGTATTCGCTGACCGGCGACCAGGCGGAAATCCTTGCCAACCGGTATGACGGTGAACTGACCTTTCAGCTCAACCTCGAAGGCACCCGGTGGCGAGACGGACACATTCCCCACAGTCTTCCTCTGGACCCTACTCTGCTCCTGGATGCCGACGGGGGTGTGCCCGACGGAGCGACCCTGCGGAAAACCCTGAAGGAGCACGGCCCCCGTCCGGCCACGCGCATCGACATGGAATCCGAGTTCATCCTCTGTGGCGGCACGGTGCAGCTGCAGAGCTTGGCCTACCTGATGTTGCGACAGGCCGGGGTCGATTCGGTGCGGATCTATCCCGGCGGTATCGACGACTGGCGGTCCGACATCACCAGGCCGCTCGTGCACATCATCGAGACCGAACAGCTCGTGGAGATGATGTCGCCGACAGCGGCGACTGGTGGTACGCCACGGGATTTCGTACTGATGGATCTGCGGCACTTCACGGATTTCTCCGCCGGCAGCATTCCAGGAGCGGTCAATCTGCCCTCACACCTCTTTGCGGAGGGCTTCCAGTCGCAGCTCGATCTTCACTGGCCGAACATCGATCCCGCCGCCACGCCCTTGGTCTTTTTCTGTTACGGGACCGATTGTATTCGCAGCCGCCTCGCTGCCACGAAGGCGGCGCATCTGGGCTGGCGGAACATCCTCTGGTACCATGGCGGATCCCAAGCCTGGATCGATTCCGGACATGAGCTCGAGATGCAACCCGCGTCCTCGGCTTATTGACGAACCTCGAAAACAGAATGCCGCCCGGTTCAGAGAACCGGGCGGCGTCGTCTTCTCCCTCACAACATGTCGACGAGTCTTCAGTCCTACTCGAACTCTTCTTTGATCTCGCCCCACGTCTTGTTCTCGTTGTCGACAGGGGTTCCGGGCTTGGTGCGGATGTTCAGCCCGATGTCATCGATGTGACACCACACGCCGGCGATGAGAACCATGTCACAGGGACTGATCAAGCCGTCGCCGTTGTCCTGGAAGCCATCGACATGCCAGAGATTTCCGTGCTCGGGATAGATCTCGATCCATGTTTCACAGGTGGGATCATCACCCGTCGGATTGGGGTTGTCCCAGGGCTCGTATACGCCGCAGGACAGGTGATAGGTAGGACCGACCCATTCGATGTGATTCCAGACGCCGTCGAGCATGATATAGTCGCAGAAAGCCATCTCTCCATCTTCGCTGTTATCGACATAGTCGTCCTGATGATGAATCACGCCGGGGTTGGGATAGAACTCGGTCCAGGTGGAACAGTTCGGCGGGATGGGTGATTTCGCGGGGTTGGACAACTCAAGATAAACGGTATCCTGAGCTGAGGCGAGACTGGCGCCAATGACCATCAAGGTCAGGCCGGCCAGCAGGATAAGACTCGTTAGTGATTTCATGTTTCCCCCTCGGTTGTTGGACCATGAATCGCACAGTCATCTCCACCATGCTACTCACATGTTTCGCCGGATCACGGAGTCTTACGGGAACTGCTGCTGAGTCTCCGGCTGCTGATGCCTTGTCCCTTCCATTTATTCATCCGGTGGTCAAATCAGATGTGCGGGCTTGCCGGTTTGAGGGAAATCGGTCCTGAGCGGTTCAAGTTCTGTGTCGGGGAGTGGCGTCACGAGGAAATGTGGTCCGTAGGCGGATCAAGGTAGACCAACCCATCAAGTTGCCCCCAAATATCCCGAGGCTAAACGACTACGCTGCCATCCTCGTGTAGAGATGATGCAGCCCGCCGAGAACTGGCTCGGTGTGGATCGGCCCCAGGCTTGGAAGCTCGACTGATCTCACTACCGGACAGTCCTTCTCCAGCCCCAGATGAGTTCGGCTTCGATGGTAGTAACCCAAGTACTCCTTGAGCGCCCGCTTGAGATGCCGCTCATCGAAGATGATCACATGGTCCAGGCATTCTCTCCGAATCGACCCGATCACCCGCTCGACATACGGGTTCTGCCAGGGCGATCGTTTTGCTGTCCGAACCTGCTTGATGACCATCGCCGACACCCGGTGAGTGAAGTCGAAGATCCCGTCGTTATCCCGGATGAGGTATCTCGGTGCGGTCTCCCATGGGAAAGCCTCGGCGATCTGCTGGCCCGTCCATGCTGCTGTCGGGTTCGTGGTCACGTTGAAGTGGATGATCTTCCGTCTCGCATTGTCGAGTACCAGGAAGACGTAGAGCACTCGGAAGGTCACCGTCGGTACGGTGAAGAAATCGATCGAGACAATGTCCGAGGCGTGGTTAGTCAGGAAGGTCTGCCAGGACTGCGAGGGTCGATGCTCCGGCTTGACCATGTACTTGGATACCGTCGCCTGGCTGACTCCGATTCCCAGCTTGAGTAGCTCACCATGGATGCGTAGTGCGCCCCACAATGGGTTCGCCGTCGACATCTGCCGGATCAGCTCACGCATTCACGTGACAATCTCGGCCTACCTGGCCACCGGTGGCGGCTCTTCCATCTCCAGTAGAACCGGAATCCCTTGCGGTGCCAGTTGACGACCGTCTTCGGTTGGACGATGAACAGTGATCTGCGCCAGTTGGGCCAGAGGCAGCTGAGGACATCCCAGAAGGCGCGATCTCGCTATCGAAGCGTGGGTCTGCTACAATTGCGCTGTAGGACTGAGATCTGATGGCGTAAGGCCGCGTTTTCGAGGATCAGGGACTCGCGGGATTTGAAAGCCGAACGCAGTATCTGAAGAGCAAGTATGCGCATAATCTGGAATCATCGGCCCGACCTCGTAAATCCTTTAGTAGCAGGGCCGATGAATAAACAGAAGGCACACCTATAGTGGCTCGACGTATGATTGGGAATGTGGACCTGCGGGGATGATCGCTACGATCCCATCGCCCAAGCGGCCGTCGGCCTAGGCGAAGTCCTGCCCCTCGTCGCTTATGGACAGGTCTCTTGGCGTTGTGCTGAAGAACCTCAAGCTGATGGCGTAGGCGATGTTCTCCAGGGTGAGCTGTCTGCGAGATCTGAAGAGCGAGGCGAGGGCGATCAGAGTGAATTTGAGCATCCAGACATGCTAGAATCATAGCGGTGTAACTGCAATGATACCAATGCGGACGGAATAAACGACAGGCACACCGGCGAAACGGTACTGCGGATTAAGACGCGATGTGTTCGAACGTAACTCAAACGATGGCCCGCGGGCGTCTGCGTTAGCGGGGAAGTCCAATGTGGCAGCTCGCAGGTTGCATCTGAGAATCCAAGGAATCACTTCTTCCGATTGAGCCAGGCCACGGCGTCCTGCCGCGAGCGAAAGACTTGTTGCTCGACCAGGTCGTCGTTATGGCGGACGGTGCCGAGGCTTACCGTCGCGAACGAAACATTTTCAGGGGCGATGATTGCGGACTTCCCCGGCCTAGTGAACTTCTCCATTCCGTACTCCGCGACCTTCGTGACATCCTGTCCGCTCAGTCTCACACCGTTGCTCATATCCCATAACCGATAGTCGGAGTCGGGACGGGCGGCGATGTCGTCCATCGCGCTGAGTAGATCGGTCAACTCCGCTTCTTTGGTGAACTTGATGTAGGTGATCCCTTTGGGGTTGTGGATAACGAAGTTCTTGCTCATCCCTGAATACCTCCTATGCCTTCCATTTATTCGTCCGGGCTGTCGAAGAAACAGTTAGGCGATCGATCACAATAAGTAAGCGCGTAAGCTAAATGAGCGAGGTTCTCAATTCAATCTCCGAATATAGTTCTAAACGCGACCATGTCACTCCATTATTTTTCATCCTGTCCCTTCCATTTATTCATCCGACCTGTCGATTAAGCAGTTAGATCCGACCTCATTTATGAAGCAATTTGTCAGTAAGAGGCCGCTGGTAAAATATTGGTAAAGCAACATTCTCTCTGAAAATACGCTGGGTTGTCCCTTCAAAATATACGTCGGGCTTGTCGAATATGCAGTGGACTTGCCTGCCAATTACCGAACCGGAGCATGTCCAGAGTTCTAGCAAGCTGTGCTTGTGACATGCTACCTTGTCGCTGTTGGGCTCGAGGCGTCCGACCGACTACGGAATGGGGAACATCCACGGCGCCACAACTGTGCCCCCGGAGGAACCATGACCTGGACCCACACCCAGACCATCGGCCTGCGCCACACCGACGCCGCTGGCCTGCTCTTCTCCCCCCGGCTGCTGGAAATGGCGCAGGAGGCCTTCGAGGAGCTCCAGGCCCATGTGTCGGTCTCGGTCGTCGGGCGCCTGAAGGGTGGAGGGCCGATCCTGCCGACGGTCCATTGCGAGGCCGATTTCCTGAAACCCATCGGTCTGGGCGACGAGATCCGGGTAGAGCTGAGGCTGGCGAAATCCGGGGAACGCTCCTTCAGTCTGTCCTATACCTTCCTTACGGCTGACGGCTCGGTCGTGGCGCGGGCCGCGACGGTCCATGTGGCGATGGACCGTGGCAGCGGCCGACCCGTCGCTTTGACCGACGAGATGAAGCGGATCTTCCAGCCCCTTGACGCCGTCGCCCCCTGAGTTCCTGTCCGACCCGACCGAACCCCATCATTACCAAACGTCATGTCACAATGAATGTAATTCGTTTGTGGGCCGTTGTTTTGCTGCCGATAATGATTCTGCATTATTGATCAAACCCCTGCTCCTCCGTTCCAATCGAGGCACAGTGCCATGAAACACCTAGAGACGTTCCATGCCCCCGATCCCATGCTGAGCGGTACGATTCCCGCGACCATCACCGACCGCGATATTGGTTCGATGATGGATCGTTACGGCTATCCGGACGAGATCCGCGAAGTGATCCGCACCGAGAACCTGCTGCCGACGGGACTGTTGAGCCGCATCCAGGCTACGTATCCGGACATCTCGGGCTTGACCGAGACCAGCCCGTTCCTGTTCCAGGGTAAGCAGCAGTATTCGGGTCTCGAGGGGTTCCGTGAAGTGGTCTCGGTGCTGTCGGCGAATGGCATCGAGATCGGACATATCGACGAACGCGAACTGTTCATCGAGGTCTACAGCTTCCTGGCCACCCGGCACGCCCTGAACGGAATCAACTGGCAGGACTTCGCCCGGAATTCCCTGTTCCAGCTCGTGTTCCCGCAGCCCGGGATGATCGATCCCGAAGTGGTCGCGGCCTACCAGGCCGCGTCGACGCCCGAGGCGCGCACGGAGATCGCCTGCCGCTACCGCGAGAAGACCAACCCCCACGACGGAAACCAGCTGCTGAACAAGCCCTGGTTCGTGAACGACGAGGGCGTGCTGGAGATTCTCGAGGGGAGCCAGCACAAGTATCCCCAGTGCCAGCTGATCTTCGACAAGACCACGCAGAACTGCTTCGCCTTCTGCACCTACTGCTTCCGCCACGCCCAGCTGCACGGCGACCAGGACATGTTCCTGCAGCGCGACGTGGCCCAGGTGCACGCCTACCTGCGCAAGCACAAGGAAGTCACCGACCTGCTGATCACCGGCGGCGACGCCGGCTACATGTCCGCCTCCCGCTTCGCCCAGTACGCCCTGCCGATCATCTCGGACCCGGAACTGCTGCACATCCGCACGATCCGCTTCGCCTCACGGATGCTCTCCTATCATCCCGAGATGATCCTCTCGCCGCGCTACGACGAGATGCTCAAGGTCTTCGACATGCTGAACGAGAACGGGATCCAGCTGGCCTGGATGTCCCACTTCTCGACGCCGCGCGAGCTGCTCAACCCCAGCACCATCGCCGCCGTCCGTCGACTGCAGAAGCACGGCGTGGTCCTGCGCAGCCAGAGTCCGATCATGAAGCACATCAGCATGTTCGAGGACGAGCAGGGCCGCATCGACGTCGAGCGCTCGTCCCGGAACTGGATCGATCTGGCGAACCTGCTGGCGACCCTGGGCATCGGCTTCCATTCGATGTACTGCGCGCGTCCGACCGGCGAGCAGGCCTACTTCGCCGCGCCCCTGGCGGAGGTCAACGCGGTGGCCAGCCGGATCCATCGCTCCCTGGCCTCGATCAACCGTCCGTCGCGCTACATCTCGATGACCACGTCGGCCGGCAAGATCTCCATCCTCGGCACCGTGGAAGTCGGCGGCGAGACGGCCTTCGCCCTGAAGTTCACCGAGGGCCGCAACATGGAATGGATGGACCGCGTTTTCCTGGCGAAGTACGATCAGGAGCAGAACACGGTCGACCTGCTCCAGCCCTTCGACACCGAGAAGTTCTTCTTCAGGAACGAACTCAAGGAGATCGAAGAGGCGTTGCATTCCGTGCTCGCAGGCAAGGCCATCAGTCAGTAGATCCGCGGCCCCGACCGGCTGCGGCCGTGGTTCGGTGGAAGCGACAGGCGGAACGATGATCAACAAGACGATGGATTCCGCCGCCGCGGCCGTCGCCGACATCGGCGACGGCGCGACGGTGATGATCGGCGGCTTCGGCGAGGCGGGCAGCCCGATCGAACTGATCCATGCCCTGATCGACCAGGGCGCCAAGAACCTCACGGTGATCAGCAACAATACCGGCAGCGGCCAGGTCGGCCTCGCGGCGCTGATCCGCAACGGCCGCGTCGGCAAGATGATCTGCTCCTTCCCCCGCACCGCCAACTCGACGGTCTTCCCGGAACTGTACCGGGCCGGACGGGTCGAACTCGAGCTCGTGCCCCAGGGCACGCTGGCCGAGCGGATCCGCGCCGGCGGCGCCGGCATTCCGGCCTTCTTCACCGCCACCGCCGTGGGTACGGTGCTCGAGGAAGGCAAGGAGCGGCGCAGCTTCGAAGGCCGCGACTACCTGATGGAGACCGGCCTGCGGGCGGACTTCTCGCTGGTGAAGGCGAAGAAGGCCGACCGCTACGGCAACCTGCTGTACTCGAAGACGGCCAGGAACTTCGGACCGGTGATGTGCACGGCCGCGGCCACGACGATCGTCCAGGTCGAGGAGCTGGCGGCGGCGGGCGGGATCGATCCCGAGGCGGTCGTCACGCCGGGCATCTTCGTGCAGCGCGTCGTCGTCGTTGCGGATCCGGCCCATGAATCGCAACTCGTGAAGGAAGGGCGGAGCTACCCATGAGCGCAGCGGCGGAAGCCTCCAAAGGCTGGAGCAGCGAAGCGATGGCGCGGCGGGTGGCCGACGACATCCCCGACGGCGCCTATGTGAACCTCGGCATCGGCATGCCCGAGCGCGTGGCCCAGTATCTGCCCGAGGACCGTGAAGCCGTCTTCCACGTGGAGAACGGTCTGTTGGGTGTGGGGCCTTCGCCGGCTCCCGGCAGCGAGGACCCCGAACTGATCAACGCCGGCAAGAAGGCGATCACCGCGGTTGCGGGTGCCGCCTTCTTCCACCACGCCGACAGCTTCACCATGATCCGCGGCGGCCACATCGACATCTGCGTGCTCGGCGCCTTCCAGGTCTCCGCCGCCGGCGACCTGGCCAACTGGTCGACCGGCGAACCGGATGCGATCCCCGCGGTCGGCGGCGCCATGGATCTCGTGGCCGGCGTGCGGACAATCTTTGTGCTGACCCAGCATACGACCAAGACCGGCGAGCCCAAGATCGTCGAGCGGTGCGAGTATCCGCTGACCGGCCTGGCCTGCGTGGACCGCATCTACACCGACCTGGCCGTGATCGACGTCACGCCGCAGGGGCTCGTCGTGCGCGAGTTGGCGCCCGGCATCAGTTTCGACGAGGTTCAGCAACGCACCGGCGCTCGCCTGGTCGCGGGCGCGTCCGTTTCGACCTGAAAGCAATCAGCCCCGGAGTGGGAACACCATGACACAGACCGTCAGCCGCAGCGCGGAACTCTATGAGCGCGCCCTGAAATGTATGCCTGGCGGCGTGAGCCGCAACGCCGTCCTGCGCCGGCCTCATCCCTTCTATGCGGCCAGGGGAGAGGGCTGCCGCGTCTGGGACATCGAAGGCGTCGAACGTCTCGATTTCGCCAACAACATGGCGTCGCTGATCCACGGGCACGCCCATCCGGCGATCGTCGAGGCGGTGAGCGAACAAGTGCGCAGGGGGACGGCCTTCACCTTCGCAACAGAACAGGAAGTGGATTACGCCGAGTACATGTGCGCCCGCTCTCTGAGCTTCGATAAGATCCGGTTCGTGAACTCCGGCACCGAGGCGGTGATGGGCTGCCTGAAGGCCGCCCGCGCCTTCACCGGTCGGCCGATGATCGCCAAGGTCGAGGGCGCCTACCACGGCCTCTACGACTACGCCGAGGTCAGCCAGACGGCGAAGCCCGAAAACTGGGGGGAGATCGACAGCCCCCGGAGCGTGCCGGTCACCTACGGCACGCCGCGCTCGGCCCTCGACGACGTCGTGATCATCCCCTTCAACGACTGCGAGCGCGCGCGCAGCATCCTGGACCGCCATGCCGGGAACCTGGCCTGCGTGCTGATCGACCCGCTTCCGCACCGGGTGGGCGTGATCCCCGCCGACGCCGCCTTCGTGCAGACCCTGCGCGACTGGTGCGACCGCGACGGCGCCCTGCTGGTCTTCGACGAGGTGATCACCTTCCGCTCCAGCCACGGCGGGGCCCAGGACTGGTTCGACGTGAAGCCGGACCTGACGTCCCTCGGCAAGATGATCGGCGGCGGCTTCCCGGTCGGCGCCCTGGCCGGCCGGGCTGATGTCATGGACGTGCTCAACCCCCTGGCCGAGAAGGTCCTCTTTCCGCACTCCGGCACCTTCTCGGCCAACCCGGTGACGATGGTCGCCGGTCACGCGGCCATGCGGCACTTCGAGGCCCCGGAGGTCCTGCGCGTCAACGCCCTGGCCGAACAGGCCCGCCGGCAGATCGCCGAAGCCGCGGCGGTCGCCGGGGTCGAGGCCTGCGTGACGGGTGCGGGGTCCATGTTCCGTGTCCACCTCAAGGCCGAACCTCCGCGGGACTATCGCAGCGGCTTCGTCGGACCCGCCGAGGCCGCCAAGGTGACGACCCTGTTGAACCACATGTTCGCCAACGGCATCATGATGATCAACACCTGCTCGGCCACCATTTCCACCCCGATGGGCCAGCCGGAAATCGACCGGCTCGCCGAGGCGATGCTCGGCGGGTTCCGCCTGCTCGCGAAGGAGTCGTCATGAAAACGGCCTTGATCTGCGATGCCGTCCGCACGCCCGTGGGCCGCTACGGTGGAGCCCTCTCCGCGGTCCGCACCGACGACCTCGCGGCCATCCCCATCGCGGCCCTGCAGGCCCGCAATGCGGGTGTCGACTGGTCGGCGCTGGACGACGTGCTGTTCGGCTGCGCCAACCAGGCCGGCGAGGACAACCGGAACGTCGGCCGCATGGCCCTGCTGCTGGCCGGCCTGCCGGAGACAGTTTCCGGCTGCACGCTCAACCGGCTCTGCGGGTCGGGTCTGGACGCCGTCGGCTCCGCCGCACGCATGGTGATGACCGGCGAGGCGGAGCTGGTGATCGCCGGCGGCGTGGAGAGCATGTCCCGCGCCCCGTTCGTGATCGGCAAGGGGGAGGCACCCTTCTCGCGGTCGGTCGAGATGTTCGATACGACCCTGGGCTGGCGCTTCGTCAACGGCCGCCTGCACAAGCAGTATGGAACCGAATCCATGACCGAGACCGCGGAGAACATCGCGCGGGAATACCACGTTGGCCGCGAGGACCAGGACCGCTTCGCTCTCTGGAGCCAGACGAAGGCCGCAGCCGCCCAGGACGCCGGCGTCTTCGCCGATGAGCTGACGCCGGTCAGCGTGCCGCAGCGCAAGGCCGATCCGCTGGTCGTCGATCGGGACGAGCATCCCCGCGCCACGACCCTCGAGAAGCTCGCGTCCCTCAAGCCCCTCGTGGGCGCCGACGGCACCGTGACCGCGGGCAACGCCTCGGGCATCAACGACGGCGCGGCCGCCCTGCTGATCGCCACCGAAGAAGCCGTCGTCCGCCACGGTCTTACGCCCCGCGCCCGGGTGCTGGGCACCGCGACGGCCGGCGTGGCGCCGCGCCTGATGGGCCTGGGTCCGGTGCCGGCCACGACGAAGCTTCTGGCGCGGCTCGGACTCTCCCTGGACGACATGGACGTGATCGAGCTCAACGAGGCCTTCGCGGTCCAGGCTCTGGGCTGCACCCGTGCACTCGGGCTGGCCGACGATGACCCGCGACTCAATCCACGGGGAGGCGCGATCGCCATCGGCCATCCCCTGGGGATGAGCGGGGCGCGGCTGGCGACCACCGCGGTGCATCAGCTCGCTCGCGGCGGGGGCCGCCTGGCCTTGTGCTCGATGTGCATCGGCGTGGGGCAGGGGATCGCGATGGTGATCGAGGCCTGCTGAACCGGTCGGACGCTCAGGTCCCGGTTGATACGGTCTCGAGCAGCCATTCGCGGAATGCGATCGTCGGGGCGTACGTCGTCTTGTCGTGGGGGACCACTAGATAGTAGCCGAACTTGCTGTTGTAGGTCCGGTCGACGGGAATGACCAGTTCTCCGCTCCCGAGCTCCCGCTCGATGAGGAATTTCGGCAGCAGTACGGCGCCCATGCCCACCATCGCGGCCTGCACCGCGGTCAGGAAATCCTCGACGACCATGCCGCGATGCTCCTCCATGTCCACATCCTGTTCCAGGAACCAGTTCTTCCAGGCGTCGGGCCGTGTGGAGATGTGGAGAAACGGGGCTGCGGCCAGGCTCTCGCACGACGTCACGCCGTGCTCGTCGCGGAAGGCGGGTGAGCAGATCGGCACGATTTCCTCGCCCATCAGGTAGGTGCATTCGGCGTTGGGCCAGTCGGGCAGGCCGTAATGGATGGCGGCATGGAGGCTGTCGTTGCGGAAGTCGAAGGGCTTGAGGCGGGTCACGAAGTTCACGGTGACGCCCGGGTGCGCCTTCAGGAATCCAGGCAGCCGGGGGATCAGCCAGCGCGAGCCGAAGGTCGGCAGCACGGCCAGGTCGAACTGGCCGCCGCCGGGATCGGTCATGATCCGCAACGATGCGGCCAGGATCATGTCCAGGGCCTTGCGCACGTCCTGTGCGTAGACCTGTCCGGTCTCGGTCAGGACGAGTGCATGGCGCCGACGCTCGAAGAGCTTGGTTCCCAGCTGGTCTTCAAGGGCGATGACCTGCTTGCTGACGGCACCCTGGGTGAGGCTCAGTTCCCGGGCCGCGGCGGTGAAGTTGCCGGTGCGGGCCGCGGCGTCGAAGGCTTCGAGCATGCTCGTGCTGGGCAGGTAGAGCCTCATCGCGGAATTCCTCCTCAACCCTCGTCAGCTTCGACCTTCCTCGTGAACAGGAACAGACTCTTGACCAACTGAGCCTTCCCGTCAACTTCCAGCAGCGGATAGGCCAGGAAATTGATGGGCCCCGAAGCCGGCGCCGGCTCGACGACCAGGTCGCGACCGTGGCTGAACTCGAAACGGTTGGCCGGGTGGTGGCCGAAGTAGTACATGCTCAGGGCGCTGAACTTGTCGGCTTCGCTGATGTCGACGGGCCACCACTTGCCCTCGGCGTAGAACTCCGCCCAGCAATGGTAGCCTTCGGTGCCGCCGTTGTTGCGTGACGACGGGATCGAAGCGCCGATGGCGAAACGCGCGGGGATACCGACCGACCTCGCCAGTCCGATGAAGTAGGCGTGATAGTCGGTGCAGTTGCCGTACAGGGAACTGCAGGCGAACACGGCGTCGCCTTTGCCCCAGCCCTCGCCGAACTTCTTGTACTGCATCTGCTCCATCACGTGGTCGTACAGGGCGCGGGCGCGCATCAGGTCGCTTGTGCGGCCTTCGACCGCCTGTTCGGCCAGCGCCCGGATCGTCGGGTCCGACGGCACCATCCGTTCGGGCTGCAGATACTGCTCGGCTTCTTCGGGGTCGCCGGCGTAGGCGTTCTTCTCCTGCCGTACGACGTCGTAGACGATCTCGAGGATCCGGCCGCTGTCCTCGGGCGTCAGGTCCAGCATGAGTACCCGGTTGCCGTGGGCGCGGTCGGTGAGGGTAGTCTGGGCGCCGGGCACGTTGATGGACTTCACGGTCACCGTCTGGAAGGCGTCGGTGTCGGCCAGGGGCAGCCAGCAGCGGGCGTCGCCGTCGATCTCCGGCAGCATCGCCCTGTAGGTGAACTCGAAGGCGTCGGTGCCGTTCAGTACGCCGAGCAGAGCGTCGGATGCGTCGGCAACCGGCGTGCGCACCCAGCGTTCGTCGTCGGTCTGTTTCCAGACGTAGTAGGGCCGGCCGTTGAGCTTGTGGACCGTGGTCTCGGTCACGGTCATCGCGCCGGGATCGCCCTCCAGGTAGAAGTCGATGTCGTAGAACTCGCCGTCGGCGCTCGCCATGTCCACGCAGGCGAAGTGACGCTGCGGCGCCAGCGTGGCGAGGTACTCGATGTGGACGCGCACCAGGTCGAGTTGCAGTTCCCGACCTTCGAAGTCCACCTTGAAATACCCGTCCCCCAGGGCGACCTGCTCCGCGATGTGCTTCTCGATGCCGGCCTTGATGTCCCCGGTAACGATCGGCGAGGCTTCGGCCGTCGTCGACTCTCCCGGCTTGGTGTCGTCTTTGGAGGCGTACGCGGGCGCTCCATTGCAAAGACAAAGAGCTAAGACCACCGACGTGGTCAGCAAAAGGGCGCCGATACGGCCAAGAGCGTGCTGCATGTCTCGGTCCTCTGAAGGGGGTTGAGTCCTCTGGTCGGTTCGTGGTCCCCGTCGTGCGCTCAGTGAGCGGGGTGGTCCTTGGGTTTTTCGGACGCCGCGTCGTGAGCAGGCGGGGACGGGGCGATCACCGCGTCGATGGCGTGGATGACGCCGTTCGAAGCGATCAGATCGGCCTGCACCACCCGGGCGTTGTTCACGGTCACGACGCCGTCGACGATCTGGATGACGAGGTCCTGGCCGCTGATGTTCACGGCTTTCATCGTCTTCATCTCAGCTGTCTCGATGATGCCGGGCACGACGTGGTTGGCGAGCAGGCCGGCCAGCATCGCTTTGTTCGCCGGCTCGAGCAGGTTCTCCAGCGTGCCGGCCGGCAGCTTTGCGAAGGCCTCATCGGTGGGGGCGAAGATCGTGTACGGGCCTTTGCCGTGGAGCTCGTCGAGCAGGCCGGCCGCGGTGATCGCGGTGATCAGGGTCGAGAAGTGCCCGGCGCCGGTCGCGACGGCGACGAGGTCGTTCGCCGCATGGCTTTCCTGGGCCTGATGTTCTGTGTTCTTTGGATGTTCCGCCTTGGCGTCGTGGAACAGTCCGGTCGAAATCACCAGGGTCGTGAGTGCGGCGAGCATCATGGTGTTCATTCGTCCTCCAGAGGGGCGCTTCCTCGGTATGGTGTTGACGCTTCTGCAGTCCCTCAGAAGCGCAGACATCTCCGAATCAGCCTCCAGGATAACGTTGCTCGACCAGCGCCGCCACGGGCCGTCCGGAGAACTCCGGCTTCCTCTCGTCCGCAACCGGTCCGTTCTGTTACGATCATGTCCGGAGACGAATAGTCCGATTCTGGACGTCACCACGCCACGAGAGAGGCGCCCATGAAAACCATCCGCTGGGGCATCCTCGGTCCGGGCCGCATCTCCGGAACGTTCGCCGAGGCACTCCGCGAAGCCGCGGGAGCGAGCCTAGTCGCTGTCGGATCGCGCGACCTCGGCCGGGCCACCGCTTTCGCTGCGGCCTTTGGGGCGACAAACGTCTACGACAGCTACGAGGCCCTCGTTACCGATCCCATGGTCGACGCTATTTATATAGGCACACCTCACACGTATCACTGCGAGCATGCCTTGCTCTGCCTACGCGGCGGCAAGCACGTACTCTGCGAAAAACCGATCGCCGTGAATGCTGTTCAGGCGGGCCGCATGTTCTCCGAGGCGCGCAGTGCCGGCCTGGTCCTGATGGAGGCGATGTGGACGCGGTTTCTGCCGGCCGTGATCAGGGCGAGGGAGCTCGTCGAGGCCGGGATGATCGGCGCCGTGCGCACGATCGTCGCGGACTTCGGGTTTCGCGCCGAGTTCGACCCGCGAAGCCGTTTGTTCGATCCTGATCTGGGGGGAGGCTCGCTTCTTGACCTCGGGATCTATCCCCTGAACCTGGCCTTCATGATCGGCGGCGCACCTCTTGAGATCCATGCGACGGCCATCCTCGGAGCCACAGGCGTCGACGAGCAATGTGCCATTCTGTTGCGCCATCAGGGCGGCGTGCTTTCGATTCTATCGGCATCCTTGTGCGCGGATACGCCTCGTGAGGCCACGATCTTCGGCAGCGAAGGCAGCATCACCCTGTGCCGTCCGTGGTGGGGGGCGACCCGCATCGTCCTTCGCCCCCGCGACGGTCGGGAAGAGACGATGGACCTGCCTGGCCGGGGCGGCGGTTATGCTCATGAGGCCGAGGCGTTCATGGACCTGATCAGGACCGGGACGATGGAGTCCGACATCATGCCGGCGTCGGAGAGCCTGGCCATCATCGGAACGATGGATGAAATACGTGAGCGGTGGGGCATGACCTATCCCTGTGAATCGAGTCGACGGGGAACGGAGGCGTGATGCAGACCAGGTCACTGGGGGCGAGGGACTCGAAATCTCGGACGTCTCTTGTACTTGTGACGATCGATCTATGTACGGTAATCGAACAAAGAATTGTGTCTTGATCCGAATTCGTGTATCATCAAGTGACTATTCTCGATTCGTTTGCAGACGTTTCTCCTGTCTGCCGCCGCGGAGAGGATCGCTTGCGTGAGTCTGCTCTTCCGGAGGAAATCAGGTGCACTACAGGAATCGCATGATGCTTGGTCTGGTCGTCTTCACCATTCTCCGGGCATCATCGGTCTCAGCCACCTATTCCCTTACCTGGTCCGACGAGTTCGACGGCTCCAGCCTCAACGCCGCCAACTGGACCGCCGACATCGGCAACGGCTGCCCGAGCCTTTGCGGGTGGGGCAACAACGAGCTCGAGTACTACCGCTCCCAGAACGTCACGGTGACCGGCGGCAACCTCGTACTGACCGCCAAGGCCGAATCCTACGGCGGCAGCAGCTTCACCTCCGGCAAGGTCCACACGCGCAACAAGCAGACCTTCCTCTACGGCCGCGTCGAGATGCGCGCCAAGCTCCCCACCGGCGGCGGCATGTGGCCGGCCTTCTGGATGATGCCCCAGGCCGACGTCTACGGTGGTTGGGCCGCGAGCGGGGAAATCGACATCATGGAGTCGGCCAACGCCACTACCTCGGTCGGCGGCGCTCTCCACTACGGCGGCAGTTGGCCCGACAACACCTCGACGAGCAGTTCGTATTCCCTCGGCGGCGCCAATTTCGCCGACACGTTCCACATCTACTCTGTGGAATGGGAGCCCGACGCCATCCGCTGGTATGTGGACGGCGTGCTGTTCATGACCCGCACCAGTTCGCAGTGGTATACCAATGCGGCGCCCGGCAACCCGCGCGCGCCCTTCGACCAGGAGTTCTACATCATCCTGAACGCGGCGGTCGGCGGCGAATACACGGGTTGCACGAGTTCGGGCTGCATCTCGGCCAGCTTTCCGCAGCAGTACCTGATCGACTATGTGCGTGTGTACGAGGACATCACAAACGTGGCGCCGACGGTGAGCATCACGTCGCCCACAGCGGGCGACAATCCGCCCGCGGGCGATATCGTATTCACCGCCGAGGCGGCCGATGCCGACGGCTCCGTCGTGACCGTCGAGTTCTTTCTTGGTGCGATGTACCTGGGCGCCGACACCACAGCGCCCTACATCTTCACCTGGACTTCCGTGGCCGACGGCTGCTACACGGTGACCGCCAAGGTCATCGACGATCTGGGCGGCTCGTCCACCGACACCGTCGACCTCACCGTGGGGGCCGGCTGCGGCCAGGCGCCGTATCTCGGCACCCCGTTCGTGCTGCCCGTACGGATCGAGGCGGAGGACTTCGACATCGGCGGCGACGGCATCGCCTACTACGATCAGGACCTGGGCAACACCGGCGGACAGTATCGTCCCGGCGAGGATGTCGACATCGAGGCGTGCTCCGACACGGGCGGCGGCTACGGCGTGGGTTGGATCAGCGCCGGCGAGTGGCTCGAATACACGGTCGTGGTGCCCGCCGACGGCGACTATACCCTCGACCTGCGCTACGCCTCGGTCATCTCCGGCGCCAAGTATCGTGTCGAGTTCGACGGCGTGGATGTGACCGGCGAAGTCATCGCTCCGGCCTCGGGCGGGTGGCAACGCTGGGAGACGTCATCCTCGACGGTGACCCTGGCGGCCGGTCAGAGGACGATGCGGTTCACGGCGATCGCGGCCGGCTTCAACATCAACTATATCGACTTCCCGTTCGTCACAACCGGTGTCGCTCAGGAACTCCCGCCCACGGGCTTCGTCCTGCATCCGTGCTATCCCAACCCCTTCAACCCCTCTACGACGATCCGTTACGATCTGCCGGCGTCGGCGACAGTAGGCTTGGTTGTCTACGACGTAGCGGGCCGCCTGGTGCGGACATTGGTCGCCGCCGAGACTGTGGGCGCTGGAAGCCACGAGGTGGTCTGGAACGGTCGGGACGAGTCGGGCCGAGCAGCATCGGCCGGGGTCTACTACTGCCGGTTGGATGCCGGCCCATACGCTCAAACCCGACGCATGACATTGGTGAAGTAAGCTCCTGATCGACGGCCATAACTTGCTTCCATGCAACTTGGCCGCATTCCACTGCGTTACTCCTTCCGGTCCCAACGGAAAAGGCAGGTGACGCGGATGGGTGGTCAAGGTCGTACGGTCGCGAAAGGGTGCCTCGTCGTGCTTGCGTTGATGGTGGGGGTGCCCCTGCTGATCGCGGCCGTGGTGGGGGTGCAAACCTGGATCCCCCTGCACAAAGCAACCGAGTCGCTGGTCGTGCTCGATCGGACCCTTGGAGCCGACGCCGCCTATGTTCCGCTGCCGTCGGGACGGATTCCCACCGAACGCATGGAAACCTTCCTGGAGCTGCGCGTGCGGATGGTTGCCGCTTGCGAAGACTACGGATCGGTGCGCCGCGGTTTCGATTCCGTCGCGGCCCTCGAAACCAAGGATCCCGGCGACCTGAGCGACGTCGGCGACACGGCCTCGGCGCTGGGCGGAGCCTCCTTGGCGATCACGCCGTTCCTGGCGCGATACTTCGAGCTGCGCAACGAGGCATTGTTGGAGGCATCGATGGGGCTGGAGGAATACTCCTACATCTACGCCGCGTGTTATCGCGAACAGCTGCTCTCCGACCAGACTCGCAATGAGATCTTCTCGGACGGAGAGGCGGTGTCACCCGATGCTGCGCTCATGATCCGGGAGTGCCTGGCGAAGCAAGGGGAGACGCAGGCCGACGATTCTTTAGCAGTGGAATTGGGGAAGATGGAACAGGATCCGACCCGTTTTCCTTGGCAGGACGGCCTGCCCGAAGCCGTGGCGGCGAGCATCGCACCATACAGGGATCGTCTCGACGAGCTGTTCTGCGGCGCGACAGCCGGTCTGGAAATGGAGCGAAACGCCAATCGGGCCCTTTGGATCGCCATCAAGTAGTGCGACCGAAACGCCGGATGAGCTGGAACGGGGCCAAAAGGCTGGATCGGTGGATGTGATCAGTTTTAGAGTAAACCTTGACTTCTTCGGTCCTTTAGACGATTGATCCACCTAGGCCCTTCGTGGGTCAATGCATCCGGATACCCCCGACCGTCGGGGATAAGGTTCGGCGATCACAAGGATCGTCGGGCCAGTTTGAAGCGCAGTGGGTTTAGCCGGAACAAGCCGGCGACCCTGAGCGCTTGGTTAAGCCGGCAAGCCGGCACAGGGAGACAAGACTGTGAAGAAACTGTACGTAGGCAACCTGCCTTTCACCGCGACCGAAGACGAAATCACGCAGATGTTTGGTCAGCACGGCACCGTTCACTCGGTGGCCCTGATCAACGATCGTGAGACGGGTCGTCCCCGAGGCTTCGGCTTCGTCGAGATGGACGACGACGTGATCGCAGCTGTGGTCTCGGCGCTGGACGGCAAGGACCTGGGCGGACGCGCACTGCGCGTGAACGAAGCTCAGGATCGTCCCCGCAGTGGCGGCGGCGGTGGCGGCGGCGGCGGCGGAAGCCGCTGGTAAGTCAGGTTTCTAGCCTGCGCGTTGAACAGGAACCCCGTCGCCGAGAGGCGGCGGGGTTCTTCTTAATTGGGAGGTTCGCACCAGGAGGAATCGTTAGAACATGTACCGAACTCCCAGCAGCGCCATCGGCTTCATCTCGAGCTGCATACCTTTCTGATCCTGGGCGACAGGGAAGCGTACAAGACCTTCGAGGATCAGATCGCCGACGGTGTACTTGAGCCCCGGGGCCAGGCTGAACACGGATTCGCCGGTGTTGGCCGCGCTCGCACCGAGGCCGGGAGTAACGGGGTCGATGTTTTGCCAGCTCAGTTCCAGCACAGGAGCCAAAGCGATTTGGCCTGAGTTGCCCACGGGGATCTGTCGTGAGAAGGCCAGGTCGACACCGAATTCGTCACCTTCAACGGTTGCGTCGGTCGGCACCTTCATGACACCCCGGGCGAAACGGCCGAGGTTGAGATCCAGCGCCCAGGCGCCGGCACGGCCCGACACGTATAGACCGGCATACATATCCCAATAATCGCTGGAGATGTCGGCGGAACCTGTGGGTGATTCGACGCCGAAGACCGGGGCGATTCCCAGCGTGTAGTTGCGCGTGTTGATTCGCAGGATCTTGTATTTGGCGAAGAGGTAGAGGTCCCCGCGTCCCGACTTCTTGGTCGTCATGCCGTTCATGGTCATGGAGCGGGAGTCGTAGACTTGGCGTAAGCCGAGCGTCAGGCTTTGGCTCATGCCGTGGACGATGACCACAGGCACCATTGTGCGATTCATGCTCCCGGTGTTCATGCCCTCAGGGGCCGCCTCACGGGACATGATCCGCATCTGCGTCCGCACGATCCAGCGCCCTTCCGGCGGCGTAAGGCCGGCATCGATGGTGATGCCGGCGGACACCGGGCCCGAAACGGAAATTAGAATCAACAGCAACGTCAAGAGGACTGTTCGAGACTGTGGTTTTGTAGTCATTGCAGACGTTCTCCTGCTGTGAAATTGGCGCGGGCAATGGTCTCGCGGATGGTCTCATCGGCGACTGTGCTGCCCTCGCTGAGAATCACTGTGATGCGCTTGCTCTCCCATGAGGCTTGAGCGTCAAGGACGCCGGGGATCGCCTCCACGAGTTTTTCGACCCCGCCGTGACAGCCGGGACAATCCATGCCGAAGACCTCGAAGATACGGACTTCACCGGTCTTGATGACGTCACGAGAGTCTGTGGCCGTGGTCGATGCGCAGCCACCGATGATCAACGCACCGATGCAGACCAGGGCGATCGCAATCAGACGCGCAGAGCGGGTTGTTTTCATAGCAAGTCTCCTTGTTCATGATGAGCTGAGAGGAAACCTGACGAGGCTCACCCCTTGATCACTACCAGCTTTTCCGGCGCCATGTCCTCCATGGCGTAAAGCATGCCGCCGACTCCCAGCCCCGACGTGCGCCGTCCGCCGAAGGGCATCCAGTCCACCCGGAACGCCGTGTGGTCGTTGACCATCACCGCGGCGGCGTCCAGACGTCTGGACAATCGCATGGCGCGCTCGACGTCGCGGGTGAACACGGCGGCCTGGAACGAGGCGGACAGGGCGTTGGCCCGGGCCACGGCGGCGTCTTCATCGTCATAGCCGTAGACGTTGAGCACGGGGCCGAAGATCTCCTCGGCCGAGGCGCGGCAGCCCGCGGGTGGATCGACCAGCAGCGTCGGCGCGTAGACGCGGTCGCTCAGGCGGTGGCCACCGATGGGACACCCGGCGCCGCTCTCCACGGCCTCGACGACCCAGGTTTCCACACGATCGACCTCGCCGGTCTGGATCAGCGGGCCCACGTCGGTGGCCGCGTCGACGGGGTCGCCGGTCACAAGGTTCTCGACATGATCAACGAGGGCGTCCACCAGCTTTGCCTTGATCTTCGCGTCCGCGAACACCCGCTGCACCGACACGCAGACCTGCCCGGCATGGTAGTACCCGCCCTTGACCAGCAGCGGCACCATGCGCTCGAGGTCCGCGTCGGCGGCCACGATCACCGGTGCGACACCGCCGTGCTCGAGGGAGCAGCGTGCGCCCGGCGCCAGCCGGCTGCGCAGCCGCCAGCCCACCTCGCCCGACCCGATGAACGACACGAAGGCGACGCGCGGATCGGCGGCGAGCTGTCCGGCCACTTCCGGCGCGCAGTAGCAGAAACGGCACCAGTCTTCGGGAAGCCCGGCCTCGTAGAGCAGTCCCAGGAACTTCAGGCACGACAGGGGCGTGGTGCCGGCGGGCTTGACGATGACCGGGCAGCCCACCGCCACGGCCGGCGCGACCTGATGGACGATCAGGTTGAGGGGATGGTTGAAGGCGCTGATCGCCACCACCACGCCGATGGGCTCGCGGATCGTGAACGCGGTGCGGCCGGCGCCCGCTGCGGTCAGGTCCATGGGGATCTGGTGGCCGCCGAGGCGTCCCATCTCCTCGGCCGCCAGATCCACGCCGTTGATGGCGCGGGCCACCTCGACCCGGGCGTCCTTCAGGGGCTTGCCGCCCTCGCGGGCGATGAGCAGGGCGAAGGCCTCGGCCTCGGGCGCCATGAGCGCGGCGAGGCGCTTCAGGATGGCCCGGCGTTCGTGGGCGGGCAGGCCGTGGGGGTGGTTGCGGTGGAGCCGCCAAGAGCTTTCGAGCATGGTGTCGACGGCCGGCCCGTCGTGCAGTTCGAGGTCTTGGATCGCAGCGCCGTCGAAGGCTTGGACGATGGTTCTGGTGGACGAGGCCATGGGGACGTGCTCCTCGGGCCGGAGCATCGCGGCTCCGATCCGTGTCGTGTCGGGGGGAGGAGGCGGCGATGTCGTACAGAATGGAGAGGGTAGTCGATTGTTCGAGGGGATTCAACGGGAAGGGGGCGAATCGAGGGGGATCCCGATCTTGAAAACACTCAATCACGACCTCGGTCAGCCGATAGGTCTGGGAGATTATGGAATCCAGATACCATCCGTGTCCATTGCAGGGGGTCGTCATGAACAGGTTCAAGGGACTGCTGGCCATCGTCACGGCGCTCGCGCTGTTGACTGTCTTCCATCCGACCGTCGGGTCGGCCGAGCCTCAGGATGGTGGAGTCCAGAAGGTGGGAGACTGGCGAAAGGGCTACCCGAGTGCCTACGCCTGTGGACCCAATGTCATGTACCTGGGCACCGGGATGCTTCTCCAGACCTGGGATATCTCTGACATGGCGAATCCCATCATGACTTCTGAAATCGAGTACCCCGATCTGATCGATGATCTGGAAGTGGACGGCGACTGGCTGGTAGGTGTAGCCCGCGGCATGTTCGTGACGTCGGATCTCAGCGATCCCCTGCATCCGGTCATTGCATCGCAGAACGAGTTCGCCGGTTCGGATTCCTATAAGATGTGTCTTGGCGACGGAATGGCGTACGTGACGAGTAGCGGTGGCGAGCTCAATATCTTCGATCTGGCCGACCCTGCTGCGCCCGTAGCGGCTGGTTCGGGATCGGCTTGGGGCGATGTCGACAGCATCGTCTACGAAAATGGCAAAGTCTATCTGGGTTTTGGAGGAGGTGGTTCCATTTTTGTCTTCGATGTGTCGGATCCCAACACTCCAGATGGACCGATGGAGTACTCTGTGGAGTATCCGTTCGTGCCCGATGGCATTCTAGTACGCGACGGTATTCTGCATGTCTTCGCCGGTAATGCCGGTTGGTTTGCCTATGGATTCGATCTATTCGATTTGATTTCCCTCGGCCAGATGAGTTCGAGTTCGACCCGTGTCCATTACTACAAGAACGAGGTTCTGCTCGTGGTCGAAGACGGCATCTACAACTTCTACACGTTCGGTGCCAGCTCTACCGATCTCATTTTTATGGAATCCCATGACCCCGGCCTGGAGCGGACCGTATTTGACTTGAGCAGCGATATGCAGCATATCGTCGCCAGAGTGACCGGTGGCGTTACCAACATCTACGACATATCGACAGCCTCGCAATTCGAGTTCGCCTTGCCTGGAAGGACGGACATGACGGGGCTGTGTGGAACTCTCTATGTGGCGGGTCAACATTCATCGTCCCGGCTGAGCTTCTACGACATCGATAACCCTTCCAGCATCGACTTTCTGGGCACAATGACCCTTCCCGGAGTTGTGGAAGATCTCAACGTCGCCGAGGGATATGCTGTCGCTTCCTGCCGCAATTATGGCGCGGTGGTCGTTGATCTTGGATCGGGATATCCGTTTGCCGTGCGTGATACCGTGATTGTCACCGGCGATGCGAGGGCGACGGGATTTCATGAACGTCTGCTCTATGTATCCTCGTCTGACAACTCCGTCACGAGCTATGATCTGTCTCTTCCCGGTTCACCCGTCGCGGTCGGTACGGTGACGGCGGTCGGACCGGCCGTAGATCTGGAGTTTGTGGATGAGTTCATGCTTCTTGCGAGCAATAACACCATTCAGTGTTTCGATCTTTCGGATCCGAATCTTCCTGTCATGGTCGGCACGATGGTGTATCCCACCAGTTCGTTGAAACAGGTGACGGTGGCGGCCGGCGTTGTGTATGTCGCCGGCGTCAATACAGGCATCGGTGTGCTGCAGCTATCTCCGACAGGCGAACTCACGCCCCTCACCACATTCGATCCGCCGGAGTATGTATACGGGTTGCGTTCCCGTGGTACTCGCCTGTACGCAGCCATCGGTACTGGTGGCACGGCTGTCTATGATGTCACCGACCCCTGGGATATCCAGACCATCCATCAGGAAACGACGTTACGCTTCGGGTTGGGCGTGGACATGTGGGAGCGTGTATTCGTGATTGCCAATGGTGAATATGGTTTCACCGTCTTCAACGACGACCAGGCCACGCCGGTGCATCTGAGTACGCTGGAGGCCGTGCGCATTCCGGGCGGAGCGTCGCTTTCTTGGCGCGTTCTCTCTGCAGGCATCGCGAGCGACTTCCATGTTTGGCGGGGCGACTCCGAGGCCCAGCGCATGCGCCGCACCTCAACGGCTCTCTCAGGTGCCGATCGCTATTCCTGGGTAGACCCGGCTCCTCCAGCCCGAGCAACGTTGTACTGGCTGGAAGAAACCTTCGTCGACGGCGCCGTTGCGTGGTACGGACCGGCAGACCTGGCGGAGATGTCTCTGCCGGTCCGCGCCGTGCTCCAAGAGCCTTGGCCCAATCCCTTCAACCCGCGGACCACCATCGCCTTCGTGCTTGAGCATCAGGGCCGCGCCGAGTTGACCGTCTACGATCTTGCCGGGCGCCGCGTGACGGTGCTGGTCGACGAGGTGTTGACGTCAGGTCGGCATACGGCGGACTGGAACGGCAGCGACATGGCAGGGCGTTCGGTTGCTGCGGGTCAGTATCTGATGCGATTGAGAACCGACGAGGGGATCGACGTACGGAAGGTCGTACTGGCCAAGTAAAGGGTGGCCTTGGGGTTGCCAAATCCTACTCGAGACGCACGGTGCGCGGGAAGCACCGTGCGTCTCTGCATTTCACTAGAACAAAGCGTGCGGGTTCTGCTGCCGGGGATTCCTGAACATCGAGAATTTCTTTACTCGTCAAACAGGATCAATGTTATCTTGATTGGCGAGTCATTATGTTCGAGTCCCTCGCGTATCGATGCCATCGCAACAGCGGTTCGGTCTCCATTCGAATCACTCGGCATCGACACCGCTATCCCCTGACGGAAGAGACCACGATGCTGAAGACCAACCTGTCCTTTGCCGTGTTGATTTCGATGCTGGCTGTCTTGCCGGCGGCGTCCCTGGCCGCGGACGATGCGACGCCGACGATCGCGGAACAGATGAACGCCCTGGAGGCCATGTGCGAGGCTTCTTCGACGGCCAGGTCGGCCCGCCACGTCGAGACGCCCTTGTACGAACGCCTGGGCGGTTACGATCGCATTCTCGAACTCACGACCGAAATCGTACGACTTCATGGCGTGAACGACTCCATCAAGCGTACGCTGGATCACGTGGATCCGGCGAACCTGGCGAAGCTCGTGGCCGATTTCGTGGCGGCGGGGACGGGCGGCGAGGTCAAGTACGAGGGCAGGGATCTGCCGTCGTCCCATGCGCATCTCAAACTCACCGATGCGGATTTCCTGTCGGCCGGCGGGGATGTCGTGACGGCCATGCAGAGCATGAAGTATGGGCAGGCAGAGATCGATGAGATCGTGTGCATCCTGGTGTCGTTGAAGGATCAGGTCGTTTTCGAATAGAGGCGATAGGCATCGAGATGGGCTGGCCTATCGGCAGGGGGCGCAATCATTGCGTCCCCTGTTTGCTCTCTTGGCATATCGATATCCCTACCCCAACACCACCAACCACCCCACACTCGTCACCACCGCCAACATAGTCGATCCGATCACGATGGCGCTCGCCAGCTGCTCGTCCCCGTTCATCTCCTTGGCCATGATGTAGGCCATCACCGCGCATGGCGACGACAGCAGCACCACGGGCACCGCCAGAGCCTCGCCCTCGAGGCCGAGGAACCGCAACGCCAGCCAGATGGACGCCGGATAGACCACCAGCTTCACGATTGAGATGACCAGGGCCGGCCGCCACTCCCGCGGCAGGTGCCGCGGATTGAGCCCCGACCCGATGGACAGCAGCGCCAGCGGCAGCGCCGTGCGGCCGATCATCTCCAGGGTGCGGTCGGCGACGTTCGGGAGGCTCCAACCCGAGGCGGACAGGGCGATGCCGCCGAGGATGCCCAGCACCAGCGGGTTGCCGGCCATCTCCTTGAGCGTGTCGCGCCAGAGATCAGCAGAGCGGGCACTGACCCGCTCCCGCGGCAACGCCAGCACCAGCGCCCCGAGCAGGTTGTAGGTGATGACCATGGTGCCGATGACCACCGCAGCGCGCGCCACCGCCGCGTCGCCATAGGCCTGAGTCACCACCGGCAGTCCGAAGAACACGGTGTTGGAGCGAAACGCGCCCTGGGCCAGAACGCCCACCCGACGTCGCGGCTGGCCTCGGGCGATCACGTAAGTGACCGCGGCGGTCAGCACGCTGGCCCCGACAATCACTGCGATGGTGCCGAACTGGGCGGTTTCCGCCAGGGGCTGGGTGGCCACGCTGCGCAGCAACAGGGCCGGCGCGGCGACGCGAAACACGAGACGAGACAGGGTCGCGGCCCCTTCGGTCGAGACGAAGC
>ERZ889078.172-NODE-172-length-56673-cov-9.408598_pt1 | contig 56673 bp, 48 predicted proteins | sample MGYA00521266_ERZ889078 | MGnify/ENA primary metagenome ERZ889078 (study PRJEB32303, sample SAMEA104408618) | aquatic metagenome | biome: Brackish water; feature: Pelagic; material: water | place: Baltic Sea | collected 2014-06-16T06:34:00 | depth 76,534 m ... | reverse complement strand
GAGCGCATTGAGGATATCATCGGGCGAATAATAGGGACTGTCGGGCACCCCTATATCCATTTGGGAAATATCTACATTAGGTGCGCGCTTTTTACGCAAGGCACTCAGGCTTTCATTCACGACAATTCGGTAAGTCCAGGTGCTAAAGGTGCTTTTCCCTTTAAAGGTCGGCATCGCCCTCCAGATCTTTAAGGAGGCATCTTGAACAACGTCTTGCGCCAAGGTGTGTTCTAAAACGATGCGCAACGCCGTGCGATACATGATGGATGCATAGGCTGTTGCTAACAAAGAAAAAGCCTGGTCGTAAGATTGCTCCGACCAGGCTGTATAAATTTCTTTTTCCGTTGGCTGCTGCATGAAGGTTAGACGCCCATTAGCATAGTTGGTTTAACGGAGTAATACCCTGTCGGCAGCCGCTTCAATGTTGGCAGCATCAAGGCCATACTTGGTTAATAGCTCTGCAGGGGTGCCACTTTCGCCAAAGGAATCATTCACCGCAACCATTTCCATGGGGGTAGGGTAATGCATGGCCAAAACTTGCCCGATGGCATCGCCGAGACCTCCATTGCGCTGGTGTTCTTCGGCGGTAACGACACGTCCCGTTTTTCTTACTGATGCCAAAAGGGTTTGGATATCTAAAGGCTTGATGGTGGCAAAGTTGATGACCTCCGCATGAATGCCTTTTGCCTCAAGGGCATCTGCCGCTTTAAGGGCTTCCCAGACAAGATGGCCATAGGCGCAGATAGTAACGTCTTTGCCCGTTGTAAGGACATCGGCTTTTCCAATGACAAAAGGCGCGTCAGGTGAAGTGAAATTGGGAACTTTAGGTCTTCCAAAACGCAAATACACAGGGCCGTTATGCGCTGCTATAGCCATGGTAGCCGCTTTTGTTTGATTGAAGTCACAGGGAGAGATCACCGTCATGCCAGGAAGCATTTTCATTAATCCAATGTCCTCGAGAATTTGGTGGGTTGCCCCATCTTCCCCTAGAGTGAGACCTGCGTGCGAGGCGCAGATTTTTACATTTTTCCCAGAATAGGCCACACTTTGACGAATTTGGTCATAGACGCGGCCCGTGCTAAAATTGGCAAAGGTTCCCGTAAACGGAATCTTGCCACCAATGGTCAAGCCTGCGGCCATTCCAATCATATGTGCTTCGGCAATACCCGTTTGAAAAAAGCGTTCCGGGAATTCAGCCGCGAAGGCATCCATTTTGAGTGAGCCCGTGAGGTCTGCACATAAGGCTACCACCTGGGGGTTTGTCTTGCCTAAATGTAGGAGGCCTTCGCCAAATCCTGAACGGGTGTCTTTGCTGCCTGAGTCTGTGTAGGGATGCATGAGATGGAGTTAGAGTATTCGCACCAGGGTTGAGCTTCCTGGAGATATGGTGAAGGATTGTGTTTTTGAGTAGGTGGTTTGCTGCGCGGTTCGGGGTCGATAGACCACCCGATAGCTCCCGGGTTGCAAGGTCAATTGTTGGCGTGTAGATGTTTCATCCAGATGGGTCACCCACGTCCAGGCGTCCCCTTCAATGGCAAAAATGGCTCCAAATCCAGGTGATTTTAGTTGGATCGTGACCTCACCAGAAGGTGGAATGGTTAAGGTTTGCACCTTGTTAGGCTCCACCTTGATATTCATATGAATACGCGGCAAAGTGAGGACGTCTATGGCGTACGTGCCTGCGATATAGCGTTCTGTTGTATTAAAGGACTGAACATGAAGGATGTCTTTACCCCCCCCATGGTTATCCAAAGGCGTTCGAATGACGGCCAAAGGCGGTGTTTGAGAAAGTTTGAGGCCAGGCATCACCAATTGCAGTTTGCCTAGAACTACATCCGCGCCCATGTGGTTGTGTTTTCCCGCATACATCTGGGTAGGACGGATCGGTTGGGGCGGGATCGTAAAGACCGTCCCTTCATACTCGACGATGGGGTCTACTAAAAGGGTGTCTGGCTGATTCTGGTAGTTGAGCGTGTGAATAATACTTCGGTCTACTTTACCACTTGCATGATTGCGAAGTAGGATAGGTAAGTTGGTTTCAGAAGGCTGATTTTTTACATCAATCAAATTGATCTGGCCTGTGGTGTTGTCTAGCGCTTGGGTCACGATAAAGTCGAGTGCTTTTTGAAACGTCTTCTCGTTAGAGGCATCAAAATAGGTTCCGACACAGTCAAAGGCCTTCAATACTTCTTTGTCTAATCCCACACCAATGACGAAGGGTTTTAGAATGCGCCCGTTCTTTTGAAGAATGGCGCTGGCTTCACATGGATCTTCGTCGCATGCTTCCACCCCATCAGTAATCAAAATGATGATGTCACGGCAGTGCCCAGTGGGGCAGTCTACCGGAAAATCTTTGTCGGCGCGCAAAATGGAGCGGGCGATAGGCGTGGTCCCCATTGGCCGTAAACCACGAATGACTTGCTTTATTCGGCCCAAATTGTTGTAAGAAAATCCCACTTCCAATTTGGTGTCATTACAGTCTTGCGGGGGTACAGGCTTCTGATGGCCGTATACTCGCAGGGCCAACTGAAAGCTAGGATTGGTTACTTGCGCTAAGCTATCAAGCATCTCGGTCATCAAGCGTTGGGCAATTTCCATTTTGGTTCCTTCCTCCCATCGACCATACATCGAGTTGGACGCATCCAAAATAAAAAGGATACGGCTGGTCGTAGGCGCAGGCTCGTTGGGGTCCGTTTGTGCAAAGAGCCCGAACGGAAGACAAAAAGCGAGGAGGACCAGGTATTTCATTAGGCAGGGTAGTCGCCTAAGGTTTCGGGCAATTGGGCTAGCGCAGCGGTCAATTGATCATCGCTTGGGGCAATGCCATGCCATTTGTGTGTGCCGGCCATAAAATCAACGCCGTAGCCCATCGCGGTGCGCATGACGATGCAAATGGGTTTGCCATGGCCGGTTTTTGAGATAGCTGTGCGCAATCCATGACGGATGGCTTCCAAATCATTTCCATTTTCAATATGCATCACGTCCCAGCCAAATGCTGCAAACTTGGCGCCGATATCCCCCATGGGCATGACATCATCGGTGGAGCCGTCAATTTGCTGTCCATTGGCATCAATGGTGCTAATGAGGTTGTCTACTTTTTTGGCACCCGCATAGAGCGCAGCTTCCCAAATTTGCCCTTCTTGTAATTCGCCGTCACCATGAAGCGTAAAAATCAGTCGGTCATCTCCCACAAGTTTTTTTGCCTGCGCTGCCCCAACTGCCACACTCAAACCTTGCCCCAGTGAACCAGAAGCGATGCGCACGCCAGGTAGTCCTTCATGGGTGGTTGGATGTCCTTGAAGTCGCGAGTTCAGCTTGCGAAAAGTTTTCAGCTCGTCAATGGAGAAATAACCGCTTCGGGCCAAAACTGAGTAGAAAACAGGACTAATATGGCCGTTAGAAAGGAAAAATAGGTCTTCCCCTGGTCCATCCATATTGAAAGGCCTCGGGTTGTGGCGCAAAACATCAAAGTATAGGGCGACAAAAAACTCTGTACATCCCATAGAACCTCCAGGGTGGCCGGATTGAACTGCATGTACCATACGTAAAATGTCGCGGCGGACTTGAGAAGGGATGTCTTGGATATGGGCAGCCATGAAGAGAAGGCGTTAGTAGGTTATCGAGAACAAAAGTAAGGTCTTTCAAGGAGTACCTTTGCCCGAAATTCTACAAATATGAAGTGCGGTATCGTCGGCCTGCCCAACGTAGGCAAATCCACCCTATTTAACTGCTTGAGCAACGCGAAGGCGCAAGCGGCCAATTTCCCTTTTTGCACCATTGAACCCAACATTGGCACGGTCAACGTGCCCGATCCGCGGCTTCAAGCTTTGGAGGCCATTGTCAATCCTGAGCGCGTAGTCCCGGCAACCGTCGAAATTGTGGATATTGCGGGATTGGTCAAAGGGGCCAGCAAGGGTGAAGGCCTTGGCAATATGTTCTTGGGAAATATTCGAGAATGCAACGCCATTCTGCACGTTTTACGCTGTTTTGACAACCCCAATATTGTGCATGTGGATGGTAACATTCATCCTTTGCGCGACAAGGAAACCGTAGATTTTGAATTGCAGCTCAAAGACTTAGAGTCTTTAGAAAAGAAGATAGATAAGGTTCGAAAGTCTGCTAAGACAGGCGCCAAAGAGGCCGTACGAGAGGTTGAGATGGGGGACCGTCTTATAAAACATCTAGAGCAAGGCAAATCCGTACGTTCATTTGAGCGTTCAGAGGAAGAGCAAGCCTGGATCGAAGAGTATCAATTACTCACCGATAAACCTGTTTTGTACGTGTGCAATGTGGACGAAGCGGCGGCCAAAGATGGCAATGATTATGTCCGACAGATTGAAGCCATGGCAGCTGAAGAGGGCGCAGGCGTCATGCACCTTGCCGTTGCGACCGAATCGGATATCATTGAGCTAGATAGCTACGAAGAGCGCCAAATGTTTTTGGATGATTTAGGTTTGGAAGAACCTGGAGTGAATCGTGTGATTCGCGCCGCATATTCGTTGTTAAAGCTATCAACCTATTTTACCGCAGGGGTAAAGGAAGTACGTGCGTGGACCATTGAAGAAGGTTTTACCGGACCGCAAGCGGCGGGTGTGATCCACAGCGACTTTGAGAAAGGATTTATTCGGGCAGAAGTCATTGCATATCAAGACTATATCCATTATAAATCTGAAGCTGCCGTGAAAGAGGCAGGGAAGATGCGCGTGGAAGGCAAAGAGTATCGAGTAAAGGACGGGGATGTAATGCATTTCCGTTTTAACGTCTAAAACCGCACCCACAAAGGGAGGAATTGTTAAAAACTTCCTTTGAGAATAGGATAAATTTGGCTGTTATGACCGGGTAAAAAGGGTGTTAATGTGTAGATTCGCACATTCCCCATGGCTGAAACGACCCAGTATACCGAAGACAACATTCGAAGTCTCGAATGGCAGGAGCACATCCGTCTCCGCCCGGGCATGTACATTGGTAAATTGGGGGATGGCTCTTCCGCAGATGATGGCATTTATATCCTTGTTAAGGAGGTCGTGGACAACTCGATTGATGAGTTTGTCATGGGGGGCGGCAGGCATATTGACATAGAAGTGAAAGAAGGCGTGGTCACCGTGCGGGACTATGGGCGCGGCATTCCGTTAGGAAAATTGGTGGACGTGGTCTCCAAGATGAACACTGGGGCCAAATATGATTCTAAGGCCTTCAAAAAGTCCGTGGGTCTAAACGGCGTGGGTACCAAGGCAGTCAATGCCTTGTCCTCTTCCTTTTATGTGCAAGCCTTCCGAGATGCCCAAACCAAGTCAGCGCGTTTTGAGCAAGGAATTCTGGTCGAAGAGTCAGGACTGGAGGAAAGTTCTGCGCGCAAAGGCACCAAAGTCGTCTTTACGCCAGATGCCAACATCTTTGTGAACTATCGCTACCAAATGGAATATTTGGAGCGTTTGGTATGGAATTATGCCTATCTCAATCCTGGATTAACCATTCACCTAAACGGAGAAAAGTATTTTTCTGAAAATGGTTTAAAAGATTTGTTGGCCAACAACCTTTCGGGCGAGGTGATGCACGATATCATCCATTTGCGTGGGGAAGACATAGAAGTGGCCTTGACGCATGCGGAGCGTTCGCAAAGTGAGCAGTATTATAGCTTTGTCAACGGTCAACATACCACTCAAGGGGGGACCCATCAGAGTGCCTTTCGTGAAGCGCTAGTTTCATCTATTCGTCAACATTTTGGAAAGCAATATGACGCTTCGGACATCCGTCAGAGTGTCATTGGCGCTATTTCAATCAAAGTCATAGAGCCTGTTTTTGAGTCACAGACTAAAACCAAGTTGGGGAGCAACGACATGGGGCCTGAAGGCCCAACAGTTCGGACGTTTATTTTAAATTTTCTGCAAACGGAGCTAGACAATTTCTTGCACCGAAATGCTACGGTAGCAGAGGCTATTCAGCGAAAGATTTTGCGCGCTGAACGCGAAAGAAAAGAACTTTCGGGCATTCAAAAACTTGCGAGAGAAAGGGCCAAAAAGGCCAACCTCCACAACAAGAAATTACGTGATTGTAAGGTGCATTACAACGACATCAAGCATGAGCGTCGGTTAGAAACTACTTTGTTTATTACAGAAGGTGATTCTGCTTCGGGTTCTATCACGGCATCTCGTGATGTGCAGACGCAAGCCGTTTTTAGCCTAAAAGGAAAGCCATTAAACTGCTATGGTCTAACCAAGAAGGTCGTGTATGAAAATGAGGAATTTAATCTGTTGCAGTCGGCCCTCAATATTGAGGATGGCTTAGAAGAACTGCGCTACAATAACGTGGTCGTGGCAACCGATGCGGATGTGGATGGAATGCACATTCGCCTGCTCTTGATCACCTTCTTTTTACAATTCTTCCCCGAGTTGGTGCGCGAAGGGCACTTATACATTTTGCAGACGCCTTTATTCCGGGTTCGGAATAAGCAAAGGACCATCTATTGCTATGATGAGTCTGAAAAGCAGTCTGCTATGGTGGCATTAGGAACCAAACCAGAAATCACCCGATTCAAGGGCTTAGGTGAGATATCGCCTGGAGAATTTAAAATGTTCATTGGCGAGAATATCCGCTTAGAGCCTGTAATGTTGGGAAAAGAACAAATTGATGCCTTGTTGGAATATTACATGGGGAAAAACACACCGGAACGTCAAGAATTTATCATTGATCACCTCAAGGTGGAAAAAGACTTGGTAGACCATGGATGAAGATCTTTCGCTACAGGACGCTGAGGGGCCTCAGGACCAGGAGGGTCAATTGACGCCCCAAGAAGTCGATGCTTCCACGGAGGAACGTCCAGTTGAGTCGCGGGTCCGCGGGATGTACCGGGAGTACTTTTTAGAGTATGCCTCCTATGTCATTCTTGAAAGGGCAGTTCCCGCTTTAATGGATGGCCTGAAGCCGGTACAGCGTCGCCTGATGCATGCCCTCAAAGAAATGGATGATGGGCGCTTTCATAAGGTTGCCAATGTCATTGGGCAAACCATGAAGTACCACCCGCATGGTGATGCCTCTATTGGGGATGCGTTGGTACAATTGGGTCAGAAGAATATTTTGGTAGAGACCCAAGGAAACTGGGGAAATATTTATACCGGAGACAGTGCAGCGGCCCCAAGGTATATTGAAGCACGCTTGAGCAAATTTGCTTTAGAGGTAGGGTTCAATGCGAAAATCACCGAGTGGCAATCAAGTTATGATAGCCGTGGTCGTGAGCCCGTTGCTTTACCCGTAAAATTCCCATTACTCCTCGCGCAAGGGGTAGAAGGTATTGCGGTAGGTCTGAGCACAAAAGTATTGCCCCATAATTTTGTGGAGCTTATTGATGCGTCCATTGCCCATCTTCGGGGCAGAAAGGTGGAAATATACCCGGATTTTCCTACTGGGGGTATTGCAGATTTTTCACAATACAATGATGGGGAAAGGGGAGGCCGTGTTCGGGTTCGCGCAAAGATTTCTGTCGAAGACAAAAAGACTTTGGTGATCACCGAAATCCCTTTTGGGACAACGACGACAAGTTTGATTGATTCCATTATTAAGGCCAATGACCGTGGAAAGATAAAAATCAAGAAAATCGAGGATAATACCGCCGAGCATGTGGAGATTTTGCTTCATCTGGTCCCGGGAATTTCGCCCGATCAGACGGTCGATGCACTCTATGCATTTACCGCTTGTGAAACGGCCATTTCACCTTTATGCTGTGTCATTGAGAATGACCGCCCCCTTTTTACGGGTGTATCAGAATTGCTCAAACAATCCACTGAACACACCGTAGATCTGCTGCGTGCCGAGTTGGGAATTCAGTTGAGTGAATTTCAGGAACAGTGGCATTTTGCCAGCATAGAAAAGATCTTTATCCAAGAGCGCATTTATCGTGACATCGAGGAGGCGGAGACATGGGAACAAGTTTTGGAGAACATTTGGGAAGGCCTGAAACCACATGTAGGGCATCTCTTACGTGAAGTAACCGAAGAGGATCTGGTTCGCCTGACGGAAATTAAAATCAAACGAATTTCCAAATTTGATGCAGATAAGGCAGATGATCAATTGGCCTCATTGGAAGGGAAAATCGCCGAAATCAAGCATTATTTGGAGACCTTGATTGACTACGCTGTAGAGTACTTTAGAAACCTCAAAAAGAAATATGCTGCGGGGCGTGAGCGCCGTACGGAGATTCGAAGCTTTGATACGGTTGTCGCTGCGAAGGTGGCCATGGCCAACGTAAAGCTCTATATCAATCGCGAAGAAGGTTTTATGGGAACAGGCCTCAAGCGTGACGAGTTTGTTTGTGACTGTTCAGACATGGATGATATCCTGGTGATTCGCAATAATGGGACGCTCCTGGTCACTAAGGTGGATGCCAAAAAATTTGTTGGCAAGGACATTCTTTATGCGGGCGTATACCTCAAAGGGGATGACCGGACCGTCTATAACCTGATGTACCGTGATGGAATGAAGGGAAGCAGCTTTGTCAAGCGCTTTGCTATGACCGGCGTGACACGCGATAAAGAATACCACTTGACACAAGGAACCAAAGAGTCCTCTATCCTCTACCTATCTGTAAATCCAAATGGAGAAGCAGAAACGGTGACGGTACATCTGCGCGCCTTGGCTCATCTAAAAAAGCTAAAGTGGGATGTGGATTTTTCTGGCATTGCTGTGCGTTCACGCAGCGCTAGGGGCAATACGGTCACAAAAAATGCGATAAAAAAAATTGAACTGAAGTCAGAGGGCTTGAGCACCTTGGCAGCGCGCAAGCTCTGGTTTGATGAAGCGGTATTAAAGCTCAATGATCACGGACGTGGTCGATTGTTAGGTGCCTTCCGAGGAGAGGATCGATTATTACAAGTGGATAAGAATGGCCGCGCAAGGATTTTCATTCCTGAGCTGACGACGCATTTTGAGGAATTGCCTTATTTCCTTGAAAAATGGGAGGCAGATAAGCCCTATGCCATGGTCTATTTTGATGGGGAGAAGGAAAGATCCATGGTCAAACGTTTTGTGTTTGAACCTAAAAATGATCAATGGGACTATCTCATTTCTGACCACAACCAGTCAGAGGTATGGGTCCTGAATGCCGCAGACCATGTTGAAGTAGAAGTAACCTACAAAAAGATAAAAGGCAAAGAGAAAGATACAGAGGTAGTCAACCTGCAAGACTTTATTACAGTGAAGGGATGGAAAGCAGCAGGAAATCAATTATCCACTTGGCCAGTGAAGTCTTTGATGGTCACCTTAGCTGAAAATGTTGCCCAAGAAGGGAATACAAGAGAAGAACTTACACCGGAGGAACCTTCGGTGGGAGATAGGCCAGAGGTAGAAAATCCTCCAGTAGAGTTGCTGGAAACGCAGGTGATGCCGCTAAGGGATGATCCTGCAACGCAAAATTTGGAGGATGAAAAGTCAGAAATGCTAAGTGTAACCCTGGAAGAGGTAGATTTGAGTCCTAAAGAAACCCACACTTCCCTGCCTCCCGTTCATGACGATGTGGATACGGAAGATGATGGGCAATTCACGCTAAAATTTTAACAATGAAACAGGTTGTTTTTAGCCTGCTCATGGCGGCAAGTGTTGTAGCACTTAGCCAACCGAGCAATGACAGTTTACATATGCGCAGTCTGCTGCATTACCCGGTAGCTCAGTGGGGCATTGCGGGAGCGCATGCAGATTGTGCGGATATATGGGGATATGCAGATTCAGCCACGGGCACGGAGTATGCCATCATAGGAAACCGAAAAGGCACCTTAGTCGTGGACGTCACGAACCCAAGTAGTCCAAGTAATGAACTTTGGGTGCCTGGCTCCAGTAGCCTGTGGCGTGATATCAAAACGTGGAGTCACTATGCCTATGTGGTGCATGACGTTCCTTCGGGGACGAATCCGGCCTACAATGGATTGTTGATCATTGACATGGATAGTTTGGCACAAGGCCGATGGAAGTTTCTAAAATTGCCTGTTCCTCGTGCTAGCGGACAGGTGGATACACTTGCACGGGCGCACAACCTCTTTATCGATGAAAATGGCATGCTCTATGCATTTGGAAGCAATGTAGGCGTAGGTGGGGCCATTTTAGTAGACGTGGCCACAGACCCTTGGAACCCAGTGGCTGTGGGATTGTACGATAGTTATTATTTCCACGATGGTGTGGCGCGAAATGACACCTTGTATGGGGCGGGTCTTTACTCAGGGGTAGTGGTGGTGAATGTTGCCCTTCCCTCTAATCCACAAACGGTAACGAGTTGGGCGACGCCGAGCAACTTTGCCCATAATTGTTGGTTGGGTGATGATGGGAATACCCTCTATACGACCGATGAAGTAGCAAATGGCTTTATCACAGCCTACGACATACACGACCTGAGTAATGTGGATGAAATTTGGCGTCATCAAATTCAACCAGGCACCTCTATCATACCGCACAATACCCATGTTGCCGGAAATTATTTGGTTACTTCCTATTACACATTTGGGGTGCATGCCATGGATGTAGAATATCCAGAATTACCCGTATTGGTTGGCTATTACGATACTTCTCCTTTCACAGGAGGAGGCTATTATGGCAATTGGGGTGCGTATCCATTTTTACCGAGTGGCCGAATTTTGGCTTCCGACATGGAAGAGGGTCTCTTTGTGTTGGAACCTGAATACCCCGAAGTGAGTCGGTTGCATGTTCAGCTTGGGCACATCAATTGGGGTGCGGGTTCAAACGTAACCTATGGCAACATCACCAGCAAAGACTTTGTGTACTTCAAGCATAGCGGGGACACTCTTTTTGCCGATGCGGATGGCATCGTAAAGTTTAGCCAAGCGCAGGCCATGTTGGATACGCTCATCTATCCATTTGAGTATCAGTTGGGGCTTGGAAATGGCCAAGGGGACGATAGTTTATTTGTCGCTTTAGGTTCCGGTCAATACCCACATGATACCTTGATTGGTTCTTGGTCTTGGAGTGTGTCTGAACAGCCTACAGTGCCCTTCCAAGTCAATACGGCAGATGATCATTGGACACTTGTCTCTGGAGATGAGGCATTTTTACATGTGGTATTGAACCTGTTTAGCCTGGATGGCAAAGAAATTTGGTCAGATTCCTGGATGCGTAATCGCAGAAAATCCATTCCCTTCCCTTATAGCCCGGGGCTATATGTTTTAACTTTTAGAAAGTTGGATGGGACCGAAGGTTCCGTTAAAGTGTATCGGCCTTAAAGGGTTGCAACTATGATGAAATGAAAAAAGCCTGGCAACCATTGCCAGGCTTTTTTCATTGCCCTCATGGGGATTAGAAATTCGGCTTGAAGAGGTAACGACTATAAAAGTCATCAATCGCTTCAATGGCCTCTTCCGGGCTGTCGACCACCTTTAAAAGATCCATGTCTTCCATGTTAATGAGTCCATTGCCGCCCAAAGTCCTCCGAATCCAATCCAATAAACCCGCCCAATAGTCACGGCCAACAAGGACCACGGGAAACTTGCCAATTTTTTTCGTTTGGATCAACGTGATGGCTTCAAACATCTCATCCAAGGTGCCAAAACCTCCTGGCATGACAACAAATCCTTGCGAGTACTTCACAAACATCACTTTTCGGACAAAGAAATAATCAAAATTCACACTCTTGTCCAAATCAATAAAATCATTGCCTTTTTGTTCATGTGGAAGTTCAATATTGAGGCCAACAGAGGGAGCGTGAACAGCAAGTGCGCCGCGGTTTGCCGCTTCCATAATGCCAGGGCCACCACCGCTGATAATGCCGTAGCCTTTTCGTCCAAGGCCTTCTGCAATGGCTTGGGCATCTTTATACCAGGCGTGGTCTTCTTTTAGTCTGGCTGAACCAAAAATGCTGACACAAGGACCAATGCGTGATAGACGTTCATAGCCTTCAACAAATTCAGACATGATTTTGAAAATGGCCCAGGAATCATTGGTTCGAATTTCATTCCAAGATTTGCGCTTGAATGCTTTTGCGATCGGTTCGGTTGAATTGGTTGCCATAAGTGGATAGGGTTGTTTTATTCAAGGTAAGGATTTTGTTTCAGTCCCTCCCTTTGGTTTGACTTAACTCAATTTTGTTGTGCGAGGGCCCTGGCGATAAACGGTGCCGTCAAGCTTTCTTTTGCTAAAGCCAACGTTTCAGGGGTTCCAACTGCAACAATATGGCCGCCGCCTTTCCCCCCTTCAGGGCCAAGGTCAATCATCCAATCGGCTTGGGTCATTACATCCACATTGTGCTCAATAATTAAGGCTGTATTTCCCTTGGTAACGAGTCTTTCAATGACCTTGAGTAGAATCCGGATATCCTCAAAATGAAGTCCGGTGGTCGGTTCGTCTAGAATATATAGGGTGCGGCCCGTATCTCGTTTACATAGTTCGGTGGCCAACTTGATGCGTTGCGCTTCGCCCCCAGATAAGGTGGTGGAAGGTTGGCCCAAGGTGACATACCCCAATCCCACATCTAAAAGGGTTTTGAGCACTTTTTTGATTTTTGGAATGGCTTCAAAGAAGACGAGCGCATCTTCAATAGGGAGGTTCAAGATATCCGAAATGCTCTTCCCTTTGTACCGAACCTCCAGTGTTTCTCGGTTGAATCGCTTTGCTTGGCAGGTTTCACATGGGACGTACACGTCAGGTAAAAAGTTCATTTCTACCACACGCATCCCCCCTCCTTGACAGGTTTCACAACGCCCCCCTTTGACATTAAAAGAAAAGCGGCCAGGGGCATAGCCGCGGACTTTTGCTTCAGGGAGCTCTGCAAAGAGCTTACGGATGTCATTAAAGACATTGGTATAGGTCGCAGGGTTAGATCGAGGCGTCCTGCCTATGGGGCTTTGGTCTACATCAATCACCTTGTCGATGTGTTCCATGCCTTCTAAGCGATCAAATGGGGCAGGTTTGGTGAGTAATCCCTGGAGAGGGCCAGCAAGGGCAGGGTAGAGGCTTTGGTTGATCAAAGTTGACTTTCCTGAGCCTGAAACGCCCGAAACCACCGTGAGCGTCCCAAGGGGTATTTCAAGATCTACCTTCTGAAGATTATTTCCACTCGCACCAAACATGCGCAAGAAATGCCCGTTTCCAGGTCTACGCACGGCAGGAATAGGCATGCGTAATTCACCGCGTAAATACTGACCTGTCAAACTAGCTGATTTTGCCACGGCATCAAAGTCGCCTTGGGCAACTACGCGGCCACCGTGCAGGCCAGCCCGCGGACCAAGGTCCAAAATGTGATCTGCTGCACGCATCATGTCTTCATCGTGCTCCACTACAATCACGGAGTTGCCTAGATCTCTCAGTCGTTGTAGGCTTTGAATTAAACGCATATTGTCGCGTTGATGAAGACCGATGCTCGGTTCATCCAGGATATACAGCACATTGACCAGTTGTGAGCCTATTTGCGTGGCAAGGCGAATCCGCTGCGCTTCTCCACCGCTTAGGCTTCTGGCAGCGCGGTTGAGGCTCAAATAGTGCAATCCGACATCAACCAAAAATCCTAGACGGGTTTGTAATTCCTTCACTATTTCCCCACCAATGCGCTGTTGAGCATCGCTTAATTTTGGTTGAAGATGATCAAGCCATGAGGCTAATTCGCCAATACCCATAGAGGCCAAGTCGGCGATACTCTGGTCTAGAATGCGGAAATGCAGTGATTCTGGCTTCAGCCGCTGACCTGCGCAAGAAGGACAAAGGGTTTCTACCATGAAATCATCTGCCCAGCGCTGTAGGGTCTTGCTTTGACTCTCGTTTTTCTGAGATTCGATAAAGGCCACGAGGCCTTCGTATTGAATGTTGATTTTCCGCGTAACGCCTACCGCCTTGTTGTTGCTGGTAAACTGCTCTTCATGCCCTTGAAGTATGGCATGTTGCCCTTCTTCGGAAATTTTCTCCCAAGGAGTATCGAGATCAAAGCCAAAGCGAATGCCCAAGTATTCCATTTGTTGGAAGATCCAGGACCTTCTAAAGGTGCCCAACGGAGCGAGCGCACCATTATGCAATGTAAATTTTGGATGGGTGATGACTTTTTCCAAATCTACCACCTGGACATGGCTAAGGCCATTACATTGCGGGCACGCCCCTTTGGGTGAATTGAAACTGAAGGCATTAGGCTCAGGTTCCGCATAAGAGACACCCGTTGTGGGGCACATTAAGTGTCGACTAAAGTGAACAAGTTTTCCCGTGTCCACATCTGTCACCATGATATTTCCCTTGCCTAGACGCATGGCCGTGATGATACTTTTCTTGACCCTTTCATCACTCCCAGGTTCTACGACAATGCGGTCAATGACAATTTCAATGTCATGTGTTTTGTATCGATCGAGCTTGAGCCCACGGGTGATGTCGACAAGTTCCCCATTGATACGAGCACGCAGGTAGCCTTGCTTGGCCATGCTGTCAAATAACTCGCGATAATGCCCTTTTCGGCCTTTAATCACCGGGGCTAAGAGGGCAATGCGCTTGCCTTCAAATCGTGTTAAAATTTGCGCGCGGATTTCTTCATCTGTATAGCTTACCATGGGCTCGTTGGTCTCCATGGAATAAGCCGTGGCGGTCCGTGCATACAGCAGACGCAAGAAGTCATAGACTTCGGTGACGGTTCCTACGGTGGATCTCGGATTTCTGTTGGTCGTTTTTTGCTCGATGGCAATGACCGGACTGAGTCCTTCAATGCTATCCACATCAGGCCGTTCCATCGTACCCAAAAATTGCCGGGCATAGCTGGAAAAAGTCTCCATATAACGGCGTTGCCCTTCTGCGTATAGGGTATCAAAAGCCAAGGATGATTTTCCGCTACCACTCAAGCCTGTGATAACCACCAAGGCTTCACGAGGGAGGGTCACGTCAATCTGCTGCAAATTGTGCTCTCGTGCACCTAAAACGGTGATTTTTCCGGCCATTATTTTGATTGTTCGGATGTGACGGCCTTATTCGGAACCGAAATAGTGTACCTACTTCCTGAGGTATTGCGCAGAAAGGCTTCACGCAACCAAGGATTGTGACGTTTTAATTCGTTGTAACTCCAACCGAATGGGTGTGCCCATTCGCCCCAACTAACAACGGCCGAATCGACGGTAACCTGTTGGTCATCCCAAGGCGCATCATAATCCCCCGGCGCAAGATCAAACCCATACGCTCTTGGCTGCTCAAAAATGCACTTGAGGGCGAGAATACGAAAAACATAGCGCTTGGTCTCCTCATTGAGAAGAAGGTCATAATAGGTGGTCTCAGCTTGGCGGTCCATCTGGCGCTGTAGCCCTGCCATGCCCATATTATAGGATGCGGCAGCAAGGGTCCAAGAGCCAAATCGGGCATGCGCATTTTTTAAGTAGGCAGCTGCAGCCCGGGTGCTTTTTTCAAGATGGAAGCGTTCATCCACTTCCTCGTTGACTTCAAGCCCGAGGTCTTTCGCGGTGCCGGGCATGATTTGCCAAAATCCTGCTGCGCCAGCAGGTGAAACGACGGGCAATAGGCCACTTTCAATAACGGCGAGGTAGATAAAATCATCAGGCACCCCTTCTTCCCGCAGAATGTCCCTCATTTGGGGGAGGAGCCTTGTGCTCCGCTTAAGGAGTTGTAGGGTATTGGAGTGCCAATACGTATTGGTGAGAAGCTCTTTTTGGAGCCGCTCTTGCGCATCCTCTTGGTCTAAGGGCACTTGTTCCGTGGCCAAGGATAGTTCCAATGGCAATGGAATCAAGCGGGTATGGTTATGTTCTGAAATAAAAAGCAGTCGTTCTCCATGGGATGTTGGACTGGGTATCGCCATGATGGCCGCCAAGGACGTGAGACTTAAAAAGAGAAGGGGCCTTTTCATTTTGGATCAAATTGAGGGCCTGTAAAAGGACTGTGAAATGTGTCAAAGGGCGATCCACTTTGGTCTTTGGCCGAAAGGGTGGGGTGGAAGGCTGAGGCGCCCCAAGTGCCAGCCCAATCAATGCCAAGCGTGGGGTCATTAAAATCGATACATCCTTCCGCTTCAGGGGCATAGAGGGCACTGCATTTATATTGAAAAATGGTGTGATCTTCAAGTGTTAAAAAGCCATGCGCAAAACCTGCTGGGATATGAAGACGGTGATGGTTTTGGGATGAAAGGATTGCCCCAAAATGTTGTCCATAAGTAGGGGATAGGGGGCGAATATCAACAGCCACATCGTACGCAGAACCCTGTACCACGCTCACCAGTTTGGACTGGTGGAAGGGTGGCGCCTGAAAGTGCAAACCACGCAATACCCCGCGTGCACTCATGCTTTCATTGTCTTGGAGCCAGTCTGACAGGGTTGTTTCTGCGCGAAAGGATTCAAAGAAATAGCCACGCTCATCCCCAAACATCTTGGGTGCAAGTAAGAATAATCCAGGCAAAGGTTCTTGTAGAAGTTCGAGGCCAAATTTTTTCATGTGGTAAAAGCGTTTTGAGTCCAGGAGTACAACGTTGCCTGGGCCGATGGATTTCCCGCGACGATTTGTCGGGCATGAATGAGTTGAAAATCGTTTTCCGCCTTTTGGTGGAAGGTGGTCACCTCTCCACCAGCTTCTCTTACCAGCAGGATGCCTGCGGCCACATCCCATGGGGCAAGACCATGTTCAAAGAAGGCTTGAAAGCGCCCTTCGGCCACCCAAGAAAGGTCTGTGGCGGCTGAGCCAAATCGACGGACCCCTCTTGACCCCTTAAAGCAGGATTGCAGTACGTCTAAGTAGCTCGATAAGGCCTCAAAGTCGTAGTAAGGAAAGCCGGTGGCGACTAAACTGTCTTCCATGATGGGACCTTGAAGAATGTCTAAACGTTGATCATCTAACCACGCGCCTTTTCCTCGGATCGCTGTGTATAGGTTGCTTTGGCCCAATTCATAGACGGCTGCCCAGATCAAATCGACGCCTTCCATGAGCGCAACAGATACGGCATAGGGGGGTAGGTCATGCATAAAATTGGTGGTACCATCCAAGGGGTCTATAATCCAATTATATCCATCCTCTACCCATTGGGCACCGCCCTCTTCTCCCAGAACACCAGACCCTGGTAAAAGGGTTTGAAGTCCTTTAATCAATTGCTCCTCCGCTTCTCGGTCCACATAGCTAACCAAGGCATTGAGGCTTTTTGTTTCGATGTCGCTAGGTTGAAAATGGTTGCGCTGCGCTTGGATCCATTGTCCGACTTGGCGCACAATGGCCTCCGCTTTTTTTGCTTGGGTGTCTTGCCAGGTCATACCGCGATGGAACACAAGGGTACGGGAATTCCTTCTACAGAAAGGCAGTCGTCGTTTGCCCATCCGCCTAGGATGACATGCTCAACGGTTCCCGCACGTTGTGCGTTAAAGGTGTCAGATACCCGAATGTAGTTTTCTGTATAGCCTTGCATTCGCCCATTTCGGTCAGCATCTTCCCAAAGCACACGTCGGGTCTGCCCAAGGTGTTTGAGTGCAAAATCACGCTGTTTTTGGGCACTCAGTAGGCGTAAGCGATGATTTCGCGCTTTACGCTCTACGGGGGGAATCACTCCTTCAAAATCCACGGCTTCGGTCCCTGGTCTTTCTGAATAGGTAAAGACATGGAGGTATCCGATCGGGAGCTTTTGGAGGAATTGAACCGTATCTAAAAAATGTTCTTCTGTCTCGCCAGGGAATCCCACAATCACATCGACGCCAATACAGGCATCTGGGGTGAGGGCAAGAATGGCTTCTACTCTTTGCGCATAGAGGTCGCGGCGGTATCGACGCTTCATACGACCTAGGATTTCATCGTTTCCACTTTGTAGCGGTAGGTGAAAATGAGGTACGAAGCGTTGACTTTGGGAGACAAACTGAATCACCTCGTCACTCAAAAGGTTGGGTTCAATACTCGAGATACGGAGACGGTCCAATCCCTCTACGCCATCTAGGGCTTGTAAAAGATCGATGAAGCGATGTTCATGGCGTTTATTGCCCAGTTCTCCTTTGCCATAATCGCCAATATTGACACCCGTTAGGACAACTTCTTGTACGCCTTGTTTGACCAGAGACGCAGCCTGTTTGACCGCCTGCTCTAATGGGGCAGAACGGCTGGTGCCGCGCGCCATGGGGATGGTACAATACGTACAGTTGTAATCACATCCATCTTGCACTTTGAGGAATGCCCGTGTGCGGTCTCCATAACTATAGGCCGATTCGTAGCGGCTGACATCTTGAATTTCACACGAATGAACCGTCGCTTCTTCTTGTTTTGTTAGGTCCGTTAAAAATTTACGTAGGTGCAATTTTTCACTTGCGCCAATGACGAGATCAACGCCTTCTAAAGCGGCAATTTCCGATGGGCGCAGCTGGGCGTAGCAACCCGTCACCACAATAAAAGCAGATGGATTGGCACGCAATGCCTTGCGCACGACGCTACGACATTCTACATCGGCCTGGTTGGTGACCGAACAGGTGTTGATGACCACGACATCTGCACCTTCCTTAAGTTCGATCAAGTGCATTCCCGCTGCTTGCAGATCACGGGAAATCGTGCTTGATTCAGCAAAATTTAATTTGCAACCAAGGGTGTGAAAAGCAACAGATTTTCCAGAAAGGCCCATCGTGCGAATTTACGGCTTTTACTCGGTGCTATCTTTGGAACATGCGGTCAAAATTCTCATGGGCTAACTGGGCCTACTTAGGTCTACTCTTGCTTCACCTTACAGGCTGTTCCGAGGAGCCACATGCGCAGCAAGGCGAAGTTTTTCGTTACAACGAAGCGAGTGTTATCACCTCCCTAGATCCTGCTTTTGCCAGAGATCAAGGGCACAATTGGGTAGCGATGCAATTGTTTTCTACCCTGGTAGAGACAGACTCAAATCTAGCTATTCGTCCCAATTTGGCCGAATCATGGCACATGGACTCCAATGGCTATAAGTGGAATTTCACCTTGCGCTCCGATGTTTGGTTTCATGCGGATGCATGCTTTGCGCCGGCGGCTGCGCGTGCCTTTACCGCTGAGGACGTCGTGTATTCATTGGATCGCCTCAGGTTACCGGCTACCGGTTCTCCAGGCGCATGGGTGTTGGAAGGCGTAAAATCAGTCAAAGCGCTTGACGCGCATCATGTCCAAATTTTATTGAAAGCGCCCGATCCTGCTTTCTTAGGACGCCTCTCTATGCCGTATTGCAGTGTGGTCGCCCACGAAGCGATAGAAAAATATGGGGCAGGATTTTCGGCTCACCCGGTGGGAACAGGGCCATTTGCCTTCAAGGCCTGGGCGCGACAAGAAAAGTTAGTGCTTCGGCGCAATCCAGCGTATTACCTAAAAGATGAGAAAGGACAATCGTTGCCCTACCTAGAGGCGGTGGCTATTCGCTTTATCCCGGATCGCCAGGCGGCGTTCTTGGAATTTGTCAAAGGACAGTTGGACTTAGTAAATGGAGTGGATGCCTCCTACAAGGATCAGCTCTTTCATTCCGATGGGGGACTGAAAGCGCAATGGCTTTCCCAATTTGTTCTTCAGAAAAGTCCGTTTCTCAATACGGAATTCTTGGGTATTCGCGCACAAAACCCTGATCCAGCTTATCTGGGTGATGCTCGTGTGCGACGCGCTTTGAATTGGGCCTTGGATCGTGTATCCATGATGCGTTATCTGAAAAACAATATTGGCATCCCAGGCTATGGTGCCATACTCCCTGCAGGTATGCCAGGCTTTAGGACAGAGGAGGAATGGAGCCAAAGCGGTCAAGCACCATGGTCATTCCGCCCGGATAGCGCCCTGTATTTATTGCAAAAAGCAGGTGTACTGAATGCAGAGGGCAAGCCGGTCGAAGGTCTTGCGCCTATCGTGATCTCTACCACGGCCAGTTACCGTGATGTTTGTGAATATGTGCAAAGTGCTTGGACGGCAGTGGGTCTCTCTGTCGAGGTGAATGTCATGCCATCTGCTTCCTTTCGAGAGGATAAGGCGCAAGGGAGGTTGCCGCTTTACCGGGCGAGTTGGATTGCAGATTACCCCGATCCAAGCAATTATTTTATGCTATTTGCTTCAGATTATGCAGCACCCAATGGTCCGAATGCTGCGCAAGTTCGCTCTGAAGTGTTTGATGATTACCTGAAAAACATAGCGAAGGCCGCAACCGAGTCTGAAAAAGAAGTGCTGCTTTACAAGGCAGAATCGTGGCTGCATACCACCGCTCCGATGGTCCCTTTATTCTATGACGAAAGTATCCGCGTGTTCAGAAAAGAATGGAAAGGCATTGCGCCACATCCCATGAATTTATTGGATTTGCGACGCGTACATAAACACTAAAGTGGGTCTTGGGCGCGCGCCATATCTACCCAAATAGGATGATGGTCACTGTCTTCTTGAAGGGTTCTTTTCATGCCTAGCGGTTGCCAGGATGTGTCCATCAGAATCCGATCAATACGGAGCGGAAAACCCCAAAGACCTGCATAGCTAGAGCCAAATCCCTTACCTACCACTTCAAAAGCATCGGTCCATGCCCGCATTCTAAAGGTCGTATTGCTTGTCGGCGCATCATTAAAGTCACCCATCCAAATGAGCGGAGGATGTTCGGGCTGACCTGCCCAATCTATGAGCTGATCCACTTGTTGAGAACGAATCTTAGCTGTGCGCGTTAGGCGCCAAGCACTATTCCATATAGATGCAGAGATACCGGCTGTATCAGATTCGACTTCCGCTTCTCTGGTGACAAAAGTGGTGGTGACAAGGTGAATATTGACCACCCGAACAAGTCCCAATGGCGTTTGAATGTCGGCCCATATAAATCCACGATGGCCTGGATAGCTTGCGGTAAAAGGCTCAAAGTTCCACTGTTGAATGGGGTACTTACTAAAGAGAAGAAGACCTTGATCCATATGGGTCGTGTGATACGGATAATTCGCTTCAAGGGCTCTTTGGGGTCCCGCATTTTCTCGGTTCTCCTGAATCGCGAGGATGTCTGCATGCAGGTCAAGGGCTTGTTGTTGCATGCGTGCTTCGGTCACAAAGGGCTCACTCCATGTAAGATTGCGCCATTGATGTACGTTCCATGTGGCAACACGAAGTTGGCCTTCCTTCATGGGCGTAGTGGTAAGATGTATCCAGCCTTTTGTTTGTGGCCAAGTGAGGCATAAAATGATGAGCCCGATCAAGGCTGAGGGACGTAATTGGCTGGCGGCCATGAGGGTCCATCCCAAATGCCAGAGTAAAAGGACGGGCCACGCCAAGGCCATGGGGGCAAGCCAAGGAAAAGGATTGGGCACGATATAAAAGCCTAATGTCGCCCCTAGCGTAAAGGGGAGCGCCAGCCAATGGGGCCATGCGGCCAACCAGCGAAAGAAAATTTTACTTTTTGCCATACCCTTCCAAAAACTCCTTTTCTCGCCGGCTCAACTGGCTGTAGCCGACTTTGGCGATCTTATCTAGAAGATCGTCAAGAAGAAATTCATGCGCTTCTTTTTTCACTATGCGCAAGTGTGTCTTGCCCTTATCATTTGGTCTACGCCCGATCCAAGCAGAAGAAAGTAGATGAGGAGATTTGGCTAAAAGGAAGCCGATAGCAGCACCGCCTAAATGAGCCAAATTTCCACCGGCATTTTCTCCTTGTAAGCCAGATAAGGAAAGCATCACCAACAGGCCTGCGACCCCCCATAAGGGCACGCGTAAGAATCCAAGTAAATACACGGGCATTTGGGGCGAAATTCGAGCAGCGGCGACGATCAAGGCAAGAACACCCCCCGAGGCTCCGACTAAGGGCTTCCAATCCGCGCCAAAAGTGGAAGCACCTAAAAAGACGATTCCACCGGACACAATCCCTAATAGGAATAACCGAACAACTTGCCGGTCTGTCCAAAAGGTTTTGAGCATGTGTCCTGAGAAATAGAGCATCAAGGCATTAAACAGGACATGCATAAAGCCGTAATGCAAGAAACCGTAACTCAAGACGCTCCAAATCTGCCCCGCACTCCAAAGGGCTATGGGCTGTAAGGCAAAAAACGTGAGAATGAATCCTTCTAGGGTCATCCCAGTATACCAACCAAAAGCTTCTAGAAGCATTTGAAGTAAAAAGAGGAAGAACATGATGGCCACAAGTCTGTGGACAACGGTTTCACGTAGCCACTGCTTCAGTTCCTCTATGGGCAAGAATTGGGACATTACTTAAAAGCGTCGAAAGCGTTTTTTCTTCCAATATTGTAAGAGAAAAAAGCCAAAGATCATGCCGCCTATATGGGCAAAATGGGCAATATTGCTGTCTTGGTTTGCAAAGCCCGAGAAGAGTTCAAATAAGCCATAGAGCAAGACAAAGTACTTTGCCTTAATCGGCATCAAGAAGTAGAGATAGATGCGTTGCTCGGGGAAGGTCATGCCGAATCCAAGCAATAGCCCAAATACTGCGCCGGAGGCTCCAATCGTAGGTGTACTGAGCAGGGCTGCTGCCATTTGCCCCGCATAGGGATTGCCCATTACCTCCCATTGGTTGGCATACCCATAGTATTCCCACATATTCACCCCCATATGACACAAGGCTGCCCCTAAACCTGTGACAAAATAAAAAATGAAAAAACGCTTACTCCCCCAGAGGTTTTCGAGCGACATGCCAAACATCCAAAGGGCGAACATATTCCCAAAAATGTGACTAAAGTTGGATAAGTCATGAAAGAAAAGGTGGGTCACCAATTGATAGGGTTCAAAATAAGGTGACTGCGGAAGATACAGGCCAAACAGATGGATCAAGTCAAAGCCCATTTGTGCAAAAACAATGCTGGCAAAATAAGCCAGTCCATTAATGATCAATAGATTTTTGATCACGGGAGGCAGATAGGAAAAGGAGCGAGGCTGAATCATGATTTACTCAAATTGTGCGGAGAGGGCGGCTCCATCTAAAATACGGGCAATCGGTTTGCCCGCGTGGTTGGTCCAGGGGTTGGCGCAAGAAAACAGCGCATCCATTAATGATTGTAGGTCTGGACTGGTCGGTAAAGGTGCAGTTTGTGTCCATTGTTCTAGCCATTGCATCACAAAGGCGGTCAATGCATCATCTTCTTCGTCTGGCTTTGAGGTCAGGAGGTCTTCAAGCCATGCAATGGCTTGAGAAGAGGTTAAAAATTGTGGCCCGGCAAGACACTGCTTCCCTACTGCGCCATCAGCCCATTGAAAACCCAATCGAGGTAAAATATCTACCCACTCATGCCAATACCGTAGTACAGATAGATCAAGATCTTCTGGAAAAACCCAGGTCTGACTCATCATGGGCTCACCGGCATGCAGCGCATCAGAAACTTGATTAAAGTAGATGTGCTGGCGGGCGCGTTTCACATGGATGGCTACCAAGGAATTCTGTAACACGGCCACGGCAAAATGTGGCGGCAAGGGCATACACCATCCCGGTTCAAGGTTCATGCCGGTCCCAGAGGGGATTTCGGCGGCATGATCAAAGGCGAGTTGTTCAACTTCTTGTCCTTTAGGCGCTGCGAAGAAGTCGTAATTTACTTGTGCTGATGGGCGGTAGCTCGCAGTCGCTAGAGCAGAAAACTTGCCCTCGTTTTGGAAGGGATTAAAGTTCGGATCTACGTGAATAACAGGAGCACTTGGTGCAGTTTGGCCATTCAAATCTACATGTTGCTGCAAATTGTTTTCAAAGTCTAGGGTGGGCGCAACTTGGTGTATGCCTAAGGCACGTTTTACCGCACTTCGGACAATGGCATAAATGGCGCGTTCATCGTCAAATTTCACTTCTGATTTTGCCGGATGTACGTTCACATCCACCCGATCAGTTGGGACGCTGAGAAATAAGACATAGGCGGGATGATGCTCAGCAGGAATCAGCCCATCAAAGGCCTCAATAATCGCCCTGTGAAGGTATCCGCTTTTAATGGGCCGTTTGTTCACATAGAGGTATTGGTCACCCCGTGTTTTACGTGCGTGTTCAGGACGGAGTACAAAACCTTCCGTTTTGACCACATCCGTGACCTCGCCTACAGGGACTAGGCGTTCATTGGCCTTTTTGCCGAGGATTTGGGCTACTCTTTGACGCGGGTTGCCTGTATCCAAAATCCAAACCTCTTGCCCATTGTGCTTAAGGTGCATGCGGACCATGGGCTGCGCCAAAGAAATGGCGGTAAAGGCCTCTGAAATATGCCGAAACTCGAGTGTGTCATTTTTAAGGAACTGCCTCCGTGCAGGAACATTAAAAAAGAGGTTTTTTGCTGTGATCGTTGTGCCAATAGGGCCTGCCGTTTTCTTAGGTGTCCCAAAATGACCCCCTTCACAACGTAATTCTGTCGCGGTGGATTGCCCTGCTGTTCTACTCTTAATCGTGGCATGCGTGACGGCAGAAATGGAGGCGAGGGCTTCGCCCCGAAATCCCATCGTTTGCAGGGCAAAGAGATCTTCTGCCGTTTTTAACTTCGACGTGGCATGGCGTGTGAAGGCAGCAGGTAAATCTTCTTCCGCGATCCCAGAACCATTGTCTATGACTTGAATAGAAGTGCGTCCCGCATCCTGAATATGTACCCATATTTCCGTAGCCCCTGCGTCTAGAGCGTTTTCGATCAACTCTTTCACGACGGAAGCGGGCCGTTGGACAACTTCGCCAGCAGCTATTTGGTTGGCGACTTCTTCGGGGAGGAGTTGTATGAGGTGTCCCATGTATGGTAGATGACCGATATTTTCAGCTGCTTGCCCCCAGGTAAAGGGTCAAGCCTGCGGGAATAACTTTAAACAAAAGGTAGGCCATGATGATGGCAACGAGAATCCACACTAGCGGGTTGCGTTTGGATTTTCCTATGCTAGCGGTCATTCTTTTGCGCGCCCAGGTTTCCCGCAATTGCTCTCGGCGTGCTTCTGAACTTATCGATTCCGTCCCCTCACGCTGGGCTTTTAATACTGCTTGACGGGCTTTTTTTTCGTCATAATAGCGATGCTGTAGGTTAAAGCCCCTCGGTGGTCGTTGTTTAGAAAATGCGGAAAAGAGTCCCATGGTTCTTCAAAGGTAAAGCCTTTTTTGGGGTACATTTCGGCTATGATTATACGGATGTGGCCGCTGACGATTGCCCTACTTTCATTTGCCTGGGGTCCAGAAGAAATAGTGCGTGTAGAACCCACTCCATTCGGTGGGGCGCGTTATAATACTTGGATCAAAGACGCTTCAGTTCAACAGCTTGCGGGTCAAATGATGATGGTGGCGGGTTATAGCCGCCAAGGGGAGGCCCATTGGGAACAACTTGAAAAATGGTCTGAATCCGGGGTCATTGGGGGTATCATCTGGATGCAAGGTGGGCCTGGTCGACAACGCAATGCCATTGTTCGGACCCAAAAAGCCGCCATGCGCGGTACCGGCATCCCCTTGCTCAATGCGCAAGATGCCGAATGGGGCGCCTCCATGCGCTTGGATTCCCTGGAGCGTTTGCCTTGGCCTTTGACGTTGGGAGCGACGCACAATGCGTCCTTGGCCAGCGCATACGGTAAATCTCTGGGCCAGGAATCGCGGGCCCTGGGCATTCACGTCAATTTTAGTCCCGTGGTGGATCTCAACACCAATCCGGCCAACCCCATCATTGGACAGCGTTCCTTGGGTTCGGACGTGGATCGCGTGAACCGCCTAGCCACCAGCGAACTCTGGGGCCTTCAGAGCCAAGGCGTCATGGCCTGTGCAAAGCACTTCCCCGGACACGGCGATACCGACAGCGACAGCCACAAAGCGCTACCCACCTTGAATCATTCGTTGGAGACGCTTCGCCACCGGGAGATGCGCCCCTTTGAGAATGCCATCCATACGGGTGTGGGGGCGATCATGGTGGCGCATCTAAACATTCCGGCCCTCGACCCAACGGGTACGCCGGCTTCTATTTCCAAACCCATTGTGACTCATTGGCTCCGTGATTCTCTGCACTTTGACGGATTGATCTTTACGGATGCCCTCAACATGAAGGGATTGGCACAAGACTTGACCCCGGGCGAGATAGAGATCCAAGCCATCGAAGCCGGAAACGACGTTCTGCTTTTTGTCGCGGACCCCAAAGCGGCCGTCAAGGCCATTGCACTGGCCGTCGAACGCGGTCGGTTGACCCGTGCCCAATTAGAGGAGCATGTAGGGCGTATTCTGGCGGCAAAGGCGCGCTATGTTCCAGAAAACGGGGCCATTCCCAGTGTGGTCGAAGCGCCCCTGCCTGACCGCAAAGCCCTGAATGCGGCCATCTATGCGGAAGCGGCTACACTGGTCTACGATCCGGACTCCATGGTGTCGCGTACGTCTGGCAGTTCCACGGTCGAAGACGTGGTCTTTATGGTTCCGATGGGTGAGGGCCAAGCGGACGCGGCTGCGCTTCCCGGGTTGGATCGCGTCTCCGATGTGGATGCCTTTTTGGCGTCCTACCGCCCGGGCCAGGACGGTTTCACCCGGCCGAGGGTCTGGATTTTTCACACGGCGTCTTCCGCCAATCCATGGAAGTCTGCACGTTTGCCGTTGGCTGTGCTGAGTCAAGCCAAGGTATGGAAGGCGAAAGGGGCAGAGGTGGGTCTGGTGCACTTGGGCAATCCCTATGGGTTGCGCAGTTTGACTCAGGGTCAGGCCCTAACGGGGGAACCTTTAGCCGCTCAAGAAATCGTCACCGCGTTCAATGCCTTAATTCTGGGCTACGAGCATGTTCCTGATGCGATCCGGGCCATTCAAGGCGCTCTAGAATCCTTCAGTGCGCGAAGCTTGCCTGGGCGCATTCCCGTTTCTGGCCTACACTTCAATCCCGCTATGCCTGTGACCACGATGGGGGAGGCAGGTTTTCAGTCGGACCTGATCAAAAACATTGACGCCATTGTAGAGGAGGGTTTGCGCAAGGGCGCCTATCCCGGTTGCCAAATTTTCCTGTCGCGCCATGGCAAGGTGGTGTTGAATGGGGTGTGGGGGACCCTGGACGGCACCCATTTGGTCGCCCCGACGGACCGCTACGATTTGGCCAGCGTGACCAAGATCTTGGCCTCCGTGCCCTTGATCATGGACTATACGGAGGCCATGGGTGGGTCAGATTACTTCCTCGTCACGCCGATGTCTGAATTCCTTCCTGAATTGCGTGATTCCCCGGTGGGGGCCTTGGAAATGGGGGATATTTTGGCCCATCAGTCCGGCCTGCCGGCGTGGATCCCCTTTTATCAGTCCTATCTCTGGAGGGATGGGAATTTGGACAACCGCTACCTCCGAACGACCCAGAGCGAGGTCTTTCCCAACCAAGTGGCCATCAACGTATTTAGCCGGGCAGACTTGCGGGATTCCGTCCTTGAGCGCATCGCACAAGCCCCCTTGGGGCCAAAAAAATACAAATACAGCGATTTGGGCTACTACATGCACCAACGCTGGCTGGAGCGCCACTACGGGGCACCTATGGACGAGGTGCTAGAGATGCAATGGTACCAGCCCATGGGGCTGCACATGGAATACAACCCGTTGCTCAAAGCCGTAGCGAGGGGGAAGACCGAAGGGGTCGAAATCCTTCACATTGCCCCTACCGAAAATGACCAAACCTTTCGCCGCCATCAGATCCGCGGAATGGTGCATGACCAAGGTGCGGCCTTGCTTGGAGGGGTGGCAGGTCATGCAGGGCTCTTTGCCTCGGCGCAAGATGTTGGGGCGATGATGCAAATGTTTCTTCAAGGAGGGCGCTGGAACGGTTACCAGTACCTGGAGCCCGAAACGATTAACGCCTTTTCGGCCTGCTACGCCTGCGACGAAGGCAACCGACGCGGTTTGGGTTTTGATCGACCTCAAACTGAAGGTCCTGGGCCCACTTGTGGATGCGTGAGCCCATTAAGCTTTGGACACACCGGATTTACCGGTACTTTTGCTTGGGCAGATCCTGAGACGGGCACCGTGCTTGTCTTCTTGTCTAACAGAGTATATCCAGATGCAGCAAACCCCCTCCTCAGTAAGTTGGACATTCGAACCCGCATTCAAGAGGCTGTTCAGGTCGCTTTGTTGGATTAGCCTTGTCCTTTTTTCCGTACCCGTCTTAGGGCAGGTGCAAAAGGGATCCGATGGCTATGTAATGGACAGCATGTATGTCAGTTACTTTGGTTCTGGTAAGCCTCGGAGTATTGCGCATTTCAAAGAAGGACTGTTGCATGGGGCAGCATGGGAATTCCACGCTTCCGGTCAAGTGCTGATCTACAATGAATGGCTAGAAGGACAAAAAAACGGCGAAGAAAAGGAGTTTGACCAAGTCGGCCGCCTGGTTCATGTTACCACCTGGCGTTATGGCAGAATGCATGGAGAGGAACGCAACTATTATGTTACCAGTGTCATTCAGAGCCGGATTCAGTGGGTCAATAACCAAAAGGATGGTTTGTCCGTTTGGTACCATGACAATGGCCTACCAGCCGTTGAATTTCCCTATGTTCGGGGCGAAATTCATGGCGAAGGACGCTACTATGATACCGAGGGTAAGCTAGAGAAAACCCTTCGGTACGTTCACAATCAAATCATAGCGAACTGATGCGGGTGGGAATTGTTTGCCATCCAACATTTGGCGGTTCTGGGGTAATGGCCATGGAGCTGGCTAACCATTTAGGCCGGCAAGGACATAGCATGCATGTGATCAGCTATGCTCAGCCGGTTCGACTGGACCCGTTTAATACCAACGTGCACTATCACGAAGTTCAGGTTCAAAACTATCCTCTTTTTTTACATCAGCCCTATGAATTAGCCCTTTCTAGTGCGATGGTGGAGGCCGTACGGAGAGAGAGGTTAGATATTTTACATGTGCATTATGCCATTCCACATGCCTATGCTGCCTTTATGGCGCGTCAGATTCTGGCGGACCAAGGCATTCACATTCCTGTTGTGACCACTTTGCATGGTACGGACATTACGTTAGTTGGACAACATCCTGGCTATAAACCAGCGGTATGTTTCTCTATTAACCATTCAACGGCAGTCACCGCAGTTTCGGAGAGTCTTCGTCGTGAAACCATGGACCAATTCAATATTGTGCGTCCCATTCAAGTGATACCCAATTTTGTAGATATGAACCGTTACAGCAGAGGGGATGATGCTACGAGACAAAATATTGCGACGGCAGAGGAGGTGATCATTTGCCACGTGAGCAATTTTAGAAAAGTAAAACGGATACCAGATGTGATTCAAATCTTTGCTAAAATTAGAGCGGTAAGGCCAGCAAAATTGGTAATGGTAGGAGACGGACCTGAACGGCCTGCTGCCGAAACCCTCGCAGAAAGCCTGGGTTGCATTGCGGATGTCCTTTTTTTAGGGAAGATCTCAAATATTGAGAGAATCTTGGGTGTCTCAGATCTTTTTCTATTGCCGTCGGAGTCAGAGAGCTTTGGTTTGGCAGCCCTTGAAGCCATGGCTTCGGGCGTACCGGTGGTGGCAAGTCAAGCTGGGGGGTTGGCCGAGGTAGTTGAACATGGACTGAGTGGTTTTCTAGAACCCATCGGGGATGTAGAGGCTATGGCAAATCGTGCATTGGAATTATTAAATGATTCAAAAAAACATGCGGTTTTTATGGCGCAGGCAATAGCCTCATCTAAACGCTTTTCCATGGAGGCCATTGGGCAGACCTATTTGGACCTCTATCACTCATTGGTTCATGGGGAGTAAGCGAAAAGACCGAAGTGTTGCCGACAGTGCAGATCGGGTAAATCCATTTGCGGCAGTATTGGCCCATGCATTGGGGGTTGATGCACCTATTGGACCAGGAAAGTCTATTTTGCTTGATCAGGAAGTAAACGTGGAAGGATTATCCAAAAATGGCGTCGTTGAAGTACATTTTGAAAAGAAAGGTCGCAATGGAAAAATGGCGACTCTATTAGATTTTGGCTTACCAACGCCATCCGATTTGCCGTTACTTGCCAAGGAACTCAAAACCAGCCTTGGGGTTGGTGGGAGCCTGGAAGCTTCTGTTCTTCTTCTGCAAGGCGATGTAAGAGAGAAGGCCATCACATGGCTAAAGTCAAAATCGTATACACCTAAAAAAGTAGGAGGATGAATTTTATCATAGAGAGCCATCAGAATCCCAAGGTGAAACAACTCATTCGCTGGCGTGAAAAGCCTGCAGCTAGGCGGAAAGAGGGCATAGCTATAGTCGAGGGAAGTCGAGAGATTGAACGTGCGTTGACCTCTGGATGGAAAATGAGAGAATGCTACACCAAAGCGGATGCGCATTTTAGCCATGACAAAATGAATCTGCGACCAATGCCCTGCAGCGAAGACATTTTTGAACAGATTGCGGTGCGCACCCGCGGTGTGGATGTCTTGGCCGTATTTGAAGTCCCAAGCATTGGACTATCCGACGTTATACTCCCCGAAAGGCCCTTGATTCTCATCCTTGACAATCTAGAAAAACCCGGAAATGTTGGCGCTATTTTACGTTCAGCAGATGCCGCTGGGGTAGACTTGGTTATAGGCTCGTCCCTTCAATGCGACCCCTTTTGCCCGGAGGTCGTGCGTAACAGTTTAGGCGGAATTTTTCATACCCCTTTTGTGGTTTCGGAGCGCGATTATGTTCAGGCCTGGTTGGCGGATCACCGTTGGCCAGTGTACCAGTTGCATCTAAGTGGGCAGCGGTCTCCGCAAGAAGTGGACCTTACCCAAAGTGCCGTATTGGTCATGGGGGCAGAGGATAAAGGATTGGATGGTTCTTGGTCTATGCTAAAAGGGGATCGAATTAAATTGCCCATGCGTGGCCTAGTTGACTCTCTCAATGTGAGTGTCACTGCAGGGATTGTTTTGTTCGAGGCGGTCCGTCAAAGGGCGACGTCTGTAGCCGAATAGCACTTCTGGACGTTGTTATGCGGTATGGTGTAAAATGGAAAGGCCCAGGTTTTCACCTAGGCCTCACACCAAACCAATAACCTAAGCTTGTGACTTAGATTACTTCAAATGTATAAACAAGTGTGTTTTTTTTAACAAATATTTTTACGAAAAGGTTTAGGCCTACGTCCATTTAGTTAAATAATGCGCTGTTTCTGATTGATCGGCGGAAAAAATTTCATTTGATATGCCTTGGTAGACGATATGCCCTCCCTCAGATCCCCCTCCAGGACCTAATTCAATTACCCAATCTGCACAAGAAATGACATCTGTCTGGTGCTCAATCACTAGCACAGTATGACCTAATGCAATGAGTGCATTAAATGCATTTAGAAGCTTTTGAACGTCATCAAAGTGTAAGCCCGTAGTAGGTTCATCGAATACAAAGAAAACAGGATCCGCTGCTTGCCCTTTTGCAAGGAATGAAGCCAACTTAACCCGTTGACCTTCTCCTCCCGAAAGTGAACTACTCGATTGACCTAAATGAACATAGCCTAGTCCGACATCCATCAGAGGTTGGATTTTTTTTGCAATTTTCACTTGGTTTATATCGGTAAAAAATTGGATCGCTTCTTCAATGGTCATGGTGAGAATGTCTGAAATATTCTTGCCGTGAACTTCTACTTCTAGCACGTCCTCTTGGAATCGCTTCCCGTTGCATTGCTCGCAGACCAAATGGACGTCTGCCATGAATTGCATTTCAACCGTAACATATCCATCCCCTTTACAAACATCACATCGACCACCATCCGTGTTAAACGAAAAATGTTTGGCTTGAAAACCGCGCAATTGTGCGTTCTTCTGATGGGCAAATAATGCGCGAATATCATCGTAGGCCTTCAGGTATGTAACAGGATTAGACCTCGATGATTTTCCAATGGGATTTTGATCGACTACTTCAACAGCTCGGATCTGCCGAAGGTCCCCCTCTAGGCTGTCGTAATAGCCCCCCTTTAGGCTGTATTCCCCCAGGTTCTTCTGCAATGCTGGGACTAAGATGTTGCGAATTAAAGATGTTTTACCACTGCCACTCACCCCGCAGACGGTAGTGAAACGCTGTAGGGGGATAGAAATGTCTACGGACTGCAAATTATTGAGTCGCCCCCCTTTCAAATGGATCCATTTAGCACCTTGAAGGTCTTCTATGTCCCTAGAGATAAAGCGCTTCCCTGTAAGATAGTCAGCAGTGAGGGAGGAAGTTTTTGCGATATCCTTACCGGGCCCAACATAGACAACTTCTCCGCCGTGTCGGCCAGCGCCGGGGCCAATGTCTATTAAGGTGTCGGCAGCGCGCATAAACAAAGCATCGTGTTCCACAACCACAACCGTATTGCCTTGGTCTCTTAACGCAATCAAGACAGAAAGCAGATCATCTGCATCTTTTGCATGGAGGCCAATACTAGGCTCATCGAGAATATACACCGAGCCTACTAAGCTGGCGCCTAAGCTCGTCGCGAGATGAATGCGTTGTGATTCACCTCCACTCAATGTTGCAGCTGACCTGTCTAATGTAAGGTAGTGCAGGCCTACACGCTCCAAGACCTCAAGGCGCCTTCGGATTTCCGTAAGCAATCGTTCACCTATCTGTGCATCTTGACCGGGTAATACGAGTTGATCAAACCATTGTCTTGCATCGCGTATCGACCAACGGGCCATTTCACCCAAAGAAATTCCGGCAATTTTGACATAGTCCGTTTCTTTCCGTAATCGGCTGCCATGGCAATCGTGGCACAGGGTCTTTCCACGGTACCGAGCCTGTAAGACACGGTATTGGATTTTGTAGGCTTTACTTTCTACATACTTAAAGAAGGTGTCTATTCCTTCAAAGTGGGGACAGCCCTCCCAGAGCATTTTGCTTTGTTCTAGTGTTAGTTTTGCAACAGGGGCGTGAATGGGCAGTCCTGCTGCTTCAGCGCCTAAAACGAGTTGATCTTTCCATTCACTTAGGCGTTCACTTTTCCATGGTGCGATGGCATCTTCATAAATACTCAGCTTTGGATTGGGTATAACCAGGTCCGGGTCAATGCCTAACACAGAACCAAAACCTTCGCACGTAGGGCAAGCGCCTTGTGGCGTATTAAAAGAGAATAACGCAGGGCTGGGTTCTTCAAACTCTACAGTGCCGTCAGAAAAACGATTGGAAAACACCTCACGTCGGCCATCTTCCCACTGTAAAATACAGGTGCCACGACCTTCAAAAAAGGCAGTTTGGATAGAGTCCGTGGCACGTGCAGTGTCATCTTCGCCCCTTGTTCCACCAGCCACTCTGTCGACGACCAATTCAAATGCTATCGTCTTGGGTGGGCAGTCTTCAAGCCGAAGTAGCTCCTCTTGGTTCAGTAGAATGCGCGCATACCCTTGTTGGGAGAGCAATTTGACCATCTCCGGTGCGGTGCGGTCTTTGAAGTCCACAGGGCATAGGATCAGCGCTCTGCTACTGTCTTTTTTTGTATTGAGTGCATTCAAAGCATCGATCACCTGATGGCGTTTTACTTCATTGCCGGTAGTAGGGGAGTACGTTTTGCCAACACGTGCAAAAAGTACTTTGATGTAGTCATGTATTTCCGTGACCGTGCCAACGGTAGACCTAGGGTTTCTCGATATGACCTTCTGCTGGATGGCAATCGCTGGCGCGAGCCCCTTGATGTCATCCACTTCGGGCTTATTTAATTTCCCCAAGAACTGGCGCGCATAAGAAGACAGGGATTCTACATAGCGCCGCTGCCCTTCTGCATAGAGGGTGTCAAAGGCAAGGGAAGACTTTCCACTGCCACTCACCCCTGTAATGACGACCAAATGGCCATGAGGAAAGGCCACGGATAGGTTCTTGAGGTTGTTGACGCGCGCGCCTTCAATGCGGATTTCTGAATGTGCCATGATAGGGAAAACGCAAAAATACCCTTTGTAGTTGAGGGAAAAATGTTAGATTCGTGAATAATTCTAAAAATTTAGCGCCTATTGCCATAATCCTTACTCCATTTCTAAAATTATTGGACAATGACGACCGTAAGGATTTCGGATGCCGAATTGGTATCTCTCTATGCAAAAGGAAACGAAAATGCATTGCAGCGCCTCGTGCTGCGGCATTCCCCACAGCTTTTAGGTAAAATTCAAGCCAAAGTGCAAGATGAAGATGTTGCGCAAGATGTGCACCAAATGGTGTGGATCAAGTTCATTAACGTGGTAAAAGCGGGCGAGTATAAGGAAGAGGGCAAATTTGCTGCCTTTATTCATCGGGTGGCGAGCAATCTTTGCTTTGATCATTTTCGCCGGGAAAAACGGTCTAAAGAGATTTCAATGGAGCGCTGTGGCGATGCTGTCCTAGGTATGTGCGACGAACATCTAAATGCGGAGGAGAATGCACTACGTCAGCAATGGCATGCGGATGTGAAATTGGCCATAAAACACCTCCCTGATGAACAAAGAGAAGTAGTTTTTTTGCGCATTTATGCGGGTTTGAGCTTTAAAGAAATAGCCGAAGAAACAGGTGTGGGAATCAACACTGCACTGGGTAGAATGCGGTATGCCTTAGTCAACCTTAGAAAGCTTCTGGGGGTAGAGATTTAGGGATCCATACTTTGTGACTTTTTCTGGCGTTATAGGGTTAATTCTATTTATTGCCTATGTCGCATTGTACACCAGACTCATCGCTCAGCCCCACTATCCGCCCAGAAAAATTACAAGAAATTCTCGCCTATTCGCTCACGATGACCGTGTTAAAACCCTCAGGGTTGGTAGAAGAGAATGTCTATTTTATTCAAAATTGACTTATCCGCCTGGCGCGGGGCTCATACTATGCTGCACAAGAATTTGAGGCGCACCAGTCTTAGTTCTTCTTCTGAATAAGCGCCATCAAAATCTTTGGCAGCCTCTTCAATACTGCCGGATTCAGACTCTTCACTGAAATAATCCATTATTTCCTCAATGGAGTCTTCATCTAATTGGTCTTCAAGAATGTAGTCAATAGAAATACGCGTTCCACTTTGCACGATGAGTTCCATTTCATGTAAAAGATCCTCTTCAGAAATATTTTTTGCCTTTGCAGTTTCCTCTAACGTCATTCGACGGTCGGTCGACTGGATAACAAAAACCTTTAGAGAACCTTTTTGACCAGCAGAGCGAATGGTAAAATCATCTAGTCGCTCAATATTATGGGCTTTGACATGGGATGAAATGAGCTTAATCATATCTGCGCCAAAGCGGCTCGCTTTTGCTTCGCCTACCCCTGGAATTAATTTCAATTCATCCACATGGATAGGGTAGCTCGTCGCCATTTCTTGCAGTGCCGCTTCTGAAAAGAGCGCATAAGGCGGAATGTTGCGCTGCTTTGCAAGTTGACGATTCAACCCTTTTAATTGCGCAAATAAGGCTGGATCTAAGACCGCACCTCTCTTTGCTGCACCAAGATCTATTTCATCATCTTGCATTAGACGGTACGTCCGGGCATAAAATTGGCCACTTGTGCGCATGGTCAGCCCTGCGTCGGTCACTTTTAAAATGCCATAGCGTTCAATATCCCTGGTGATGAGATTCTTAAGAATCATTTGCCGCAATAAATCGGTCCAGTACCCATTTGATTTCTCCTTTCCTTCACCCCATTGGGTAAGATTACTTGCACCGAACGTTTTTAGAACAGCTGTTTCATGGCCAATGAGCGTATTGACGACTTGTTGGCTTCGGAAGTTGTCCTTGCCTGCCAAAACCGTCTCAAGGATGAGTCTTGCCTGTTCTGTTGCTTCATAATCTGTAGGATTGCCTTGGCAATTGTCGCAGGCGCCGCATGATTTCTCAGGATATTCTTCTCCGAAATAGTGCAACAGGTATTGTCGGCGGCAGGTAGGGGTGAGGGCATACCCTCGTGCCTCCTGCAAAAGCTGTCTGCCAATTTCTTGTTCCGCAACAGGTTTGCGTGCTAAGAACTTGTCCAGCTTGTCTATATCCTTTTCGCTGTAGTATGTGACGCAGATTCCTTCACCGCCATCACGTCCTGCTCTCCCTGTTTCTTGATAATAGCTTTCAAGGGATTTAGGAATATCGTGGTGGATAACAAGTCGAACATTAGGTTTGTCAATCCCCATCCCAAAAGCAATGGTGGCAACAATGACATCTACCTCTTCATTCAGAAAAGCGTCCTGATGACGTGCGCGGGTCCCCGAATCTAAACCGGCATGATAGGGTAAAGAAGAAATACCATTTAACTGGAGCAATTGAGATGTCTCTTCTACCTTTTGACGGCTTAGGCAATACACAATGGCGGACTTGCCTTCATGTTCTCTGAGCAAGCGAATCATATCCTTTTCTACGTTGTTTTTTGGCTGAACAGAATAGAATAGATTGGGACGATTGAAGGATGCTGTATAGATAGCGGCCTCCTGCATGTCCAAATTTTTCATGATGTCGAACATCACTTTGGGCGTAGCGGTGGCCGTAAGGGCTAAAATAGGTTTGCGCTGGATAGCGTTGATGGCATTTCTGAGTTGACGGTACTCAGGTCTAAAGTCGTGCCCCCACTCTGAAATACAATGCGCTTCGTCAATAGCGTAAAAAGACACTGGAAGCTCCTTTAAAAAGGCAATATTGTCCGCCTTGTTTAGTGACTCAGGCGCCATGTAAAGCAGTTTGGTATGTCCTGAGCTCAAATCCTGCCTTACTTGGACCATCTCTCGTTTGGTGAGCGAGGAGTTCCATACATGGGCTATCCCGTCCTGTTCTGCAAAACTTCGGATGGCATCTACCTGATTCTTCATTAAGGCAATCAGGGGCGAGACGATAATGGCCAAACCCTCCATCTGCAATGCAGGCAATTGATAGCAGAGCGATTTTCCGCCGCCAGTAGGCATCATGACAAACGTGTCAATTCCACCAAGGATGGAAGCGACCGCATCTGCTTGATTGCCTTTGAAGTCATCAAAGCCGAAGAATGATTTGAGAAGCTCCTTACTCTTAGAAGGGGATAGCACAGGAAACAATTTGGAGGTACAAGTCTTGAAGTTAAGGAATAAAGTACTTTTGCGCATCATGTCGGCAACGGATTCTATGACTTTTCTTGAGCACCTGGGTGCATTGCGCAAGCATTTGATGCGGGCAAGTCTGGCTGTCTTGCTTGGGGCAAGTATTGCCTTTGCTTTTCGGGAGGTGCTCTTTGATCAGATCCTTTTAGCTCCTAAGTCCTTGGACTTCATTACGTATCGTTGGCTTTGCGATCTTGGGAATTGGATAGGAAATGAGGGCTTGTGTGTACACGAACTCCGTCTAGACTTGCTGAACAGCAACATGGCGGGACAATTCTCTATGCACATAGGATTATCCTTAATGGCGGGCCTTGTGATCGCGATTCCTTTTGTTTTGCGTGAAGTGTGGCTTTTCATCGCCCCAGGTCTTACTGAGGCTGAGCGAAAAAAATCGGTCGCCTTTATTGGTATTTCATCCATGTTGTTTTTTATGGGGGCTACTTTTGGCTACTACATTATCACGCCATTGAGCATACAATTTTTAGCAAATTATGTCGTTTCAGAGGAGATCATCAATTTGATAGAAATGGGTTCGTATCTCTCTACAGTCGCTAGTATTATCTTGGCTTGTGGTGTGCTTTTTCAACTTCCCGTCGTGGTATACTTTCTCAGTCGTTTGGGTATTGTGACGCCGCAAGGCATGCGTATGTACCGCCGCCATTCGTGGATTGGGATTCTCGCCTTGGCCGCTATCATTACCCCGCCCGACGTTTTTTCTCAAATCATTGTCACGGTACCCGTAGCCTTCTTGTATGAGGCGAGTATATGGGTAAGTAAGGCGGCACAACCCCAAACCGCATGAGGTTAGAAGTCCAAGGCATCGTAAAAGAGTATCGCCGCCGTAAAGTGGTGGACCATGTTAGCTTCCATGTGGAGCAAGGTGAAATTGTGGGTCTTCTAGGTCCCAATGGCGCGGGAAAAACAACGTCATTCTATACGGTTGTCGGCATGGTCAAGCCCGATGCCGGCCAGGTTTTATTAGATGGGGAGGACATTACCCGAATGCCCATGTATAAGCGTGCCCAAAAAGGCATCGGCTACTTGGCGCAAGAGGCTTCTGTCTTCCGAAAGATGACGGTGGAGGACAACATTGCCGCTGTTTTGGAGTGGCGTGGGTTTTCAAAAAAAGACATCCAGTTGCAGACGCAATCCCTTCTAGAGGAGTTCGGATTAGAGAAAATCCGAAGCAATCGCGGGGATTTACTTTCAGGGGGTGAACGCCGACGAACCGAAATCGCACGAGCGTTGGCCTCTGATCCACATTTTATTCTCTTGGATGAACCTTTTGCAGGGGTCGACCCTATTGCCGTGGAGGATATTCAGTCCATCGTGGCCAAACTGGTGCACCGCAATATTGGGGTGTTGATCACAGACCATAATGTGCAAGAAACATTGGCCATTACGGATCGTACGTATTTGATGTTTGAGGGTAAAATCTTAAAAAGTGGCACCGCAGAAGAATTGGCTGCAGATCCTGTCGTTCGCCGTGTATACCTCGGTCAGAATTTTGAACTTAGGCGCGGTGTGCGGCCCGCTGAAGGCGGTCATTAATCGCCCGCCCTAAGCCTTTATCAGGCGCGGCTTCTATCCACATGATGGGCCCCTTCGGATCATCATCTAATCTGCGGAGCACCGAAAATAAGCGTGCAGCAGCTGATTCAATGCTGCCATCAAGGCTTAAGCTTTGCATTGAATATGCAGCATCTGAAAAAAATGGGATCCATTCAGAAGATGCTATATGTGCTGGCTTTGAGCCATGCGCGAGGATACCGATTCTCCTTTTGGGCGCGTAATGGCTTACCAACTGCCCAGGGGCATGTGGCTGACTAGAGGAGAGTTGCGCTGGGATGTTGGGTATGCCCAGAGTGAATTCTATGGCTTCAACCGGAACGCCTCCAAGACGCAATATAGTCGGTTGTCCATCTGGAAAGCCTACAATGGTGGACTCTACCCCGACAGAACAGGCTCCTCCGTCTAGAATACACGCAACTTGCTCTGCTAATTGATCATGTACATGTTGCGCGGTGGTGGGCGACACATATCCAAAAGGATTGGCACTTGGCGCCGCAAGAGGAAAAGGCAAGGATTGGAGCAATTTTAGCGCCAAGGGATGTGCAGGCATTCGGATAGCTACCGTAGGAAGTCCTGCCGTCACGATATCTGGGACTTTTTGGGTTCGAGGCAAAACAAGCGTTAAGGGACCAGGCCAGAATGTTTTGGCCAACAGTTGGGCCCCAAGAGGCAGGTCTGTTGCTAATTCATCCAATTGAGACAGGTGGCCAATGTGGACAATTAAGGGATCAAACGAAGGCCTTTGTTTGGCTTCAAAGATGCGGGCAACGGCGAGCGGGTCAAATGCGTTCGCCGCAAGGCCATAGACGGTCTCCGTAGGTAGTCCGACTAATTGCCCTTTTTCCAGTGCTTCTTGTGCAACAGCTACATCCTGAATAATCACCCCACAAAGTTAGGGGTCTATGGAGTGGTGATTTGGATATTCAACCCTAAAATCCCATCACTAATGTTCTGGCTGTGTCCAATCACACGATCATAACGCTGCCCCCACTGGCGCAGGTATAAAAAAAGCGTGTATTCATTGGGACAATTCCAATGATTGCCTTCGGTGAAGGTGTAATCCCATTGCGCTTCCTCTCCCGTCCATTCGGCCAAGTGATACTCGAGATAGCCCTGTTTTACAAGAATATTAGCGGTGTAACCCCCTTTTTCAGGGTCAAATATGAGTTGGTATTCCTCCTTGCGTTGATACTGATTGAAGTCTCCGACGAGGTACAGATGACGATGTCCTGATTTTTCGATGTCTTCAACAAAAAGATCGAGCACGACATAATCAGCCTCTGTGGGGCTATTGGCATTTTGCTTTCTTGGAACAAAGGCGCCACGTGCATCGTCTTGGTTGACAAATGGGTCGATCCCTCTGGGCTTTTCTTTTACCACATAGGCATGCCATAATGCTTGAAGGTCATAACGGGGTATGCGCAGCGTTGGGACGGGGATATTTTTAGCGTCAACAAACCGAAAGATGTTATTTCCTGGAAAGGCATTTTCGCCATTGTTGTAATCAAAGTCATAATGCCCATTGCGCAAATAACGCGGTTGAAATGCCCGAACGCTCTGCCAATCTCTGTTTTGTACAATGCTCAATTGGACATCTTCAAAAGGATTTTGGACCGAAAAATTACTGAGATCAGCCAAGGCATCCACTTCCTGATGTGTGCGGCTTAATTCAATCGGTGCGGTTTGATGAATGGAGGACTGAATTCCAGCGGCATTCTCATAGATCACCACAGGATACTTAACAAGATACTCGGCGGGATCATTTTCAAATAGTATCAGGTAGTAATTCCCGGAAATGCGCGGCATGCAATTGCTTTGAGGCAAGGCCATGCTAAAATGGCTATAGGCTTGGTAGGTATTAAAAGAGAGATTACCTTGGTTTAATTGGCCTTCCATGAATCCATTCAGGTATTCGGCAGACAGTAGGGGCGAAGCAGCCCAATTGCGGTCGCAATGCACCCAAGTATAGTTTAAAGCTTGTGTGTTGGCGCTGAGGTCGTCAAATGCCAATTGCAGGACATGGGCTTCGCCCAAAGGAATTGCCGCCAGCCTTTGGGGCTCCCCTGTCGGGTAAAGTTGAAATGAACGGAAGTCTTGGTGGAGCGCTATTTCGGGGGTTCCCTTTTGCGCAAACGCACAGTAAGAAAGTCCCAATAGCATGAACCAAGAAAATATTTGTTTTAACACCCGTTAAAGTTGCGGAAAAACTTTTTAGCCGAGGTCATGCATTGTACCTTTGCACCAAATTTTTTTCGAGACCATTTTATCCTTGGACATGTCGAAAACACATACCATACGCAAAGGCTTGAACCTACCCATGGTAGGCGCACCCTCTGCTCAGGTCGAGGATTTCCCGCTGGGAACCTCCTTTGCCCTCTCTCCTGATGAATATATCGGCATAGCGCCTAAGCTTGCGGTAAAAGAAGGTGACGCGGTGCAAGCCGGTGATGCCATCTTTTATGACAAAGCAGAAAACCGCATTCGTGTCACTTCTCCCGTTAGTGGAAAGGTGAAGGCTATTGTTCGTGGAGAAAAGCGTCGTCTACTTCAAATATTAATTGAAGCGGATGCGGTGATCAGGTACAAGAATTTTGGCGCAGGGCTGCCTAAGGATGCGGAAGCAGCGAAAGCAACCCTTTTGGACTCAGGTGCATGGAATCTATTAGAGATGCGTCCTTATGGACGCGTGGCTAATCCGAGCGATGCGCCCAAAGCCATTTTTGTCAATGCCATGGCGACAGCCCCCTTTGCAACCTCTGCTGCACTGGCACTAGCCGGAAGAGAGGAAGCTTTTGCTGCCGGCTTAAAGGTGCTTAATCTACTTGCGCCCAAGACGGTCTTAAGTCTGGATAAAGAGGAGAAATCAGATGTTCTCACCCAAGCGCAAGGTGTCGACCTTCATCGTTTTGAAGGAAAACACCCTGCTGGCAATACTTCAGTGCACATTGCAGCCGTATCACCTTTGAATAAAGGGGAGGTTGTATGGGCGATCCAAGCCCAGGACGTGGCCATTCTGGGTCAACTATTTCTCACAGGTGAGTATCGCCTTGACCGCGTGGTCTCTGTAGCGGGTAGCGGCATGAAGTCTCCACGTCATTTTACACTGCGCGGTGGCATGAACCTTACCAACTTCTTCAAAGAGGAAGTGAAGGCAGGGGTTTATCGATGCATTGCAGGTTCTGTTCTAACCGGTAAGGCCATCGATGCAGAAGGGTACCTCAGCGCATCAGCCTCACAGATTAGTGTGATTCCTGAAGGTCGCGGTACGGACTTTATGGGTTGGGTATTACCGGGTATCGGGAAATATTCGATCAGTCGCACTTTTATGAGTTGGTTGACCCCTGGCAAAACCTACGACCTCAGCACCAAATTGCATGGCGAGGAGCGGGCTTTCGTGGTAACGGGTCAATATGACGGGGTATTTCCTTTTGACATCTATCCAAATCAGTTACTCAAATCAGTTTGGGCAAAGGATCTTGAGAAAATGGAAGCCCTTGGGATCTATGAGGTAGTTCCGGAAGACTTTGCGCTGTGTGAGGTTATTTGTACCTCCAAGCAGCCTTTGCAACAAATGGTGCGCGAAGCTTTGGATATTCTCCATACCGAAATGAATTAATAGGAACGTAGACGATGAAATTCCTTCAAAATATATTTGACGCCACGCGCCCAGCGGTAACGACGGGCAAGCTCAAGCCTCTGTATCCCTTGCACAATGCATTGGAGACGATGATGTTTGTCCCTGACCACAACGCCCACAGCGGTGCCCATGTGCGCGATGCTATTGACCTTAAGCGCACCATGGTGACGGTCATCTTTGCCTTAGTGCCTGCCTTGATCTTTGGCATCTTTAACGGGGGTTATCAGCATTTTAAAGCCATTGATGAATTGGCCAATGCTTCAGGCTGGGCTCAGTTCTTTACCATGGACAACTTCCTGTTCGGCGCTTGGAAGATTGTACCGATGATTGCCGTGACGTATATGGCAGGACTAGGAGTAGAGATCTACTTTGCTGGCCGCAATCGCCATCCGGTTAACGAAGGCTTCTTGGTCTCAGGTTTGCTGATTCCGATGACCATGCCGATTGACATGCCTTTATGGATGGTGGCTATCTCCACCATTTTTGCCGTCTTAATTGGCAAGGAAGTTTTTGGTGGTACTGGGATGAACTTGCTAAACCCCGCCTTAACGGCTCGAGCTTTTGCTTTCTTTGCCTATCCTTCCTTTATGTCAGGTGACAAGGTTTGGATCAACACGTCTGTTGAAGCCGGTCAGAAAGTGGTGGATGGATTCTCTGGGGCAACTGCTCTAGGGCAATACGCCACCACGGGGACAACTTCCTTTAGCGCTTGGGATGCCTTTGTGGGTTTGATACCCGGTTCTATTGGCGAAACAAGCACGCTTTTGATTGTTCTGGGCGGTATCTATTTGATTGCCACGGGGATTGGTTCATGGAAAATTATGCTGGGTTCCACCTTGGGTGCCATTTCGATGGGCTTGCTCTTTAATTGGGCCGCGCCTTATATGTTGACCGAATCTCAAGAGCAGTTTATGAGCATCCCCTTCTATTACCATTTGGTCTTTGGAAGTTGGGCTTTTGCTACCGTTTTTATGGCGACAGATCCTGTTTCTGCAGCGCATACGGAAAGAGGAAAGTGGATATACGGATTCTTGGTAGGATTCTTGGGGATCATGATTCGCGTCTTTAACCCCGCATACCCAGAAGGAATGATGTTGGCCATCCTCTTCATGAATGTCATGGCGCCATTAATTGACCATTATGTGGTAAATGCAAATATTCAAAAGCGTTTAAAGCGCGCTAAAGCCTAGTATCATGAATATCAATTCAAATAAGTATACCTACATCTTCGCGGTGGTGATGGTTGTTCTTGTGGCAGCCCTGCTCTCTATAGCAGCTACCTCATTGAAGCCTTTACAGGACAAAAACGTCGAATTAGAAAAGAAATCCGATATCCTGGCGTCGATTGGGATTAAGGGTGAAAATTCTGATTCATTGTTTGCTTTGTATATCAAAGAGCAGTTGGTCATTCAAGATGGTCAAGTGGTTGAATCGGCTATTTCTCCCTTTGATATTGACATGGCAAAAGCCGTCGCAATGTCAGCTGCTACCCGTGAGGTGCCATTGTACAAAGCGGAAGTGGGCGATGAAACCTTCTACGTGATTCCTTTGCGTGGTAAAGGTCTTTGGGGTCCAATCTGGGGCTTTTTTGCCCTGAAAGGAGATGGCAATACCATCCTTGGCGCCACATTTGGACACTCAAAAGAAACCCCAGGTCTCGGAGCAGAAATTGCCACGCCTATTTTCCAAGACCAATTTCCTGGCAAAGTGTTGTTCACTGACCAGTATATGGGGATTGAAGTGCGCAAAGGGAATGCTTCAGGTGACCAACAGGTTGATGGAATATCTGGAGGCACAATTACCTCAGTAGGTGTCCAGAGCATGATTTCGGATTGCCTTGCCCCTTACAAGGCGTATCTCAAATCTATTTCTTCAGAAAGTGCACGTCCCGAGATGACCGAAACTTTGGACTCAACGTTAATTACTGCTTCAATATGAGCGCGGAAATGAAACCTAAGAAGGAAGGCTTGTTCTCAAAAAAGAATCGCAGCCTTTTGATTGACCCTATGAACGCGAACAATCCTATTACGGTTCAAGTATTGGGTATTTGTAGTGCCTTGGCCATAACGGTCAAGTTAAAACCTGCCATCGTGATGGGCCTTTCCGTCATAGTGGTTACAGCTTTGGCGAACGTGATCACTTCCTTGATGCGCAATATGATACCCAATCGTATCCGAATCATTGTGCAATTGGTGGTGGTAGCCTCGTTGGTCATCTTAGTTGACCAAGTTTTAAAGGCCTATGTATATGATGTCTCCAAACAGCTTTCAGTTTTTGTAGGCTTGATCATTACCAACTGTATTATCATGGGCCGCATTGAAGCCTTTTCATTGGGCAATACACCTTGGAAATCATTCTTAGATGGACTAGGCAATGGCGCAGCATATGGGGGCATCTTGATCATTGTCGCCTTCTTTCGCGAATTGTTAGGGAATGGAACGCTTTATGACTATCCCGTTGTAGAATGGATGGGGCTATATGATCTAGGGTACAAAAACAATGGGATGATGTTACTGCCTCCTATGGCCTTGATTGTCGTGGCGCTGATCATTTGGGTACAGCGCGCCAAGACCCCTTCTTTGATTGAAAAAGACTAAGCTTTAGGAATTATGCAAGACATCCTCAACATCTTTGTCAAGAGCATCTTCATTGACAATATGATTTTTGCCTATTTCTTAGGCATGTGTTCATACCTAGCGGTATCTAAGACAGTAAAAACGGCCATGGGCCTTGGCTTAGCGGTCACTTTTGTCTTGACCATCACGTTACCTGTCAACTACCTTTTGGAAACGAAGGTGCTCAAGCAAGGCGCACTTGCGTGGTTAGACCCGTCTTTTGCCGAATTAGATTTGAGCTTTTTGAGCTTCATTATGTTCATTGCGGTGATTGCAGCCATGGTACAATTGGTTGAAATGGTCGTCGAAAAATTCGCCCCTGCTTTGTATTCTGCCTTAGGTATTTTCTTGCCTTTGATTGCGGTAAATTGTTCCATTCTGGGTGGTTCATTGTTCATGCAGGAACGCGCCTATGAAAACATTGGGCAAGCAACTGTCTTTGGATTCGGATCCGGGATTGGCTGGCTCCTTGCCATCGTAGCTATTGCCGCTATTCGTGAACGACTTAAGTATTCGCATGTTCCTGCGCCTTTGCGTGGTTTGGGTATCACCTTTATTATCACAGGCTTAATGGGCATGGCCTTCATGAGCTTCATGGGAATCAAACTTTAATCTGCCGATAAATCATGTTTTTAGCAGCCTCTTCTCTCACCCTTATGGTCAGCATTGGGGTATTCACTTTGGTCATTTTAGCCTTGGTGACCATCCTATTACAAGCCAAGGCACGCTTGAGCCCCTCTGGACCTGTTAAGCTCGAAATCAATGGCAATACCGTTGAAGTTGAGTCCGGTAGTACCCTTTTGGGCACTTTGAGTAGCCAAAAGATTTTCCTTCCCTCTGCCTGTGGCGGTGGCGGTACGTGTGGAATGTGCAAGTGTCAAATCCTAGAAGGCGGTGGCGAAATTCTTCCAACTGAAACGGGCTTCTTTAACCGCAAGCAAATCGCGGACGACTGGCGCCTAGGCTGCCAGGTGAAAGTGAAAAACGACATGGTCGTGAAGGTTCCTGATGAAATTTTTGGCATCAAAAAATGGGAGTGTGAAGTTGTGTCCAATTACAATGTGGCCTCCTTCATTAAAGAGTTTGTGGTCAGGTTGCCCGAAGGTGAGCACTTGGATTTCTTGGCCGGTGGCTATATCCAAGTGGATGTCCCATCCCTCAATGTAGATTTCAAGAATTTGGATATCACCGCGCATCCACGATTGGGTAAAAAGCCTGATGAGTTTCAATCTGAGTGGGATAAGTTTGGTTTGTGGGATCTCAAGATGAGCAACCCTGAGCCACTTTTCCGTGCCTATTCGATGGCCAATCACCCAGCGGAAGGCAACATTATTATGTTGAACATTCGTATTGCCACGCCACCATGGGATCGTTCTAAGAATGGTTGGATGGAGGTCAATCCAGGCGTGTGTTCTTCGTATGTATTTGACTTGAAGCCCGGTGATAAAGTGACTATTTCGGGTCCTTATGGTGAATTCCACATCAAGGAAACGGAGTCGGAAATGATCTATATCGGGGGTGGTGCAGGGATGGCGCCGATGCGTTCACACCTTTTCCATCTCTTCCATACCTTGAAAACAGGTCGAAAAGTGAGTTATTGGTATGGCGGACGCTCGCGTCGTGAATTGTTCTATATCGATGATTTTCAGAACATCGAGAAGGAGTTCCCTAATTTCAGCTTTAACATGGTGCTTTCTGAACCAATGCCTGAAGACAATTGGAAAGCAAAGTCAAGCATGGAGGATGACGGAGACGGCTTTGTCGGATTTGTTCACCAAGCCTTGATGGACAATTATCTATCCAAGCATGATGCGCCAGAGGATATTGAATATTATTTCTGTGGACCCCCTATGATGAACGCAGCTGTCCTTAAAATGGTTGATGATTTTGGTGTGCCCGAAGAGAACGTATCCTTTGATGATTTTGGAGGGTAAAAAAGCCCATAAAAAAAAAGCGGCCATAGCCGCTTTTTTTGGCGCTTTACGCGCCGTGGTAGTACCTATTCTTTTATTGGCCGTGGGATGCACGCCGCAAGAGGAATCGTTTCTTTTTGAAGGGGAAGCGCAAGCCACCACCTTTCATATTAAGGTATACGGGCCAGCCTCTGTGACAGCCGAAGATCTTCAGCGTTGGCTTGCAGACTATAACCGTGTGGCATCCCCCTGGGACAGCAACTCTTTGGTGTCCGTGTTAAATAAACAGGCCATGGTTGCTCCGGATGATGCCTATCTCTGCGAACTCCTTCAACTGGGCCGTACACTGTACCTCCTCACCGATGGGGCTTTAGATCCTAGTTTGGCGCCTGTAATTGAAGCCTGGGGATTTGGCGTTGGATCGGCGACGCTTGCGGCGGATGATACAGTCGGATTATCTCGCTTGATGCTTCATGTCGGGGATACCTGCTGGTTTGATTTGGCACGTGCCTGCACAGGGAACTCCGCCATGAAAGTAGTACTAGATCATGTCGCTAAAGCATGCCCTGCCGGCAAGACCCAGCTCAATTTTATGAGCTTTTCCCAAGGTCATTCTGTTGACATTGTGTGCGATTCCTTGCGTGCGCATGGCGCCACTGCGGCTTTTGTTGAAATTGGGGGAGAAGTGCGCACCTTCGGAAAGAAACTAGACGGTTCTTCCTTCAAGGTGGGAATTGAACAACCGGAGCAAGGCAAGCGTGCGGATTTTGCCCAAACAGTGACGTTGAATGAGCGCGCACTGGCCACTAGTGGAAACTATCGAAATTTCAAAGTAGACCCTGTCACAGGTCAACATTATGGGCACACGCTGGATGCTAAAACAGGCTGGCCCATTCAAACAGATGTCCTGAGTGCTACTATGATTGGGCCCAAATGTGCGCTTGCGGATGGAATGGCAACAGCGGCTATGGCGATGGGGTTGCACAAAACCCAAGAATGGATCGCGAAACATCCAGGATGGGATGCCGTTCTTATCTATGGCGATAGGGAGAAGGGTCTGCAGATTTGGTCGACCCTCCCTTCAAATTAGCCTGAAAAAGTAGATTCTAGCTAGACTCTTTTTGACATTGCTCTTCAGGCATGGCACCACAGAAAGAGCAAGCTTCGCCTTCTTTGTTTAGAAAGGGAGAATTTGAAGCGCAGGTACCGGAAAACTCGCCATCTTTCTTTGCCCAGATCTTGACAGCCATACCGAATAGGCCTAAACCCAAAAGGGCGGCTGCGACAAGAATTAATTTTAAGGTTGCCATAGGACAAAGGTACGCAGCAAAGAAGGTGTGACGTGGATTACCCAATCAAGTTGACTTCAGGCTCAAGTCGCACCCCAAATTGTTCTGCTACGCTGGATTGCACCCTTTGGGCATGCGCCCAGAGTTCCGGGCCGCTTGCTCCCCCATAATTCACTAAAACTAGCGCTTGCTGGGCATGCATTCCTACATTTCCGACGCGTTCCCCTTTCCAGCCCGCTTGTTCAATGAGCCACCCGGCAGCCACTTTTATGGTGCCGTCAGGCTGGGGATATTGAGGGATGGCTGGATGCTTGCTTGCCAATGTTTTTACTTGTGCTGCTGAAAGTGCAGGATTTTTGAAAAAGCTGCCTGAATTTCCGAGCACCTTAGGATCGGGTAATTTGCTTTGTCTGATGGCGATCACAGCATCCGAAATGTTCTGTACACTAGGGGCCAAATCCATTCGGTGTAATTCTTCTTGAAGGGCACCATACGTCGTTTTTAAAACGTGGCTATGCTTGGTCAATTTAAAGGTAACGGAGAGGATCACGCCTTTGCCTTTCCAGCTGCGCTTAAAGAGGCTATCCCGGTAGCCAAAGGCACACTCTGCTGCGGTCAAGGTATGCGCTTCGCCTTTCTCCCAATGGAAGTAGGAAAGCGACTCCAAGGTGTCGGCCACTTCAACGCCATAGGCACCAATGTTTTGAACGGGTGCGGCGCCCACCAAGCCGGGGATTAAGGATAGATTTTGCAATCCTCCCCAGCCTTGCTGTACCGTATAGAGAACGGTTTCATGCCAAGACTCACCGGCGCTAACCTTCAACCAAACATGGTCATCGGTTTCTTCGGTAATCGCCATGCCCTTCCATGCAATACGCGCGGTGGTGCCCGGGACATCATTACAGAGCAAAAGATTGCTTCCGCCACTGAGTAGAAGGGTCTGTTTTGCATACCCATTGGGATGCTGGTAGTAGGCCTGGACGGAGGATTCATGCGTTAAATGCACCAAACGCTCAGCCTTGGCATCAATACCAAAGGTGTTATACGGGGCAAGTGAAGCATGCTCCTCCCAAATCATGATGTACGGTACGGGTAGACTTTTAGTCCAACTTCAAGGGCGTCCATCGCTATTGTGAGATCCTCCACATCAAGCACGTAGGCCAAGCGAACTTGCTGAGCGCCCATCGAAGAGTCGGTATAAAACCCTCCCGCGGGCGCCATCATTACAGTATTGCCTTCGTGGTCAAAAGATTCAAGCATCCATTGGCAGAAGTGGTCCGAGTTTTCAACTGGGAGCTGCGCCATGCAATAAAAAGCACCCGCAGGTTTTGGACAGAACACGCCGTCCATGTCATTCAGGCGGGCAATCAAATAGTCACGGCGCTTGGTGTATTCTACATTCACCTCCTTAAAGTAGCTATCAGGCGTATCTAGGGCCGTCTCTGCGGCAATCTGTTCAAAAGTGGGGGGCGAGAGACGCGCTTGCGCAAATCGCATCGCAGAAGCCATAAAATGGATGTTCTTTGACGCGAGCAATCCAATCCGTGCTCCACACATGCTATAGCGCTTTGATACGGAATCAATGAGGACTGCGTGCTCCTCCATGCCTTCAAGGCTCATCACGGAGGTGTGTTTATGGCGGTCGTAGGTAAATTCGCGGTAGACTTCATCGGCTATAATGAAGATGTCATGCTTTAAAGCGATTTTCCGCACCTGCAAAAGTTCTTTTTTAGAATACAATTTACCGGTGGGATTTCCGGGATTGCACAACAGAAGGGCTTTTGTTTTAGGCGTAATCAAGGCTTCAATCTCTAACATTGAAGGCAGCTGGAATCCACTTTCAATGCTGCTTACGACAGGCACAACGACAGCGCCGGAGCCAGTGGCAAAGCCTAAATAATTTGCGTAGTAGGGTTCTGGAATGATGATTTCATCACCCGGGTCCAAAATAGCCCCCATGGCAATGGCGAGGGCTTCTGATCCCCCCGTCGTCACAATCATCTCTTGCGGGGTAATATGAATCGCATGCTTTGCATAGTAATCCACTAGCTTTTTACGATAGCTAAGGAATCCAGCAGAATGTGAGTAGGCAAGGATTTTAATCTCATGGTGACGCAAGACATCCATCGCCGCTAAAGGGCTTGGTATATCGGGTTGACCAATATTGAGATAATATACTTTGTGACCGTTCTGCTCTGCAATTTCAGCAAATGGAACCAGTTTACGGATAGGGGAAGCTGGCATGGCTTGGCCGCGCTGTGATATATTGGGCATGGGGCAAATTTCACGAAAAAACCCGCTGCTTTCGCAGCGGGTTCATCAATTTCCGTTGAAACGGTAAAACTTATTTAGAAACCTTGGAGGTGCCTGTCGTTGTATTCACGGGTGCCGTGTTGGTTGCTTCAGGGGCAATGATCTCACCTTTAATCGTTAATACTTCTGTGGCATTGCTCGCGTTGCTTTGTACCGTTACGGTCTTTTGAAAACGGCCAACGCGGCGTGTGTCATACTTTACTTTGATTGCAGCAGTGGCACCTGGGGCAATAGGTGTACGCGGCCAGTTAGGCACAGTGCAACCACATGAACCCACGCAATTAGAAATAATCAAGGGCTCTTTTCCGTTGTTGGTAAAGGTGAATTCACGCTCTCCTTCAGCGTCTTTGTTTAACTTGCCATAGTCGATTGTCTTGTTTTCGAAGGCAATATTTGCGGCATTGGGATTTGCTTCCTGGGCGTTCATGGCGAGGCTGGAAACGAATACTAGTGTGGCAGTGGCGAAGAAATGTTTCATGACTTTTTAGCTTGTTATGTAAATATCCAAGACGGCAAATGTAATCGCCAGATTGGTTACTGCAAAAAAAGTGCCACTTCTTACCTTTGCGTTCTATGGAAATCCCTTCTAAATATGCTCCCGGTCAGGTTGAGCGACAATGGTACACTCGTTGGATGGAGCACAAGGCATTTGCTTCTGTGCCTGATGAGCGCCCCGCGTATACGATTGTTATTCCTCCGCCCAATGTGACGGGGGTCCTTCATATGGGGCATATGCTCAATAATACCATCCAAGATGTCTTGGTCAGGCGCGCGCGAATGCGCGGGTTTAATGCTTGTTGGGTGCCAGGTACAGACCACGCCTCTATCGCCACCGAAGCCAAAGTGGTGCAGAAGTTGCGCACAGAGGGCATAAAGAAATCAGATTTAAGCCGAGAGGCCTTTTTGCAACACGCCTGGGATTGGACAGACAAGCACGGCGGAATCATTTTAGAGCAGCTCAAAACACTTGGCGCCTCTTGCGACTGGGATCGTACTGCATTTACGCTGGATGAAAAACGCAGCGAAAGTGTCATCAACGTCTTCCTTGATCTCTATGAGAAGGGCCACATCTACCGTGGTCAACGCATGGTTCACTGGGACCCAGAGGCGAAGACCTCTTTAAGTGACGAGGAAGTCCTTCATAAGGAGATTCAAGCCAAGCTCTATTATGTCCGGTATGAAGTCATCGAGCAGCCTGGCACCTATTTAACGGTGGCCACCTCGCGTCCTGAGACCATTATGGCAGACCGGGCTATTGCGATCCATCCCAAAGATGAACGTTATATCCCATTGCATGGGATGCACGTGCGTGTTCCTCTGGGTGGATTGGAAATACCCATTATTACGGACGAATATGTCACCCCAGATTTTGGTACAGGTTGCTTGAAAGTGACCCCAGCCCATGATTGGAATGACTATGCCATTGGGCAAAAGCACGGCTTAGAAGTAATCGACGTCCTGAATGAAGACGGCACCCTGAATGATTTTGGCTTAACCTGGGCGGGAATGGACCGCTTTGAAGCACGAAAGGCCACCGTGGCGCACATGGAGGCCACCGGTGATTTGGTCAAAGTAGAAAGTTATGCTTCTACGGTGGGTACATCAGAGCGAACAGGGGCTGTCGTCGAACCGCGACTCTCTTTGCAATGGTGGATTCGTATGCCCGAGCTGGCAAAGCCTGCCTTGGACGCAGTGATGTCAGATGACATCCAGTTAATCCCAGAAAAATTCAAGAACACCTACCGTCATTGGATGGAAAATGTCAAGGACTGGTGTATCTCTCGCCAACTTTGGTGGGGACACCAGATCCCAGCCTTCTTTTACGGCGAAGGGGAATCGGACTTTGTTGTGGCAAAAACAGCGGAAGAGGCGCTCAAAAAAGCTCGGATACAATCGGGCCAAACAGGCCTATCGCTGTCCGATTTACGGCAAGATGAAGACTGCTTAGACACTTGGTTCTCCAGTTGGCTGTGGCCGATCTCCGTTTTTGATGGAATCAACCATCCAGACAATGCGGAGATGGCCTATTACTACCCAACGCAAGATTTGGTCACGGCACCTGAGATTTTGTTCTTCTGGGTGGCCCGTATGGCCATGGCTGGATTTGAATACACGGGCAAAAAGCCTTTCGAAAATGTATACCTCACGGGTATTGTGCGCGACAAACAGGGCAGAAAGATGTCAAAATCTTTGGGCAATTCGCCAGACCCTTTGACGCTGATAGAACAATATGGTGCGGATGGGGTGCGGATGGGCATGCTCATGAGTTCCCCTGCAGGAAATGACCTCCCCTTTGATGAGGATTTGTGTATTCAAGGCCGAAATTTCTCCAATAAAGTGTGGAATGCGCTTCGCCTGGTGAAGGGTTGGGAATCTTCTCCCGAGACACCTGATGCAGCTGCGCAATGGGCTATGACGTGGTTTGATCAAGTGCTCGCTCAGACATTGCTGGAGCTAGAAGATGATTTCAAAAAATACCGTTTATCTGAAGCTTTGCTCAAAATTTACAAATTGATTTGGGACGACTTCTGTTCATGGTACTTGGAAATGGTCAAGCCTGCTTATGGTTCGCCCGCATCGGCAGAGGTACTGGAGCGCACCATGGGATTTTTTGAGGACTTGATGAAAGTGCTTCATCCTTTTATGCCCTTTATCACCGAAGAAGTATGGCATGCATTGCGCCCTGTTTCTGAAGACACCTTCTTGAATCTACAGACATGGCCAACGGCATCTACCCAAGACCGCCAGGCTCTGAAAGATTTTGGTCATATTGAGGCATTGGTCGCAGTATTGCGCACGATCCGGAAGGACCGAAACATCCCTTTCAAAACGCCACTTGATGTTCGCTACCAAGGGGAGGCCCCAATAGGCCTAGCGGTGGTTGAGAAATTGGTTCATGCTTCATCTCAGTCATCCGTGCCGGAAGGAGCGATGGCCTTCTTGGCAGGGACACGGGAGTATTTTCTTCATTTTGATGAGGGGACGCAAGAAATATCTGAAGAGGAGCGCGCAAGCCTCCTAAAAGATGTGGCTTATTTTGAAGGGTTTGCCGCTTCGATTGAGAAGAAATTATCTAATCCAGGGTTTGTGAACAATGCCCCCGCCGCGGTGATTGAAAATGAACGCAAAAAAGGGGCAGATGCCCTGGCCAAGGTGGCCGCATTAAAGGCCCGCATTAGCGAATAATCTGTATACCCTTAATGGCTCTAGGTCAGCCCAAGCTGGTGCGTTGACGCAATGCCTCGTAGAGTGCCATACCCGCAGCGACGGATACGTTGAGGGAGCCCAGTTCACCCACCGTTGGGATTTTGGCGTGGGTACGACATCCTTTCCATACAGGGGGAGAGATGCCGTCCTCTTCTGAGCCCAGCACGATGGCAACCGGTAAGCTAAGGTCGGCATCGGCAAGTAGGCTATCTCCTTTTTCGGTACAGCCCACAATAGAGAGCCCAGACTGCTCCAAAAAAGACAAAGCGTGAGAAAGGTTTTTCTCTCGGCAAACAGGTAGGCGCAAAAGCGCTCCTGCCGAAGATTTTACCGCATCTGCATTCATCGGAGCTGCATTCTGTTCAGGAATAACCAGTGCATGGGCGCCACAGCATTCTGCACTCCGCGCAATCGCGCCTACGTTGCGCACATCCGTCACGCGATCTAGCACTACAATTAACGGCGTTTCTCCACGCTCGTAGGCCATACTGACCACATGTTCCAAAGAAGCAAAACCGACGGCACTAATAAAGGCCACTACACCTTGGTGGTTCTTTCGGGTGAGTCGTTCTAGTTTTTCAACGGGGACAAACTTGACGTGTACATTCCGTGCTTTGGCAGCCTCCAAAATGGGGTCTACCGCTTCACTTCTGCCGCGAACGACAAAGATTCTGTCAACCTCTTGCCCAGACTCCAGCGCTTCCAATACGGGATGTACCCCATAGATCATTCCTTCCATATCAATTGGCTTGGTCCGCTCCAAGATCTTTTTCAGGGCTCGGTAGGGTGTTTTCTTGGTGGGTGGCACCGTCCATTGCGCGATCAACAAGACTTGGGCTGACCGATTTGCTGTTTTTTAGCCCCAGGAGGCGTAGGTTTTCTGTTCTACGCACCAAATTTCCCTTGCCATCAATCAGCATTTTCATACTGTTTTCGTAGGTGCGCTTGGCGGTATCCATTTGATTGCCCACCTTGACCAATTCCTCCGAAAAGCCTGCGAATTTGTCATAGAGGTCAGAGGCTTGGCGAATAATTTCTTGAACATTGGCATTCTGCCTTTCTTGGCGCCACAGGGTTCCGACCGTGCGCAATGTAGACCACAAGCTCGTTGCACTGACAAGCGCAATATTTTTATCAAAGGCTTCTTGGTAGAGCCCAGGTTCTGCTTGAAGTGCAACAGAATAAGCGCCTTCAATAGGGACAAATAGGATGACAAAATCTAACGAAACACCATAGAGATTTTGATAATTCTTTTCGCTCAAACCTCGGATGTGCGAACGCATGGAGGTGAGGTGCTCTTTCAGTGCAATGGCTTGTTCTTCTGGGGTGTCCGCATTAACAAAACGCTCATAGGCGACCAATGAAACCTTAGAGTCAATGATAATATTTTTATCCTCGGGAAGGTGCAAGACCACATCAGGTTGGAAGCGCTTTCCCTCTTCATTGGTGACACTTTCTTGCACACTGTATTCTTGCCCTTTGGTGAGGCCGGTGCGTTCAAGTAGTTTTTCTAGTACCATTTCTCCCCAATTTCCTTGCATTTTCACGTCTCCACGCAAGGCTTTGGTGAGTTGGTTGGCCTCATTCTTGAGTTTTTCGTTTTGCTCGACAAGTTTGATGACTTCTGTTTTCAGTTCAATCCGTTCTCTTTGGCCACTTTCATGGGTGTCTTGGACACGCTTGCCAAAGCTTTCAAGTTTCTCTTTAAAGGGGGCTAAAACAAGCGATAGCTGAACCGAATTGGCCTCCTTCATTTGTTTTTGTAATGCATCCGTCTGCGCTTGCAAGGCTTCGTGTGCGAGGAGTTTGAATTCCTGGCTCATCTTTTCTTTTTGGCTCTCTAATTGGCGCAATCGTTCTTGTAATCGGGCAACTTCTAATTCTGCTTCCCGCAATTTCCCTTCCAATTCTTGGTTGCGCTGGGCTTGCACATCATAGGAACCCTCACGTTGCTTGGAGGACGGCTGGCGATAGAGTGCATAGGCAGACATGCCGATTGCCAGCAGTAAAATCAAGCCAAAAAGTACTGTCTGCATCATACCGGTAAAGGTAAGCCCTCAAGGCACCAATTGATGGATTTTTCACCCGTTTGCGCAAAAAATTGATTCGTTTTTGAAAAGGGTTTGGATCCCCAAAATCCGCGATAGGCACCCAGTGGTGAAGGGTGTGCACTTTCAAGGATGAGATGCTGATTCGCTGGCAGTCCGTAGGCTGCCTTTTGCGCATGCCGACCCCAAAACCAAAAGGCTTTAGGTGGCTTATCTGCGGCCAAAGAATATAACATCGCCTGAACCAAGGGGCCATAGCCCAACGTACTGTGACTTCCGGGCATGCCCGCATTGACCGTGAATGCGGTGTTTAAAAGTAGTACGCCTTCTTCTGCCCAAAGGCGTAAATCCCCCGAATAGGGCATAGAATAGCCGGTGTCAGCGCAATATTCTTTCAAAATATTGCGCAACGAGGGTGGGGTGGGTTGTCCTACAGGGACAGAAAAGGCAAAACCATGTGCTTGGCCAGCCCCGTGATACGGGTCTTGTCCGAGAAGAATGACCCGGACTTTCTCGGGTGGAACCGCTTCAAGAGCATTCCAAACATCCTTGGAATCAGGGTATACTTGGCTGTGTTCATACGCCGTTTGCATCCTTGCGGTAAGCGCATCCCAGGCTGCGTTGGGGAAGGTAGGATGGAGGAATTTTTTCCACGCAAGGGGAGGGGGTGGGAGCTGCATAGTGCGAAAGTCGTACTTTTGAACAAATTGCTCGAAATGAAACGTGTATTTGCTCTTGCGCTCGTGCTGTTGTTTGCATCAGGTTTGACGTCTTGTGGCTCGGCTGAAAAATGCCCCGCATTCATTGGCTCAGCCTATGTGGCCACTTCTGCGCATACAGCGTAGTATGGAATGGACCGTTCTCTCTAAAGAGGCGGACTTGCAGGCCTTGGAGGCGGCTTCGGGAGACCGGGGCTTCTTGGTTTTCAAGCATAGCACCCGCTGTCCCGTCAGTACCCAGGCAATGCGCCTTTTAGAACGTTATCAGGCGCCTCTACACTGTCCCCCCTGTTTTTTGGTGCATGTGGTAGAAGACCGGATGCTTTCGCTTGACATGGCAGCACGTTGGAATGTACACCATGAGAGTCCCCAACTTCTGTGGTGGGTCCAGGGTACGGTTACCCAACACACAAGTCACTTTGATGTGCGTGGTGAAACCATTTCGGCTTGGTTAGATTGAACTAATTGAAACGTTTATCAGTTATAAGAATCCATGACAGAGGCAACCAAACCCACTCCCACCCGTAAACCAAAATGGCTGCGTGTAAAACTCCCAACAGGGGAGAATTATAAGCGTGTGCGTTCACTGGTGGACCAGTATAAG
>ERZ889078.169-NODE-169-length-56920-cov-12.001319_pt1 | contig 56920 bp, 55 predicted proteins | sample MGYA00521266_ERZ889078 | MGnify/ENA primary metagenome ERZ889078 (study PRJEB32303, sample SAMEA104408618) | aquatic metagenome | biome: Brackish water; feature: Pelagic; material: water | place: Baltic Sea | collected 2014-06-16T06:34:00 | depth 76,534 m ... | reverse complement strand
GCGAGTCGTGGCGTTGACAGCAAGTCCGCCCCTTCTCAGATCACAACAGTTCTCCTACTAAACCCAGGCAAGACTCAAATTCTTGGGCAGGCTACCTATGTGGCCTAAGGAGAATAAGAAAAAGGTTTCTGGTGCAATCCGGATATTGCAGCAGAAAAGAGATGCGTCAGCACGTGCGACTCATCTCAAAGCCGAGAGCTGGAAGTTCCAGTCCTCGACAATCGAAAGGAAACAAATGTCTACAAAGACAAGCTTTAAGCGCATTGCGCTTGTGGCAACTTCTGCGTTGGCTATTGCTGGATTCTCAGCAGTACCAGCAGCAAATGCTGCCGTCGGAACTGCGACAACAATCGTCGTTTCAAAGTACACTACAATAGGACCAGTTCTTACACCACTAGTTGCTGGGTATTACACAGCAAGCACAGTTCTAGATTCTGCAGGAGTTAGCTCATTCAGTGTCACAGCAGGTGACACATTTACTTTGAAGCTGATTCCAACTGTTGGCGGCATCGGCAGCGATGATTCAGTCACAGTAACTCTTCGTGGTTATGGTAACTTGACTACAAATTCAGCAGCAGCAGCAGCAGCAGTAGGATTGACTTCAGATGTTACTCCATTGACTGCAACATCAGTTCCTGGTACATACACCTTGGATGTATCCGTTAATACATGGACAGCCTCAGGATATGTAACTTCAGCAACGACAAATGTCACCATGGTTGTTGCCGCAGGATCTAGTTTGGATATCGGTCAATCAACTGCATACATGACAGCCGGAACCGCTGGTGGAGCAAGCGCTTCTTCAACAACTAACGCAATTCCAAGAACTGGATCTAAGGTTGCTGGAACTCAAATAGCACAAATTAAAGTAACTCTTCTTGACGATGCTGGAGTTGCGGATAATAGTGCACACACTATTAGTGCATATGTCACCGGTGGGGGTTACGTTGAAGTTAACACTACTGCGAATACAGACACAGCTTTCACTACTCGTGTATCTGAGGACTCTGCAACGAATAATTTGCGTTATGTTCACATTGAAGCAGATGGAACTGCCGGAGTAGGTACTGTTACGGTTTCTGTTACAGATGCTGCTACTTCAGTTTCTACCGTTCTTGGAACATTTAGCTACTCAACATTTGGTGATGTAACTGCGTTTGCTTTAGCAGCTACTAACTTTACAGTTGGTGTAGCAGGCGGAGACACAACTGGATACGGCGGTACAACACGTACTGCAGCTGGAAATCTTCTGTCCCCATTAGATGCAGGTACCACAGTTCCTGCCTTTATTGTTAAGGCAACTGATGTTTCTGGAAACGTAGCAAACCTAACTCCAACAATCTCTTCAAGCGCAACTTCGGTTGTTGCTAGTGGCACTTGTGGCCTAGATGGCGGTATCGTTGATGTCGACAATGCTGCGGCAACAAGTAGCACAAATGGTATTGGGTACTATAACTGCTCATTTACAACAGCTGCTTCTGCCAAGACTGGCGATAAGGCAACTCTAACAATCCGTGCGTTAGACCCTGCGGATGCAACTGTTTATATCTCGACCACAATTAATGTAACTGTTGGTTCAACTACCGCAGCTACTGAAACACTGACTCTAGACGCTGCAAGTTACGAAGCTGGCGCACCAATGCTAGTCACACGTACAGCCGTAGATGCCTCAGGCAATGTTGTGGCAGACGGAACAGCTTCTCCAGCCGTTTCTTTCACTAAGGCAACTGGTGGAACTACTCCAGCTATAGGTTGGTATGTAAATGGTTCAGACCTTACATCTGCTGATGCAACAGCTCCTGCAGTTTTTGCGCCAGCCGTTTCTGGTTCTTTCGAGGCATATGCAACATCTGCCGCGGGAACAACCATTAAAGCAGTAGCAACCATCGATGCTGATCCGTCAGCTTCTTTAGCACTTGATGCAGCAAACGCTGCAACAGATGCTGCTAACAATGCATACGATGAAGCCCAAAATGCAACACAGGCTGCATCAGATGCGCTAGCTGCTACTACAGCACTTGCAAAGCAAGTTAAGAAGCTAATCGCAGAGGTTAAGAAGCTTGCTAAGGCAGTTTCTAAGCTATAAGTAAGTAAATAGAGCTTAGATTAACTCTTCGGAGTTGATATAAAGCACTACAGAAGGCCCGGCTCCCTTCAGGGGACCGGGCCTTCTGTAATTGTTGTGCTGAATTCTAGATTTTTCCCAACTTTGAAAAAATAGAAAGTAGTATTCTCTGGTGAACAGAACAATAGATGATACTTTAATGAGCAAGATATTATTATTTTCCGGCCCTGCAATTTGCTTATTAATAACACCATTTATATCTGCAGATCCATTTAATCAATCTAAAATGACTTTACTTGTACCGTGTGCGCTGTCAATTTTTGCGATAATGGTGACAAATTTTAAAATCTATTTAATACGAAATAATTCGATATTTCTGATTTTGATATCTTTATTTATATTGCAACTATTTTTTGTTCTTTTTTTCGCTCCTGCTCCATTTAATCAAAAGTTTTATGGAACCAACGGCCGAAATACTGGGTTCTTGACATATCTGAGTTTTTCTATTTTTGCGTTATCGGCATCGATAATTTCGAGCACCCGGGTTCTTCGCAAAATGGCCTTGGGGATACTCGGGGCAGGATTAATTTCGGCGTTTTACTCGACACTCCAAACTTTAGGTTTAGATCCTATCCCTTGGGCTAACCCATACAACAACATAATTGGATTTTTGGGTAATCCAAATTTTGCGTCTAGTTTCTTGGGGATTTTTGGTATTGTGGGGTTTAGTTTCATCTTGCAACCACAATTGAATAATAGAGTAAGAGCAGTATCGGTGTTTTGTTTTATCGGAAATCTATTATTGATAATTAGAAGTAATTCTTTACAAGGTATTCTTGTATTAGGCTTAGGCTGTACGATTATTGCTTTTTTGTTCTTGCTGGGAACACCAAAACTCGCACGAACAGCTATTTTATTACCTTTTCTGGGTCTTGCATCAATAGCAGGCTCGACAGTCGGCTTGGCTATGTTAAATATTGGACCACTTTCAGACTTAATATATAAATTATCAGTGCGGCAGCGAGGGTACTATTGGCACGCTGCGATAGAAATGTTGAAATCTCATCCTTTTGTGGGCGTGGGATTTGATTCGTATGGCGATTGGTACTTATCGTTACGTTCCGCGAATGCAGCATTTCACACAGCTTCGACCAATAGCAATGAAGCCCATAATATTTTTCTAAATTTTGGTGCTGTGGGCGGGTTTCCGCTTCTTACTATATCGTTGTTACTAAGCATTTTCACCCTGTGGTCGGTTTTTAAATATGTGATCCGGGCTCGGCAATATAATTGGGCTTATGCAGGATTAGTAGGAGCCTGGTTAGGATACATAGCTCAGGGCATCATTAGTATTAACCAAATTGGACTCGCAATTTGGGGGTGGATCTTGATGGGCGTACTTGTCGGAATTGAAATTCAATCAAGAGAAGCCAGTCACAAGGCAGTCCAAAAATCTGAAGCTAAGAATTCCCTCATCAAAGAGCGCGTTTCTGTAGTTGGTAGACGCTGGAAGTTAGTTGCTTTTGCCGGTTTGGGAGGATTACTTACGGGACTAATATTAGTCGTGCCTAATTTTAGAGCTGATTCTAGTTTTAATTCCGCCATTGAGGCCCGAAGCGCTGAAAAGATTATTGATGCGGTTCTTTTAAGTCCTCATGATAACAAGAGAATAATTCAAGGCGTTCAAGTTTTGGCGACGAATGGGCTAGTTGATCAATCTAAAAGATTGCTAGAAATAGTTTTGAAAAATAATCCCAGAGACTATAATGGCTGGGAATTAGTGTTGAAGATTGAGAATACCCTCATGAAACCTAATCCCAAAATTGTTGCGCTCGCGAAAAAGAAAATGCAAAAACTAAACCCAGAAATTACAATTAAATGACAAAAATAGGAATAGTCGGGCAAGGTTATGTGGGATTACCACTTGCTGTTGCTTTTGCAAGTGAGGGTTTTAATGTAACTGGATTTGATATTGATGTCAGCAGGGTTTCACAATTGAATTCCGGAATTTCCCCTATCGAAGATATTGAGTCCCAAGATTTAAATGAATTAATTATTCAAGGAAATTACTTGGCCTCGTCGCGACCTACGGATATTTCAGACTGTAACGTCGTTATTATCGCTGTTCCTACGCCACTTAACAGATTGCGTGAACCTGATCTTTCATTTGTGATTGCAGCATCCGAAATGATCGGAGAAGTATTAACTCAAGACAGTTTAATAATCAATGAATCCACTTCCTTCCCTGGGACTTTGAGAGATGTCATAGCGCCCACGGTTACCAAGAAATCCCTACCGGGAGTAGAACATACTTTTGCTGTCTCGCCCGAAAGGGTTGATCCCGGCAATTTGATTTGGAAGATTTCAAACACTCCGAGGCTGATTGCTGGATTAACTCAAGATGCAACGTTAATGACTAGGAAACTGTATGGACAAATTTGTGAAAATATAATTGAGGTTTCAAGACCGGAAGTGGCTGAGGCGGCGAAACTTTTCGAAAATACGTTTCGGCAGGTAAATATTGCATTAGTGAATGAATTTGCTACAATAATGAACGCACTTGAGATTCCCACTAATGAAGTCTTAGATGCCGCAAACACTAAGCCCTATGGATTTATGAAATTTAGCCCAGGGTTAGGCGTCGGTGGCCACTGCATCCCCGTGGACCCTAGCTACTTGGCTTTTGTGGCATCAAAGGCGGGCGTTCAACCAAGATTCATTGAGTTGGCCAATGAGGTTAATTTGCACATGCCGGCGGCGATCGTAGGGATTGTTAAGGCTGAAAATGGAGGGTCCCTGAAAGGAAAATCAATTTTAATTTGTGGGGTTTCATATAAACCAAATATTGCAGACACCAGAGAAACGCCAGCAAGGGTGCTTATTACAGAACTAGAAGCTGAAGGGGCGACAGTGGCTTGGCATGACCCGGTAGTTGAAAGTTGGAATGGTCAAAACTCTGTTTCCTTGGACCAAACGAAATATGATGCAACAATAATAACCTTACATCACGGTATTTTTGATTATCAAGCAATTCTTAATTCAAGTGACTATGTTTTTGACTGCTTAGGCCGAATAGCTGGTACACACACTCTTTAATTATTTTGAATTGAAATAATCAGAAACATCTTGAATTATGTCTTCAAGCAACTTCACAGGTTTCCAGTCGACCGCACTTTGAATCTTCGAGGTATCTGGAACCCGGCGCTGCATGTCTTCAAATCCAAAAGGATAAGCCTGATCATATGGAATATGTCTTATATTGGACTTGGATTTAGTGATCGAGGTTATCTTTCCTGCAAGTTCATTTATTGAGATTTCGCCAATTCCCCCAACGTTATAAACCTCACCTATGGTTGACTCCGTTTCTGCCAGTCTTATGACTGCAGAAATTGCATCACTGACATGACAAAAAACCCTTGTTTGGTTTCCGTCTCCATAAACTTTAATGTCTTCGTTACGAATCGCGCTTTGCACAAATCTTGGTACAACCATTCCATATTGTCCGGTCTGTCTTGGCCCAACTGTATTAAAGAACCGTATGGTCGTAACTTTGAGACCTTTTGATTGATGCAGCACGGTAGCGGTCGCTTCCTCAATCGCTTTTGCATCTGAATAAGTCCATCTAATGTTTTGTGGGCTTCCAATTACTCGATCATCGAGTTCGCCAAGAGGTTGTTTTGGATTCTTGCCATAAATTTCAGATGTACTCGCAATAATGATTCGTTTTCCATGTTTTGCGGCGGCCATCATTACTATCTCGCTACCATGAATATTTGTTGAGATGGATTCAAGCGGAGAATCTAAAATAGTTGAGACTCCTAGTGCCGCAGCCATGTGTAGGACTAAATCTGTCTTCTCTACTAGGTCATCAACAAGTTCGGAATTTCTAATATCTCCATTTACGAGTTTGCAATTACCTCGACTATTTCCTAGATTATCTTTTGCTCCAGTAGATAAATTATCAAGCAAAATGACTTCATCACCTTTTGACAAGTAGCTGTCTGCAAGGTGCGATCCAATGAATCCAGCCCCGCCCGTAATCAGAATTCTCATTCGAGAAGAGTACCTCAAGTGAAATTAAAGGGAGAATTTCATCTAAGGCCACAGTAATTAAAAATTTGATTGTTAGAATTCTTCAGTGAAAATCTTTCAAGTCATCGCAAGGGTGAACCAAGGTGGTACGGCCCGCTGGCTTGAAGCGCTTGTTTTGGAGCTTCGAATTGCAGGCCATGAAGTTTCACTATTTGCTGGGAGCGTTCAAGAAAATGAAATTGAGGATAAGTGCTTTCAAGATTTAGGTGGGAAAAGAGTTTCTGGCTTGGGTCGATCAGTTAATCTGGTCAGTGATATAAAAGCGATATTGATTATTAGAAGTGCTATAAAGAACGAAGCACCCGATGTGATAAACACTCATACTGCAAAAGCAGGAGTTATTGGTCGCATTGCCGCTATTGGGACTGGTATTAAAGTAGTCCATACATTTCATGGTCACTTGCTCTATGGGTATTTCCCGCCCCAGAAAACTAAAATTATTATCTTAATAGAGAAATTTTTGGCACGTTTCACAGACCAAATAATTGCAGTTGGAAGCCAAGTCAAAGAAGATTTACTGGCCGCCAAAATCGGAAGCGAATCTCAATATTTTGTGATTCCACCAGCAATACCATCCCCAACTTTCTATTCAAAGATTGATGCTCGGAGAACACTTGGAATTGAAAATAGCGCTGTGGTGATTGGTTGGTTGGGAAGATTGACAGCAATCAAACACCCAGAAAGAGTGGTTGAATTGGCTAAACGTCACCCTTCAATAACTTTTATTATCGGTGGAACGGGTGAGCTTTTTCAAGATATTTCAAAATCAAATCCTGGAAACATTGAAATGCTTGGTTGGGTGCAACCCGAAATATTTTGGCCAAGTTGTGACATTGCTCTTCTCACTTCAGACAATGAAGGGTTGCCAACAGCGCTAATTGAGGCAGGGCTGGCAGGATTGCCTACAATTGCTGAAAACGTTGGCTCCGTTTCTGAGATTATTAAGGATGGAATTACTGGGATTTTAGTAAGAGGGGATACTGAAAGAATTTCCGCCTTGAATAGATTGTTAACTGACTCAGATTTGAGTTCACAAATGGGTGTTTCTGCACAGGAATATTGTAAATCCCATTTCGGGGTGCAGAGTTTTCTTTCGGCTCATCTACTGGTTTATAACCAAAAGTAAAGTTCTAGGTATCCTTTCCATATGAAAACCTATATTGCCGGAATTAATGGGATGGTTGGATCATCAATTTCGCGAAAATTTCGCGATGAGAAGATTCAAGTATTTGGAAAATCATCCAAAGAGTTAGATTTCACCAATCGGGAAGACACTTTTAGAGAGTTAAATGCAATTTCTCCTGACGTATTAATTATTGCAGCAGCCAAGGTTGGTGGTATCGGAGCAAACTCAACTTATCCGGTCGAGTTTTTAACGCTAAATTTACAAATTCAAACCAATTTGATTGATGCAGCCCATGAAGCTAATATTGGAAAAGTTATTTTCTTGGGATCTTCATGTATTTATCCTAAGTTCGCGCCTCAACCAATTTCAGAGTCTTCCCTGCTCACAGGGCCACTTGAACCAACTAACGAACCATATGCAATTGCAAAAATATCAGGAGTAAAACTTATAGATGCTTATCGCAAAGAATATGGTCATAATTGGATTTCTCTGATGCCTACAAACATGTACGGGCCAAATGATAACTTTGATATTGAAACCTCTCACGTTTTACCTGGCTTACTTCATAGATTTCACCTTGCCAAGATTGAGGGGCAAACAGAAGTCAAGCTTTGGGGAGATGGGACCCCACTTCGCGAATTTATGCACGTGGATGATCTATCCAAAGCCATTTTTCATCTCTTGGAATTCAAAACTAAGGAATCTCTTTTCAACATCGGGAGCAGTTCAGAGCTTTCAATTTTTGATTTGGCTAACTTAATTGCAAGAACTGTCGGATTCGAAGGAAAAATAGCTTTTGACGCTAAAAAGCCAAATGGAACTCCAAGAAAACTTCTAGATTCTTCACTCCTTCAGGAAACAGGTTGGAAAGCCGAGATTTCGCTAGAAGAAGGCGTTAAATCTGTTTATGATTGGTATCTTAATAATCATCAAGAAAAGGTGTCATAAGTGAAGCGTGCTCTAATTACGGGTATTACCGGACAAGATGGTTCTTATCTTGCCGAACTTCTCCTTGAAAAAGGCTATGAGGTTCACGGCATGATTCGCAGAAGTTCTTCTTTCAATACAGCCCGAATTGAACATCTATACAAGGATCCTCATGACACTGCGTCAAACCTTTTCTTGCATTATGGTGATATCACAGACGGAGTAGGAATCTCAAACCTAATTCGCGAATTACAACCTCACGAAATATACAATTTGGCAGCTCAAAGCCATGTCAAAGTATCTTTCGAGATGCCAGATTTCACAGCTCAAGTAGATGCTCTGGGAACAATTCGAATGCTTGAAGCAATTCGCTCCGCGAAGATTGATACCAAGTTTTATCAAGCTTCGACCTCTGAACTATATGGAAGTACTCCTCCTCCTCAGAGTGAACTTTCTCTCTTCGCCCCAAGAAGCCCATATGCGGCCGCGAAGCTCTATGCATATTGGATCGTTCGAAATTACCGCGAAGGCTATGGAATCCATGCAACAAATGGCATTCTCTTCAATCACGAGTCACCCCGTCGGGGTGAAACCTTTGTAACTAGAAAAATAACGATGGCCGCTGCCCGAATCAAACTTGGGCTCCAAGAGAAGCTCTATCTTGGGAATCTGGATGCCGTACGAGACTGGGGATACGCCAAAGAGTATGTAGAAAGCATGTGGCTAATGCTTCAGCAAGAAAACCCAGATGATTATGTTGTTGCTACAGGCGAAGGTGCAACGGTACGAGATTTCTGTGAAGTTGCCTTCGCGGACTTAGGTCTTGACTATAAGCAATATGTGGAAACCGAGGATCGCTACATTCGACCTACGGAGGTCGATGCTCTTATTGGGGATCCGTCCAAAGCTCAAAAGGTGCTTGGTTGGAAGGCTAAAACACATTGGAAAGAACTTGCAAAGTTGATGGTTCAAGCAGATTCTTATCTGCTTGAAATAAAAAACTAAAATGGCCAGTTCTTGGAAGTCATTCCTCGGAAATTATTTGCCCGCAAAGTTAGGAATGCCTTTAAGAAGCAAATTTGGAGATTCTCCTGAAAGGGAAATAAAGATTTTAAAATTTTTGGTTAACAAAGAAGAGACGTCTATAGACATTGGGGCTCATCGAGGTACGTATTCATATCCGATTTCACAATTAATAGGTAATACTGGAAATTTGATAGCAATAGAGCCCCAGCCAGAGTTAGTCCATTATCTTAAGTCGGGCATTCGGCGAAAAAACTGTTTAATAATACAAGCGGCAATTTCTTCACAAATGGGAGAGGTGGAAATAAAAACAGAAATTGCCAATGGTAGGCTGGCAACGGGTGGCGCAAGTATCGATTCTAAATTCTCAGATTTCCATTCCTTCGTCGCGAAGAAAATCACATTGGATTCCTTATCCTTAGATAAAGTGTCGTTTATTAAGATTGACGCGGAGGGTCATGAATTAGAGATTCTTTACGGGGGCTCTTCTACGATATCTAATTGCCTTCCAAAACTCTTGATAGAAATTGAGTATCGATTTGCTGGAGATAAACAGATCAAATTATATGACAGGTTGACCGAACTAGGTTATGGTGCATACTTTTATAATGGTTTTTACCTTGACGTCGTGCGTCGCTCTGACTTCATTGATTCCAAACTAAATTACCCAGAAGACGATTTTTCAAAATTTCGGAATAATTTCTTATTCTTGCAACCTCCGGATCATAAAAAACTACTGAACGAAATACGCAATTAAAGTTTTACCACTCATCATTTACAAGGCGAAGAATCCGTTCAAAACTAGCTTTATAAGTGTAATTTATCGTCAATTTTTGTGCGGCTCTTGCACGTTCGTTTCTTGATAAATTTGATTCGAGCATTGATAATTCAACTAATTCTCTTATGTTTTCAGAATAGAGTAGCGTGTCGCCGTAAATTGCTCTTGCATCTAAATTAGAAATTGGAGGTATACCAAAACTAGCTGCCTTAAATAAGCGACATGGGTAGTACTGATTATTTTTTTGCCAATCTCCAACTACAGCTGCTCCAAGCCGACTCGATCTGACTTTTTCTGCATTCTTAGTCTCGCTCAATCCTTGTAATCGAATTCTGCTTCCGCCAACACGTTTGAACTTAACTCCGTACTCAGCTAGTACTTTCCTGTAAGTATAGATATTATTTCGATTTCCTTGACCTAGTGAGTCATCCCAAATAGCTCCCACCCAATACTCGATCTTAGAGGTGAGTGTATTTATTTCAGGTGAATAGAAATCCTCCTCAAAAAGGGGGGTACCCCAGGGCATAAAGAGTGTTCGCAGGTTTTTATCGAGACGTGAGACAGAACCAAACCTATCAATATCGCCTGTGGAGTGATTCGTAAGTTCCTGTATTTTGAACCAATTTTTGGTGTTTTCTAACTTCGAGCCTAACATCGTTTCATTTGTAATATTTAAAGTCACGTATTTTGCGCCTTCAACAAAAGGCAAGTACTTACATGCCACATTCACTCCAAACACCAAACTATTTTTATTTATCATTCCCGCGTTGGCCGGAAGATCATCAACCCATTTTACATTTGCACCTTGTCTTAAGAGTGCTTGGTAAAAACCACCACTAATAAATCGAAAGCTGTCCCTTTTCCTCACTAGCCCCCACAAGATAATCTCACAATTTGGATTATCGATTTCAAACTTCATATTATTCCTAAGCTTTTGCACTTTGACGAAATAATTTCAGAGATTTTATCAACATCAGTAAGCTTCATTCCTGTTCCAGTTGGGACATAGAATCCATAGTGCCACAATTTTTCTGATACAGGACAGTCGGTAGTACCAGCAAAACCAAACTTCCCTAATAACGGTTGAAGATGAAGCGGATAAAAAAATGGTCGAGTGCCGACGCCGGAAGATTCTAAGTGGCTTCTTATGACATTACTATTCACAGTTGTATCCTTGAGAATAATTCCTACCACCCAAAATGAATTTAAACTATTTTTGTCAGATTCTGGTTGAAAAGTAATATTTAGGTTTTGCCCTAGGTTATAAATATATTTTTTAGCGATTTCCCGTTTGTGTGATAAGTGCTCATCGAGTCTAGAAAGTTGAGAGAGACCGAGGGCAGCTTGCATGCCAGTCATCCTGAAGTTATAGCCAAGTTCGTTGTGCTTAAATCTAGTTTCTGGCTCAAAAGCTAAATTGCGCAATTTTCTCAGCTTTTGATCGAACTCTGGGTTGGATGTAACACACATGCCACCTTCACCCGTCGTAATCAATTTATTGATAAAAAAACTGAATGTAGAAATATCACCAAAAGAGCCACATGGTTCGCCTTTATATAAAACGCCGTGCGCCTCAGCGCAATCTTCGACTAAAAAAATTTCTTTTTCTCTGCAGATTTGTAAAATTGAGTCCAAATCCACCGCAAGTCCGTAGGTATGAACTACCAATATGGCCCGAGTTCTCGGACTTATTTTTTGCAGGACAGCCTCGACCGACATATTCCAATTAGACGGATCCGAGTCCACAAACACTGGCACAAGTCCCATTCGAAGCAATGGTGCTAAGCAGGAAATGATTGTGAATGAAGGAAGGATAACTTCATCCCCTGGTTTAAGATCCAAAACAGCGAAGGCAAGCTCCAAAGCATTACTTCCATTTGAAACAGCGATTCCATATTTAGCTCCAACCTTAGCGGCAAAGGCGAGTTCGAACTTTTCGACCATTTCACTTTCGCCAGTAATCCAACCACTTTCTAGATTTTTTAGAACTGCCTGCCTATCCTCACTCGTAATAAGAGGAACGTTTACAGGAAATTTCAATTTTTGCCACTCCGAAGTAGGCTAGGTATTTGGGATTTATCCTCTTCTTGGGTGTAGGGTCCTTGCTTAATCTCGAGAATTATACAATCATCTGAAAACGTTATCTCATGCCCCCCAGAAATAAGCAGAATTGCGTCCCCCGAACTCAAGTTAAATTCTTCAATTATATTCCCAGAAGGTTCGAGCAATTTTACAAACATAGCACCTTGCTTTACTAATAAAAATTCTTGAGTCCCCAAGATAGTTCGAGCAATTTTATTATGATGGTGGGCTGGCGCAGGACTCTCAGAAGATCGTTTCATCAATCCGATTTGAAAAAGATTGTCTGGTTTAGTAATAAACTCAATTTTTGTAGGTGAGTAGCTTCCAGGAATTAAAATAGCCAAATGTGAACCGTTTTTGTCATAAATGTTTGTGGGTTCATTAAACTCAATCATTTCTACCCTCCCTAATTTCGCTACCGAACTTAGATTACACCAAGATCTTCAGAGGGAAAGTGAATTTTTATCATTCCTGACGAGAATGTCAAACACTCTACGTTCCTATTAACTTTGCCTGCTGATCAAAGTCAGGAACCTGAGCCCTTACGTCTTCGAAAGAGCCGGAAGCTATCAATCTGCCCATATCGATATAAACCACCAAATCTGCGCTGCGAGCAGTAGAAAGTCGATGGGCAATCATTATTACTGTAACCGAACCTTTGAGGGCGTTGATCGCTTCTGAAATGGCAAACTCGGTAATCCCATCCAAGGAACTTGTGGCTTCGTCCAAAACCAAAAGCTTAGGATTTGTAAACATGGCACGAGCAATTCCAAGTCTTTGTCTTTGTCCACCACTCATCCTTGTTCCACGGATTCCAACCTCAGAATCAATTCCTTTGTCGAGCTCAGTCACAAAATCAGTAAGTTGAGCGATTTTTAGCGCATTAAATACGATTTCATCAGTAGCAGCATCTATCAGGAATCCAAGACCAACATTCCTCCGGATTGTTCCGTTTGAAATCACAATATCTTGCGGAACATATGCAATCGCTCCAGGCCAGGAATTAATAGCTAGAAGGGGTGGAAGGCCAGAAATATTAACCTCACCAAAATCTGGTTGAAAAATGCCCAATAATAAATCAACGAGCGAAGTCTATCCTGCGCCAGATGAACCAACTATCGCTACTCTCATCGCTTCTTCTATTTTTAGTTCTATATTTAAAAGAGCCGGCGTAGTACTTTCTGGATAAGAGAACTATATGTTAGACATTTCAACCTCAGATTCAAATCCATGATGCTCAAGATCTAGGTTACCGACAACCTCATCGACAGAAACATAAGAATCTAAGGAGTCAATCAAATCTAGAGTAGGGGCTTCTACCGCGGAACTATTTCTAATTGTAATTGCTCCTTGCTGGATTCTCATGATTGCTGGTGCCAGTCTTGTTCCAGTTGCAAGGAAAACGGCAAGTGTTCCTATAGCATGTCTGGAAGCTTGAAAAGCGAACTGGGTCGCACTAATTAAAAGAGCTCCCACAATTAAAGTGGACTGCATAAAGTATTTACTAATGTTCGGCATAAGTTGCATTTCAGCCTGAACTTCTGCTAAATCAAATCTTCCTCTACCGAGTATGCAATTGCAAAAATATCAGGAGTAAAACTTATAGATGCTTATCGCAAAGAATATGGTCATAATTGGATTTCTCTGATGCCTACAAACATGTACGGGCCAAATGATAACTTTGATATTGAAACCTCTCACGTTTTACCTGGCTTACTTCATAGATTTCACCTTGCCAAGATTGAGGGGCAAACAGAAGTCAAGCTTTGGGGAGATGGGACCCCACTTCGCGAATTTATGCACGTGGATGATCTATCCAAAGCCATTTTTCATCTCTTGGAATTCAAAACTAAGGAATCTCTTTTCAACATCGGGAGCAGTTCAGAGCTTTCAATTTTTGATTTGGCTAACTTAATTGCAAGAACTGTCGGATTCGAAGGAAAAATAGCTTTTGACGCTAAAAAGCCAAATGGAACTCCAAGAAAACTTCTAGATTCTTCACTCCTTCAGGAAACAGGTTGGAAAGCCGAGATTTCGCTAGAAGAAGGCGTTAAATCTGTTTATGATTGGTATCTTAATAATCATCAAGAAAAGGTGTCATAAGTGAAGCGTGCTCTAATTACGGGTATTACCGGACAAGATGGTTCTTATCTTGCCGAACTTCTCCTTGAAAAAGGCTATGAGGTTCACGGCATGATTCGCAGAAGTTCTTCTTTCAATACAGCCCGAATTGAACATCTATACAAGGATCCTCATGACACTGCGTCAAACCTTTTCTTGCATTATGGTGATATCACAGACGGAGTAGGAATCTCAAACCTAATTCGCGAATTACAACCTCACGAAATATACAATTTGGCAGCTCAAAGCCATGTCAAAGTATCTTTCGAGATGCCAGATTTCACAGCTCAAGTAGATGCTCTGGGAACAATTCGAATGCTTGAAGCAATTCGCTCCGCGAAGATTGATACCAAGTTTTATCAAGCTTCGACCTCTGAACTATATGGAAGTACTCCTCCTCCTCAGAGTGAACTTTCTCTCTTCGCCCCAAGAAGCCCATATGCGGCCGCGAAGCTCTATGCATATTGGATCGTTCGAAATTACCGCGAAGGCTATGGAATCCATGCAACAAATGGCATTCTCTTCAATCACGAGTCACCCCGTCGGGGTGAAACCTTTGTTACTCGCAAAATTACTATGGCCGCTGCCAGAATTAAATTAGGACTACAAGAAAAACTTTATCTTGGAAACCTCGAGGCAGTTCGCGACTGGGGTTACGCCAAAGAGTATGTAGAGAGCATGTGGCTAATGTTGCAACAAGAGAAGCCAGATGATTACGTTGTTGCCACAGGTGAAGGCGCAACTGTCCGCGATTTCTGTGAGGTTGCATTCTCTGAAGTAGGACTTGACTATAGGAAATATGTTGAAACGGAAGATAGGTATATTCGCCCTACCGAGGTTGATGCATTAATAGGAGATCCTTCTAAGACAGAAAAAGTTCTAGGCTGGAAGGCTAAGACACACTGGAGTGAACTTGCAAAGTTGATGGTTGCCGCTGATTTAGAACTCTTAACAAGCGGGAAATAATTACAGCCCCATTAACTTGGCTTGATTATCGAAATCCGGGACTTGATTTCTAACTTCTTTGAAGGTGCCTGATGCAATAATTTTTCCAGCTTCCATATAGACCACTAAATCCGCATTTCTGACTGTCGAAAGCCTATGGGCAATCATTACTACTGTCACAGAACCCCGTAAGCCTTGTATAGCCTCCGAAATATTTGTTTCAGTTTCGCCATCAAGCGCACTAGTAGCCTCGTCAAGAACCAGCATCGAAGGCTTCGTAAACATTGCTCGTGCAATTCCTAGGCGTTGTCTCTGACCACCACTTATTTTGGCTCCCCGTTCGCCAACTTGAGCATCAATCCCCTCAGGCAAACTCCTAACGAAACCATCCAAGTGAGCAATCTCGAGTGCTGAATCAACCAACTCATTGGTTGCTACTTCAACTGGGTAGCCAAGTGCAACATTCTCTCTCACCGAACCCTTTGAAATAGCCACATCCTGAGGAACATACGAAATGGCACCCGGCCATTTAATGATTGCTTGGATTGGGGGAAACCCTGAAATCCTTACAGACCCCTCCGTAGGTTCTAAAACTCCAAGTAGAACATCAACTAATGAAGTTTTGCCAGCGCCCGAAGGACCCACAATCGCAATAGACTCACCATGATTGAAAGCCAGATTTATATTTTCTAGCGCGGGAACTATTTTGCCAGGATAAAGTAAAGTCAAATTATTAATCTCAACTTTGCCTTCAAAATTTTCATGATCAGTTATTACATTGTCAAAAACCCTATGGGCTAATTTCGTTTCCGCCAAGGACTCGATCAATTGAAGAGTCGGAGTAGCCGCACCCAAACTATTTCTGATCTGAATAGTTCCTTGTTGAATACGCAATATTGCAGGCGCAATTCTTGTTCCAGCAGCTAGGAAAACCGCAAGGGTTGCAACAGCATGTTTTGCATCCTGTATGAGAAATTGAGCTGCACTAATTGAAAGCGCACCAAGCACGACGGTGGATTCAATTACATACTTACTTATGTTGGGCATGAATTGAATTTCTGCCATAACATTCGCAAGTTCCATTCGCGAATGTGCTATCTCTCGCGCGTAGTATTCTCTTCTGTTCCTAACGATTATTTCACGATAAGAATTCAAAACTTCAACAATTTTTTCATCACCTCTTAACGACAACTCCCAATTCCTAATACCCAAAGACTTTGCTCTAACGTTCATCAAGCGATGCATGATCAAACCTATAATTGCGAAGACTAAGAAAGTCCCAAAAGCGATTGTTGGATCAACTATAAATAAACCTATGGCCATTACAATCAGTAGAGAGGTATCAGAAATAAGAGCAACAGCTGCGCCCAAAATACCAAGTGCAATTGTTGTTACACCATAAGTTACAGCATAAATTGTTTCTTGGTTTGTACGCTCTTGAATCTTTTGCAAAGATTGCGATAGCAGTTTTGATACAAGTTCTGAAGAAATAACGGCCCCACGACGACTAAGAAAAAACAAAGTTTTCCGAGTGAAAAATACAGATAACAGAGTTCGACCAATCAGTATCACCGCCGCACCTAGACCCAGTATTGCTGCCTGCGCCTGGAAAGATTGATTTCCTATATGAAGAAGGTTAAGAGCGGAACTAACCCGATTGCCCGGCGTGCCGGATTGGATTCCACTTATCGCCAAGGCGCCTAAAATTCCAATAATTGCTACGCCAATTAAATCGAGAAAGCCTAAGCAAATTTGCAAAATAATTACTGCGAAAATCTTTTTCTGGTCCCGACGCGAAAATATGCGTGCAGATCTACCTATTATGGTCTTGCGCCACTTCTCTCCTAAATTCATCAGGTCTATCTTCTCACAGTCGATTCAAACCAGCCTTGAGCCTTGCCCAATATAACCCTTAAATAGGTCACTATGAGAAGGCGTGAAAGTTTTAGAAATCGGCGAGCATTCGATTCAAAGTTATACCTTCCTTGAATTTCTGATGTTTCAAGTATCGATTGAAATCGAAGCCTTGCTGATGTTCCGCCTTCGCTGAAAGAAGCTAGAACTTTATGTAAGCCAAGAAACTTCTCCCCAGCCCTGAAACAGCGCATAATGAATTCATAGTCAGCTGCTACTTGATATTTTGTGTCGAATTCTCCAATTCTTTTGTAGGCTTCGCTTGAAACAAAACATGTTGGGTGGAAGATCATTCGCTTGGGCAGTTCATCATGGTGAATAAAATGTACTTGATCGGGTTGACTAAAATAACTCATGGCACCATAAATGACATCGCTATTTGAATCTTTGCGAATCGCGTCCTGAACTAAATCTAGAGTGTTTGGAAAATAGATGTCGTCAGCGTTGAGTATGCCAATATATTTTCCACTTGCCAGTTTCAGGCCTCTGTTCATGGCAAAATAAAGACCCTGATCCTCTTCAGACACCGCAAAACTTACAACATCTGAATTATCTCTTATTAATTCGATAGTCCCATCCGAGGAAGCACCATCAATAATGAGATACTCAAAATCTTGAAACGTTTGCGCCTTAATACTGTTAATACATTTCTGTAAAGCGGTCGAGCCATTCCTGACCACCGTTATAATTGTAAAAAAAGGTCGTGCATTCTGTAACTTCCTATTTTCTACAATAATCATCTCTTTGATAATCCACTTTCTTGACGTAACCAATCTATTGGACTAATTCTGCCCTAATACCGCCTAAAAGAGTTATTCTTAACCAATGGCACAGTTAACTATTTTTTCAGTTGCAACGGACCGTTACCTCGATTACTGGCTTGAACTTCTTCGTACCGCTGAGCAATTCCTAGATAAAGACCTTAATGTTCAGTGGATCCTCTTTACTAATCGCGAAAACGATATCCCGCGGGCTGTATCTGAAAGACTTGGTACAAATCTTGTAACAGTTCGATTCGAAAGTTCGCCTTGGCCAATGCCAACTCTCTTACGCTATGAATTATTGGCAAAAGCTGCCGATAAGGTTCAGGGTGAAATTGTTATGCATTTGGACGCCGATATGCTTTTCGCAGGTTCACTAACTAAGAATGATTTAATCCAAGCGATTGGAAATCATGAAATTGCTTTGGTCAGGCACCCGGGATATTTCAGGCCGTCTAAATCTGCAAAAGTAATATTCTATTTAGGGAATCCAAGATATATTCTGAGTGACGTTAAATCCTGGCTATTAAATGGTGGAATTGGTTCTTGGGAGAAAAATTCTGATTCGTTAGCATTTGTGCCCAGAAAAGACAGAAAACTTTATGTCTGTGGCGCCACTTGGTTTGGGAAAAAGAATTCGATAATTGATTTATGTAGTTCTTTAAGCTTACGGATCCAGGAAGACCTTTCAAGGAATGTTATTGCCAAGTTTCATGATGAAAGTCATTTGAACTGGTTTGCGGCAAATAATACATTTTCACTCTTAAGCCCAAAGTTTTGTTATGATGAAAATTATCCACAACTAAGTGGCATAAAGCCTACGTTGATAGCCGTTGAAAAGGGCAAGGGAACTGATTGGGAAAGGCAATGAAAGAACAAGCCTGTTCTGTTTTGCTACCACTATATAACGGATCAAAATTTATAAATGGATCTATAAAATCAATTCTTGAGAGTATGAGAGAAATCGACGAGCTTGTGCTTGTAAATGATGGTTCTGAAGATATTTCAAAAGAGGAATTAAGAGAAATAGAAAAAAGGGATTCAAGAATTAAAATTATCAACAAAAATCACTCTGGACTTGTAGAAACTCTAAATTATGGAATTAGGCACTGTGAGAATGATTTAATTGCTCGTGCTGATATAGATGATAAATACAGTTCAAAACGAATTTCCAGGCAGGTTCAATTTATGGCCACAAATCCAAATTGCGCTGCCGTATTCTCTGACTACCAAATTCTTTCTGCAGATGGTCGTGATCTGGGAACTATTCCAACTTCGATCTCGCCTCGCCTTACTCGATTTTCACTGTTAAATCCCCAGCGAACACCGCATCCAAGTGTGATGTTTAGGAAAACCGCTGTAACTGGATTAGGGGGATATAGATCTGAGGATTTCCCAGCTGAAGATTTATCACTCTGGATTAATCTCTCCAAATCGTTCAAAATCGCGACGATTCCTGAAACACTTCTTTTTTACACAATACATAAAGCTAATATTACAAGCAAGCATCAGGAACAAATGATTAAGAAAACCAGGTTCTTATTAGAGGAATTCGTAAAAACCTTGTCTATCGATGCCATTCTCGATGAAGCTGAAGAAACTTTCGAAGTTTATAATTTAACAACTCAGACGATTTCCAGAAAAATTTTGTTTTTCCGAGATTTATCTAAGTATTTGAAAATGAGTCAAGCAGTTGGGGTTCGTAAACTTACAAAACACACCGGATTATTCAGACAAATAATCCAGCCAAATTCGATTCTTTCAATTATTCAGCTTAAGGAAATGCAGAAGCGTAGAAAGTCTCTTTGAGATATTAGGCAAAACCTTAAATAAGTTTCCAATGTGGTGGATATAGATTTTCATCAGCCTCAGTATTCGCATACCAAAACTTTGGCGCACAAATATGATTCCCCGCGTTAATCATTGCGGCCCAATAGGAAAAAGTAGAGTTGGCAGTAATTATCCCTTTAGCCGAAGACATTAAAATCATAGCTTCACTTGCCCGTAATCCATCCTGATTTAGAAATTCAAATCCAGCATCAGGATCAAAATAATTTCTTGCATACTCAGCATCATCACTAAAAACTAGCACCTTAATGTCGCCAATTTTTCCCCTTAAATATTTAAGCGATTCTAAATAATATCTTGCTCCTAATTTATGGTAAATATTTGTTTTATTCAAATAGTCCCCGCCTCTTACGTGAATCGCAATGAATGGTGCTGAATCTAATTCACGCCTAGTTTCTAGGAATAGTTGCGATTCAATTTTTAGTGACCAATCTTGCAAGTTATGATTCTTATTTACATTTTCGAAATATCTGTGTGATTGAAAATAACCACGAAGTTCAACTGCTGGCTCAAGGTCTATAAATTCAATAAATCCAGGGTTATTTGGTACAAATAAAGCCAAGAACTTAGCGGCAGCTTGCGATTTGCCAGCAATTTTAGTTTTTAATCGCTCTAAAATGAAATTCATTCCCCCAGATTCGATTTTAGTAATTATTTCTGTGTCTTTGAGAAACCTGAAGTCTCTGATGTCAGATTCATCCTGAGAATAGGAAGCTTCTATCCATCTAGCATCCACTCTCAATCGGGAACCAATCTTTAGTGATAAATCTAAACCAGCGAAATACTGGAAAAGTTGATTGCCCAAACCCCCGAAGAGGCGAACCTTTAAATCATTAGAGTTTTTCATAGAACCGAGGCCACCATCTCGACCAATTCGTGTTTGGCTTTGAACCCAAGCACATGTTCAGCTTTTGATGGATCTGCCACAACAATGCCGATATCGCCTTCCCTACGACCAACAAATTCGGGAACCAAATCGGATCCCATTTGCGAAATTATCTCCGTAACTATTTCTAGAACCGAGGTTCCAGTCCCAGTCCCGATATTCAAAGTTTGGTTGGAACCGCCTTTTGTTAAATAGTTTACTGCTGCTAGATGTGCACCAACGATGTCAACTACATGGATATAGTCACGTATAGCCGTTCCATCGGGCGTAGGGTAATCATCACCAAAAATCTTAGGATTAACTCCATTTCGAATTTGATCAATAACAATAGGGATCAAATTGTCTTTGGGATCATCCTGTAATTTCTTATTTAATGAGCCGGCAACGTTGAAATAACGCAAATTTACAAAATTTAAATCGAATTCTTTATTTGCTTCCTCAATCAATAATTCCGAAAGCACCTTAGTTTTCCCGTAATACGAAATTGGTTCAATTCTTGTTGACTCCGTGACAATTCCATTATCAGTTTCACCATAAACGGCGGCAGTACTCGAAAAAACCAAATTCTGCACATCATATTTTTCCATCGCCTTAAGAATATTTCGAGTTCCTTCTACGTTTGTTTCCTCATACATAGCGGGGTATTTCTGTGATTCTTCAACTGATTTCAAGGCTGCCAAATGTATAACACCAGAAAAATTATTCCCACCAAAAATTTGCTCTAAATCCCTAGTACTTCGGATATCAGCGAAATACTTGTTAACAGCATTTGGCAGTCGAATTTCCATTTTGTTTTTGTCATTATCAATTATCGCAAAAGGAATATCTAAGCGCGAAAACTCTGCGGCTATATGCGAGCCTATATATCCGGCTCCACCAGTTATTAACCAGCCACCAATTTCTCTTTGCTTCAATATCTGTCCTTCGCTTTGGTTTGCCACAACATTAGTTTATGCTATATCTGCCATGAAAAACTCAGAGTATCTGGATATTGCATTGGATCAATCAAAAAATAATCTTAATGTGTTCTTCGGTCCTGAAATATGGCCTTTACAGAATCATGGTGGTATTTCCAGGTACTACGGTGAATTGATTAGTGGCATCGCAGCAATAAATAAGAATACTCATGCATTCATTCCTCCAAATAACAATCACTATATTGAATTACTTCCTGAAGTCTGCAGAATTCAAAGTATTCAAATGAAATCTTCCGAACTGATTCGAATAGCAAAAAATAGAATTAGTAAGACAAACCAAGAATCAATTTATCACGCAACTTATTTTAGTGATACAAGTTTTAGTTCCTGGAAAAAAGCTGGATTTAAAACTGTTATTACGGTATTTGATTTAATAAGTGAAAAATATCCAGAGAAGAAATTTACTCGGCCACGTGCTAACCTTAAGAAGAAAGCAATTAAATCTGCTGATCACATAATTTGTATTTCAAATACAACCAAGTCTGACCTAATGGAATTCTACCGAATCCCTGAGGCTAAGATTTCAGTTGTCTATCTTGGTTCTGAACTTCGAGAGTCAGGGGAGATGGTAATTAAGAAAGATGAAAACAATCAATTTCTCTTATATGTTGGAAAACGATCTGGGTATAAGAATTTCAACAATTTCCTCACCGCCTTTGCGCAATCGGATTTACTTAAGAGTAAGTACAACATAATTGCATTTGGCGGGAGTCATTTTGACGAAACCGAAATTGATTTAATCAGAAAACTTCGAATTGAGAATAGAGTCTTACAAGTTGATGGGGGTGATGACAAACTTATCAAATTGTATTCAACGGCGGCCGCGTTTATTTATCCCTCGCTATATGAAGGCTTCGGTCTCCCACCGCTTGAAGCTATGAATTATGGTTGTCCCGTATTGGCAAGCGACAAAGGCAGCATTCCGGAAATTTGCAATGACGGAGCAATTTACTTTGATGCCACGAGCGTTGATGACATGCGGGCAGTTATGGAAGATTCATTAAGTGATATAGCTTTACTGGAGAAAATGAAGCAATTCGGTTTCATAAATACATCAAGATATACTTGGCAGAAAACGAGTGCAGATACAGCGGATGTATACAACAAACTATTTTGTTGGTGAAAGGAATCACTTTTCGTTCCTAGAAAATTGGTATTTATGAAATCATTAATATTTGGTGCGCTTGGTCAAGATGGAATGTTTTTATCAGAGGAACTCTTACTTAAGGGGGACGATGTCTACGGATTCGTAAGAAACGGCTCAGAAACCCAGACCCCAAATGGCATCAACGGCGTAACATATATTTCCGGAGATTTGTTAGATAGAGACTTGATTGAACACACTATCGATAAGTATGATCCTGATTTCATATATAACCTTGCTTCTTTTAGTTCCGTGAAAAGTTCTTTCGACTTTCCAGACCTATCAGAACAAATTAATTATCGTTTTGTTGAAATAGTCTTGCAAATACTAAGAGAACGACAAGATAAGAACAAGCGTCCAATAAAATTCTTTCAAGCATCAAGTTCGGAAATGTTCGGACCAAATCCACAAGGACCATTGCACGAGAATTCGGAATTCAATCCACAATCTCCATATGCGCTGCACAAATATCAAGCACATAAGAGCGCAATTAGATTTCGTGAAGAATATGAAATTCCCGTCTATACGGCAATTCTCTTTAATCATGAATCGCATCGAAGAAAACCAACTTTTGCCTCCCGCAAGATAACTCTGGGAGCGTTCGAAATAGCTTCGGGAAAAAGGGATTACTTATCACTTGGAAATATTGACTCACTTCGAGATTGGGGTTATGCAGGCGACTATGTAAAAGCGATGTTGATGATTATGAAAAACGGTATACCTGATGATTTTGTAGTAGCAACCGGAGAATTACATTCATTGCGCGAAATCTGCCAGATAGCATTTACAATGGTAGGGCTCGGGAATTATCAACCCTTTATTACCATAGACCAGGATCTTATCCGAAAAAATGACACGATTGGACTTGTTGGGAACACTAATAAAATCAACAATCTTATTGGTTGGAAGCCGATTACTTCTTTTACAGAAATGATTGCAATTATGATTAAACACGAAGGAGTGCACCGAAAATATTAACTCTAACCTAAAATGCCGAATGAATTTCGGTCTAAAACGCGTAATTCCGTAGGGACTACAAATTCCAGAAAAATTTACGATTCTTACAGGGAAGATTGATTGTAATGTTTTGAGAACTAGATTTTCATCCAGAATCCAGTTGGAGCAACAGAAAAAACTGCTCTTTTTTCAAAATCCTCCAGATTTTGGAACTGATGCGGTCTAGATTTCATGTATTCGATAACGGCTGATTTCGGGCTTGCTCCTGGTCCCCATGGTCTTTCTGGATCAACATCCAAATCATCAATGACTGTATCTAGGACTAAAAGCATGCATCCGGGTGAAACAAGATCAGCGTAAAGTCTCAATTCATCTAGAACATGGTCATGCGTATGGTTTGAATCTAGTGCAATCATGATTTTCTTAAATGGTGATGCAAATTTTTTCACTTTTTCAAAAACTTCAAGGTCTGTAGAACTTCCTTGTAATAGTTCTATCTGTTGGCTGAATTGAGATCCAGAAATTGCTTTCTTAGCGTGATCTCGAATATCAATATCCACCCCCAATACTTTTCCATCTATTCCACAAAGTTTCTGCATGGAGGCCCAAAAAATAAGCGACCCACCGCGGGCAATTCCAGTTTCAATTATTAAGTCAGGACGCGTTTTCCAAACTATTTCTTGGAACATCACAAGGTCACCAGGCATCTGAATAATTGGTACGCCCATCCAATCGAACTGATAACTAAACTTGTTATCTACAGCCTTCTGCATCCAAGCCTTAGACAAATTGCTGAAATCCTTATCTTTTGCCTGTATGTCTAAGAAACTATTTCGCCAAACTTCAAATGCTTCATCCCATGGCTTATTCATATTTTCCCTTATACATTGTTGGCACTCATCACTTTTAGGCAACTCTCTAAACCCTTTCGAATGTTTATCTTAGGACTCCATTCTAAAATTGTTGAGGTCTCATCGATTAGAGGGTTTCTTATACTTGCGATTTTCCCACCATCAATTATTACCGAAGACTTTCCAAGTATTTCATTGGCAGCAGAAACAATCTGGTCTAAAGACACCAATTCAGAGCCAGCCAGATTCAATATTTTGGTGTTAAGTAAATCAGGACCTTTTGAAGCCGATTGCAATATTCCAGCAATTAGATCATCAATGAAAATGAAACGGCGAGCCGTTTCTTTAGACCCAACACTTATCTCTTCTCCGGCATAAACTTTTAGCGCGATGCTTTCAGCAGAAGAGCCAGGAACTTTTCGTGGACCATAAACTATTCCGAATCTAAGAATTGTGTAGGGAACTAAAGATGCAGATCGAATTAAGGATTCACCAAATAATTTAGTCATAGCATAGAGAGAGTTAAGGTCAGCTAAATCCAAGCGATCACTCTCTCTTTGTTCAGTAACTTCTGGGCGCTCTGGATAAACCCATTCTGAAGATGCAAATAGAAAGTGCGCTGCGCTTGATTTCTTTGCGTTCTCGAGCACCAGTGAGGTTGCTCGAAGATTTGCATCAATTGCCAAAATAGGATTTTCTCTGCACAGTGAATCGGTAGAGAGAGACGCCAAATGGATAATTGTAGATCCTGCTGGAATTTTGTGGTAAAAATCCTGACTTGCTAGATCTATTTCTAGTTGTTTGCAATCCAGATTCATGCTTTTCTTAATATCAATACCAATTACATCGAATCCTTCAGCGATAGCCCTGATAGCGAGCTTTTCTCCGATGAAACCGGATGAACCAGTTATTACTAAAGTTTGCTTTTGGCTATTCATATTTAATTCACCGAAACAATTCGCGCACCTGCGTGATCAAGGGAGGGCCTAAAGGTTCGCCAATTATTTAAACTTTCCAATTTCTGTTCATTAATTTCATCAAAAATAGCGAAAATAAAGCCACCACCACCAGCACCTAAAAGTTTGTATCCATAGCAATTCAAATCATCAAGTCGGGTAGTTATAGCGCGGACCTCATCAGTTGAAATTTTTTCACTAAAGGACTGCTTTAGTTTCCAACCTTGAGAAATCAATGAACCAAGTTCGGTCCAGTCTAGATTTGAAGCTAACAATAATCTTTTGAAACTCTTTGCCAATTCGGTAATCTGCAATAACTGGTCGAAATTAGATTCCGCTCTCGAGGCTTGGTCCTCAAGTATCACATCTGCTTTTCTGCTCTGTCCTGTCCAAATAAGAAGTGACTTCTCTAAGAATCTACCTGTATCGGTCCTAGAAAGATACATAGGCTCAATTTTTACAGATCCATTTTCACGGAATTCGAAATAATTCATTCCACCAAAAGCTGCGGCATATTGATCTTGCTTGCCAATAGGAGATTTAAGAATTCCAATTTCGGCCTGGCATGCTTCCTCAGCAATCTGCACAGGACTGACTTCTTCACCGCGTATGGCATGTAATCCGTTAAGCAATGCGACAGCAAAGCTGCTTGATGATCCAAGTCCTGAATTTGCCGGCAAGTCAGCAGATGTTGAAATTTGTAAGGGTTCATCCATATTTAATAATTCGAGACATGCACGCACAATCAAGTTCTTTATCTCATCGCGATTCTTGGTGTGCTCGACTTCTGAATATGAAACTCTGTAACGCTCTTGGAAAAGTGGGTCATGCCTCTTAATGTGGACATAGACATATTTATCAATCGCAGCAGAAACAACGCACCCAGGGCTCTTTTCATAAAAAGATGGAATATCCGATCCACCACCGAGAAAACTGATACGGAGTGGTGCCATGCTCAAGACGCTTTGAAATTCCACCTGGTTACTCTACTGCCCCAATCGCGGCCAGTATGGACTTCAAGGCACTTTCAGTATTCGGATATTGGAAATTTCCTGAATGATCATTACCAATCAATAAGCCTTCTATGTTGGCTGCTTTTGCCGCCAATAGATCCCTATCGTCGTCCCCAATATAGAGAGTCTGATCCTTATCAATACCAAAATCAGAAATCGCATTCAATAACATTCCCGGCTCAGGTTTTCGGCAGTCACAATTATCGTTCCAGTGATGTTTGCACACATATACCGCAAGAATGTTTATCCCAAGATTCAACATTTCAGACACCAATCTTTGATGGAGTCTCAACAGGAAAGTTTCAGAGACTTCTCCCGTAGCAATCCCTGGTTGATTTGTCGCAATTACAAAATCGACGCTGGACTCGCCTAAAATCCTCAACCCATTCCAGTTCTCTTTCATCGGACGGTAATCCTCAAAATTTTTGACATATTCTCGTCTTGGCATTTTCTCTAGTAAAACACCATCACGATCCAGCAGAATAATTTTCCTATCTTTAATTAACTTCAGATATCGATCAAGATTTGAAACGCTCCAAAATCCAGCAGTTATATCTACTGCTGCGCAATCTTGTTCTAGGCTAAATCTCTGAAGAGCAAGAGGCAGGTCTTGGGTTTCATGCAGAATCTCCATGAATTTACTTGATTGAATTCTTATATTTCCAAGCTCTACATATTTGTTCTCCGGCTTTCTTTTTCCTGCATCGTATTTAGACAAGCCATATTTATTGATTGAAATATTTCCCTCAGCTCTTGGTTCGATGAGGAATGTAAGTCCAGATTCACTCTGCAAGACGGCATTTATATCGGCATCAGCCAAAATATAGTTGTCGCAATAAATGAGTAAGAAGTCATCTCCAATTTTGCTCCGGCTATAAAGCAACCTCTGGGCTGGTGAATCAACCGGATCACTCTCGATGCAGGTTATTTTCAAACTACTGACAAATTTATCACAGTATGATTTTATGCTAGATGCTAAATAACCGGTTAAAACTATAACTTCCTTAACCCCAATTCTTTCAAGCTGTTCCAGTTGATGGGCAATTATTGGTTTCCCCTTAATTGGGATAAGTGGTTTTGGTAGAGTGTTTGTAATTGGACGAATCCGTTCCCCACGTCCCCCAGCTAAAATAACTGCTTTCACTCTCTAGTACCAAAATCTTTCCAATCAACAAATTTCTTGACACCTTGCTCAATTGAAACGTCAGGAGTCCAGCCGCAAGTTTCGGTAATTTTCTTGATATCAGCAGTCAAGGCAGAATTCTCTTCAACTACTTGATCCTGAATTTCCAAGCCCATTTTAGAATTTAAAGCATCGACTAGATCTTTGACTAGGGTACCTTTACCACTTCCAATGTTGAAGATTCCACTTACTCCGGGAGTTTCAATTAACTGTGACATAGCTTTTGCTACATCATCAACATAAACAAAATCCCTTGATATATTTGGATTAGAGAGCTTAAGAGAAACGCCGTTCTTGGCGCTTAAGAATGCCGATGATAAGAGGGAATTATCGTGCTGAAAAGGTCCATAGGAGTAAAAGATTCGATGCCATTTATAAGCGACTCCGAGGCCAGCAACAAATTCGAGCAATTTTATCTTGGTATCTGCAAAATCTGAAAGATTCTCGCCAATTACTTCCTCATTGACTTGGCCAGTTTTATCACCATATTCAAGGCAAGAACCAGCGATTTGAAAATCTTCGACCCCCGAGGAAGCCAAGATTTCAAGGATTTTTTTGGAAATCTCTAGGTTTCTTAAATTATTTTCTTCTGAAAGATTTGGTAATCCTTCCCAAGCCAAATGGATGACTTGTTCAAATTCTTGTTCCGCAAGATATTTTAAGAATTCTTGATCGCTTAGGTCCCCAAAATGGCCTGTAATCCCAACTGGCAAGGATGTAGAAACTCTAGAAGTTACATGTAAGTCACCTGTTAAATTCTGTTTCAATAGGGCTCTACCGATAAATCCTGATGACCCAGTTATTAGAGTCTTCATTAGCTTCGTTCTTGGAAATTCGGCCAATTTCTATCTTGATCAGAGATTATTTCAGGCTTAACCGGCCAGGGAATACTAAAAAAAGGATCATCAAATTTAAATCCATCGTAATTATTGTGTTCAAATCTTGAACTCATTACGTAATGTATCTGCACATCATTAGACAGTGAAATCCAACCGGCAGCACAACCGGCAGGTATATAGATTGATTCACCTTGCTCAGCAGAAACTTCACTGGTAAAAACTTTTAAATACGATATCGCCTTTGGACGAAGATCAACTAAAGAGAGAAAGACGACACCGGATAGGAGGGTCATTAATTTATTTTCAGGTTCACCATCCACCTGAAAATGCATTCCTCGCAAAGTGTGCTGGTAAGGATTAGATGAGACATTGATTTGCATCGGTGTAAATCCGATACTGGAAAACCAATCAGAATCAAAGACACGAGAAAACTTTCCCCGAGAATCGCTGAATGTCGAACCTTTATATATTTTCAAGCCATCAATCTGCATCTTATTCATCTAATTCTCTTCAGATTGCATAAACTCTTGGTTGTCCAGGGAGAGGCAAGAAAACTTCTCCGTGCCATTTCAGGTCATCACGTAGGTATTTAACAATTTCGCCTTCGAAATTGAATGGGCAGATAAAAACTATCTCCGTGTCACTTTGGATTGCGATCTTAGGCGAATCAATCCTCAAATGATTACCCGGTGAAAGCTTGCCCCACTTCAAGGGATTGTTATCAGCAATAGCTTCAAGGCCTTTCGCCTTCTCGCCAATCGCATTCATTAAAGTAGAGCTTCGCGCGGAAGCACCAAATGCACGGATCTTCTTATTCGAGTTTAATGTCAGAAATTCATTAATTTCTTCTAAATTCTTAGTGGCCAATGTTGCGAAATTATGCCAAGCATCCTCACTCAAAACCCCAAGTGATTCCTCTCGTTTAATCGCACCAAGTAGTCTTTGGCTGGGTACTCTAGCTGACTTGGAAGAAATTAGAACAAATGATCCACCACTTATCGGACTTTCCATTATGTCAAAAGGAATCAGGCCAACCTTGGATTGAGCTTCCGTCATACTCTTAATTGAATGATAAAAAGTATGCTCATGATAAATCGAGTCGTAATGAATTTCATTCAAGATTCTTGATGCTTCATGGAATTCAACAATAAAAATTCCATCTTCTGATAATATTTTTTCAATACCATTCATCACATTAATCAAGTCCGGAACGTGTGATAGGACATTTCTCGCAATTACAATATTAATTTTTCCAAAATTCTTCTCGAAATTGGTTGCAAAATCGAAATTAAAGAAATCTGCATGAATGTTTATGCCATCCGCTCTCGCTGAATCAGAAATCTCTTTAGCTGGGTCTACACCATGAATCTGACCACTCGTTAATTTCCTAAACTCCCTAAGAAGAGTTCCATCGTTGCTGCCAATTTCTAAGACTCTTGCGGTATTCATCGAATACTTAATGACTTCTTGGGCCAAATTTTCACAGTGTTTACGTGCTGTCTCTGTTGTTCCAGTCACCCATAAGTAGTCCTGAAACATCAATTTTGGGTTTACATTTACTGATAATTGAATAGATGTGCAGTTCTTGCACCTTACGAGGACAAGTGGAAATTTCTTCTCATCAGATCTATCGGCAATTTCCCTAAGATTATTTGCTAGCGGTTGAATACCAAGATCTAGAATTTCTTGAATTTCTGAGGAATCACAAATCCGACACTTATCTATCGTTACGCAATCATTGTTTAAATCTGAGGCTGCCATCAATAAGACCCTTTTCAAGTAGGTATTTTATTTGCAGAAGTCTATTAGTTTTTCGGTCCATAAGATCTATACCTTCCCCAATTAACTTCTTAGATTCCAAAACAATTTCAGCTCCGCCAGCATTCAGGCCCACTTTAGCTGTGAAACCTAATTCCGTTTGCGCTCTTTCGAATGAAACTTTATAACTCCTTGGGTCAACGATGTTCTCTGTTTTAAAAGCTATAGGAATTCCGTCGAGACATTCCTGTGCTGCTTCCGCGAGCTGTTTTACTGTGAAATTTCCATTCAAAACACCAATATTGAATGAACGTCCTGAAATTTTCTCGCTATCAGCTTTTATGCATATCTCAATCACCCGAGCCAAGTCCAGAACGTGAACTATTGGCCGCCAGGGCGTCCCATCTGAATGGACATCAATTCTCTGTTGCTTAAGCCCAGTAAGAAGTAAATTGTTAAATACGATATCTGATCGAAGCCGTGGACTCCAGCCGAATACAGTCGAAGGTCTAAGTGCGGTTGATATAAAACTTGAATCACTCATAGCAAGAATCTCTTGTTCTGCTTGCCACTTACTGGAGGCGTAGGCTGTCTGAGGGTTCTTTAATGAATCATCTTCGCCTAATTCTTCATTCGATGAAGATATCCCATAAATGCTTTGAGTTGAAACGAATACAAACTTTTTCACCCCGGCACTTTTAGCCAGTTCTGCCACTCGGACGGCGCCTTTATAATTAACTTCAAATGTTAAAGCTTGATCTAGCTCGCCTATAGGGTCATTCGATAGCGCGGCTAAATGAACTACGGCTTCAACTCCATAAAAATCTTTAATCTCAATATCTCTTATGTCTTTTATATTTGTGACGACTTCATTTTCTATGGGACTAAGCAGACATTCTTTGTAGAATCCGCTGTCTAGTCCAACTACGTCAAATCCTTGATTTCGCAAATAACTAGAAGCAATTGTGCCGACATAACCTAAATTTCCGGTGACTAAGATTCTCATCAATTAGTTATTCAAGCGTTCTATTTTTGAGCCAACAAGCTCCGAAACTGCATGGCATATAGCTAAATGCACATCCTCAACTGGACCATATTTTCCTATTTCTGTCCTAATAATTATTGACGAATCAACCAACCCGGCAAGTTTCCCACCATCAAACCCAAGTAGGCCAATTGTCTTAAGGCCAATTTCTTTGCAGGCTAGTGCTGCATTAATTAGGTTTTCGGAATTCCCTGAAGCCGAAATTAGGATACACAGATCCCCAGGATCTGCCTTACGAAATAATTGTTGGGAAAATATATTTTCGTAGCCAATATCATTTGCGATTGCTGAAATTAGCGCACTATTGGATGTAAGCGCTGAAACTCGCGATTTGGGAAAAGCATTTCCCTTCCTAATAAATGACAGGTCTGTTTCAAAATGCTCAGCCGTACTAGCGCTTCCACCGTTTCCTACTACCCATATAGATCTCTCACGAATACTGGTTTCCGCAAGCATTTCAGCGATTTGATTTAATTTTTCTTCTGATACATCTAGAAGTCCTTTTAAAAAGTCAAAATAAGGGGATATTTCCATTCAAACATCTCCTTATTTAGGTTCTAGATACTGCCCGGCCAGATATAAACTCTCCTTAATTATGCCATATATAATGCCGTCTGTGCCTAACATAAACAACCAGGAAACCTTAAAATCAAAAGCTCTCAGTGCGAGACGCAATATCCTCAGAATTATTCATGCCGCTCAGGCAAGTCATTTGGGAAGTTCAATGTCGGTGGTAGAAATGCTAGTTGCAATGTATTCGGTTGCAGATGTTTCTAAAATCCTTGAAAATGCGGATAGCCGAGATCGAATCATTGTGAGCAAAGGGCATGCTGCAGCAGGAACATATTCAGTAATGCATGAATTCGATTTAATGTCAGAAGAAACTTTATTTACTTATCACAAATTAAATTCCCGACTTCAGGGGCACGTGTCCCATGGTGTCAAACATGTAGAACACTCCACGGGGGCTCTCGGGCATGGATTATCCGTAGGCGTTGGTCATGCAATTTACTTGAAATCAAAAAACCTAGATTCCCGCGTCATGGTTCTATGTGGAGATGGAGAAATCCAAGAAGGTTCGATCTGGGAAGCATTAATGCTTGCTGCAACAAAAAAATTAAATCAATTAATTTTATTGGTTGACGTTAACGGAATTAGCAGTATCAAAGGAACAGAAGAAATAATTAATACTGGGAATATGAAAGATCGGTTTGTGGGATTTGGCCTCCGTGTAATTGAAGTGGACGGACATGATGCATTTGCGATTCAAAAAGCTATATTAACCTCAAGTGAAGGAACTGAACCGCTAGTTATACTTTGTAAGACAGTCAAAGGGATGGGTGTTTCATTTGCAGAGAATCAGCCCATTTGGCATTACCGTTCTCTTAACGATGAATTATTCTCTGAAGCAATGAAAGGCTTAAAATGAGAGGAGTCTTCCTAGATAAATTATTTCAAAAAATGGAAACAGACGAAACCATCTTCTTCTTAACGGCTGACATGGGTATAAATCTTGTGGAGAGATTTGAAGAGAAATTTCCAGATAGATTCCTAAATGTTGGTATCGCAGAACAAAACCTAATTGGGATTGCAGCGGGACTCGCTGAATCTGGGATGCGGCCTTATGTCTATACAATTTCGAATTTTTTAGTCCATCGATGTTTTGAGCAAATAAGAAATGACATAGTGATACACAAATTACCAATTGTATTGATTGGTACTTCAACTGGATATGACAATGCTTCACTCGGACCAACTCATCACATGCTTGAAGACTGGGGCGCAATGGCTAATTTCCCTGGTATGAAAATTTATGCTCCTTACAACAAAACCTCAGCTGAAAATGTTTTCGATAAAACTTATTCAGAGCTATCTCCTAGTTACATTCGGATTGCAAAGGGTAATGGCCTCGAAGAATTTACGAAAAAAGAAAGTTACTCAAAAAATAAAACGGCTGCAATTTCATACGGCTCTGCCCTCAAATATGCAATGGAATATTCAAGGAATAATCAAATCGATCTATTTATATTGGAAGAACTGGGGAACGGTAGTTTTACGGAATTAGACCGCAATTGCCTTGAATTTCAGGAATTAATTGTCATCGAAGACCATTTTCCTAGTACGGGAATGTTTTCATATGTTTCTCAGTGGTCCAATAAAAGAAAATTAAGAATCCAAATTAGTTCTATAAGCCCTCAAGATTATTCCTTAAATGTGGGATACGAATTCAAAGATTTTATAAACTCGAGAAAGCCCATTGAATAATCTGACAATTTACTATTAATCATAATCCAAATACCTTTTTTACATCCGTTTCTAAGTCAAACGAGAAACCAGCATTGGCTTGTAATAAAAGTTTGGAATATCTAGATGCTTCATTTTCACTGGTATTTCGTTTAGCCAATAGATATAACAGAAAGAAACTTCGATACGTACTTCTCCAATCTGCATTTTCCGATGAGATAACTTCCGCCAAAAGTATTTCAGCACTGTGATAATTCCCTTGTGAAATTTCAAATTTCGCAGCTTCAAAATTCAATTTATTTAAAAAGTCAAATTTGAGGATTCCAAGAATCGATAATTCTTCGCGTCTAATCAAAAACACCTTACAGATGAATTTCTCCAAAATAACAAAAGTCCCAGGTTGGATTGCAATCCTTTTTATAAACTGCAAAATTCGTAATGCAAGATTTTGATTCAAACAAAGATTATTTCTAGTTTGAAGCCTTCTGAGGGTCTTTAAACCTAATATATTTACGAAATGTGATTGTTCATAAATATATATACTCCGGTTAACTGCACCCTGATCCATTACACCGTCTTTCTTATTTTTCAAAGGACTTAAAATTGTTGCTCTGTAAATTCTAAAATTTCTATTTTGCAATTTCTTGCCATACTCTTTTGTAGTTGTATGTTGCCTAACATGGGAAAAATTGTTTGCATAAAGATTCAATTTTAGCCCCTCGATATAGGGTAATTCGACAACTTGCGACAAGCTAGTGCTTCCATCGAAGTAGGAAGACTCAAATTTATGACCGTTTAAAGATGTCTTCGGGAAACCATTTTTGTTGTTGATGTATACGACGTCCTTAGGTTCAATTATTCGATTGTTATGCCTATTAAATAATACTCTTCCAATAAAATTTCTGCTTAGAATATAAGGCGGTTCATAGATTTGAGTTTCTATGAAAAGCGCAACACGTGTGATAGAACTAAGTTTTTCAGTTACCCTACTTACAGAATCAACGTGATGTAGTACTCCAATACAGACTACAATGTCATAAGTTTCTTCAATTTCTTCTAATTTTTCCTGCTTTTTTCAATTTTGCTACGTATACTTAGAAATTTCCTGGCCGCAATACCTTTATCAATGTTTTTTGGTGAGGTTCGGAAGAAACTACTTTTTTAAAGTCATATTTTTTAGATATTTCATTTGCAAACCAACCATCATAGCTTCCCACATCAATTACAGTCATAGTAGCGATTTGATCTTCAGTGAAAGTTTTCATAAATTCACAAAACTTAGAAAAAATAAACCTACTACGCCCACTGAGGAACTCCTCCTTACCAATTTTTTCACCCGTAGTAGAATTTTCCCAAACACCATGATTGAAAGGACCAAAGGAATTTAGCTCAATTCTGCTCATTTTCTCAGCATTCATAATTAAGATTATAACTATCTTTTTCAAGATTAAAAGACTTAAAGGATTCTTGCGAGGAACATTTCTTACTGAACAGATTCTGCTACCCAACGGCCAAATGGCAGCGCACTTGTCCATCCTGGTGAAACAGCATTCAGAACATGAGTTGAGTTCAAATGCCTCCGAACAATAAAGTCTTGTTCAAGTCTGCCTGAATTAATGTTTACGAGTTGTGCTCGTATACCCGGCTTGTTTTTGTGCCAATTTCCCACCATATTTATGCCTGGTACTAGTCTCTGAACATCCTTAACTAATCTTTTTGTTATGACCTTAGGCACTTCATCTCGCAGTATCTCAGGCAGGTCATATTCGCCGCCTCTCACCATGGACCACATCGCTCTTAAAGAATCTTTGAATTCTGAAAAGTCTACTCCAGATCTAATTGAGTATTGTTCACGACCAAATAAGGGAATAGCGGTTGGCCCAATTTTAATATCACCCTCCAGCGTAAGTGTTATATGCACTCCTAGGAATGGATTAATTGGATGAGGCACGGGGTAAATCAGCGTTTTTGGACTGAACGCTATTTTCTCCGCTACCCTATAAAGCCCCATAAATGGTAAGCAAGCAAATTCGGTACCTACACCAATACTTCGGGCTAATTGGTTTGCGTGGACCCCCCCAGAATTAATTATTTGGTTAGCAGGAATCTCTTTGTTCAAAGTGAAGGCTCTAATCAATCCTTTTGATTCCCTTATTTCAATTCTTTGTCCTACTGCAATTACGCCACCTAGCTTCTTAAATCTTGAGGAAAGATATTTAATTATGGATTCAGGATCTCCAACCGCTGTAGTTGGAGACCATAAGAATTTTTCATGCGTTTTAGCAGCAGGTTCGATTCGCTTCAATTGACTGGCATTTAGAAGCTCTAAGTCGATTTTATTTTCTATGCCGCGTTTAAAGAGTGCTTCTAATCGTTCCACTTGGTCCGTGCTGGATGTAACTACAACCTTTCCGGTTTCTCTTAGGGGAAGTCCATTTTCTTGACATATCTTCTTAAGTTCTCTGTTGCCATTTGCGCAGAATTTGGCTTTCAATGAATCAGGTGAATAGTAGAAACCAGCATGAATAACCCCCGAATTACGACCGCTCGCATGTCGCCCGAGATCCTTCTCTTTTTCAAAGATAATAACCTTCAAACTGGGTTTGGATTCGAGTAAGGCTATGCCAATTGAAAGGCCGATTACTCCAGAACCAATTACTAGAAAATCAGTATTATTCGACAAATTAACTCCAGTTTAATTAGTGACAAATCATAGAAATGCTCTAATGAATGTAATATAGCTCACCACTTTCAAGTTATCCTATTACATCGTCACTACAAATGACGCTTTGGATTTGAGGCTTAAAATGAATGTATCAGAGATGAAAAACCAACCTCTAGTCTCCGTGGGGATGCCCGTATATAACTCGGAAACCACAATTGAAAATGCGATACTTTCTATCCTTAATCAAGATTATAAAAGTATTGAATTAATAATTTCTGACAACAGCTCCACGGATAAAACCGCAGAGATTTGTCGAAAATTTGCAAACTTGGACGCACGAATTAAATTTGTTAGACAGGATTCTAATATTGGACCAACAGCGAATTTTGAATATGTATTAACAAGTAGTTCTGGAAAATATTTCATGTGGGCCGCAGGCGATGATACGAGATCTTCTGGATTTATTTCAGCAAATTTAGAAGCTTTGTTGGAAAATCCAAATTATATTGCTTCTACTTCTCCAAACATTTTCGACAAAGATGTAAATTTTGAGAATAAGGAAGTGCGAATTTCACTACTTGGAAATAGAAAATCTAGGTTCAAGCAGTTTTTAAATGATCCTCATCAAACGCATGGATTGTTTTACTCGCTTGTAAGAATCGAATCTCTTAGAGAATGTCCGTGGATTAGAGATTTAATTTTTGGTTGGGATTGGGCAATTGTTCTGTATCTTGCAAATCAAGGAGAAATAAATCGAACGAAGTCTGAAGTGATTGTATTTGGGACAGCGGGATTTAGTCGTCAGAACAATATTTATTTGGCACACGGTTTAACCGGATTCAAGCGAATAATTCCATTTTCAATTTTTTCGAAAAGAGTTTTAGGTTTAATAAGGACTTGGCCAAAAAATGAATCTTTCCACATATATCTTGAAGTAATTTGGCTAAATCTTAAAACTCTACCTTTGGGATACCGTTTAATTCGCTATTTCTTGGGCAATGTGAAGAAAATGATTAAGGCTAAGCTAATTGCTCTATTGGGTAGTCGACCATAGGTAAGGTTTTCGGTTAGAATTCGCTCATGAAAGAAAAATTTCCAGACCTACTTTTTGTAGCCGAGGTTTCTGCAAATCATTTGGGTGATCTAGAGCGAGCATTACAAATAATAGAAGCAGCTGCTTCAAGTGGCGCGAATGCTGTGAAATTTCAGACATATACAGCAGACACGATGACTCTAGATTTGGAAACATTTGAAGTTAGCGCCGATCATGAATTGTGGGGTGGAAGAAATCTATATGAACTTTATAGTGAGGCCCACACTCCTTGGGAATGGCATCCTAAGTTGTTCACGAGATGCCGTGAGTTGGGAGTAATTCCTTTTAGTTCCCCGTTCGATTCGACTGCGGTAGATTTTCTTGAGTCCTTGGATGCACCAATGTACAAAATCGCATCACTGGAAACTGGAGATCATGAATTAATTAAGAAAGTTGCGGAGACTGGCAAGCCGCTTATAATTTCAACAGGTGCTACACATTGGGATGAAATTATAGAAGCGGTCGAAGTCGTAGAGCGGACTGGTAATAAGAATTTAACTCTTCTGGTTTGCACAAGTTCGTATCCCGCGGAACCCAGAGACGCACACATAAATAGGATGAAAACTATTTCTGAAAATTTCAATGTAAAAGTGGGTCTATCAGATCACTCATTAGGAATAGGCGTTAGCGTTGCCGCAATTACCCTAGGCGCCACAGTTATAGAAAGACATTTGACATTGCGGCGATCAGATGGAGGCGCTGATGGAGCCTTTTCAATGGAGCCAGATGAATTTAAATCCTTAGTTCGTGAAGGAACTTCAGCTAGAGAATCATTAGGGTTTTCTCAATGGAGCATCCAAGATTCAGAAGAAGAAGCTAGAAAATCAAGAAGGTCGCTTTATGTTACAAAGAATGTAGTAGCCGGCGAAATATTAAGTCGTGAGAATATTAGAGCAATAAGGCCAGGTGGGGGGGCACTCCCTAAAGATATTATGATATTTCTAGGAAAGAAATTTAAAGAAGATACTCGAATAGGAACTCCATTGAGTGAGAATATAGTTGAGTAATGGTATCGATTCCCAAACAGAATAATTTTGGTGTAGATAAATTGGTATTAGGAACCGCCAATTTTGATATGTTTTATGGTCTTGAAAGAGAAAAACTTGATAAAACAACAGTTGCTAATCTATTAAATTTAGCAGCGGAAAATAATATCGAGCACCTAGATACTGCGAATGGTTATGGAAATTCAGAAGAATTGATTGGCGAACTTATCCCACTTGGATTGCAATTCAAAATTACAACAAAAATTGATCCTAGAAATTGTAAAACCGTTGACGATGTACTAAATGTTATAAAAGAATCTTTGGTTAAAACTCATCAGAAACGCTTATGGTCAGTTTTAATCCATCGACCAGAAGTTCTATTTGGAAATAATTCCGCTATTGTAAAAATAGCATTGCTTGAAGCCCTAAAAAATAATTTAACAGAGAATATTGGAGTCTCGGCGTATACCTTAACTGAAGTTTGCGAAGCCAAAGAATCTCTTCCTGAGTTAAAAATCTTTCAAGTTCCTGAAAATATCTTAGATAGAAGAATTGCTAATTCCCAAGAGATTCATAAATTGTCGAGGAGCGGTAACTTATTTTTTGTAAGATCTATATTTTTGCAAGGACTATTAACTTCCGATCCCGATAAATTACCACTCAACTTAAGAGATGCTCGAAAGGTATTAATTGAATTAGGTGAAATATCCGTAAAATTGAATTTGGATATCATGTCTTTGTGCATTGCATATGCTAAATCTTTGGCGTGGGCTAATGGAATATTGGTTGGGGTCAATAATACTGTTCAACTTCGGGAAATAGTAAATGCATTTAGCAAGAGTTATGATATTGATTTTTCAGAATTTCCAAGGCTAGATCCAAATTTAGTTGACCCAAGGTCATGGTCTTAAATTATGTTTTCCCAGAATTTTTGTTTTGTAATATTACAGGCCCGAATGAGTTCTTCTCGCTGCCCAGGAAAAGTAATGGCAATTGTGAATGGAAAACCTCTAATTGAATGGCAAATTCGCAGAATTGAACGAGCAAAGTTTGTTAATCGCATAGTTGTAGCAACTTCAGTCGATTCTTCAGATGATATTTTGGCTGAATATCTCATGCAGATCGGAGTTGAAGTTTACAGAGGAGATTTAGAGAATGTCATGGGTAGATTTATTGGCGTGATTAGAGAATTTGTACCTAATACTGTGATTAGGTTAACGGGTGACTGTCCGCTAACTATGCCCAATCTAATTGATGAAATGGCGTCGAATTTTGAAAGTAATCAATACGATTACATGTCGAACGCAATTGACCCAACATTTCCTGACGGCTTGGACATAGAGATTTTTAAAGCATCAGCGCTTAATAGATTATCCAAGTTTGAGCTAAGTAGTGAGGAAAAAGAACACGTTACTCTAGGCTTTTTAACCCGAAAACAAGAATTCGCGGTAGGTTCTTATAAAGGGAGAAAGGATTACAGCCATGAAAGATGGACTGTTGATTATCCGGAAGATTTGGAATTTATGAGAAAAATCTATTCTAAATTTGTTGGAAAAGAAACTCAATTTACTATGGATGAAATTCTTTTGATTCTTAAATCCGAACCTGCAATTGTTAATAAAATATCGTCGAAGTTCAGAAACAATGCGCTAAACCGACAAAGGGATTAAAATAGATACTATGGAAAATCGCTATTTAAATTCGATGAAACATCTTATTCGTGCAGAAAATACTATTCCTTTAGGTTCCCAAACTTTTAGTAAATCAAGAACTCAATATCCCGTAGGTATATCTCCACTCTATATGAAAAAAGCCAAAGGGGCATCAATCTGGGATATCGATAATAACGAATACCTAGATCTTGTTAATGCTCTTGCGGCAATTACGTTGGGATATGGTGATGAGAAAACTGAAAAAGCTGTAAAAAAGCAATTAAAAAAAGGAGTTTCACTTTCTTTACCAGGAATTCTTGAGGCAGAAGTTGCCGAATTGATAGTTGATATGGTTCCATCGGCCGAAAAAGTTAGATTTGGTAAAAATGGTACCGATGCTACATCTGCTGCTATAAGAATCGCTCGCGCTTATACAGGTAGAGATCATGTTGCCGTTTGTGGATACCATGGCTGGCAAGACTGGTACATCGGCGCTACTACCCGAAGCAAAGGTGTACCAAAAGAAGTTAGTGCCCTAACTCACCACTTTGAGTACAATAATATTGAGAGCCTTAAAGTTCAACTTGAGAAATTCCCAAATAAATTTGCAGCAGTTATTCTGGAGCCAATGAATGTGAATTGGCCATTAGATGACTTCTTAGGCAAGGTAAAAATAGAAGCACACAAAGCTGGCGCCTTATTAATATTTGATGAAACAATAACTGGATTTAGATTTAATAATGGTGGCGCACAAACTTTATTCGACGTTATACCAGATATTTCGACATTTGGGAAAGGAATGGCAAATGGATTCCCACTATCTGCAATCGTCGGGACAAATGCAATAATGAAGGAGATGGAAAATATATTTTATTCTGGAACTTTTGGAGGAGAGTTACTTTCTCTTGCTGCTGCCAAATCAGTTCTGACAACATACTTAGAAGAGGATGTTTGTTCAAGATTAGCAGAAAATGGAGCGCAATTAGCAACCTCGGTCCAGGGAGCAATTAGCGAAAATAAACTGGATGAAGTTGTTAAACTTTCGGGTCATCCAAGTTGGAAATTTATCACATGGACTTCCAATGAAAAATATAGTGACCTCCAATTAAAAACCTATTTCATGCAAGAAATGTTTAAGCGAGGAGTATTAATACTTAATACACATAATATCTCATTAGCGCATGGGCGTAAAGTCCGAGAGAAAATTACGTTGGCATATTCTGAGACTTTATCATCAATGGCACAATTGATCGGTGAAAGCCGATTAGAAACAGCTTTAGAGGTTTTGCCACTGGAACCACTTTTTAAAATTCGATGATGCTATGAATAATTAGAAGTCAGATAAATAAATTATTTCTCGAGCCAATTAACAAAATCTAAATAAGTTTCTGACATTTTTCTAGTCTCAAGCCCTAAATTAATTGCAGCTTGTGCGCTAACATTTCTTTGTGCGTAATTCGTACCGAAATCACACAATGGAAATTCCTCAACTGTCGTTGGTTCAAAAAACTTTAGATCCCTACCAAGAATAACTTTTAGAGTTGACATAGAGTTCAGCCAAGTAGTTGGAGGGGCAACGACATTAAAAGTTCCAGTAATTCGATCAGTTACGCAATGAAGCACAAACCGTGCGAAATCTCGTACGTCTATGAACTGGAACGGTGCATTTTTAGGCAATGGAGCAATAATTGGTTCGGTAGCATTTGCAAATTGACAATACTTAGAAAATCTTCCCGTGTAATCGTTGGGACCTAAAATAAAGCCTGGTCGTAAAATGGTCAAATTTCTTACTACTTCTATTAGATATCTTTCACTCAATAATTTGTTTAGGGCATAGCCATTGGGGACTAATTGATTTTTTAATTCTCCTGACTCAATCAATTTTCCATTCTCATCTATTCCTGATTCATTATCATTATTATAAACTGCAACTGATGAAATAAAAATATAATGATTAAAATGCAAAGTTTTTGTATGTTCAAGATACCGCCGTTTTAGTCCTGATATATCAATTACAAAGTCAAAGTGCTTACCACTCAGAGATTCATATCCAAATTCTCTATCTCCAACGACGTAACTTGCTTGAGATATTTTCTTATGGTGCGTAATACCACGATTGAAAATCGTGATATCTGCGCCTAGTTTCTGAATTTCATTAAGGATTGCGAGTCCAACAAACCTAGTTCCTCCAAGAACTAGAATGCTCAGCATAAGAATTAGTATAGCAATCAAAGGGATATAGAGAAGGTTTTCTTCTAATTCATAATTGGTGTTAATCCGATAAACTTAAATACGAATACTTGCAATTCAATTTATTTCTGACGTATATTACGTGTCACTAAAGAACAACGTTACTTATATAGTATGGAAATATTAGATACCTTTCCCTAAAAACATAGATTGATAACGCGGTACAGAATATCCATCATTCTGCAATTGGTTAAGAAATTTGCTTAAATCGTAGGGCACTTTATGTAAGTTAAATTTCTCTTCGCTAAAGATAGCGAAAGAAGCTCGAGAATCCCCGTCTCTAGGCTGACCCACAGATCCGGGATTGCAATACTTATGATTCTCCCCCTCCCAAATCAATGGTTTATGTGTATGTCCGCTCGCATAACTCCCGAACTCCAAATCCTCAAAATATTCTTCACTCGGAACCATGTACTCTTCCAAATAGTCATTCCAACCTCCATGAACCATTCTAATATTATGTCGATTCATTTCGCTATCCAAACTTGCTAACCATTCTAAATTATCTTTCGAAATAATTTTTCGTTGTTTATCGATTACTGTATTCACGTAGCTCGATCTTTCACATTTTTCCCCTGAAACCAAATAGAAATCGTGATTACCTTGAATAGAGATAACACTATTTTCGCGCAACAATTCGCAAACCAAATTCACTTGGCTGCCATACCCAACAATATCCCCTAAGCAATAAATCTCGAAAATTCCTTTTTGGTGAAGCTCCAACAGAACCTCCTTCAAAGCAAAATAATTTGCATGAATATCAGAAATCAAACCAAAACTAACCGACATAATCTTCCCAATATCTAATTACGGTCTTATTCAAAACATCCGGCTGTGAAACTTCTCCCAAATTAAGATAATAATTTAAAGCCATTTCAGCTTCATTGAAGTTATTCAACATTCTAATAGACGTTGAACTTGAAATTCTCGGATTAATTTCCAATAAATAGATGTTATCCTCCTCAATTCTAAATTGTAGATTTGTTGGACCTACTGGTTTGAATACTTCGGCAAGTTCTTGGCATGCTGCATCTAGACCCGCATGATCAACGGGCGTTGCCATTTCAGTCGCACCAGTATTTGATAAGTACCTATGTAAATGAATCATGGCCAATATGCGTCCTGAGCCATCTCCAAAAACACTACTTGTAAATTCAGTGTTTTCATTCCCAACAACTTTCTGCACTAAGTAGTCGGCACCAATCTTATTCACATTTAAACTAAATTCATTTTCAGAATTTATACGAAGGATTCCTCGACTTGAGTGACCAATTCTTGGTTTTAGAATCAAATTACTACCCAGTAAATTCACTAATTCCCGATAATCATTCTCTACCGAGCTTGGGATAGCAAACTTAGGACATAATTCAATTAACTTTTCTTGAAATAGCCACTTGTCGCGAGTTAATGCTACCAAATGCAAATTATTGAAAACAATTGATGTAAAAAGATTAATCTCATTCAAATTTTTCAAAACGAACTCTAAATCTTGTTCTAATCCGGTGAAAACTAAATCAATCTTTTCGCTTTCTAAAGTTTGTAAGAACCATTCTTTATACTTAGATGAACTGACAAGTGGACACTTAATGAATTTATCTGACCATACCTGGCCCACTGTTTTACTTCTTGAATCACAGCCAACAATAAAAACAGACTTTGAAGTATTCTTTAAAGATTTAATCACACCCTGTCCAATGACACTTCCTACACCAGTGATTAATACACGTATCAATCTGCATCAACTCCTCTTAAAAATAGAGTTCAAACCCTAAGATAAAGTGGTGTTCAATGTATCATAAATTCAAATGTCATCAGCACATTGTCAATTTTTTTCTCACATCCTAACTCCAAAAGTGAGATAGTTTTTTGGTCCACAGCAGAGGTGAGATCCCTAACTTAGTTCAATGATTTCACGAATAACGCGTTTGCATCCTAAACCGTCGGAAATCGCCATTAATCTCCGGTCACGACGATCAGTTGCTTCAATATTTTTCAGATTTATTAATAAACTTTCAAGCAAGTCAGAATCCCTTAAATTCTGAGCGATTCCCAAATAAGAAACTAGATTTTGTTTATTCAAATCAACTATTGAGCTCTCTTGGTTACTCGCAGTTGTAACAATGATGCAATTTAAACCTAACGAAAACCTTTCCCATAATGATATACCCCCTGCGCCTACGCTTAATCTACAAGCCGACATTATTTGTGTTAGAGAATTGGGTTCCACGAATAATTCAATGGAATTAGGAAAACGATCTGCCAATTTTTCCAATAGAGCCCTATCACGATTGTTACCTTGAATTACTACTTTCATTCTCAACCTAGGAAGATTATTGAGAATAATTTCAATAGTTCTCTTAGTCAGCGAAAATTTATCCAAAGTTCCAAAATTTATAAAAATTTGTGCATCACCTTCACACACTTCGCTTAAGGCAATTTTATGTAATTCATTAATTTCGCTATTTAGCAATGCGAATTGCGGTCCAATAAGAACCTTGGTATTTTGATATTCAAACAAAATTTGATCGTGCAATTTCAAATTTCTAAAATTCATATCTACAATAATTTCGCAGTTACGGTACTCCGAATGCAAATCTTCTATTATCAGTAAATTTCTAGAAATCAATTTTGTTAGTAAATCTGAATTACTTCCAATTCTGTAGTCATCAATAACTATCCAATCAAGATCATCAATTTCGTATTTCGAAAGATATTCGGATATTTCCTTGATCTCCAAAAGGGCTATATTCTGGTCCGAATTAACTAAATCAAAAATAGGTATATTTTGTTCTGCTAAAAGTAATTTATGACGTTCTAGAATTTGAGACGTGGCAAAAAATACCTGCCAATTTTCCCTCTGCATCTCTTGGGCTAGATAGAAGCACCGCAAGAAGTGACCTGAGCCAATAACTTCACTTGAATTAGTTCGAAAAAGTATTTGCATTATCGAGTGAATACTCCTCTAATCTTTTGTTAAGACTAACATGAAAAGCGATATTATGAGGTTGTGAAAATAGCAATTATGCAGCCGACCTTTTTACCTTGGCTTGGCTATCTTAATTTGATGGCAACAGTCGATACTTTCGTATTTTTCGATGATGTTCAAATCTCACCGAAGTCTTTTATGACGAGGAATCGCATTCCAAAGGGAGAGAATTCATTTCATTGGTTAGCAATAAGAGAGATTAAATATTCGAAAATTGAAGATCGATTCTTGAATAACACGCAAATTACAGATATTCCTGAAACTTTTAAGTTAATTTCAGAGGGTATTAAGAACTCTTACAAAGAGTCGAAGTTTCGAGAATTGTTTATAGATAAATTGTATTCGGAGTTGAGCGCATTGCATTCAATCGCCGATATCAACATCGGTTTAATAGAATTTTTGGTGGACGCATTGGAGATTAATGTAAAGACTATTCGCTCTTCAAGCTTGAATGTAAAAGGAAGTAAATCAGAGAAGGTTTTAAATATTCTGAATAATTTCGAGTGGACAAGTTATGTAGCGGTCCCGGGTGCTGTTGAATATATGAGGGAAGATCCTTTGTGGTTAGGACTTGAAAATAAATTAGAAATATATAATTACGAACCTACTCCGTACAAGCAAAGTAAGTCCAAGGAATTTATGCCATTTATGAGTTCGGTAGATGCATTACTAGAATTGGGCGCGAAAGAAGCTAGAAAAGTTATGTTAAGTGGTTCGCAAAACCCCTTACCTTGGTGATACATGCTTTATAAGGATTGCAAAATATTTTTTATCTCTGTAATTACTTTTTCTTGATCAGATTCTGTGAAATCTGAAAAAAGTGGCAAAGATATTTCACAGTTATAGAAGTTTTCTGCAGTAGGGCACAAACCTTTTTTATAGCCCAAATCTGCAAAAATTGGATGAAAATAGGCGGGCATGTAATTAACTTGAACATTAATATTTAGAGAGCGCAATTTTGAGAATAATTCACTTCTAATCTCTCGCTTAACTTGAATGGGAAATAGATGCCACATTGGGTCAACATAATCTCTTTTAGTTGGCAATTGGATTTGTAAATTATCTTTGAAAGCTTCGCTGTAATTATCAAAAATTCTATTTCTTTGTGCTTTGAAGGTAGTTATTCTTGAAATTTGGCTTAATCCAAGGGCACATAAAATATCAGGTAGTCGATAGTTCAACCCAAACGCATGGACCTCTTGATGCCATGGGCCTTCATTTGGATTTTTCATTCTATTTTTATCGCGTATCAACCCATGTCTCGCAAATTTTTTAGCTTTGTCTAGCAACTCTGGGTTATTCGAAGAAACTGCCCCACCTTCACCAGTGGTTATATTTTTGGTTGGGAAAAATGAAAAAGTTGTTAGGTCTGCAATTGACCCGACAAGTCGACCTCTAAATTTAGACCCAATACTGTGGGCTGCATCCTCAATAAGATAGATCCCATACTTATCAGCAATCTTTCGCAAAGCTAATAATTCAGCCGGGTGTCCTGCATAATCAACGGCAACAATCGCTTTTGTTTTTGAAGTTATTAATGACTCAACGCAATCTGGATTGATATTTGCTGTATCGGCCTCAACGTCAGCAAAAACTATTTTTGCTCCCATTATCGCTGCGGTTGCTTGCGTAGCAATGAATGTTATGGGTGGCGTAATAACTTCATCTCCTGGTTCAATGCCTATAGCAGCATATGCACAATGAAGTGCGGCTGTTCCAGAAGAAACAGAGACTGAACCGGCTCCAACGATTGACGAAATTTTCTCTTCAAATTGCTCAACTAATGGGCCAGTTGTAAGCCACTCACTTTTAAGTGCATTTATAACCGCAACGATATCTTCTTCATTTATCGATTGACGGCCATAAGGAATCATAAGATTTATTTGATTCTTCGGAGAAATTCGGAAATATCGTCTTGCGACATCCAAAGGTCATTTGTGTCTGAACGATAGGCAAAACCTTCTTCCATTGATTCGCCTTTAGGTGGAGCGTATCCCCATTCTGCCACGACCGGCATAACAACATATCTATCATCTAAAAGTAAAGTTCTACGACTATCGTCCGCAGAAATCATCTCTTCATGCAATTTCTCGCCCGGTCGCATGCCAATCTCAGATATTTTTGTATTAGGCGAAATTGCATTTGCAAGATCAACCAGTTTCATACTTGGAATTCGAGGAACATAAAGTTCACCACCAGACATTAAGTGAAAAGAATCCAAGACAAATTTGACTGCCTGCTCAATGCTAATCCAGAATCGTGTCATCCTCTTATCAGTCAGTGGAAGAGGCAAACCCTGATCGGCTAATTTTTGGAAAAACGGAATAACAGATCCCCTGCTTCCCATAACATTTCCATACCGGACAACTGAGAATGATGTTCCATATGCAATCGAATAATTGTTTGCCGCGACAAACAATTTGTCTGCAGTCAGCTTCGTAGCACCATATAGATTGATGGGCGATGACGCCTTATCTGTCGATAGTGCAATGACTTTTTTTACGCCTGCTTCTATCGATGCATCAATTACATTTTGGCTTCCAAGAACATTAGTCTTAATGAACTCCATTGGGTTGTACTCTCCTGTATCAACCTGCTTCAAAGCCGCCGCATGAATTACAAAATCCACACCATGTAAGGCTTGTCTCAGTCGAGGCAAGTCTCGGATATCACCAAGAAACCATCTAAGCCTATCTTCGTTTTGATAGACCTCTCTCAACTGTGATTGTTTTAATTCGTCACGTGAAAATATTGCAATCCTTCGAACACTTTTCGTTGCAAGAAGTTCCTCAATCAATGCTTTGCCGAGTGATCCAGTACCACCTGTAATCAGTATCGATGAATCATTAGTCGCTCGCATTGAACCTCCAAATTAAACAAAACACCACCCTTAATCATAATGGGTTAAGAGCCGTCGAAGTCTAGAAATCGGCAGAATATCGTTTTTGCCGTGAAATTATTGCCGGATATCTAACGTCGACCAGACTTCTTCAAAACACCTGGCAATAAAGTCTAGATTTTCAAGACTTAGGTCAAAATCATTTATGTAAAATTGAAAAAAAGTATTATCGACAAGGTTTTCTGATACGGGACAAATACCCTTTTTGTATGAAATCTCTTTTCGTACTCCTGGAAGAGTCCAAGGGAATCCCTTATTTCCAAATGCAATCTTTTCTTGAAAAATAGGAAGCAAATGTAAATTTGGAAATTTTGTAGCCAGGTTTGGAACTCCCTTATTAGTCAATTTTTCTACAATCTCATGCTTTGAATTCTTAATAATATTAAGATTAACTCTCATGCCATATGTGTAATAGACATGAGTATTATTCTGATCAACATAAGGAAGTAACAGCCCTGGAAGTTTTGAAAGTCTTGATTCTAGATACTTTATGTCAGATTCTCGTATTTTTAGGATTGGCTTCAATTTCTTTAGTTGGGCAACGCCAATTGCCGCTTCTATCTCAGTCATTCTAAAATTAAAACCAACCATGTTAGAAAGATTCGAAACTTTAGCATCCCCGACGATACTCTCAGCATGGTTCCGTATCATTCGTGCTCTAAGGGCGAGGTCGTCATCATTTGTTACTAATATTCCACCTTCGCCAGTATGAATATGCTTATGGTAATTAAGACTATATCCGCCCATATGAGTTAAAGTTCCAGCAAATTTTCCATTTCGCATGGCGCCTGGCGCCTGTGCTGTATCCGAAATAACTTTTAAACCATACTTTTCTGCAATTTCCATCAATTTTTCTGTATTTGCGGATTGACCCATTACATCAACACTAAGAATTGCTTTTGTTCTTTCGGTAATTTTTGAGAGTACAGATTCAGGATCTATACAGAAAGTTCTTTCATCTATGTCGGCAAAAACAGGGATAGCATTCCAATGCAAAATCGCCATAGCCGATGCACTCATGGTCCAAGGAGTAACTATTACTTCATCGCCAGGTTCTATGCCTATGGCACCGACTGCCGCAATAAGCCCAGAAGTCCAAGAATTGTAGGAAATAGCGTGCTTCACACTAAAAAAATCTTGAAAATCTGACTCCAATTTCCTTACAAAATTACCACCCAAAAAATCCGGCCCCCATTCCGCAACAAATTGCGAAAGTTTCCCCGAATCTAAAACTTGGTTGACTAACGCTTTCTCTTCTTCGCCAATAGGATTATGCTTCTTAAATTCCAAGTGCACTCCCACCATTTTCTCTATTTTGCATGAGGTCTGATAACAATTTCACAATCATAACTCCTTTTTCCAGTGAGAAAGTGAATGAACTAGAGCCGCTGAGGTAATTTTCAAGCTGGCCATAAACCTCGCGAAGCATATTGCTTTCGTTCATATCTATTGACAGTTCAGGAAAGGATAAGCTGTTTTCTTTTGGGAAAAATTGGCTCTGAGTTAGTTCAGATATTCGCAAAGTATTAAAATGTGAATCGTATCTATATGTTCTGTTCTTGCAAATCAATTCAAATGAAAAAAAAGCTCCATCAAAATCTTTTAAATTGATGAATTGAGCAGAACCATCAGAAGTCTTCCAAGCCAACAAGTCTTCATTATTAGCTGAAATTTTCAAATCATCAAATCCATTTGGAAATAAGCCGAGATATAAGGCAAGTAGGTGGCTGCAATTATTAAGCCAACCATTATTAAACCATCCAGTGAATACGAAAGGACCCTGGGTTCGCCCTTGGGATATGTCAAGCGCCAGATTTCTAAACTCATGATGATAGTTACGTTGATAGTTTATGAATATTTGAACCCCTGATTCCGATGCCAAATTAAATATTTCTAATGCGTCAGGTAAAGTATTAGCTACTGGTTTTTCCAATAAAATTACTCTAGGACTTAATTTAAGTGCAGCCCTCACCACTTCTAGATGCGTTTTTGAAGGGGTTGCGATTACCACTAGATCTATTTTTTCAGTAATTTCTATTTGATTGACATCGGCATAAAGCAACGAGCTAAACTCTTTATGTAAATGTTTATGCCTATTAGAATCAGTTTCAATAATTGCTACAAGATTCAGCTTTAAAGATTCCTTTATTGCACTAAAATGAGTTAGTACTACATTATTGTCCCGATTTTCGGCGTCATATAAGTAACCCATTTTGCCTAAACCAAATAAAATTACATTTGAACTCACTTATCACCCTTTCTATTTACTAAGCCATTGATAGATAAAAGATCAGGATTCTGCTTCAGATATGCAATTATTTCGAGACAAGAAAAATCTAGTCGAGGCCAAAAAAATTCATATATATTTCTAATCAAATTAAAATCCTCTATCTGATCTAGGGTAAGTCCAAGTTCTGGCCACAACAATTCATCAGGAGCTGAGAAATTTTGAATTTGAAAAATCTGAGGATTCCTACAAATATGGAGAGTCACATGTTCTCTTTCGATGATATCGTTTGTTAATTCACTGGATTTCTTTAACGCTTTTCGTGTTAGTACTTGGGTATCCATACCGTCAGGATAACTTCTAATTAAAGCATTTGAAATGTAGTCAATTTTTCCCTTCTTGAATTCCGCTATAACTTTTGAAATAACGACTGGATCAATTAATGGACAATCTCCTGTTAGGGCTACAAATTCTTCAAATTTGTTCTCGTTTGCTGCGCCGAGAACTCTGGACAAAACATCATGTTCCGAGCCCCGAAAAAAACCAACGCCTAATTTCTTTGCCTCTTCTACTATCTCATCATCATTTTCGTGAATAGTTGTGGCAACCACAATTACTCCTATTTCTGGGGCCATTCTTACTCTGCTAATCATCAAATCAAGCATCGATCTGCCATTAATTTCCATCATTACTTTTCCAGGCAAACGACTTGAGTTCATCCTTGCCTCAATTGTGCAACCCAAAACTTTCATTTATTCTATCCCCAATCCTTAAGAAAACTGCTGTCTACAAGTGTAATATCATCAAGTGTTAGAAACTGATAGTTTAATGCCATCTTAATCAAAGTAAATATGTCCCGCCTAACGCAAGTCCGTGTAATTAGTCTCTAGTTTAATTTCAACATGGATTCGCTGATATTGCGCCAGTCATTTGAGTATATGATTAGATCAGATTCTTGTTTTGAACTCCCACTAAATAAGCAGAAAGAGTGAATAGCGTAAAGATGTATACGGGAATTATTGCCACAGATGCCGGTGCTTCCGAACATCTATCATTATTAGTGAAAGGCAAAGAAGAAAAGTATTTATTCAACGTCGGAGGTACGGCAGCTAAGGTATTTGCGAATAATTTAATTGACATAAAGCAATGCGATCTCGAATATCTACTGCTCAACTGCGGACAAATTGTTATTGGAAGAAGTTGGCAATCAAATGTTGGTTTAATTGCTGTGCGTGAATCAAGAAAAAAATCTATACCAACTTCAGTCTACTTAGATCACTGGGATTTTCGGGAAGAAGAATTTACTTTAGATAATGAATTATTGATCCCAGATAAATTTGTTGTTTTTGATGAATACGCATTTCAGGAGGCAAAAGAAAAATTTCCAACATCTTTTGTCGAGTTGCTACCAAATCGATATTTAGAAAAGATTTCAAATCAATTTGAACATATGCGCAAAGAAACGATACAAAAAATTTCAAATCAAATATTGTACTTATCAGAACCAATTGATTTACATAGAAAACAGATTTTTGATTCAGAACATAGCCTTAATCTCAGTTCAAATTTTTCGGAAATTGATGCATTCAATTTTTTTCTTTCAAATATTGGCAAAATTTCAAATAAGATTGAAACCATCTTAATTCGGCCACACCCGGCTCAAAATATTCAGGAATTACGTAACAGTTATCTCAATCTAGATGCAAGAATTAGAATAAGTGATGAACCCAGCCTAGTAGTTGATATTTTTAATTCGGACTTTATCGCAGGGGCCCAAACATACGGATTGGTCGTCGGGGCCACAGTCGGCAAGGAAACATTTTCCGTTATTCCCCCGGACAAAGGAAAACTCGTGATCCCCTTGCCTGGTATTACGATGTTGAGAAATTTATGAGCGTACTGAAAACTGTTTCAATAGAATCTCATTTTTCAAATCCGTAATATAATGATGAAGTGAGAGGAAAATCATCGGTAGAAGAGCTCTATGAGAGTATTGTGAAATTTTTTGCTCTAAGTGATGAGTTAAGAAAAATAAAAAAAAAATACAAGACGGTCTTCAATTTTGATCAGAAGCAAAAAACAATCGTTTTGATAGAAGCATTCCAGGTCGCGAGTAATGAAATCGCTATCCTACATTTCTTGAAAGCCATGAATAACAAATCACAATTTACACCAGTACTTTATTGCATGACTAGCGGAAATATTTATTCGAGGTTTAAGGTAAGATTAAGATTCTATTTCTCTCCGATATATGCAGCTGGTGTACGCAAGATAATTTTTATTGATCAAAATTTGAATCCCATGTTAAATATCACAATTGATTCTGAAAAAATTCTTGGAACAATCAGAACGCTAAAAGATTTTGAAAATCTAAGTGTTGAAGAAATTGCAATCGGTGATATTTTTTATGATAATTATCTTCGCGAAAATAATTATCACACGATTGATTTAAGTAATCCTAATCTGATTCCTGCGATTAATAATTTTATTTATTACGTGAAAAAATTCAAGGAAATTTGTAAAACTTATGAAGTGTGCGCAATTTTAGTTAGCCACACTGCCTATAAATGGGCCATTCCGGCGAGAATAGGCCTTCATTTAAATTTAGATGTTTTCCAGATTACCGGAGAATCAGCATTTAGAATTTCAAAAGAGAGACCTTTCGCATACACCGACTACTTAGATTATCCGTCAATGTTTAAAAGTTTATCTTTTGCAGAAAGACAAGGAGCTTTGACCAAGGCGGAGGGTAGGCTGACGAAGAGATTTAGTGGTGAAATTGGAATCGATATGCCATATTCGTCGAAGTCTGCTTTTAAACGGATTGCTTCTAACAGAGATAGAGTGTTACGAGATTCGGACAAAATTAAAATTTTAGTCGCAGTTCATGATTTTTATGACAGCCCACATCCTTTCGGATGGAATCTTCATGAAGATATATACGAATGGCTTTGTGAATTGAAGAAAATTTCCTTGAATGTTGATTTTGAGTGGTACATTAAAACGCATCCAGACATCGTCGGAGAGGGAAAAAGAATACTAGAAAAGTTTGCTCTAGATTCCGACAAGTTCACAATTATTCCACCGGACACCAGTCATTTACAATTAATTGAGGAAGGTTTGACGTGTGCTTTAACCGTATACGGAACTATAGCAAGTGAGTATCCATATTTAGGAGTTCCAGTTATAAATGCTAGCGTCAACAACCCACATATTAAATATAGTTTTTCGATTTCACCAAAATCCCAACTTGAATATCGTGAAGTTATAACAAATATTGATTCAATGAAAATAAATATCAATAAAAATGAAGTTTTGGAATATTATTTTATGCACAATATGTACCCAATCAAGTCTCTTTTGTTTCATGATTATGAATTATATCTCGAGGAAATCGGCGGCTATTCAAAATCTATGAGCTCGGCTGCTTATAACATATACCTCGAATCAGCAAACAGAATCGGAGAGTCAGAAATTGAATCGACCTTTAGCCACTTCCTGCAATCTGGAGATCAGAGGCTAGGCCGAAAGCACGTCACTCCATAAACTCAACATATTTTGCCAAAAGTTGTATTATTATCGCATGGGTATTGATTCAAGAATGAGTTTTTTGATAGGCAAACACGTGATCTTAAAAGTTCTTGAGGAATCTGACATCAATGAAAGCCAATGGCTGGGCTGGTTCAACGATGCGGAAAGATGTACCTTCAATCAGCATCATTATTGGCCAAATAATTATGAAGCACAGAAACAAATTTTACAAAATGCGGTGAGTGCAACCAAAATACAACTTGGCATTCTTGATATTCAAAAAGACGATAGTAATATATGTGGGGTAATATCGTTAAGTAATATTAATTTAATTCATGGAAGTGCCGAAATTGGAATAATGATGGATAGTGAAACTTCAAAAAAACCAGAACTATTTTACGAATCCTGGAAATTAATATTGATACATGGGTTTCAAGAGTTAAGACTTCATAAAATATATGGTGGAGCGATGCGAGAGGAAATCTATTACTCAATAGAAAGAATCTTCAACTTTGAAAAAGAGGGTTTGTTAAAAGAAGAAGTTTTCAAGAATGGCAAGTATAAAGATGTTATCAGATTTGCCGTTTTTGCAGATACAGTTAAATATCCAGAACTATGACTAGCTTTTCTGAGATCCAAGAACTGATAGCAAGGGCTTTAATTTTAGATCGTGAAGAGATTACGAGGACTAGTAAGAAATCAGAGATTCCAAATTGGGACAGTTTGGGTCAAATTTCGATTGTCACAACTATAGAAAGTCGATTCAAAATAGAAATGGCTGATACAGAAGTTTTTTCCTTTTCCTCTCCGGAAGAATTATGTGCGATTTTGGAAAAATATGGAATTGTTATTGAAAATAGGTGAGAATCTATGATTAATTTAATGTACTCACTAAAAAACTTCAAGGTTGGAAGTTCATTAAATGATTTAGAACTATTAAACTCTGAAAGTGAAATCGCGATAAAGCGGTTAGAAAAAAAAACTTCTTTCGAAGAGAAAATTTACCGAGTTGGGATACTTTCAGACTTCACCTGTGAACCAGTGATAAAATCCTTACAGTTAATTTCTGGAATTCTGGGGATAGATTTCGAAATAATAGAGTTTCAAATTGAGCAAATCGAATCCTATATTCTTAATTCTCAATCGGAATTATTCAGTAGTAATTTGGATATATTATTGATCTATCCCGACTACGATCGTTCGATTGATGATCCTGAGGATTTTGGAAGTTACATAACAATGTCAAATCAAATTTTGGATAAGTGGCTTCCTTTGTGGGAAAAAATTGAAGAAAATTCTGAACTCCAAATTATTCAACATAAATTTCTTGACTCAACTCAAATGCGCAAGAAATTTATGTCTGAAGAAATAGAAAAAACACTTTTTCAAGTAAATAAGATTTTGCAAGAAAAAACTGCGCGTCATCTTATTTGGGTTGACGTGGAGGAGCATTTTCAGGTAGACGAAAACAGAGGCTGGCTTGATATGCGGCTTCTAGAAATGGCTCGTATCCCTTTTAAAATTTCAAATATTCCTCATTATATTTTTGCTCTTTTGAAAGCAATTCGTATCTTTTTCAATCAGCCATTGAAATTGATAATAGTTGATCTAGATGGCACGTTATGGTCCAATAATCTCGCAGAAGAGGGCCCGGACAAATTGGTTGCTTCTAAAAATTCTAGTGAACAGAGCAAAAACGGAGTCGCAACATTTCTCAAGAATTGTGGAGAAAAAGGTGTGTTACTGGCAATTTGTAGTAAAAATAATCTAGATGATGTTCTAAAAGTGATGAATAATCTTGAGAATTTTCCATTAGTCGCGGAAGATTTTGTATATATAAAGGCTAACTGGGAAAGTAAAACCAAAAATGTACTTGAGATAATTAGTAAATTGCAATTTTCACAAGAATCAGTTTGCTTTATTGACAATTCCATTGAACAATGTGCTGAAATTAAGAGTTCATTTCCTAAGATGCTTGTCGTACACTCGGATGAATTCGAGCTGGCGAGTTCAAGGGATTTTTTCGAAACTGGTATATTTGAATTTAAGCAATTGACAAAGGAAGACTTGCTTCGTAAGAAATCTTATGTAGTAAACAAGAAGTTTTTTGAAGCTCAGGCCTCTAACTACAATTTGGAAGACTTTTTAATTGGACTTGAAATGTCCTGCATGTTCTCAGAAATTGCAGTAGCTGATATGCCACGCATAAATCAAATGCTCGAACGAACTAATCAATTTAGAGCAAACAAGAAATTTGATTTCAATTTGCAAGGTGAAGGAGTGAAATTTTTGAAGTTTGAGCTAGTTGATAAGTACACTTCTTATGGGATTGTTTCAATCATTGCCACTTCATTAGCTGGAGATTCAATAATAATTGACCAATGGCTAATGAGTTGTAGAGTTTTCGGAAGAGGGCTAGAGTCTAAAATTATAGAGATTTTGCTGAAAATTTACGGCATGGAATTTCCACAAGAATTAAGAATTGATTTTATTCCTAATGATAGAAATGACTATTTGCAAAATTCAATTAATAGTTTAGGTTTTAGATTTGATTCTGCTGAAAATATATATGTATGCCCGATTGATTCCATTAGAAACACTTTGAATTACATTAGCCATAATGAGAAGAATTTTTAACTATTGTTAGCATATTGTGTCACTGAACCTAATTTTTGTTTTTTTCGTAATTTCAATTAATTCCAGATCAAATAAAATTTCTTTAATAGACTTTTTGGGAAGATAACTTAATATTCCCACTTCGTCTCTTGATTCACGCACCCTCCAGTCAACGAATATCTCAAGTTCATTCAAGTCTGGAATCTTGAAATTAAACAATTCAATATATTTCTCTTGTACAAAAAATGCATTATTTCCTGCGCGGTTTGTTCCTATAAAAACCAATCCATGATTAGTCATCAAAAAAATCGCTGCTCGCAGGGACATTCCATAATGCAAATAACTCCAATGTGCTTTTGTTCGATCATAATTATCATCCCTAGGTACCGAACATGCTATTTTAGATCCGTATAAAGGATTGTATTCGCAAACTACTATATCTATCCCTGATAAATCGAGTCCATCCAATACCCAATAGTC
>ERZ889078.168-NODE-168-length-57041-cov-24.245552_pt1 | contig 57041 bp, 48 predicted proteins | sample MGYA00521266_ERZ889078 | MGnify/ENA primary metagenome ERZ889078 (study PRJEB32303, sample SAMEA104408618) | aquatic metagenome | biome: Brackish water; feature: Pelagic; material: water | place: Baltic Sea | collected 2014-06-16T06:34:00 | depth 76,534 m ... | reverse complement strand
CGACATGAAGATGGTTATTATGCTTCAGACGTTTATAATTCAAATTTTAAATTTGGTAAATGGAGAAAGAAAAAAGGTTTTTCTTCCATGATCAATTCTATGAATATTGAGCAAAATGGTTATATGTCGAGCAATGCGGCTAAATTATATGTTTATAAAGAGGATTTGTTAGGGAAAAATATAAATCATTATGTTTATACCAAGCGAGGAAGGAGCTATGGGTATCCTGAGGAAATATTTATACAAGGAGTTGATATGGCTAAAGTAAATAGTTTGGTAATAAGCTCAGATAATCAATGGATTGTATTCTCTGCTCTAAATGAAAGCAAAGATCGTAGCGATTTGGATTTGTATTATTCTAAATATAATCCAGAAGGATATTGGGCCGAACCAAGTGCTTTCGACTCTACAATAAACACAATATATGATGAATCCTTTCCTTATTTCACACCTCGTAATTCAAGTTTCATATTTGCCTCAAAAGGTCATAATAGTATGGGGGGGTATGATTTGTTTCAGTGTGATTTAGAAATAGATAGCCTTGTAGTTGGTAAGCCCAAGAATATTGGATATCCTGTAAATACCCCCATGGATGATAAAACGATTAGCTTTAATTTGAGTGGCAGATATGCTTACATTTCAACTTTAAGAGAAGAAGGAATAGGGGACTTGGATATTTATCGAGTGATTTTTAAAGACGTTAGCCCAATTTATTCGTACATACATGGTAGTATTTATGATCAGGATTCAATAGTATTTACAAAAACTGTAATGGCTATGAATCAGCATATTGATACGCTAAATTTTCCAATAAATCATGAATACAAGCGTCTTTTATTAAAGGAGAAGGATAGTGTAAAAGCCATGACTTATTTGAAGAATAATAAAATCGCTTATGAAAAATTGGATGTTAAAATAAGTGTAATTGATATCAAAAATAATAAAAAGGCTGGAGAATTTATAGTGCAAGAACGCAGTGCTAGGTTTGCGATTATACTCCCTCCTGGCGAGTATCGATTGGTATTTTCACGACATGGATTTCAAGATTTTACCATTGATAATTTGATAATCGAGGACTTTGATTTGCGGAATCAAGATCTAGAATTCAATATATTATTGCAAAAAAATAAGTGACCTTGAATTTCAAGATCACTTATTTATATAGCTTTGATTAATCTGTATTATGAAGTCAACTCTTTTATATACAATGCTTTAAGTGCTTTAGCTTCTTCGTCAGTTAAATCTTTAGTATAAATTCTAATTACATCCTCAATATTTCCATCATGAAAAAATACGCCTAAACCTGCATCAAACTTTTTGTTTGCAACATTATGCCTTATTTTTAACGTTATATGAGCAAATTGCTTCCATGTCAATTCTTGATTGATGCCAAAATATATAAAATGAGCATCATCAATATTGTGGTAAATGTCGTTTTCAAAGCGTAAATTACTGAACTTAAAAATTTTGATTAATGCTTTGTCTTCAATTTTTGTAGGTTTTCTAAGTAAAAAACCTTCATCTAAAAAGTGTTTTTGCAAGTCCGAAATTGAATCATAAGTTTCTAACGAATTAACCCTAATGGCATAATACTTTTGATTAAAAATATGGACTGTAGCCATTTCAGCTCCAAAAGTAAAGTCTGCATATTTTTTAATCTTTTTGATTTTCCGATAGAATACTTCTAATGAAACTTCATTTTTTAAAACAATGAGAATGTTCTGAGGCTTGCTTTCAGCTGTGATAAAATCTGAACTAAAATAATAGCCCGGAAAAGGACGAGTAATCTCCAGAACAAAGGTATTGCGCAAAATGTGATGATTCATAGTCTTCACATCTTCCTCTTTAGTAATAATGGAGAAAGTGTTTTGTAATAAGTTTTTTTCCATAGTTGTATAGCTTAATGAATGAATGATGCAAATATATCATTTTAATCTTGCTAAATCAACTTACACTATATAATAATTATCAATAATTAAAAATGTAATTCATTATGAGGAAAATTAAAATCACTCTTTTAATATGTCTCTTAGCAAGTCAAAGAAATGAATATATTTGTGTCCCCAAATTATATAAATATGAATGCATTTAGTTTAGAGAATATTTTTACTTTTTTAGTAAATTTAGATCGAAATAATAATCGTGAGTGGTTTGCAGTAAATAAGTCTCAATATGAGCAGGCTAAGTCAGAATTTGCTGAATATGTTACACTTATAGGTAAGGAAATTGAGAAAATAGATTCTAAGTTTAATTTTTCTCATGCTAAAGATTATACTTTTCGGATTTATCGAGATGTAAGATTTTCTCATAATAAATCGCCTTACAAAAATAATTTTGGTGCTTTTTTCAGTATTGGGGGTCGTAAATCTCCCTATGCAGGATATTATTTACATATTCAGCCTGGAGCTTCTTTTTTTGGAGGTGGAATATATCGTCCCGAAAAGGAAATTTTAAATGCTGTGAGACAAGAAGTCTATTATTCCTATAAAGAATTCCGTAAAGTTTTGGATAATAAGGAGTTTAAAAAAGTATATCCTGAATTATTAGGCGATAAACTTGTTAATGGGCCTAAAGACTTTCCAAAAGATTGTGAAGCCATTGATTTGCTAAAATATAAAAGTATTGTTGTTTCTCACGCTGTAAGTGAAAGCGAGTTGAAAGATAAGTCCTTTTCAAAACATTTACTTCATGGTTTTGAATTGTTATTACCACTAAATCAACTTCTTAATACAGCAATTGAACTTAAAAGTAACTAATATGAATAAGAAAATTCTATCTGCTGTTATTTCCCTTTTCATTCTTATAAGTGTGCTTTTGGCTTATCAAAATTTGTATGATAACGAATTTCATTTCGATGACTCGCACACTATAACCGAGAATCCGTATATTAAAGAAATATCAAATTTGCCAAAATTCTTCACCTTGGGTTCAGTTACTTTTAGTAGTTTGCCTGCTAATCAGGTTTATAGGCCAATTGTTACTTCAAGTATCGCAATAGATTATTGGCTAAGTGCTCATTTTTCGGATACGCAAAATGGCTTTGAAATGCCCATGTATCATTATTCTATGATGCTTACTTTTTTGCTTTTATTGGCTTTGCTTTTTGCTTTTTTTTATAAATTATTTCATCAAGCAAGACCACACAAATGGAATATTTATTTTGCATTTTTTGCTACGGCTTTTTTTGGATTACACACCGTTAATGCAGAAACCATCAACTATATCATTTCTCGCTCCGACTTAATTTCAACATTTTTTGTGGTAGCTGCATTCGATGTCTTCTTGTATTTTCCAAAGCATAGAAAATGGGGTGTATTCTTGGTTCCATATGCTCTAGGTGTTCTAACAAAGTTAACTGCAGCCATGTTTATTCCCATGCTTTTAGTCTATTATTTTGTTTTTGAATGGATTCCAATGACTAAGACTCAGCGTAAAGCTAATATAAAAAAGATACTAATATATGCCTTTACTTTATTGGCCATTTTAGGTGTTTCTGTCGTATTTGTTATGAGCATGCAATCCGACACATTTGTGCCGAGTAATTTTAGCCGTTGGGATTATTTGATAAGCATGCCATTTGTGATTTTACATTATTTTATTTCTTTTTTTGTGCCTTACAACTTAAGTGCTGACTCCGATTGGACTATTCTTTCCAGTATTTTTGATATTCGATTCTTTGTAGGAATGACATTTTTAGCAGCAATCGGATTTGTATTTATTAAATACTTTCGTGATTTAAAGTATGCACCTATTACATTCGGATTGCTTTGGTTCTTGATTGCCTTAGCGCCCACTTCAAGTTTGATTCCATTAGCCGAAGTAATGAACGATCACCGCATGTTTTATCCTTTTGTTGGTTTAATGTTGGCTGTTATTTACTATTTGTCCATTATTTTAGTAAAATATCAAGAGAATCTGAGGAGAAATAAACTAGCTCAGGCTCTTGTTTTTAGTGTAGTTTTCCTTGTTTTAGGAGGCCATTTTTGTGGTACATATCAACGTACGGAAGTATGGGATAGCGGAAAATCTCTATGGTATGATGTGACGATAAAAAGTCCAAAGAATGGAAGGGGATTGATGAACTATGGACTTAGATTGATGTCAGCGGGCGACTATCAAGGAGCTATGGAATACTATAAAAAAGCTCAGGAATTTAGTCCTAAATATTCGTATTTACATACGAATATGGGTGTTTGTTATAATGCTATGGGACAGAAAGATGAAGCTGAGAAAAGTTTTAAATTAGCCTTACAGTATGCTTATTATAGTCATAAACCACATTATTATTATGGGAATTATTTGATGGGTTTAAAACGTTATCAAGAAGCTGAAACGGAGTTCAATTTATCACTACAAATGGCTCCCAAGTATATTTATAGCTGGTATAAATTGATGGAATTATATGCAGCTACAGAGGATTGGGAGAAGTTGAAATTCATTATCCAACAAACGCAAGCTGATTTTCCAAATGACGTAACAGCTTCCTATTATACTGATATTGCTTCTGGCAAGATGTCAAAGTTAGATTTGGCCCGAAAACAAAGTGTAGAAAGTCCTTCTGCAGCTACATTTTTAGAGCTGAGCTTACAGTTTTATTTTGTGCAAAATTACGATTCAAGCGCTTGGGCGGCTAAACAGGTTTTGGGGTTTGATCCAAATAGTATCACCGCATACAATAATATTTGCGCAGCAAATAATGTTTTAGGAAATTGGAATGAAGCTATAAATGCTGGCGAACAAGCATTGAAATTAAATCCGGATAATCAGCTGGCTAAAAATAATTTAGCAGTATCCTATCTCCGAAAAGACTTTCAAATTCAGTTAGAAACTTTGCAAGATGCTGATCAGTTAATAGAGCTAAGCCTGAAATTTTATAAGGAAGAGATGTATAATGACTGTATAAAAGCTTGTGAAAAATCATTGAAATATAAATCCAATAATTCTATTGCTTATAACAATATATGCTCTTCCTATAATGCGATGAAACAATGGCAAAAAGCTGTAGAAGCAGGAACGTTAGCGGTAAAATACGCGCCAGATTATCAGTTAGCTAAAAATAATTTGGCTTATTCGCTTAGAATGTTGGAACAGGAGAAATAGCTAAGCATTCATCAGGTTCTTGAAATAAGTATAACTTGTTTTAAGGTGATTAAGTAAATGTCATAAGTTTAAATTACACTTCAAAGTGCCTTTTAATTTATCAAATGCACTATCAGTGCAGCTTTTTATAAGACCAAAACATGATGCTTACCGCTATCAAAAGAGAGAATGCAGCCACCATAAAAGTAAAGGTATAACCAAATGCTAGGTATAACCAAATTCCAATTTGAAAACTAAAAACTGCCCTCAAGCCAGTCATACTTAAATGAATTGATTGATATCTTGCCGCTTCTTCTTTTTCGCAAAAGTATGCTGAGCCTATGAACCAAAGTAAAGCCATAGTGGCTGCAAAAATGCCATAAAAGAAATAAGCAATAATTAAACTGAAGTATATTTTAATACTCCCAAATTCAATATATTGAGGATAATATTCGGAAAATCCTAATATGAAAGTAAATAGCATCAATGAACCAAAAGTGATAACTCCAAATTTCCTTGCATCTATTCGTCCTAATAATTTGCCAAAAAATGGTAATAACATAATCGCTAGTAAATTATAACCATTCTTGTAAAACCCATAAGTAGCATGATTCATTTCAAATACTTCATTAAAATATATTGGAATTATAGCTGTGCCAATCATCCATCCAAAACCGTAAAACATGAAGCCCATTTCGAAGTGGAGAAAGGCTTTGTTCGTAGTCAAAACTTTTTTTGCATATATCAAGGAATTGGAAATCGACTTCATTAAAGTAGACTTTACTGGAGTTTCAAAAGGTTGAGGTATTTGGGAAAGTAGCGTTATCGAAATAATCCCTAAAATACCCATAATAGGGTAGATGTAGATAAATGAATAGTTGAACTTGTCTAATAAAAAACCAAACGCAAGTGTCGTTAACATAATGGCCACCTTATTCATAGTGGAAGAATATCCATATAATTTGCCAAAATTCTCATGTGAATAGGAGTGTTTCAACATTTGATTTATGGTTGGCAAAATGATGATTACGTTAAAGTAAAAGAATAAAAATATTGCCAGAAAGAAGTAATGATAAATTGAGCTACTAGAATATGCCTCAGCATTTTGAGGAAAAAATAATAAGAGCAATAAAGGTAAATGTGTAACGAAAGCAGTTGTAATAAGTAGTTTTCGTTTATCGTGAATACGACGCAGAAACTCATTCACCATAATAGATATAATCATCACTAAGGCACTCATTTGCAGCAATACACTTAACTGAAAATCAGTACCTGACATGTCCTTTATAAATACTAACTCATTGAGTGCAAATACACCTGTGATTACTCCCTGAATGATTGAAAAAAGAAAATGTAATTTAAAAACTTTAAATTCATTTCCCGAGATTGAAAACCACTTTTGCATTTTTTAAAATATAAAAAAAGCAGCTTTGCACACAAAGCTGCTTTTTATTCGTTAAATTGATTTTATAAAAATTTCTCAGTTTCAGCAATTCCTGCCTTTAAAGCAGCAATATTTAAATCAATTATTTCTTGTCCTTTTCTACCAAAAATCATTTTAATGGCATTTTCAAAAGCACTAAAATCTATATCTAGGAATGGAATTGCTGCGCCAAGCATTACCATATTGGCTACTTTTACACTGCCAATATTTTTAGCAATTTCTTCAGCATCAAGACTAACATGGTGTTTTAAGGAATCAATTTCTTGAAGAATTAAAGCCATGTCTGGGTATCCTGGAATATTGATAAAGGGTTTTAGATTTGTTATAAACCAACCATCTGGTTTAAGCATATTTAAATGTCGAAGAGCCTCCATTGGCTCAACAGCTATGATTAAATCTGCTTTTCCTTCTGGTATTAAATCTGAATAAACTTCATTTGAAGAGATACGTAAATTCGACATTACATCTCCACCTCTTTGGCTCATTCCATGTACTTCTGATTGTTTTAAAAACAAGCCTTCGTTAACTGCAGCTGTTCCTATGGTTGCACCGATAGTCAAGATTCCTTGTCCACCAACACCGCCTAATATGATATCTTTTTTCATTGTCTTAAATTTGATAATAATTAATGGACTACTTATTTCTTAGCAGCACGAATTCTAGCTCCAAGAGTAATGATACACTCACGACGAGGAATAATTACACTAACACCATGATATAGCAATTCTTGTTTCATAATCGCCACATTGTCATCATGATATTTTCTGATAGGATTCAATACATGAATATGTTCTGCTTCAACACCTAATCCAAGACAGATATCTTCAATTTTACCTGTTGCTTGTGAAGGCTGACCACCAGTCATTCCAGTTGTGCCATTATCTAAAATCATAACGGTAATTGGTGATTTGCTATTGATAGCATCTAATAAACCAGTAATGCCACTGTGAGTAAAAGTAGAATCGCCAATAACAGCTACTGCAGGAACAAGTCCAGCATCAGCAGCACCTTTTGCCATAGTAATTGAAGCACCCATATCCACACATGAATTGATAGCTTCGAGAGGCTCTAATGCAGCCAAGGTATAACATCCGATATCAGAGAAAACGCGTCCATCTCCAAATTCTTCCATCACAATATTTAAAGCGCTGTAAGAATCTGTATGAGGACAACCTGCACACAATGAGGGTGGGCGAGGAGTTACCAATTTTGGTACTGGAGTTACTTCAGGAATTTCCAGATTCATGGCTTTGGCTACAATATTTGGATTTAATTCGCCAGCACGTGGCAAGGCTCCATCTAAACGACCAAAAATCTTTTTACCATTATCTAGTACACCTCTTAGCTGTTCCTCCACTATGGGATAACCTTCTTCCATTACCATTATGGTGTCACACTCATTGTATAATTTGCGGACCATTTCGGTAGGCAATGGATATTGTGCAATTTTTAAAACAGGATGATTAATTCCGTCAGGATAATTTTCCATTAGGTAATTATAAGCAATTCCTGTTGTAATTATTCCCATTGATTTGTCAGTGCCTTCATAATATTTATTGAATCCAGCTATTTCAGATTCTTGGTTAATATTAGGCATGTTTTCTAACAACAAATTGTATTGTTTGCGTGCAATACCAGGAAGCAATACAAATTGACGAGGGTTTTTGGGTAATGCTAATTTATTCTGAGGAGTTTTTTCGCCTAAAAGAATTCCCGCTCTTGAGTGTGCTAAACGAGTTGTTATTCTCATCAAAACAGGAACATTAAGCCTTTCAGACATCTCAAAAGCATAAGGCATCATGTCATAAGCTTCTTGCTGATTGATTGGTTCCAAAATTGGAATTTGAGCAAACTTGCCATAATATCTTGAATCTTGCTCGTTTTGTGACGAATGCATCGATGGATCGTCAGCCGACACCACCACTAATCCACCATTTACACCTGTAATAGGGGCATTCATAAAAGCATCTGCAGCAACGTTTAAGCCGACATGCTTCATGCAAACCATAGCTCTTTTTCCGGCGTAACTAACGCCGAGAGCTGATTCCATTGATGTTTTTTCGTTTGTAGTCCATGTAGCCACAACCTCGCCATCGCGATGGGCTTTTGATCGGATTACATACTCAGTAATTTCTGTTGAAGGAGTCCCTGGATAAGCATAAACTGCTGAAACTCCAGCATCAAGAGCCCCTTGCGCTATGGCTTCGTCTCCTAATAGTACAATCTTTTGCATATATCTTTAAATAAAATTAAAAAAAATGATGACAGCAAGTATCAACGTTTGCTGCTTTTTCGATATGAACGGACTTTTAATATTTTGGTGAGAAGTGAATGATTATTTTAAAGCACTTATCGGCTGCAAAGCTAATAAAAATTTGTATAAAGAATGACGTTTCCTTATCTAAAATCACTCTAAATTAGCACTGTTATAAAATTATTTGGAATTTCAATATTTTGTAAGTTTTATAACTTTTTCCCTTTAGTTTTCGTTTTTATAATTTCTGAAATTGGGACTTTTTAACAAAAAAAAGCCTGTGAATTTTATTCACAGGCTTTATAAACGAAAAATCAATCTGTTGCAATAATTTCAATATACACACACAATAAGAAATAATTACGTAGTCTTTTTTATTAAGATCTGAAAGTTTTATTAAACCATACAGCTTGAGTTGATTTTAGTAAAACAAAAAAGATAACCACCTATTCTAAATCAATAGTAAAAAACCTAAATTACGATTATAAAGAACTTTTTTGATTTTCGTATGTAAGTAAGACGATTGTTTTTTATATAATCTTTGGCTTGTTTTCAAAAAAAGTTTTGACAATTAGTCATAACTTTCCTCTTTAGATCTTCTTTTTTTAGATTTAATAATTCGATAATATGTTTATGGTATTGAAGTTTAACGATATACTACTATCTGTTATCAGATGTATAGGTGTTTTTTATGGCATTAATCCGTTGCATTAATTCTTTATCTTTAATGATATTTGGCTTAAATACAATAGAAAACACATGAAAACTTCGATATTGGCTAGAAACTTCTTCAGCATATTCTTCTGAATAATAACCTTCGGAAATATAGATAAAACCTCCAGAAAATTCTATACGTTCTAATTGTGGAAATCGCGAAATAATGGCCTGCTCTTGTTTTTCTGTTTGAGGAACAACAGCAACTTTGTAATAATCTGAATCAGAGCCTTCGTCCAAATACTCTTTTATGATGCCCTTTAATTCTGATTCCATTAACCGTTCTTCTCGGGTAACTACGCCGTCAGCATTAACCAATATTACAATGAGGTCGATCAAATGACTGACTTGTTCTTTTGAAGGAGAGGTTTTAAGATACTCGTGCAAACAATCTCTCAATTTATTATAACGATCTGAGCTTTCGTCATTGTATTTTTGAACTTCATCCCATTCAATGTCAATATTCCAATTATTGGCAAATTTTTGAATATAAGCTTTTTCAGTTTCATCTAAGTCATTGTCTATCATAGCTAGTCTGCCTAGAATCTCTATTATTTTGTCAGCAGATGAAGGTTGAAAAAATGCCTTGGCCAAATCTCCCGCTTCATGGCGTTCCATATTTAAAGAGCGTAAAAGTAATTTGAAGAAGTTCGTCTTTTTGTTGGCATTGATAAATATTCCAGCGCCAACAATTAAACTAAATGAACTTGCAATAATCCATAGTAAATTATTGGAAAGTTGTGCATATCCTGAGATGCTAATATTTTTAATAGCAAAAAATGAATTGATAAATATGGAGATAAACATGGCTGAAATAGAAATACTCTCAGCTACTATATGCTCGTGTTTACGATTCCATAATTTGTTGATTATAAAATAGATTTGAAATAAACTTAATATAGCAGCTAACCATCCAATGGAATCTAATACCCGCTCTTTCATCGTATATTCTTCTTTAAAAACAGTCCAATCTAAATCACCCATATCCGAAAAATCTACACTTTTCCATTTTGGATGTGAGAATTTATTAAGCTGAATTCCTTTAAGATTATATTTTAAGTCATTATATAAACTGTCAATTAGCCCAGCCATCTCAACATTTACATTATTTGTATTGACAGCCATTAATGATTTTACAGCAATTGTTTTAATGTCTTCTTTTTGCCAAGTGTAAGTTCCAGTAGGTATTTCCTTTTTAATGTAGCGATCATTTATTTTTGGAAGGTCTATGTTAGCAATAGCCAATTGGTTTTGAATATTTGAAGGAAGCTCAATTAATAATAAGGAAGGAACTGCTCCAACATAAAAAAAAGCGTCTATTTCAAGATTTATCAGCGCATCAATCGATTTTTCAAAGGGAATGTTAATGTCAATCCAGTTAATTTTTGATGTTTTCTTAATTGAATTCGCAGTGAAATTTGAGCCAGAGTTTTCATCACCCATGCCTACTTTTTTGCCCGATAATTCCTGAATTGTTTTTATTCCAGAACTTTTAAGCACAATAAGCTGTATTTCTTCACTATAAAGAGGTAGAAATACTTTGATATAACTTTGTAAGTTAGGATTATTCTTTCCCTTATCAAATAGTACATCGTATTGAATAAATGCAAGTTGAATGCTATCAGATTGTAAAAGTCGTAAGTTTTCTAAACTCCCTTTTGTGCTGTACAGATTGGTTTTTACCTGTGTGTTATTGCTTATATCAGTAGCAAATTGATGGTAAACTTCACCATTTATTCCTGTTGCAATATTTATTTGAGCAAATGCCGATTGACTGATAAATAACCAAATAACTAGTTTAAACGAGATGGATATTAGCTTGTGCATAAGTCATTTAATTAATTTATAGCTTTCATTGGGCAAATATACTGTATTTGAGTATTAGTTTTATTGAGAAATTTTGCTAGAATGCTTTTTTAAATATTTCCAAGAGCCAATCCGGACAAGCTACAGGACGCATTCTCTCTACCGCTACAAAAGCTAGTACGCTTTCGCCAACATTTAGTAATTCGCCATCCATATTATAAACCTCATAAAAAAAGTGCATTCTCATTTTTGGTAATTCTTTTATTATGGTTTTAATAGTCAACAAATCATCATATTTTGCAGGCTTTATATATTTCATACTCAAGCTTGCAACTGGCATCATTACACCTTTTGATTCTAAAAAATGGTAAGTTGTACCCAATTGCCTCAATGCTTCTGTACGCCCAACTTCGTAATAGGCAGGATAGTTACCATAATAAACATAACCCATTTGATCCGTCTCAGCATATCGCACTCGTATCTGTGTTTCTGATATATACATCTTTTCTTAAATTTTTATTTATTAAGCATCAAAAGTACTATTTTTGTCACTTACAAATTACATTCAATGAAAATTACACATATACTTATTACTATCTTGATATCCATTTCGTTTTTAGCTTGCGAACGAGATCGCTTCTTTAAACAAGATGAGCTTATTAAATCAGATTTTATTTCTGTTAAACTTGATTCAAATCAATACCCTGATACAGAAATAGAAGCTGTAATAATTCCATATCGTGTAAAAATGGATAGTTTAATGAATGAGGTTGTAGCTTATTCAGTTGATGAAATATCTAAAGATAAGCCAAATGGAGCGTTAAATAATTTGATTACTGATATTTTGTTGGAGGAGATAAAAAAAACAGCTGAAGTTGAAATCGATTTCTGCATGCTTAACTATGGCGGCTTACGTAGGCCTTTGCCTGCAGGTAATATTATTAAAACAGATGTTTTTCAACTAATGCCATTTGAGAATGAAGCAGTTCTAGTAAAACTAAAAGCAGAAGCCATGCATGATCTTTTTAGTTATTTATATGAGTCAAATGGGCAGCCAATTTCGAATTTGGAAGTGCATTTTACAGATTCATTATTAACACAAGCTATTGTTAATAATGTGCCATGGGATTCTACTAGAGCCTACTGGGTATTAACCTCAGATTATACTGCCAATGGTGGCGATAAAATGTATTTTTTTGGACAAAGAGACAGTTTGATTTTAACAGGAGTACTAATTCGGGACGTAATTTTTACTTATCTGGATAGCTTACAAAATAATGGAATTCAGTTAAATGCTGATACCAACGCTAGAATTTTTTTACAGGATTTAAAGTAAAATATTAAGACAAATTATTTAATGGAAACAGCATATAATAGAAGGAGATTTATTAAAACTACTGGGGGTTTAGCTTTGGCTTCTATGCTTGTGCCAGTTGGTTTGTCATTGTTTTCTGCAAAAAAGGAAGATTATATTAAGCTCACTATTTTGAGCACCAATGATGTACATAGCAGAATTGATCCATTTCCTTTAGATGATAAAAGATTTCCTGGCATGGCCGGTTTTGCTCAACGTAGTACAATTGTAAAACAAATCAGAGATGAGCAGGAACATGTTCTGTTATTCGACGCAGGAGATATATTTCAAGGCACTCCTTATTTTAATATGTATGGAGGCAAATTAGAATTTGAACTGATGAGTAAAATGGGCTATGATGCTGCAACCATGGGCAACCATGATTTGGATAATGGCTTGACGGGTTTCGATAAATATTTATCAGAAGCTAAATTCCCCTTTATTTGCTCTAATTATGATTTCTCAAAAACCATTCTGGATAAAAAGACAGTGCCATATCAAATTTTTGAAAAAGGACCTCTTAAAATAGGAGTTATAGGAGTGGGGGTTGAATTAGAAGGTTTGGTTAGTAAAAAAAATTATGGTGCAATAATCTATCAAGATCCGATAATAAAAGCCAATGAGCTTGCTAAATTATTGAAAGAAGAAAAAAAATGTGACTTGGTAGTTTGTATTTCACATTTAGGATTCGAATATGAAAGTGAAAAAGTAAGTGATAAAGTGCTTGCAGCCAAATCTCGAAATATTGATTACATCATAGGTGGACATACTCATACTTTTATGGAGACTGCTGCTGAGGTAATTAATCTTGATAATGAAATAGTTATGATAAGTCAAACAGGTTGGGGTGGTATAAATCTGGGGAGAATGGAGATTATTTTCTCGTCTGAAAAGACAAAAAAAATTGGCCTTACATATACGACAAAAAAAGTTAGAAGTCAAGTGTAGAAATATTTTTTTTCAAACTTTTTTACTCATATATTTGCCAAGTCAATGTAGGGAAACAGATAAGATTGTAAAGCTTTTAATAACAAGGCATTATTAAATTACTTAAGATCCACTTTTGCATTAGAACAGAAAAGGAATTAACAACATCAACAATTGAATAGATAATATGACAAAAGACCACACTTCAGTTTGGGATAATTGCTTGCAAGTTATTCGAGATAATATTAGTTTTCAGGCTTTCAAAACCTGGTTTGGGCCAATTGTTCCTATTAAGCTGAATGATAACGTTTTAACCATACAGGTTCCTAGCCAATTCTTTTATGAATGGATTGAAGAAAATTATATTCATCTGCTCAGAAAAACCATTAAAAAGGAGTTAGGTCGAGATGGTCAACTGGAATATAGCATTATTATGAGTAATAAAGATAAATTTGCCGTAAATTTGCCAGCTACAAATCGCAACGCAACTAAAAACCAATCTGCAAATATGCCTATCGACATTAATAGGGAGAAATCGAAAACATTTCCAAATCCTTTTATTATTCCAGGTCTTAAAAAGATTAAGGTTAATTCTCAGTTGAATGAGAATTACTCTTTCGAAAATTTTGTTGAAGGTGATTGTAATCGCTTGGCTCGTTCTGCTGGCTATGCCGTAGCACAGAATCCTGGCAAAACCTCTTTTAATCCGCTATTTTTATATAGCAATACCGGACTAGGAAAAACTCACCTCTCGCAAGCCATTGGCCTTGAAGTGAAAAATAATTTTCCTGAAAAAACGGTCCTTTATGTTCGTGCAGAACAGTTTTTGAATCAGTTTATTGATGCTATTAAGAATAATAGCTCTAATGACTTTGTTCATTTTTATCAGATGATAGATGTGCTCATTATTGATGATATTCATGTTTTTGCTGGTAAAGATAAAACACAAGATATTTTCTTTAATATATTTAATCACCTTCATCAAAATGGTAAACAATTGGTGATTACCTCTGACAAACCACCTGTAGATTTGGCTGGCATAAAACCACGTTTATTGTCACGTTTCAAATGGGGACTTGCTGCAGATTTGCAAACTCCAGATTTGGAAACTAGAATTGCCATACTTAATCAGAAATTGTATAAAGATGGTTTGGATATGCCCGAAGATGTTATTGAATATTTAGCCTACTCTATTTCTTCCAATGTGCGTGAGCTCGAGGGAGCTATGGTTTCAATACTTGCGCAATCTTCGTTGAATAAAAAAGCCATTAACTTGGATCTTGCTCGTAATATGATTGATAAGTTTGTGAAAAATACTTCTCGCGAAATTTCAATCGATTATATTCAAAAAATTGTTAGCGATTATTTCAAGATTCCAGTAGATGTTATTAATTCTAAAACTCGTAAAAGAGAAATCGTACAAGCTCGCCAAATTGCCATGTACTTTTCTAAAAAATATACTAAGTCATCATTGGCTACCATTGGAATTCATTGTGGAAATAAAGACCACGCAACTGTATTACATGCTTGCCGTACGGTAAATAATTTATTGGATACCGACAAGCAATTTAGATCCTATGTTGGAGAGATTGAGAAAAAAATCAAAATCTAGTAATTCAAAAACAAGCAAAAAAAGACCTGAAATTTTAAATTCAGGTCTTTTTTTTGGTTTAGAAATTCTGTTTTGAAGAATAATTCTCTTTGTATTATCTTGAGTCCTGATTAGAAAGACATCAATATCCAATAAACTCCAATTATTATAGCAAAACTTCCCGCAGCAAGTCGCAGACCTTTGAAGAAAAGGTTATTATGACCCAACTGAGTTTTTTCAGCAGTTTTGCTAATAATTAATGCAAATGCGGACATGGCGATAATTGTTCCAATAGCAAAACCTCCAATATAGTTAATGGAAGCGGAAGTGGTTTTGAGGCCTAGGGCTGGTAAGAAAATAAGGAAATGTGAAATTCCTGCCAATCCATGTAAAGAACCAACTAAGTAGGCTGAAATATTTCCGTTTCGTGTTTTGGTTTTATGATCATGCAAATGCTTTCCTTCTTCATTATGATGATGACCATGACTATGAATAAAGAGATTCTCTTTATTATGAATATGTACGTGACTGTGAAATTTTGACGTTTTAAAAATTCGATAAAAAGCCCATAACCCAATGAAAACCAATACAAAGCCAACTAAAGCTTCACTATGACTTGAAATAGCTTCAACAGGTAACCACTGTTTAAATGCCACAAAAAGTAAACCTATGGCTAACATTCCTGTAATGTGACCTAATGCCCAGCTCAAACCTATGCGCCAACCTTTTTTGCTGTTTTCCACAGCCAAAGGCATTACTGCGGCTAAATGATCTGGACCTGATAATACATGAGCAAGAGCGGCCAATAAACCAGCTATTATAGGAAAACTAATGCTATTTGTGATTTCTAATATTATCATAACTAATAGTATTTGAAAAAAAATAATTTCTAAAACTCGGTTAAAGGAAATTCATCTTCAACACCACCCATTTTTTTTAGAAAATCAAAAGTAATGCGTGCTTCTTCTTCATCCACAATGCTAATTGCAAGCCCAGTATGTACTAACACATAGTCCCCAATTTTAGCTTCAGGTACCATTGATAAATTCACTTCTCTAGATATTCCTTCAAAATCAACTTTAGCCGTTCTAAATATTTCATCTAGCTCTGCTATTATTTCTACTATTTTTCCTGGGATGGCTAAACACATAATATTATTAGTTAATTTGATTGAATATTTTTTCTTAGAAAATTATACCATTCTTCCATGCCTGCTCCACTTGTTGCCGATAATTCAATAAATTGTAAATGATGATTTACTTTCAAAGCATATTCCTTTGCTTTTGCAACATTGAAATTAACATAAGGAAGTAAATCAATTTTATTAATAATACAAATATCTGAAGATGCAAACATATCAGGGTATTTTATTGGCTTATCATCACCCTCAGTTACACTTATAATAACAACTCTTAAATTTTCTCCAAGTTTAAATAAAGCTGGGCAAACCAAGTTACCAACATTTTCAATAAATAATATAGAATTATCTTCTGGTTTGAGTTCTTTTAAACCATGATAAATCATATCACTATCCAAATGACAGCCTTGGCCTGTATTAATCTGAACAACAGGGATTTTAGTAGCGTTAATTCTATCGGCATCATTAGTGGTTTGTTGATCTCCTTCAATTACCGAAAACTTGATCTCTTGTCCTAAATCCGTTAACGTTCGTTCTAGAATAGATGTTTTTCCTGAACCAGGTGAACTTACTAAATTTAATGCAAAAATATTTTTTGCTTCAAAATAGCCGCGATTTCTTTCTGCTAAAAGGTTGTTAGCACTTAGAATGTCGGTCTCTAATTGAATTATATTATTTCGACCGTGATTATGGTCATGAGAGTGATCATGACTATGCTCATGTTGATGATTATGCGCATGCTCGTGATCGTGCTCCGAATTTACTGCATGTGTATGGTCATGGCTATGCATATGCCCATCATGACTGTGATCATGTTGGTGATCATATTTCAAACCCATGGGATTTATTTCAAAAGAATTGCCACCATTTGGGCGTTTTATTTCTATTTTATTGCTGTCACCGCATCCGCAAGTTGAACACATAATATTTTGATTAAGATTTATATTCTAATGATTTGATTTTTAATTCATTTCCCTTAATGAGATTGGTAAAATAGCTATTGCATTTTGGACAATTTTCATACAAAGTTGTAGAAATAAACTCATGGTCGCAATCTACACATTTGGCAATGGCTTCAATTCTATTAATTCTTCGAATAGAATTTTCAAGTACTGTTCCAACTACTGCAGATTGCCACGCAAAATCCAAGGCCTCAATGACAATACCTGATAAATTGCCAATTTCTAACTCAATAAGATCAAATGATTTTACCTTTGCTTTCTTGGCTTCAGCCTCGGCAATATCCACAATTCCAATTACAATAGATAATTCATGCATAGATAATATTATTAAGCTGTAAAAGTAAAATATATTTAGATTAGCAGGAGTTAACATTTGTACTTTTTTTTAAATCAAATATCAATTAAGAACTTTCTTTTTTTTAAAATGATTTTTTCTAAAAAATAATATTACTTAAAAAGCCTTATTAGTCATACAAAAAATAGTGTTATTTTTATTTAGTCTAAATAACAATAACAACAATCTGTGACTGAATTGTTAATGACTGTTATTTTTTTATATTTTTACGCTCTTAAAACACAAACTAATGTTCATACTATGTCAAAAGATTCCGAATTAACCTATTATGAAGCGGTTAGGAATGCTGGTTTTAGTCGGCGCGATTTTCTAAAATTCGCAACGGTTACTGCAGCATTTATTGGACTGCCAGGTACAATGCTTTCCCAAGTGGTTAAAGCCCTAGAAACCAAAAAGAGGATTCCAGTTATCTGGGAACATTTTCAAGAATGTACCGGATGCTCTGAATCGTTTATTAGATCGGACCATCCTCTTCCGGCTAATTTGATTTTAGATCAAATTTCTCTAGATTACACTGATACATTAATGGCCGCATCTGGTCATAATGCAGAGGCTGCCAAGCAACAATCTATGAAAGAGAATTATGGTAACTACATTCTAATTGTTGAGGGTGCTATTCCAACCAAAGATGATGGAGTCTATTGCACTATTGCAGGTAGAACATCTATTGACATTTTAAAAGAATCGGCTGCAGGAGCCTTAGCTATTTTTGCTTTTGGGTCTTGTTCTGCTTATGGCGGAATCCAGGCAGCATCTCCCAATCCAACCGGTTCTGTTCCAATTGATCAAATTATTACTGACAAACCTATTATAAAGGTGCCTGGTTGTCCTCCAATTGCTGAGGTGATGACCGGAGTTATTGTTCACTATTTGACTTTCGGAAAACTTCCTGAACTTGATTCACAAGGTCGTCCAAAAGTATTTTACGGAAAACGTATTCATGATAGTTGCTATCGCCGTCCTTATTTTGATGCTGGTTTATATGCTCCTGCTTTTGATAGCCAAGAGGCTAAAGATGGCCATTGTTTATATAAATTAGGTTGTAGAGGTCCTGTTACTTATAATTCTTGTAGTACAATGGAATGGAATAATGGAACTTCATTTCCAATTAAATCGGGTAATCCTTGTATTGGATGTAGCGAAGCAGGTTTTTGGGACAATGGTCCATTCGTTGAGCGTTTGACAAATATTCCTGAATTTGGGGTAGAGTCCACCGCAGATACCATTGGTAAAATTGTGCTCGGTACCGCAGTTGGTGCTGCTGCAATTCATGCAGTAGCTTCTAATTTTGGTAAGAAAAAAGAGCTGCAAGAAAGTTATTGCCAAGGAGTTAAAAATGAAGAACAAATTGTTGAATAAAACTTAGAACCATGACAAATAGAATTGTAATAGATCCCATCACCCGTATTGAAGGTCATCTCCGTATTGAAGCTGAGATAAAAGATGGTAAGGTAGTTAATGCCTATAGTTCCTCTACAATGGTTAGAGGGATGGAAAAAATTGTTGAAGGAAGAGATCCTCGAGATGTATGGGCATTTGTACAACGCACTTGCGGTGTATGTACCACCGTTCATGCGATTGCTTCTATCCGCTCTGTTGAGGATGCATTAGGCATAGTTGTACCACCAAATGCTGATATAACTCGTAATATTATCACGGCAGCACATGCTCTGCAAGACCATGTTGTTCATTTTTATCATTTGCATGCTCTGGACTGGGTTGATGTAACCAAAGTGTTGGAAGCAGATCCTAATGCCACTTCTATATTGGCACAAAGCATTTCTTCGTGGCCCAAAAGTTCACCAGGTTACTTTTCTGATGTAAAAAAGAGAATTAAGAAATTTGTTGAAAGTGGTCAGTTAGGTATTTTTGCTAATGGCTATTGGGGACATTCAGCCATGAAACTTCCTGCTGAAGTTAATCTTTTGGCGGTAGCGCATTATCTTGAAGCACTTGAATGGCAAAAAGAAATTGTTAAAATTCATACGCTTTTAGGTGGTAAAAATCCTCATCCTCATTTTCTTGTTGGAGGAGTTGCAAGTCCTGTTAATTTAGAAGGAATAGGTGGGCTCAATGCCGAAACCTTGGTTCATATTGGCCAATTACTTCAAAATGCACATGAGTTTGTAAATCAAGTTTATATTCCAGATTTGCTTGCTATAGCTTCTTTCTATAAAGATTGGGGCGCAATTGGAGTTTCTGGATTTAAGAACTATATGTCTTATGGTGATTTACCCACTGCAGGCTTTGGCAATAAAGAAAGCTATAAATGGCCTCAAGGTATCATATTAAATGGTGATTTGAGCACTGTGCATGATGTAGATTTAGCGAATACTAATGATATTCAGGAGTTTGTAAATAAGTCATGGTATAATTATAGAGGTGGAAAAGCCAAAGGTCTTCATCCTTGGGAAGGAGAAACCGATATTAATTATACTGGACCAAAACCTCCATTTGAACATCTTGATGTTGACAAGGAATATAGCTTCTTAAAAACTCCAAGATGGCAAGGAAAACCTATGGAAGTAGGACCATTATCAAGGATGCTAATTGGTTATGCAAAAGGTATTCCTGAGTATAAGGAGATTGTAGATTATGCATTAAAAACTTTGGATGTTCCTGTTGATGCGCTATTTTCAACTTTGGGAAGAACAGCAGCGCGTGGTTTAGAAACCAAATTATTAGCTGATTGGGCTTTGGAATTTCATGGTAATTTATTGACTAACATTAAAAATGGGGATACCAGAATGGCCAATATGGAAAAATGGGATCCTGAAACTTGGCCAAAAGAAGCCAAAGGTGTTGGTTATATGGAAGCACCAAGGGGAGCTCTTGCACATTGGATAAATATTAAAGATGGTAAAACAGCTAATTATCAAATGGTTGTGCCATCTACTTGGAATGCTTCACCTCGTGATCCAGATGGTCAAACATCTGCTTATGAAGCAGCCTTGGTGGGTACTCCAATTGCGGATCCAGAAAATCCAGTTGAAATACTACGAACTATTCACTCTTTCGATCCATGCTTGGCTTGTGCAGTTCATGTTTATGATGAACATGGCAAAACAATTTCACAAGTACAAACTGGTGGTGCATGTATGTTATAATTGAACAATCTAAAAATTTGACTAAATGAATTTAACATTTAATTTTAAACGCGTTTACGTATGGGAATTGCCGGTAAGGTTGTTTCACTGGATAACGGTTTTGTCAATGATTGTTTTGGTTGCAACAGGATTCATCATTGCTGATCCACCAGCGATACCAAGCAATATTGAACCAACCTTTTTGGGGCGATTTGCCTTTATACGTATGATCCATTTTTCCTTTGCTTATATTTTGATTGCCAATGTTTTCTTTAGACTTTACTGGTCTATTGTTGGCAACAGATTTGCTAATTGGAGAAATTTTGTTCCATATACAAAAATGGGAATCAAGAACATTCTATATGTTTTGAAAGTAGATATTTTCCTAATGAAGGATAAAGAACATAAACTTTCAAGCATTAGTATTGGTCATAATTATCTTGCTTCGTTATCCTATTCTATTATGATGTTGTTTTTTATACTTCAAGCTATTACTGGCTTTGCGCTGTATTCAAACACTTCAACTTGGTGGTTTCCACAAATGTTTGGATGGGTATCTAACTCAGCTGGCGATATATTTATACGCTACCTTCACCATATTTTTACTTGGTTTTTCCTTGTATTTATTGTCGTTCATGTTTATTTGGTTTTATATCATGATTATATTGAAGCTAGAGGCGAAACCTCTGCCATGATTAGTGGTTATAAATTCGTAAAATCAGAGCGGATTAATACTGATGAAAAGGAAGTTATAGAAGAAGTGACTGAGCAAATGTGGTCTGGAGATAAAGCTTCAAAAAATAAAGATACTGATAGTTAATATGTTTTAATAATCCATTAAGCCGCTGCCTTACCTTCCAATTTTGGCAGCGGTTTTTTTTTAATATTTAATTATGATTGATGACGAAGTAATGGAATTGCAGCGGTATTATTATCAAACCGGTGAATTAATCAAAGAAGATAAATCAAATAAAATATTAGTTTTAGGCATTGGGAATTATTTAATGGGCGATGAAGGTGTTGGAGTACATGCAATTCATGCTCTTTCAAAGCATGAGCTACCCGAAAATATGGATATCATGGATGGAGGAACAGGATCATTTGACTTGATGCCCATTCTTGCTAAATATCCAATAGCTATTTTTATAGATGCCACAATGGATCAAAAAGCTCCAGGAACTATTTCAACACTTTATCCAAAGTTCGCTGCAGACTTTCCAAAGGTTCTAAGTGCACATGATGTAGGTTTAAAAGATATGATTGATGCCTTGGAATTCAAAGAGGAATTGCCACGAATTGTGCTAGTAACTGTTACTATTGACGAGATAAGACCAATGACAATAAAGCTGTCAACGGCAGTTAAAAATGCTCTCCCAAATGTAGTTGAGGAAGTTGTAAATATTGTAAAAAAGATTGAAATAGTATAACTGTTTCCCCCTCATTTTGGGTCTTGATTATTATCATGTCGTTCAGTGAATATTTGATCAATGATTCATGTACGTTTTTATTTACATTTGCTGACAATGGGAAATAAAATTGCTACATATCAAATTAAAATTACTGGCCTTGTTCAAGGGGTTGGCTTTCGCCCGTTTATCTATCGTTTAGCAACTCAATTTTATTTATTAGGAACTGTAGATAATCGTAATGATGGCGTATTAATCTGTGTTTCAGGAGAAGAAGCGATGTTGAATGATTTTATCTCAAATATTCCAAAAGTTGCCCCCATTGCTTCTGTTATTGAAGATATTAGCTTCGAAAAGCTTAACTATATTGATTTTCCAGATTTTAGAATCATAAAAAGTAGCAATAATCTCATATTAGGAGAAATTACGGAAATAAGTCCTGACATTGGCATCTGTCCAGATTGTTTGCAGGATATGAAAGTACAAGCTCATAGGCTCGATTATTCTTTTATCAACTGTACCAATTGTGGTCCCCGCTTTAGCATCATTCAAGATTTACCCTACGACAGACCCAAAACCACTATGTCGGAATTTGAACTCTGTAAAACTTGCGAAAGTGAATATAGAGATGTTTCCGACAGGAGATTTCATGCACAGCCAGTGGCTTGTAATGATTGTGGTCCACATTATATTTTATCTGCTAAAGGAATTATAACAGAAGAATTTGATGATATTTTGCAACAGTTGGCTAATTCAATAAATCAAGGTTTGGTAATTGCTGTAAAAGGTCTTGGCGGTTTTAATCTTATTTGTGACGCCCTCAACGTAAACGCTTGTAAAACACTTCGTCAAAGCAAACACCGAGATGGGAAACCTTTGGCGGTCATGTTTCGAGATTTGAAAACATTGAATCGCTTTGCAGCACCTTCAAAAGAGGAAGTGGCCATGTTAGAATCCTGGCGACGACCTATTGTGTTATTAAAAACCAATAATTTTCCTAATAAACAAATTACAACCGGTTTTAATTCTATTGGCGCAATCTTGCCTTATTTGCCATTTCATTATCAATTGTTTGATGCAATTGATTGTGATACTTTAGTTTATACAAGTGCTAATTTATCAGGCGAACCAATTATAAAAGATAATTCCTTGGCTATTGAAGCCATGGGTTCGGAAATATCTGTTCTGACTTATAATCGAAATATTCACAATCGAGTTGATGATTCAGTTGGTTTTGTTGCCAACGGATTTCCAAGGTTATTACGCCGTTCGCGAGGTTATGCGCCTTCGCCAATTCGTTTACCATTTTCTGTTGACGGAATTATTGCAACTGGGGCAGAATTGGTCAATTGTTTTTGTTTAGGTAGAACAACTCAAGCTATATTATCACAGCATATTGGTGACTTAAAGAATGCTGAAACTCTAGAATTTTACGAAGAAAGTATTGAACGGTATAAGCAATTATATAAATTCGAGCCCAAACTAATCGTTTGCGATTTGCATCCCGATTATCTGTCTTCTCGCTATGCTGAATCCTTGGGGCTACCTCTTTTAAAAGTGCAACATCATCATGCTCATATGGCTTCGGCTATGGCCGAAAATAAACTTACTGAGCAAGTAATTGGACTTATTATGGATGGAACTGGTTATGGTACAGATGGAAAAATATGGGGTGGAGAGTTTTTTGTCGGCGATTATAACGGATTTGAACGCTATAATCATTTTGAATATATTCCAATTCCAGGAGGTGATGCCGCAGTAAAAGAGCCTTGGCGAATTGCTTTGGCTTATCTTTATCATTATTTAGGAAACGACCTATGGAATTTAGATATTCCTTTTGTGGAGAATCTGCACCAGGATAAAGCTGAGTTAATTATTCAGCTGATTAACAAAAAATTAAATTGCCCAGAATCTTCTTCTGCAGGTCGATTATTTGATGCAGTTTCTGCATTGCTTGAGCTGTGTACAGTCTCTAGTTTTCATGCAGAAGCGCCCATGAGATTAGAGGATGTTTTGGACTGGGAGGAGCTTGGATTTTACGATTTTGAAATATTAGAGACAGAAATAAGCTTTTCAAAAACGATTAAAGCAATCATTAAAGAAATTAAGTCAGGAATTCCAGTTTCAATTATATCAGCTCGTTTTCATAATACAATTGTAAACGTGTCTGTTGAAATTTGTTTGAGAATCCGCAATGCGAAGCAATTGAATAAAGTTGTTCTTTCTGGTGGAAGTTTTCAAAATAAATACTTCAGTACTCAATTGGAAAACAAACTTTTAGATCTAGATTTCGAAGTGTATTTTCACAGGAATGTACCTGCAAATGATGGTGGTTTGGCATTAGGACAAATTGCCATTGCAGGATGGAAATTAGAGCATAATAAAATGGAATTTGAAATTAACAATCATTTTTAAAAATAAAAACTATGTGTTTAAGCATACCAGCAATTATTGAATCCATCCAAGGAGATTTGGCAAAAGTGGACGTAGGAGGAGCAAAATATGAAGCGAATATTCAATTGGTTCCAGATGCAAAGGTTGGTGATTATGTGTTGATTCATACAGGATTGGCCATTCAAATCATCGATGAGGAAGAGGCAATAGCAACACTTGAAACTTTTAAGGAGTTTGAAGAGCTTAACGAATCTATGGATGAAGAAGAGAAGGAAAAAGGAGCGCATTTAATTTAAAATTATTGAAATGAAATTAAATACAGAATTTAGAGATAAGGCAACGGTTAAGAATTTAGTTAAAGCGATAAATGCTTTAAGTACTAAACCTATTACCTTAATGGAAGTTTGTGGAGGCCATACCATGAGTATACAGAAATTTGGCATTCCATCACTCTTGCCAAAGAATATTAAATTGATTTCAGGTCCAGGATGCCCAGTTTGTGTTACTGACAGAAAGTATATTGACCAGTCGATTGCTTATTCACGGATGTCTAATGCCATCATTACTACCTATGGCGACTTAATTCGAGTACCAGGTTCTTCATCTAGTTTGGAAAATGAAAGAGCTTTGGGACGTGATATCCGAATTGTTTATTCAATTTTGGACGCTATCAAAATAGCAGAGGAAAATCCAGATAAGAAAATTATTTTCTTGGGAATTGGATTTGAAACCACAACACCAGGAAGTGCTATTGGAATCTTAACGGCTGAAAATAAAGGTTTAAAAAACTTCTTTTTATACAGTGCTCATAAAGTAATGCCTCCTGCCATGTCGGCTTTGATAGATGAGGATGTAAAAATTGATGGCTATATTGGTCCAGGCCATGTTTCTGCAATTACTGGAACAGGAATTTATAATTTTATTGCTGAGGAATTAGGATTAGGAGTTGTGATAGCCGGATTTGAACCATTGGATTTATTACAAGCAATTTTGATGTTGGTAAAACAATTTGAATCTGGAAAGCCAGCCGTAGAAATTGCATATAGTAGAGTAGTAAATCATGAGGGTAATTTGATTGCTCAACAAAAAGTAAATCAAGTGTTTGAGCCAAGAGATGATTGGTGGCGTGGTTTGGGAATATTACCCGATAGTGGCTTGGGAATACGTTCGGAATACGCTGCTTTTGATGCTGAAAATGTGTTTGAAGTGGAAGTTGAGCCTACCAAAAAAGATGGTGCTTGTATCTGTGGTTCAGTGCTAAAAGGAATTGCAAAGCCATTTGAATGCAAGCTGTATGGAAAAGGCTGTACACCAATGGATCCTGTTGGCCCTTGCATGGTCTCATCAGAAGGGGCTTGCCATGCTTTTTTTAAATATCAATCACTTTAATGAATTAAATATGAAACGCGAAAATATACTGTTGGGTCACGGAAGTGGAGGAAAACTTACACATGATTTAATTGACAAGTTATTTGTAAAATATTTTTCCAATGAAATATTAGATGCTCAAGGCGACTCATCTATTTTGCCAATCGAAGGCGAGCAAATAAGTTTTACAACGGATTCTTTCGTTGTAAATCCTATTTTTTTTCCTGGAGGAAATATTGGCAATTTGGCTGTTGCTGGTACTGTCAACGACTTGGCAGTTTCTGGTGCAAAACCACTTTATTTAAGTGCTGCTTTTATTTTAGAAGAAGGTTTTTCACTGTCTGAATTAGAAATAATTGTAAAATCCATGGCCGATGATGCCAAAGCTGCAGGAGTAAAAATTGTGACTGGCGATACCAAAGTTGTGGAAAGAGGTCACGCAGATAAGGTTTTTATCAATACTTCTGGAATTGGTATTTTACCAAAAAACAGAATGCATATTTCTTCTGGAAAAAATATTGAAATTGGAGATAAAATTATCATCAATGGGGCAATTGGTGATCATGGAATGGCGGTAATGGCACAGCGTAATGATTTGAATATTACTTCTGAAATGGTTTCAGATTGTGCCCCATTAAATGGACTAATCGATGCTGCTTTTGCTGTGAGCGAAGATATTAAGTTTATGCGTGATGCAACTCGTGGTGGATTATCCTCAGTATTGACGGAGCTTTTCGAAGGAAAATCTTTTGGTGTAGAAATTGAAGAAGATGCAATTCCTGTACATGATAATGTACTGGGAATGTGTGAACTATTGGGATTTGATCCTATGCAAGTTGCCAACGAAGGTAAGGTAGTGATGGTTGTGAAAGCTGAAAAAGCAGAGGAAATTGTTCTAGCATTGAGAAATCATACTTTAGGAAAAGAAGCTGCTATCATCGGTGAGATTACAGTTAGCCATCCTGGTAAAGGTTGGATAATAACGACTATTGGAGGTAAACGAGTAATTGATATGCTTGCTGGAGAACAACTCCCTCGTATTTGTTAAGAATAGAGATTATTCATCATAAAAAAATCAGTATCCATTTAAGTGAATACTGATTTTTTTGATTTTATTATTTGCATATGGCAGATAATTAACTCAAGATTATTGTCATTTACAACTTGACTAACTTTGAAGTTTTGGTCTCCTTTTTACCTCCAGCATTGCTGAGCTGTATCTGAACGATATAGACACCTTTACTTAAATCGGAGATGTTTAATCTAGTATTTGTTTTAATTGAATTTTCTTGAGTAATAACTAGTCGCCCTGATAAATCAAATATATTTACTTCCATTTTCGAAAAGTCATTCGTGTTTTCTAACGCTATATTGATTTGACTTTGTGCAGGGTTAGGATAAAGAAGTATTACAGGTTTTCTATCAATGCTTACGTTTTCAATACCTACCAATGGAGGTGTTGTTCCTTTAAAATAGTTTAATCCACCAGCATATGTTCCGCTAATTAAATCCAAGATTCCATCATTATCCCAATCGTACATTATTGGTGCAGACCGAAGGCCATTTGCATAAGGTTGCCATATTGAGCTTTCGTTTGTAAAACTCATTACAGAATATAGAGTATCAACAACATCAACATAAGTAAGATTTGAGTCTTGCCCGAAATCTCCTAAAATATTTTGGCGAATATCACGGTAGTAAAAAACAAAACCTGAAGCTGATCCCACCATTGCTTTTAGGCTATCGTTTTCGTCATAATAAAACTCAGGAACTGAATAGCAATTATAATAATTCCAATAATTACGAGGTCTAACATGGCCCATTGTATCCGTAATTAAAGTGAAAATAGGAGTGGTGATTGATCCAGTATTTCTGTAATAACTGATAAATCCTGTTTTCATCCCAATGACTAAATCTAGCAAGCTATCACCATCAATATCTATAAGTTGAGGTGCTGAGTATGCTTCAACATGTATATTTTGGTAGTTTGTTTGGCAAGTATCAAAAAGCATAGGCTGTCCAGCAGCGGCAATGTTTTTCTTATAAATGATGCTACCATCATCACATCCAAAAAGCATGTCCATATCTCCATCTCCATCTAAATCACCAAAGGTTGTTTTTAAGGAAATTTTATTCAAGGCTGAAAGATATAACCAATCTGAATCAATCAATTTAAATGCAGGATTTGATGCAGTACCTATATTCTGATAATATGCTAAACGCGAAGATTTATAAACATGAAGTACACGCGATGTATCCAATAAGGTGGAATCAACATTTCCATAACTTCCAATAATTAAATCCATTAAACCATCTCCATTAACGTCGGTATATGTTGGCGTTGAACCATCTCCAACATCCAACATTCTATCTTGCAAAAATGATTTATTGGATAAATCTAATACCGGGTAATTATTTGCTCCATTGTTCTTGTACATCCAAACGCTGTTCATAGAGGATGTGTGAAAGTATGTTTCGTCAAATGGACTGGCAATCAAATCTTTAATGCTGTCATTATTAATGTCAAGATAGCATAATACTGGGAATGAAACAATATTTATTGGGGTGTTATTGGACGGGAATGTGGAGTCTTGGGCATAAATATGAGCAGATAATTTAGACCCATTATTGTATAATGCATTGATTGTAAAGTAATCAACATCACCTAATATTAAATCCATAAGTGAATCACCATCAAGGTTTAATGCCAATAAGGTAGATCCAGCATGTTTTTCTTGAGTTTTATTTGTGTCAATCTTTGGTTCAGATGATTTGAAACTGCAATAGTTGTCAAGTACTACTGAATTGTTGAGCTCACTTTCTGCAAATTTCCCCCAGCAATTATCATAAACTTTAAATTCTAAACTATCAGGTACATTATATAATTCCATTGAATAATTGCGATAGAAGGTTACATAAACTCCCAAAACATGAAATGTGAGAATGTCCATATCACCATCTAAATCGATATCCACAAGTGCTGGAAAATCGACTGGAGAGCTTGAAATATTGGTAGGAAATCCAGATTCTGCCAAATAGTTGAGCATATAAGCAATTTGTGTAAATTGTAATTGAGTACTTGTAGAAGTATTCCTAAAAACCCTTATTCCACCTGGAACATATGTGAAAATATCCATTTTTCCATCATAATCGTAATCATAAGTTGCTACCCAATCCCAACACTGAGGTAAAGAATTGGCGTAAATAGGAGCGAAGGTATAGCTCGAACTGTCCGGTATATTATCATTAATATAAGTCATCATTCGATTCCCATGGATATCGAAAGTGATTAAATCCATTACCCCGTCAAGATTCAAATCCATCTCTTCAAAATGAACTGCATTTAAGCCCCCAGCCCAAGCCATACTTTGCGGGTTACCCAAACTGTCTTTGACAACTATTGAGTTATTTCTTTCAAAGCCAAAGTCATACGCCGTTTGAGATTGTATTGACGCTATAAAAATAAAGGAAAGTAAAAATGATATAGTTATAGATTTCATGAGTTTTATATTAATTATTAACCCTCGTAAGACAAGAAACAGTAATTATAAGTTGCTTTAAATATTTATGAAGGATGAATTATAATTTAAGCTATGATCAAAGTTATTTCTTGTTTTAATTGAGCTACATTTTGGGCGCTATTGCCTATAAATATTTTGCCGTTTACAATAATAACCGGGCGTTTCAAAAAAGTATATTCTTGTAAAATAAGGGCTTTGCATTGCTCTTCACTGAGTTCGCCAAATTCAGGTTTTACATTTTTATACTTTTGTGATCTTTTGCTAAAAAGTGAGTCATAACTACCACAAAAAGTGTGCATTAATTCTAATTGCTTTATAGTAATTGGATTGGTTTTTATATCCTGAATTATTGCGTTCTGATTGTTTAAACCTGCTTCTGAAAGTATTTTCTTACTCGTGCTACAAGTCGATAATGTGTATACTTGAATTGTCATAATCTCTTATTTGGGTTCCGAAATAAATCTTCTAGTCCATTTAATTTAATCTCATACATCAGTTGAAGTTGCTCTCCAAGTTTACCCTTTGGAAATCCTTTTTGTCGAAACCAAACTAAATAGGGTTCTGGTAAATTGATGAGTAAACTCCCTTTGTATTTGCCAAAAGGCATCCGCATTTCCATTAATTCTATCAATGCTTTTCTACTGGCAAATACTTCTTCCATGTGTAATTATGTATTTATCTGAACGTTAAATCCTGCATCTTGTACTTTCTTTCCAATTGCTTTTAAAGTGTCAGGGTCAATTTTTTCTAAGTCGGGGTGAGGAGTATCTCTTGCAATGGGATAAATCATTACCATTTTGGGCTTGATTTGATGTAATAAACTAATCCATTGTTCTACCTCAGTTTCAGTTGTATTGTCAAACGATTGGCCTTGATATTGGCCTCTAATAAATAAAGTTTGAATACATAAATTCCCCTCAAAAACTTGTAAACGTTTAACTAATTTAGCTACATCAAGTTTTGACTTGGGTCTATTGAGCACTTGGTAGGTTTCGTCGTTTGCGGTATCGAGTTTCAATATATTTTGATCTACTTTATTCAGCGCCGCAATAACTGACTTTTTATGAATTTGAGTTGCATTACTCAAAACAGAAATTTGCGCTTTTGGAAAAAACTCATTTCTCAACTCAATAGTATCGTCAATTATTTGGTCAAATTCTGGATGAATAGTCGGCTCTCCATTACCAGCAAATGTAATATTATCAGGACTTTTGCCCTGCTCTTTCATAACACTAAGTTGCTTATATAATGCAGTTTTTACTTCTGCTCGGGTATGTAATTTTAATTTTGTGTCTAAGGTAAGTGTCCATCCGCATTCACAGTATAGACAATCGTAAGTGCAGTATTTATAGTCCTCTGGAAGTAAATTTACTCCCAAACTCACTCCGAGTCTCCTAGATTCAACAGGCCCGAAAATTATGTCATTAAATAGAAAAGTTGCCATGTATAGGTTTAAAAAATGAAAGGGCAAAGGTAGTATAATCTACTTCACACGTTTATTGATATAAACTAGTTTTAAAAAAATGTACTTTTGCATCCAATACCTCTTTAAAAGGAGCAATCGTTATTTTTAAAAATAAATACATGAAAGTAATTACCATTGTAGGTGCAAGGCCACAATTTATCAAAGCTGCAGCTGTAAGTAGAGCGTTTAGCCACTATGCTGAAATTGAAGAAATTATTGTACATACTGGACAGCATTTTGATGCTAATATGTCTGATATTTTCTTTGATGAAATGGAAATTCCTAAACCACATTATAATTTAGACATCAACGGTCTCGGACATGGTGCCATGACTGGACAGATGTTGGAGAAAATCGAAGAAGTATTAATCGAGCAAAAACCAGATTGGGTTTTAGTTTATGGTGATACCAACTCAACATTGGCAGGTGCTTTGGCTGCTGCCAAATTGCATATCAAAGTGGCTCATGTGGAAGCGGGTTTGCGTTCATTTAATATGAGAATGCCGGAAGAAGTAAATCGTATATTGACAGATCGGATATCTACTATCTTATTTTGTCCAACGGATACTGCAATCGAAAATTTAACCAAAGAAGGTTATGATAATCTTGATATTCAGATTAATAAGTCTGGAGACGTCATGCAAGATGCTGCTATTTTTTATACCCAGAAAAGCAGAAAACCGGAGATGGATTTGCCTCAAAATTATGTATTAGCAACAATACATCGTGCTGAAAATACTGATGATATGGATAGACTAAAATCTATATTTGAAGCTTTTGAGCAAATTGGAAGAGAAACGCCAATTCTTATGCCGCTGCATCCTCGCACTCGAAAAATCATAGAAAAACAAGGCATTTTATATAATAAGGACTTTATAAAAATCATAGATCCAATAGGTTATCTCGAAATGGTTTATCTTTTGCAAAACTGTAAAATGGTGATGACAGATAGTGGGGGATTGCAGAAAGAAGCTTTTTTCTTTGCAAAACCTTGTATTACTTTGCGTGATGAAACTGAGTGGGTTGAACTGGTTGAACAAGGATTTAATACCATTGTTGGTGCCGATAAAAATCGCATTGTTCAGGCTTATCAAAACCAAAAGACCCATATTGATTTCTCTAAAAATCTTTATGGTGGAGGCAATGCTTCGGATAATATTGCTAGAGCTTTATTAGCTTTTTAGTGATAACAGGTAGTTAGCATTAATTAAAACACTTACCAATGAAAACGCAAATATTTGTTCTTTTTTTTATTCTGTTTGGTTCGTATTATAGAACATCAACCGATTCTCCTAAATATATTGTTCGTCTTAATACTAGTGAAGGCAAAAGAATTATGAAACAATGCTCAAGAGGTACTCCAAAGAAAGTAAAGAGTTTTTTTTATGTTCAAGATTCCACATTAAACATTATTAAGGAAGAGTTTGATAAAATTAAAGAAGTTAAATCCTCATATAATTCCTACATAAATGATTTAGACTATTATGCTTATCAAGTTATTGGGCTTGTAATAAAAAAAGATAGTTTTATTTACATAAATGCATTTCCAATAAGAGATAAAAATCCTGATGATGTTAAGAAATATTGGAGAAAAGATGCCGTAGTCATTTGTGATGGTGGACATAACTATTGGGGAATTTTGTTCAATATTAAGAAGAAGACATTTAGTGATCTTAATAGAAATGGTCCAGGACCAATAATTTTAGAATAAGAAGAACTAAGGCTCTTGCTGTTGCAAGAATTATTACACGTCCCAACAGAATAGAAAGCTATAGATCAAATAGATATACGAGTCAGATGTGGAATAATTACTAAAACCACGCGAAGGGGTTCGCTCGGTAGCTGTGATAATAAAGATAGCTACCTCTAGCAATAAAGAATAAATACAAAATTAACATAAGCCCAAACATTTCGGGACATCACAAATTCGAGCCCCTTAATAATTCTGTTTAAATAACTAATAATTTTCTAATTTTTTGATTTTTAAGTGATATTTCTCGCTTATAATAATTGGAAATTCCATTTGCTAGTTTCCCTCAAAGTAGTATCTTCGCATGCAACGAAAAGATATATACATGACAACACATTATATTAGTAGTGAGACGCTTACATTTGAAGTAATTGCTAAAATATTGAATGAAAATACTCACTTGGCACTTTCAGAAGATGCTAAGTTTAAGATTAATAAGTGCCGCACCTACCTCGATAATAAAATGGCCACTCAGAAAGAGCCAATTTATGGTATTAATACAGGCTTTGGCTCCCTTTGCAACATAACTATCCCTGATGCTGATTTAAGTAAACTCCAAGAAAATTTGGTGATGTCGCATGCTTGTGGTGTAGGGGAAGAGGTTCCGAAAATCATAGTTAAGATTATGCTGCTCTTGAAGATACAATCCTTATCTTATGGACATTCTGGAGTTTATCAATCTACTGTTGATCGTTTAATTGATATGTACAATCATAACGTTTTGCCGATAATCTATCAAGGTGGATCACTCGGAGCTTCTGGTGATTTAGCTCCTTTAGCACACATGAGTTTGCCACTTTTAGGCATGGGAAAAGTTTATTTTAAAGGCGAAAAACGAGAGGCAAAAAGTGTATTAGCCGAATTAGGTTGGAATAGACTCACTTTAATGTCTAAAGAAGGATTGGCTCTACTCAACGGCACCCAGTTTATGAGTGCTTATGGTGTTTATTTATGCCTTCGGGTTTTTAAATTGTCAAAGCTTGCTGATGTCATTAGTGCACTTTCTTTAGATGCTTTTGATGGTCGCATTGAGCCTTTTCATGATGCCGTGCATCAAATTAGACCTCATAAAGGACAGATTAAAACAGCAACAAGAATTCGTAATTTATTAAAAAATAGTGAATTAATTAATCAATATAAAGTTCACGTTCAAGATCCATATTCATTCAGATGTATTCCACAAGTTCATGGAGCCTCAAAGGATTCTATCAATTATGTGGCTTATGTATTCAAAAATGAAATCAATTCAGTTACCGATAATCCAACTATTTTTCCTGATTTAGATTTAATCATTTCAGCAGGTAATTTTCATGGTCAGCCCCTTGCTTTAGCACTTGATAATCTCGGTATTGCAATGGCTGAAATGGGTAATATTTCTGAAAGAAGAACTTACCAAATGGTGATGGGAAAACGCGATTTACCTTCATTCCTTGTGGCTAATCCAGGGCTAAATAGCGGTTTTATGATACCACAATATTCGGCGGCTTCATTGGTAAGTATGAACAAGCAATATGCAACTCCTGCTTCAGTTGATTCAATTGAAAGTTCTCAAGGTCAGGAGGATCATGTGAGTATGGGCGCTAATGCTGCAACCAAAGCACATAAGATTTTGCATAATTTAGAGCGTATTTTGGCTATTGAATTATTTAACTCGGCACAAGCATTGGATTTCCGCAGACCTAAGAAATCGTCTCCTTATATTGAAGAATTTGTGGCTAAATATCGCCAGGTTGTTTCTTTTATTGAAAATGATAAAGTAATGCAGCCAGAAATTGCAAAGAGTGTAACTTTTATCGAAGAAGTTGAACTCAATTTGCCAGAGGAAGGATTGTTTAAATACGATTTTAAAACAGATCTGAACCCTATTAATTTAGATTTAGAATTGTAAGGAATACTGTAGGAAAAGAATGCTTTAATTCTTTAATTTCCATAACGGTGAAGAATCATTTTTGCATTAAATCATTAATTCATTATCGAATTGATAAACAAATAATTAAACTAAACAGTGTCTGTTCATAAAGTCCAAGATTTGATAAAAAAAACTAAGAGTCTGAACTAGAATATTCGAGTTCGAGGCTTGCGAAGGCTTGAAAGCAAAGGAGTTTGCATTTGCAAATGACTGCTTTCAAGACGAGTATAACGAAGAAATCGGATATTATAGACAGACTCTAATTATTAACCAAGTAAAATCAACATCATGACCCTACAAGAGTTTCAAAACGAAATTAGACAAGGAATTCCAAATGTATTGCCCCCAAAATGTGATCCAGATCCTTCGGTAAGTCATGCTCCCATTAGAAAAGATATTTTAAGCGCTGAGGAGAAAAAGTTAGCGTTGAAGAATGCTTTACGTTATTTTGATCCAAAAGATCACGCTGAGCTAGCTCCAGAATTTGCCGCCGAACTTAAAAAATATGGTCGTATTTATATGTATCGCCTTCGACCAACTTACAAAATTTCTGCTCGGAGCATTGAGGATTTTCCTCATCGATGTAAGCAGGCTGCTGCCATTATGTTAATGGTGAGTAATAACTTGGATTACGCTGTAGCTCAGCATCCTAATGAGCTAATAACTTATGGTGGAAATGGTGCGGTATTTCAAAATTGGGCGCAATATCGTCTCACGATGCAGTATCTTTCTGAGATGACTGATGAGCAAACTTTGGCTATGTATTCTGGTCATCCAATGGGATTATTTCCTTCACATAAAGATGCTCCACGCGTGGTAGTGACAAATGGTATGGTTATTCCAAATTACTCTAAACAAGATGATTGGGAAAAGTTTAATGCATTGGGCGTTTCGCAATATGGTCAAATGACTGCTGGTTCTTTTATGTATATTGGTCCTCAAGGAATTGTGCATGGCACTACCATTACCGTTCTCAATGCAGGAAGAATGATTCAAACAGGCGATGAAGGAATTGAAGGAAAATTATTTGTCAGCTCTGGTTTGGGAGGCATGTCAGGAGCTCAAGCGAAAGCCGCAGTAATTGCTGGAGCTGTTGGAGTAATTGCAGAAGTGAATCCTACTGCAGCTCACAAACGCCATGAGCAAGGTTGGGTAGATGAGTTGCACGAAGATTTAGATCAATTAATTGACAGAATTAGAAAAGCAAAAGCTCAAAAAGAAGTGGTGAGTTTAGCTTTTGTAGGAAATATTGTTGACCTTTGGGAAAAACTTGTGGAAGAGAATATAGAGGTGGAGATGGGTACAGATCAAACTTCCTTACATAATCCTTGGGCTGGTGGATATTATCCAGTTGGAATGACTTATGAAGAATCAAATGATATGATGGCGCATAATCCTGAGCAGTTTAAAATTGAAGTTCAGAAAACTTTACGCCGACATGTTGCTGCTATTAATAAATTGACAGCAAAAGGTTTATACTTTTTTGATTATGGAAATGCCTTTTTATTGGAATCATCACGTGCTGATGCAGATATTCTAAAGGAAAATGGTGATTTTAAATATCCTTCTTACGTTCAAGATATTATGGGACCAATGTGTTTCGACTTTGGTTTTGGTCCATTTCGCTGGGTTTGTACTTCTTCAAAGCCTGAGGATTTGGATTATACCGACCAATTGGCTATCGATGTTTTGGAAAATTTAGCAAAAGAATCTCCCAAAGAAATAGCACAACAAATGCGCGATAATATCAAGTGGATTAAAGAAGCTAAGCAGAATAATTTGGTTGTTGGTTCTCAAGCACGTATTTTATATGCTGATGCCATTGGCAGGATAAAAATTGCAGAAGCTTTTAATCAAGCTATTAAGGATGGTAAACTCTCTGGACCTGTGGTTTTGGGACGCGATCATCACGATGTTTCGGGCACTGATTCTCCTTTCCGTGAAACTTCAAATATTTATGATGGTTCAAGTTTTACTGCCGATATGGCTATTCAAAATGTAATTGGTGATAGCTTCCGTGGTGCCACTTGGGTGAGTATTCACAACGGTGGTGGAGTAGGATGGGGTGAGGTAATTAATGGCGGTTTTGGAATGTTGCTAGATGGAACTGAAGATGCTGACCGCAGATTGAAATCCATGCTGTACTGGGATGTAAATAATGGAATATCAAGACGTTCATGGGCTAGAAATGAAGGGGCAATTTTTGCCATTAAGCGCGCTATGGCTGAAAATCCAAATCTGAAAGTTACTTTACCGAATATTCCTTCTGACGATTTATTAGAAGGATTGTTTTAAAAGATTTGATTTTAATATAAAAAAGCGCTCATTTTTGAATCAAAAAATGAGCGCTTTTTTTATACACCTTTTTATATTTTCTTATTTCCAGCGTTCCAAGTTTTTCATGCCCATTGTAAAAACTCCCGCTAAAATTTTGGGAAATCCCATTTCGTGAATTTTACCTTTTACAAGGCTTTTCATCTCATCTAATGTAATATCGGGGCGGGTAAAATTACCTCCTTGGTAGCAATGACTACAATAAATTAAACTTTTGCTCCCATCAGTTTCTGTGCCTCCGCCATGCTCGTCTTTTGATAGCGGCATTCCGCAACTTTGACAATTCTTTTTAGCTTTCATTTGGCCGAAAGTGATTATAGGTTAATATTATAGAATTAAATTATGCATATAAATACCGCTTAATTTTCAAAGTGGCCGTTTTTTGAAATGGATCAGATTGTATGATTACTTTCTGAATCTTCGAAAACTTATTTACTTTAGAATTGATATATTGCTGAAGTTCTGCGCTTAATGTCTCGATGGAATCGTCAACTTTTTTGCTAAATTCATCCAGTTTTTTATCCATATTACTAGATAGATCACTTTTCATTTCCTGAAGTCGGTGCTCCAATTCTTCACGATTAAAATGCACTAATGCAACTAGTTTTCCTTTTTGCTCTACTACAATTGACTCAGCCACATGTCGAAAGTTGTTAATTAATGATTCAATTTCTTCTGGGTATATATTTTCCCCATTGGAGCTCACTATCATATTTTTAAGTCTCCCTTTATGGCTTAAATATCCATCCTGATCAAAAACACCTAAATCTCCAGTTTTAAACCAGCCATCATCAGTCATTACTTCTTTAGTTTTGGCTTCATTTTTATAATAGCCTAACATAATATTTTCCCCTTTAGCCCAAATCTCTCCTTCTCCAGTTTTAGCATCTGGATTATGGATGATTACTTCACATTGTTGAACTTTAGGGCCTATGGATTGAAATCTTCCTTTAAAAGGAGCTGCTCCAGCAAGTAAAGGTGCAGTCTCTGTTAGTCCATAACCAATTGCATATGGGAACTTAGCATCACGGAGAAATTGCTCAACCTGAGGGTCAAGTTTGGCTCCTCCAATGCCGAAAAATTTCAGATGTCCACCAAAAGTTTCATATAATTTTTTACCCGCTATGCGGTGCAATAACTTCTGTGTTGGACGAAATTTGTATAGAAATTTAGTAATTGCCTTTTTTTGTAGTTGTGGCAATACGCTATTTCTAAATACTTTTTCAATAATAAGAGGCACCGTCATCATCAATACAGGTTTTACACTTTTCATTGCTGGAAGCAATATACTTGGCGTTGGAGGTTTCTGCAAATAAGTGACATTAGCTCCTTTTATGATTGGCAAAATTAAACCAATGGTATTTTCGTAAGTGTGAGACAAAGGAAGAATGGATAAAAAGCGATCATGTTCCAGAATTGGCTGGATAGAATTTGCCTGCATGGCATTTAATAAAACATTCTTTTGACTGAGCATTACTCCTTTAGAATCTCCAGTTGTTCCAGATGTATATAGTAGAATCGACAGTGCATTTTCATCTGTATGATATGTTTTCTGGCTTCTTGCATTATCGTCAAACTTAATTAAAGTATCACTTCCTGAATTAATACTAAAATCATCAATACTAATTACATAGTTGATAAAAGAGCTCTTAGTTTCAGTATATTTATATTCTAAATTTTTTGAAATAAAAATAGCTTTTGCTTCCGAATGAGTTAAAACATTTTGGAGTTCGCGAGAATTAAAATCAGGCAAAACAGGAACTGCTACCACACCCATACATTGTAAAGTGAAATATATAATTCCCCAATTAGGCATATTTTGGCTGTAAATCACAACTTTGTCGCCGGGCTTAATGCCTAATTGTTCCAAAAATGCTGTCGCAGCTTTTATTTTATTTCCCATTTGAGCATATGTAATGGGCTCTTGGTCAATATAGCTTAATGCTTTATTATTGGCATATCTTGAAACTACATCAGACAGGACGGTATTAAAAGTTAATTCTTGATAGTTGTGCATAATAAAATGTTTTGGCAAAGATAGTTATATTAGCAACAATGCATGATTTTCAAACATGTTTTAATGTTAAAATTCATATTTTTTCGGCTGTTTTGATTGGTCGTATATCTTTTAGATAAGAGCACTATCTTTGCCGCAGATTTATAAAACTATTGAATTGTGATTTTCGAAGACTTAAACTTAAATAAACCTTTGCTCAAAGCATTGGAAGAATTAGATTATATTTATCCTACACCCATACAGGAACAAGCTTTCTCTGTTATCATGTCTGGCGCAAGTGTCGTTGGTATTGCTCAAACAGGTACCGGTAAAACATTTGCTTATCTATTGCCATTACTACGGATGTTGCCTTTTTCTAATCAGCGTGATCCACGAGTTCTGATCATTGCACCAACTCATGAGTTAGTGATGCAAATTTTGGAAGAAGTTCAAAAACTAACAAAATATACTGGGCTGAGGTCATTAGGTATTTATGGTGGAGCTAATATAAGTAAGCAAAAGCAAGCCGTGTATGATGGCACTGATATCATCGTGGCTACTCCAGGCCGTTTTATCGATTTGGCACTTACTGGCGTGCTGGGTCTAAAATCAATACAAAAATTAGTGATTGACGAGGTGGACGAGATGATGAGTTTAGGATTTAGGACTCAGATTACAAATTTATTAGGAATGCTGCCTGAAAAACGTCAGAATTTGATGTTTTCAGCTACTTTAACTCCTGAAGTTGAGGAATTGATCAATTTATCATTTAGCTATTCGACAAAAATTGAAATTGCACCTCATGGTACTCCACTTGACCAAATTTTACAAAAGGCATATCATGTTCCCAATTTTAATACTAAAGTTAATTTGCTGGAATATTTACTTACCAAAAATGAAGATCTAAGTAAGGTTCTTATTTTTGTTTCTACTAAAAAATTAGCAGATCGCTTATATGAGAAAATGAATGAAATACTCCCCAATCAATTTGGCGTAATTCATTCGAATAAAGCTCACAATACTCGTGTAAATGCTGTTAATCAGTTTGTTGATGGCACACATAGAGCCCTGATTTCTACAGATGTTATCGCAAGAGGAATGGATATATCGGATGTTAGCCATGTGATTAACTTTGATTTACCTGAGACTCAAGGTGATTATTTGCATCGCATCGGTAGAACAGGTAGAGCGGATAAGGTGGGAATTGCTATTTCATTTATCAACGAAATGGAAGAAAAATTTCAACTTGAAATTGAAGTGTTGATGGAGAAGGAAATTCCATTATTGGAATTACCTGAAGATCTTATTATATCTGAAATTTATGGGCAGGATGAGCGTCCAGACGAAAATGAAGATAAGGGCTATCTTAAAAGACCCAATTTTAAAGTATCCCAAGGAGCTTTTCATGAGAAAAGCGAAAAGAACAAACAGGTCAATAGTGGTAGTCCTAGTAAGAAAAGACGTGTTTATACTAAGGGAGGAAAAAGGAAGCATAAACGTCCAGAACAAAAGAATTATTAATGGATAAATATTTTGCACATGATTGAGAAACAGGCTAATAATCCATTGCATGGCATAACTTTGAATCTAATGCTTGACCTATTAGTTGATGCTTATGGTTGGGAAGGTTTGGCGAATAAAATTAATATCAACTGTTTTAAGAAATCGCCGAGTATAAAGTCTTGCCTTACTTTTTTACGCAAAACACCATGGGCAAGGGAGAAAGTGGAACAATTATATTTGAATATACATCGCGGGTAAAGACTAAATAGTGTTTGCTCGAAAACTCTGTATTTTTACATTTGGTTGTCAGATGGCGTCAAGGTCGAGGCGGGAATGATGTTGAAAATAAGGCGTTTACTTTAGTAAATAACGTTTTTTAATATTATTTCCAACGAAGAGATTGGCGTTATATGGCAACCACAATTATAAATCTTCAATTTCTATTTGAAAATCATATTGCAAATCCTCATGCAGTGTAGAAATAGCTTTATTAATTCTAATCATTTGACGGTCATAGAGATTATTTAGTGCTTTGTTCTTGCTCAAAGAGATTCCAGAATCTTTAAGCTTTTTACAGAAATGAATCAGTATTTCCGCTTCAGTTTGCTTTAATCCCGAATATTTGATATACTTATTGCTTGTTCTAAGTACTTTACGGACAGTTTTTTTGGCTAAATATAAATTATATAAATTCATATTTTCAAATTCCTCATCTATTTGGAGTTTCACTTCTTGAATATAGGAATCTTCATGGCCAGCATCAAAAAGCAAATAGGTGAGTAGTTCCTTGTTCTCTTTTTTATATTTGATTAGCCTCAAACATAATTCAATCACCCGATCATTAGGTAAGTTACCAAGCTCTGTTTTTAATTCTTTTAATGATGCTGCTTTCATAGAGATGTGATATTGAACTTAGTGGATAAAAATTAAAACATTGCTGCGTAACTTGTTGTCCTTGTCAATTGTTTATTGTTTCATGTTTAAAGTCATTGTCATAGGCGTCAATGACTTCATCTTTAATCAATTGTATTGCTGGATTTTCTTCAAAGGGTAAAGTAAAAAAAGGAAACGAAAATCTTGAAATATATAAAACTTTTTCTAATCTATTCTTTTCTAAATAAACTATGGTTACTGGCGATAGTTTTATTGAAAATAAGGACTCAATACTTTTCACATTTTTAAATGGTATTTGAGTATAATTTTTTGAAGATTTAATAATTAAGCCAAAATCATTCACATTGACCTTTTTGAATTTCCATGGTTTTGTTATTATATAAATAATCCATATTATTGATGTTGCTATCAATAAATAAACTGAAAGCGCTGAAGAAAAATTAGAAAATAAAACAATTATTGTAAATGGAGTCCAAAAACCTAAAATACAAATTGGCAAAATCCATGCAAACCAAATTGTTGTTATTGAAGAAATCCGTTCTTGTTTCATTATCCTAAACCTTCTAATCCGATCTCAAAAATGGAAGTCAACTAGTTGTTGCTCAGTAATCTCAATACATCTCTTTTTAATAATTCAATATGATTAGAGCCAATATCAATGATCAAATCTTTTTTCAAGTCTGAAAGAAAACGTACTGCACTTTCGGTACTCATAGCAGCCAACTCGGCAATGTCTTTACGAGATACATTAGTGGTTATAATCTTCCCGTTAAAAATATCATCAGCTAAATAAATTAAGGTTTCGGCTAATCGACCTAAAGCTTGCTTATTGGCTATCGACGACATTCTACCAAGATGGCTCTGGGTAGTATCACAATACCAGTTAAGCATGCGGTTTGTAAATGAACTATTTCTGCTCATGATGCTTCTGAATGATTGTACATCAATTAGATAAGCAGTACATTTAGTGAGAGCACTTCCTGAAAAAGCATAAATATTTTTGCCATATACAGAAGATAGTCCTACAAATGCAATGGGTTTTATAATTTTGAAATTAAATCCTTTGTCAAAGTTCCCCTCAACATAATTCTTAGATAATCCGCTGGTTAATAATATAATATAGGAGGCGATTGCTCCTTGCTTGAAGATAGTCTCCCCCTTTTTAAATTCAATTTTTACTCTAAGTAATTCTTTAATCTCATCATCATGCAAATCTTGACTCTTTAGCCAAGTAATGATATCTTTTTCAGATTTATCTTTTTGTGGATTGCTTTCGCTCGATTGCAAACTAGCGATCGTCTTTTGCAAGCGATGATACATCAGAAAGGATATTGTTTTATTGGTAATCGATTTCAATAATTGATGCTCTTCACTCAAAAATATACCCTTTTCTTCACGCATATTTTTGGTGTATACTACCGTTATTTTTCCCTCAACCTTGTTTTCTAAAATGATGTCAGATTGCATCTTTAGAATAGAACTTATAAATCCAGCTGTCTGATATGTCTGATTTTCAAACTCTAATGAAATTTCGCAAACATCTGAATATCTCCATCCTGAAGCCATTGAATCAACCAATAATTGTAACGTGTTATCAATATCAAGTTCATAATCACTTAATATTTCATCCACCCGATAAAGACATGCTAACTCCTTATTTTGATTATTCATCTAGTCTAGTTTTAATAAATTATCATCACCTACTGAAGTGGCAAAAGTATTAAAAATGTTCGGGTATTTTGGATTAATATTTAGGGACTTTTTTTGTAAATGTAATAATTATTACAAAATGAATTAAAAGCTTTTTTTAAGTCGTATTTTCTAATATACTCATTACATTTGCACTCTAAACAAATTAAAACTAAAAATATGAGTTTATCAAAATCTATTTTGCTATGGACTATCACTGTGATAGTTACTGTAGGTGCTATGGTATATCAAAAAATGACTGGTCCAACTTATCCTAAAAAGGTTGCTGTCGAATTAGCAGGCCATACTTATGATCTTCAATTATTAAGGTCTAATGAGATTGGATCGCCTTGTAATATCGATATTGAGGTTGAAGATTCTGAAGTAGAAGCATTTATTTATTTTAAGCGTTATAAGGTTGAAGAGGAATGGACTAAAGTAGCGATGGAAAGAAAAACTTCTCATAAGAAAGCTTTTTTCGGAGAAGGTGATGAAATACAAGTGCTTACAGCTGTTCTGCCTGAACAACCCGCTGCCGGAAAAGTGGTTTATCATGTGGATTTGTATAAAGGGAACGAGTTAGCTTCCATTGCTGGTGATAATCCAGTTATTGTTCGTTTTAAAGGTTTTGTCCCTCGTTATATTTTGATTCCTCATATTATTTTTATGATAATCTCTTTATTCTTGTCAACCCGTACTGGTGTTGAAGTGATTTTTAAAGGAAAAAAAGCTTTTAATTTCAGTCGATTAACTCTGATAGCTTTAACCATAGGAGGTTTAATTTTAGGCCCATTTGTACAAGAATATGCTTTTGGTGATTATTGGACTGGCTGGCCTTTTGGTGGCGATTGGACTGATAATAAGACCATTGTTGCTTGGATATTTTGGTTAATAGCATTTTTGGTATTGCGTAAAAAACCTGAAAATAGACTATGGCCAATTCTTGCTATGTTAGTGCTTTTTAGCATTTATATGATTCCTCACTCAATGGGTGGTTCTGAACTAGATAATACTACTGGCAAAGTAGAAACTGGATTGCAGAAATAATAGAAATAGAATAGAAATATCGCTTTTAAGCGTTATTAAACTAAGCAAATATTGAAACGGATTATATTCATTTATAGCAAATGAGTATAATCCGTTTTTCTGTTATTTTAATTTTTTTGTTTAGCTACAACAAAATTAATGTAATTTTGCCTACGATTTCATTAAGGGGTGCCCTAAATTATCGGGCTGAGATCATACCCATATTACCTGATCCGGATAGTACCGGCGTAGGGATTTGGATGTTAATGTATATACACATTTCGTCCTTTAGGGGAAACTTTTTATTTTAAGAATTTGGTGGTACCTCATCGCCTTTTTCGAAAGTTTTATCTAAATTAATTACAACATGTTAAACAAATTAAAAACGCTTTTGCTACTGATGGTTATTCCATTTGTTGCATCTGCACAATTTACGATTGAGGGTCAAGTCGTCGACTCTAGCTCCAATCAAAGTCTCCCTTCAGCTCATATTAGCCTCGAAGGGACTTTTAAAACCGCAGTAAGTGACCTGAATGGTCATTTTCAAATTGATCAACTAAAAAGCGGAAAATATCTTTTACGAATAACCTATTTGGGTTATGAAGATTTTACCCAAAGTGTTGAATTAAAACAGAATGTGAAGTTAGTTGTTCAGTTAAAAACCTCTTCCTTGCTGGAAGATGAAGTGATTGTTTATGGTACTAGAGCTTCAGACCGTACAGGAACTACTTTTAAAAATATCACTAAAGCCGAATTGAAAAAGGCTGATATTGGCCAGGACTTACCCTATATTTTAGCACTTACTCCATCAGTAGTTAGTTCTTCAGATGCTGGTGCTGGTGTAGGTTATACCTCTATCAGAATTAGAGGAACTGACATTTCTAGAATCAATGTAACTTTAAATGGAATTCCAATTAATGATCCTGAAAGCCAAGGAGTATGGTGGGTTAATATGCCCGATTTGACTTCTTCACTAAGCAGTATTCAAATTCAAAGAGGAGTAGGCACTTCCAGTAATGGAGCAGCGGCATTTGGTGCTTCTATTAATATGCTTTCTGCTGATTTAAATCAAAAACCTTATGCTGAGGTGAATACAGCTTATGGATTGTTCAATACGCAACGATATCGCTTGGCTGCTTCTTCAGGCTTAATAGATGGAAAATGGTCTTTTGATACCAGATTATCTAAAGTAAAATCGGACGGATATGTCGATAGAGCTTCTTCAAACTTAAGTTCGTATTTTGTCTCAGGAGCGTATTATGGTAAAAAATCGATATTACGATTAAATGTGTTTTCTGGTAAAGAAATAACCTATCAATCTTGGGCTGGAATTCCTAAGGATAGCTTAGCAACTAATCCAACTTATAATCCATATACTTATGAAAATGAGGTAGATAATTATCAACAGGATCATTTTCAGTTATTGTATTCTTATCAAGCAAATTCTTTTTGGAATATAAATGCAGCTTTGCATTATACTAAAGGAAGAGGTTATTATGAGAGCTGGAAAGATGATAGGAAGTTGGCCGATTATGGCATCAGTGATTTTATTATTGGCAGCGATACCATTCGGAGAACTGATTTGGTACAGCAAAAATGGTTGGATAATGATTTTTATGGATTGACTTTTTCAGCAGATTATAATAATAAGAAGGATTTGCAAATAAGTATAGGTGGAGCCGCTAATCAATATGACGGAGAGCATTATGGAAAAATAATTTGGGCAGAATATGCGCTAATGGGCAAAGATTATGAGTGGTATAGAAATAATGGATTGAAAAATACCTATAATTTATATGCCAAGGCCAACTATCAATTAACGGATAAATTCAATATTTTCGGCGATTTGCAATATCGCAAAGTGGATTACTGGATGAGTGGAATTCATGATGATTTTAAAGACTTAAACAATGACTACCATTTTAATTTTATAAATCCAAAAATTGGTCTTAATTATATTTTCAGCAATAAGCAGCAAGCATATTTTTCCGCTGCGATTGCTCAGAAAGAGCCCGGAAGAAATGATTTTAGAGATGCTGATTTTAATAAAATTCCTTTACCAGAATTGCTTGTTGATTATGAGCTGGGTTATTCTTATTCTATGCAGAATTATTTGATTAGAGCCAATGCTTTTTATATGGATTATACAAACCAATTGGTGATGACCGGTAAAGTAAATAATGTTGGTGCACCTATTATGACTAATGTTGACAAATCATATCGGGCAGGAGTAGAGTTAGTTTTCGGAACTATAATTACCAAGTGGCTTTCGTGGAATGCAAATTTAACTTTGAGTCAGAACAAGATTAAGAACTATACCGAATTTGTTGATAATTGGGATACTTGGTCTCAGGATTCAACTCAATTGGGAACAACTGACATAGCATATTCTCCAAATGTGGTAGCTGCAAGCCAGTTTCAGTTGAAACCAATCAAGAATGTAGAAATATTTATCAACACCAAATATGTTGGAAAACAGTATATTGACAACTCATCCAATGATTATAATAGCATAGATGCATATACTACCACCGATTTGATGTTCCGTTATACTATGAAGAATAAATGGATAAAATTAGTAGGAATTAATTTCAGTATAAACAATATTTTTAATGCTCAATACGCATCAAATGCATGGGTTTACAGTTATAATTCTGCTGGCGAAAGAGGTGTTATTGATGGTTATTTCCCACAAGCTGGTATTAATTTTATGCTTGGTTTGGATTTGAAATTTTAGGCTAAAAAGGTCGCTTTCGACTTTGAATAAGGAAGGGATATTTTTTGTTGCAATTTGTTTTGTGATAAATCTGTCCCTTTTTTTAATTTGGGCTAAAGCCCTTGATGTAAATGTCAATATCTATTGATATAGAAGGTACAACATTAGCCCAAATATATATTTTCTTTCAGATTTAAAACTCAATCCTGCAATTAGCCAAATAGGAATTGAGATCAAGATTTTCTATGTTGAGATTTCTTCACCATTAAATAAGGGAAACATAAATGTATTTATGTAGTACATCAGTAGACCCCAAATAAGATCCATTAACTAGTATTTTGTTGATTTGATTCAACCTTTACATTTTTCTTTAAAGAATTCGTTTCAGTTATGTTAGTATAATAAGTAGATTTTAGCAGCCGTATTCCATTTGGCTTTATAGTTGCTATCAACAAAGAAAATCTTTAGATCGGCTTTGTAATCGGCATCTGTAAAAAATATTTTCTTATCGGCTTTATAATCAGCATCAGTAAAATACCACAAACCTTGATTCCCTTTGGCCTTATAGTCATCACTTACTTTATATACCAATAAATCAGCCTTATAAGCAGCATCTACTACAAATACTTTAATATCAGCTTTGTAGTCGGCATCTACAGAATAAATTTTTTGTGCATTGACTTTATTAAAGCCTAGCGTCATTAGTGCAATCGACGCAAATATTAATGTAATTTTTTTCATAGAATCATTTTAGCTGTGATTAATAAAGTCCAAAAGTAGATGATTTTTAAATATAGTATCTCATTTTCTGTGAAAAACCAAACCAATGAATCACAAGAACCATTTGGTATTTTAGATTAATACCTTTTACCCATTTAAGGTTCATTTCCAAAGTGGATATTCCTTTTTGAAATAGTATTGATTTCCATTTTAATCTATATTTAGACTGATATGATTAGATTCCTAATCGATGTATTGCAACTTTTATACAAGGTTTTTTCCATCCATTATTCTCCTAATTTTCGCCATAATTTCAAACCAAGCTTCAATAGTTGAATCATCCAATATCCATGTTTGGGGATTCAAAATAGAAAAATGAGATTGTCCTTTTAAATTAGGTACAAAGTCTACATTTGTTTCATTAATTGAGAAAATTGGTAAAAAATTCATCTTTAAAGTTGCCATAATTATATTCTGTAATTCACGGTCAAAATATATATTGTGGGTTATTTTAGAATCTTGTCCTGTTATTACAACATTCGAGTCAAATTCTCTATTTTCCGACTTTATAATATCTTTAGATACAAATAGATTTAGCTTATCCAATATATTTTTTTTTCTAAAATTCAATTTGACGTTCTGCGGTATATCGATTTTGAAATAGACTCCACAGAAAGCAGTTTGTTCACCAATCTCACTATACGGATCACCATATAATACAAAGAAAATATGCTCATTAGCATCCATTGGGATATATACACTTCTTCTAAATTTAGGTATTTTCCTATAAATGGGTAACGGATATTGCTCTACTTTAAAGTCAATCTTTCTGCCAGTTCGCTTCGCAAATGCTTGTAAAACTTCTATGTTTGAGTCTTCTTCCATTGGATTTGTTGGGTTTTGATGGGTGAAAAACTATCCGCGCAACAAACATTTTAAATTAAGCAGTAGTATTTCAATTAATTAATCTCCAAATGTAAAGTGTTTTCTTATTCAAAATTAGATTTTTTCTGGAAAGCAATATCAACACTGCAAAATTCTCCATTCCTCTTATTAAAATCGGCTATTCAATATAGATGTTTTTGATTGGCATAATATCGAAATGCATTTTTCGGAGCGGAGTTAAAGAAATAATAGCTTAACTTTGTACAAATTTTAAACAATGCAGTTCATTAAGCTTAAACATTTCGGTCAATATTCGGAAATCATTTTTATGCGAGAAGAAAAGAAAAATTCTTTTTCTACTCAATTATTACATGATTTTATTGAGGCTCTTGATATTGTCGAGTCTACCGATTCTAGGGTTTTAATTATCAGAGCTGCCTCAGGTTCTAAAGTATGGTCTTCAGGTTTTAATATTAGTGAATTGCCTATTCCTGGAATTGATCCAGTGCCTTATAACCATCCATTGGAGCGACTTATTCGGAGGCTGCAAGAGGTAAAAATTCCAGTCATAGCAATGATTGAAGGTAGCGTATGGGGTGGTGCATGTGATGTGGCTTTTAGCTGCGATATTCTAATTGGTACTCATCAAAGTACATTCGCGATTACTCCGGCCAAAATTGGGGTTCCCTACAATTCTTTAGGAATACAGCGAGTTTTAAGTCGCCTTCAACCTAATATAGCCAAGGAATTATTTTTTACTGCAAAACCCATTAGCGCAGAACGCGCATATCAGTTGGGTGTCCTCAATCATCTTGTTGAACTTGAAAATCTTGAGTCCTTTACTTATGATATGGCGAATAATATTGGACAAAATTCCCCATTTAGTATTTCGATTATTAAGAAACAGATAGATATTTTTACACGTTCAAAACCTGTAGCTGTTGATACGCTTTTTCATATCGATGAGTTAAGGCAAATAGCCTATAATAGTGATGATTATAGAGAAGGAAAATTGGCTTTTGATCAAAAAAGAGTCCCTAATTTTACTGGAAAATAAATGAAAATCAAAGTTTCAAAAACAGCTCGTTCATATTTGGTATTGCCCGCTTTGATGTTGGTGATATTGACTTGTATTACGATGCCGATTTTTTCACAAAATATTGATACAACAAATCTTAGTCTTGATAATAGGTTGTATAACGGAAAGTATTATACTTATTTTCCGCCAAAGGAGGTATTAGGAATCCAGTTTTTGTCTCAGAAAAGTTTCAGCAAAGGAACGGTTTGGATAAATGGCTTAGAATTTAAAAATTCTGACATTAATTATGATGTATATAATCAAGAGTTAGTGCTGAGATTTGTTACTAGAGATCAAGCCAATAGAATCATTTCAGTTTCACTATTGAGTCTTGATTCCTTTACATTTGAAAATAAAATATTCATTATTGAACATTTTGAAAATGATCGGCATATCATCTACCAACAAATTAAATTAGGGGAATTAACACTTCTAATACATTGGTATAAAAGGTTAGAATTGAGTACATCGCTCAATAGTACTCAATATTTTTTCACAGATATACAGCGTAAAACTATCCTTCAAAAATCTAAAAAGGAATATCAATTAACGACTAATAAAAGTCTGCTTAAAATTTTGTCTAAAAAACAGTCTGCGAGCTTACGTAAATATTTGAAATCGAATCATCTGAAATTGAATAATATGTCTGATTTACAATATTATAATCTTCTTGTGTTCTTAAATCAGCTTAACCATGAATAAATTCAGATTATTTGTTGTTATCATTGGTTTATTTTTACTAAGCAATTCTGTATTTGCTCAAGATAAGTTGATTGATGCTCATTTTCAAAATCTAAGTTTTAAAGAATTTTGCGCTTCCATTTCACAAACTAATGCTGTGAAAATTTATTATCCAGCAAAATATTTTACAGACAAAACAATTAACATAGATCAAGATCAAATACTGATTTCTGAGGCTGTTAAATTGGCTATTGATAATGATAGCTTTCAGGTAGTGTTTTGGAATAATTCCATTGTTATTACTAATGGAAAAATTATACCAGAGAAACTTGAGTTAAATGATTTGAAAGATATACCAGCAGATAATGAGGTAGTTGAGCCGAAGGAAGAGTATTTTAAATCAAATAAAGCAGGTGTTCAGCGTAAAGTTATTGTTGGCACTAAGGGTGTTGTGTTTGGCAAAACTCAGGTTGTATTAAATGTACATGTAACCGATGAGCAAAATGGTGATAATATACCTGGCGCAACTGTTTATATAGAATCTCTGAAAAAAGGCACTATTACAAATGATCAAGGAATTGCGAAATTGAGTCTCCTTCCCAATGTTTATTCCATTCGTATCATGTATATGGGCATGAAAGAGCAAGAATATCAATTGCATTTATACTCCAGTGGTAGCTTTACAGTGGAGATGTTTAAGCAAGGTATTGAGTTGAGCAGTGTGGATATTTTTGGCGATCGGCAAATGAATATGCGTAAAAAGGATCCAGGTCTGGAAAAGATATCAGCCAAATTAATCAAGGAAATGCCTGTGATGGTAGGCGAGCCAGATATTGTGAGGTCAGCAAGTATGCTTCCTGGAATTATTAGTGTAGGAGAAGGGAGTGCGGGATTGAATGTGAGGGGAGGCGGTTCTGATCAAAATGCATTTTATCTGAATGATATTCCAATTTTTAATACTGGCCATCTTTTTGGTTTTTTTCCAGCTTTCAATGCCGATTTAATCAAAGATTTCACCATTTCTAAAGGCTATATTCCTGCTAAATATGGTGGTAAACTTTCTTCCATTTTTGATATTGAAACACGCAAAGCCAGTAATAAGAAGTTTAGCTTGCATGGTGGAATTAGTCCTATGGCGGCCAATTTAGTGCTTTCAGTACCCATTATTGATGAAAAACTTTCATTGATTGTTAGTGGGCGTAAGTCATACTCTGATTGGATTTTAAGACAAATCAATGACTATGATATTAGCCATAGTAGCGCACAGTTTTCTGATATTTCTGTGGGACTTTACTATGATTTGCCTAATACTCAGATTTCATTATTCGGCTATCATAGCAAAGATTTCTTTGCATATTCTAACGTAAATGAGTATCAGTATTCCAATGATGGTATTTCACTTAAAATTGCTCAACGTTACTCTAAAAAACTGAGAGCTAATTATTCTTTTGTGATAGCTCAATATTGGTTCAATACGCAGGATTTTGAGGAATTTACAAAGGCTTATGAGCACTCTTATACCGTTGGTCAAGATGAATTTAAGGCTGAATATTTTTATGATTTAAGCGAACATCAACAATTGACAGGCGGTTATCATTTTGTTTTCTATAATCTTGATAGAGGTATTGTTAATCCAATTGGCAAATCCATTCGAGTACCCGTAGATTTGGGAACTGAAAAAGGGATGGAAAATGCTGTTTTTATTGCAGATAAAATATCGCCATGGCCTTGGTTAGATCTTAACCTAGGAATGAGGTTTAGTATTTATAATCCTCTTGGTCCAAAAGATGTATATCTTTATTCTGATGGTAAAACCATTGATAATCAATATATTTATGATACATTAAACTTTGCAGATAATGAAGTTATTAATGCACATTATTTTCCAGAATTAAGGCTTGCTGCCAATATTACAATCAGTAAGAAATCTAGTCTAAAAGCGTCATTTACCCAAATGCATCAGAGTCTTTTTATGCTAAATACTACGGTTACAATTGCGCCTAGTAGTCAGTGGAAATTAGCCGACTATCATATTAGCCCATCTCATGGCAATCAGTATTCGTTAGGATTTTTCCATTCTTTCACCAAGTATGGTTTCGAGAGTTCTATGGAGGCATTTTACAAACAAACCAAGGATTATACAGAATTTCGCGATGGAGCAAATTTCCTCAATTCTGCCAAAACTGAGCAATCTGTTTTGCAGGGAAATCAAAATGCTTATGGACTTGAATTGATGTTGCGTAGGAGCGGGGTTGAATATCGATTTACGGGCTGGATTGCTTACACCTATTCTAGATCTTTTATACAAATTTATGGTGATGAAAATTGGCAAGATATAAATAAAGGCATGTCTTATCCTTCATCTTACGACGTTCCTCATGCTTTGAATGCTTTGTTGAATATTAGATTGAGCAAAAGGTTGAGTTTTTCTACTACCGTAAACTATCAAAGTGGACGCCCAATTACGACTCCAATTTCTATTTATTATGTTAATGGGGTACCATTTGTAGATTATTCTGAGCGTAATGCGTTCCGTATTCCTGACTATTTTAGGGTTGATGCCTCCTTAATTGTAGAAGGTAGTTTGAAGCGTAAAAAGTTAATACATAGCTCATTAGTATTTAGTTTGTATAATATAACTGGTAGAGATAATCCCTTCTCAGTTTACTTTGTCGCCAATGACGTTGGAGTGGATAGCTATCAATATTCGGTCATTTCAGTGCCTGTTTTTACAGCTACATGGATTTTTAAATTTGGAAATTATGATGCGTTATAGTTTTAATATATCAGACAAAATCAATAGGTTTTATAAAAACAATATGAAACTATATGTTAAGTTCGTACTAATTTTGATTTTGGTTAGCCAACTTTCTATTTCATGCGTTAAAAAGTATGAACCAAATTTGGCTGATAGCAGTTTACAGAAATTGGTGGTTTCTAGCCAGATAAATGATCAAGAAGGCTTTCAATATGTTAATGTTTCTTTGACAACCTCGCTAGTCATTCCTGTGTATACACCAGTTTCGGGCTGCAATGTTCAACTTAAAAGTGATGACGGATCATCGTTAAGCTTTGCTGAGTTTGAACCAGGTAAATATCAGTTATGGCTTGCTGATGGTCAATTGGACAAAACTAAAGCTTATCAGCTAATTGTAATAACTTCTGATAATCAGCTTATTGAGTCGACGTGGGAAAGTTTTTATTCCTGCCCTGATGTCGATTCAGTTTTTTACGAAAAAGTGCTGACTACTGAAAATTTGCCCTATGGATCAAGAATAGGTTTGCAGTTTAAAGTAAATTTAAAAGGGCAAAATGACGATAGTAGATACTACCGTTTTGATGTGCTAGAAACTTATGAATTTCATACTCCATTGCCTATGGAATGGTATTATGATGGAACAATTCACCACATATCTCCTCCTGATTATTCAAAACAAGTTTGTTGGAATACTAGGTATATTAGAGATATTTTTGTGTTGGCTACTGACAATATATCTCAGAATGAATATTTGGGTTTAAAACTGAATTTCACTGATAATTATAGTCAGCGCCTGCAACATCTTTATAGTCTCATGATTAAGCAATATGCAATTAGCAAGGATGCATATTTTTATTGGAATCAGATGAGAACTAATATGCATCAAAGTGGTGGCTTGTATGACAATCAGCCAGTTGCAATTAAGGGAAATTTAATAAACACCACTTTTGCCGATCAGGAGGTTTTAGGATATTTTAGTATAGCATCACTAAAAGAAAAACGAATTTTTATTCAGCCGCAAACTGATATTACGATCATTGATAATACTTGCGAAAAAAGAGTTTTGCGCAAGGGAGTGATTGAAATAAGACCAGAAGAATATCCTGCATTTTTGGCAGGGGATGAGTATGGCTGGTATCCTGTACTGCTTAGTACTGCTTGTGTTGATTGTAGAGTGGTCGGTGGATCAACCACGAAACCTGATTTTTGGCCCTATTAAAAAGAATATAAAGCGAAATATAAAATGCTGAAAATGAATAGTTATTTGGAAATAATAGAAGCAAGATTGCTTTTGATAGTGTTCTTTGTGCTTTTTGCATTTATTCACACCAATGCACAAAAGCGGTCTTCTGCAAATATCGATGCTTCGGAACAATCGCTCTTTATTTTTTCGGATAGAAACCTATATGTAGTTGGTGAATTAATTCAGTTGAAAATAGTTTATTTGCAGAAAGAGAATACTAAAAATGCTTTTGTAAATTATGTTTATTGTGATTTGCTAGGGCAGGATGGAAGCTATGTTCAGACATTGAAATCTAAAATAGTGGAAGCGTCGGGACAAGGGCAAATATTAATCCCTAAACATTTAAAAAGTGGAAATTATCTTTTGAAAGCTTATACTCGCCAGTTGAGAAACAATCCAGACAATTTCGCCTTTTTGAAAATTAAAATTGTTAACCCATTGCAATCTCAAATAATCAATCAATCAAAACAAAATTATGTAGTATTACAGCCCGATTCAATGTTAAATTGCGAAGGTGTTTTGATTGATAATCAATATTTTAAAAGCTTATCAGCCAGAAAAAAGGTCAGTTTAATAATACAAATTGATACCAATGAGATCATTAGTTCATCACTTTCTATGTCAATTGTTCCTAAAAATAGTTTTTGGAATGAGCAGTTAAAAGCCTCATCAAATTCTGGTTATTCTGCTTTGAAAAATACCAATTATTTCCAAGAAAAAAGAGGCATGATATTAAGTGGAACTATCATAAATCAGTCAAATCGTGAGCCTATGGTAAGGTCACAAGTATTAATCAATGTGTTGGGATACAAAGATATTTTTGTTGCAGTGAGTGATTCTTTGGGCCACTTTAAAATGAGTTTGCCTGATCTCGTTGGACTACAGGATGTTTATGTTTGCACTTCAGCCCCTGAGGATAATGCTCTGATATTAATTGACAAGGATTACGATTTACAAACAAATTATCAATTTGGAGATGCGTTTTCGCTCAGTGAAGATGAAAAGAAATTGGCACTTCAGTTAGCTCAGAATCAATCTATTCTACTATTATTTAATCCGCAAAATATTAATAGAACTAAAGAAGCAGTTCAATATCCATTTTATCAACATGCTGACGAAATCATTATAATAGATGATTATATTGATTTGGAAAAGTTGTCGATGTATTTTACCGAATTACCCGGAAGCGTTCATTTGAGGAAAGAAAGAGATCAAATAATAACCAGAATTGATGGAGAAGATGGCGGTATTTTACTGCAAAATCCTTTGATTATGATTGATTATGTTGCAGTTGTGGATATTCAGACCGTACTGAAAATCAATCCACAACTTATAAAGCAAATCGAAATTGTTAGAAGCTATTATCAAAAAGGAGATGCGAGTTTTGGTGGTATTATCAATTTTATTTCCAACCATGGAGATTTTGGCAGCTATGAGTTTCCTAAATCCTCTATCACCATTCAATATCAATTTTTGTCAGTAAGTTATAAAGCAGAACAATTTAATAATGAAGCTAATATTCCTGATGCTCGCAATACAGTTTTATGGGATGCTGAAATGGAAATACAAAATTCCAAATTAAACCTAATGTTTTATACTCCAGAAACTCCAGGTTATTATTCTATGATAATCCAAGGTCTGGATCACGCTAAAAATAAGGTTTATAAGACTTTTGAATTTGTTGTAGAGTAGGGTGACCTCCATTTAGATTTATCAAAAAATATCCTTCTTGATTTCTATTATTCGGGACGAATTTTGCTATTCTATAGTTTAAAGTAAATTGTAATTGTAAATACTATTTTTATCAAAAGTAGAGATTGTATTTACTTATATTATTTAATTGTAAAATCTTCTCCAACTAATTTTTCAGATATATCCCATAGTTTCTTGGCAACATCTACATCATAAGAATGAGGTTTTGATTTGACTTTGCCCGGTTTTCCCTTCATTCCATTAAAACCTGTTGGGCCAAAATAGTCGCCACCTTTTACTTCATCACCTAGGGCTGCATAAAGCATAGGTAAGGCTGCATTTTCTGGCGAGTGAGTGAAAAGAGGTAATAATGGTGATATAAGTAATAGAGCAAGCTTAGGTATATTACTAAATAAATTTGTTTTTGATACACCTGGATGTGCTGATACTGCAATTACCTTACTGTCAGCTGCTTCTAATCTTCGTTGTAATTCATAAGCAAACATTAAACAAGCTAGTTTGCTTTGCCCATAAGCATCCATCTTTGAATAACTTTTTTCAGAATTTAAGTTGTCAAAATCAATTTTGCCTTTTTCATGCGCAATACTACTAGTAGTTGCAATTCTGGCTCCTTCGGTTTTGTTCAATATAGGCATCAATAGTTTAGTGAGTAAGAAATGGCTGAAATAATTTACTCCCATTTGACTTTCAAAACCTTCTTCTGTTTTTGCAAAAGGTGGGATCATAATCCCAGCGTTTTCAATCAATAGATTTAGCTGTATGTATTTTTTAATAAAGGAGTTAGCAAAATTTCTAACAGATATTAAACTGTTTAGATCTAATTCCATAAGTTCTAAATCAGCTGTAGGAATTATTTTAAGAATCTCTAATTTAGCACTTTCTGCTTTTTTAATATTTCGGCAAGCCATGATAACTTTGAATTCCTTTTTAGCTAAACCAATTGTTATTTCTTGTCCAAGTCCCGAATTTGCTCCAGTTACTATAGCTATTTTTCCCTTTTGTAGATTTACTTGATCTAAATTAAAACTCATATTTCTGTATTTTTAATAAGAATCAAAGATAAATATTTTTGAAGGACGGTATTGTTAATATAGGCTAATTATTCATAAAACTATTGAGGGTTAATATCAAATTGTTTTTAGTGTATGAAATTGTTTCACTTTCCTTAAGGTAAGTTTAAGATTATAAATTGCAAATCAATTTTTTTCTGAATAGCAAACAAAAGAAAGTATAAAATAGAATCAATTTAGGGAGTTTTATCATTATCAAACCATAAATAAAG
>ERZ889078.166-NODE-166-length-57564-cov-15.986837_pt1 | contig 57564 bp, 60 predicted proteins | sample MGYA00521266_ERZ889078 | MGnify/ENA primary metagenome ERZ889078 (study PRJEB32303, sample SAMEA104408618) | aquatic metagenome | biome: Brackish water; feature: Pelagic; material: water | place: Baltic Sea | collected 2014-06-16T06:34:00 | depth 76,534 m ... | reverse complement strand
AAATAACCAAAAAACGACCGGTATTTTATTCCAAATCTCGTTTCATGAACTGGATTCGTTCAAATGATGCAAGGGTAGTTTTATCATGTACTGACTTTCCCCTAAAATCATCAATTGAATCAAATTTATGTAATGCCATCCATTCTTTCAACCCATCTAATATTACACCTATTTGAGACAACCCATTTAAATATAAAGTGCTACAAACCTGCACAACAGTAGCCCCCGAAAGCAGTTGTTTGATAAGCCCAACATGATCGTGAACACCTGTAGAGGCAGCCAACTGACATCCAATTTTATTTCCTGACAGTAAGGCAATCCACCTCATGGATATGTTGAGCTCTTGTGGCGACGACATATTATTGTCATCCACAACTTTTAGAGTATTGATATCAATATCAGGACGCATATATCTATTATATAATACGAGTGCATCAACACCACTTTCAACTAGTTGTGTTGCTATCGAACAAATATTAGTAAAATAGTAGCCAAGTTTAATGGAAACAGGGATAGTTACATTTTTATTAACTTCCTTTAGTATATTAACATAAATATCTTCTATTTCATTACTCTTAAGCGAATCATTAAATGGAAAAATCCCAATATTTAATTCCAAAGCATCAGCTCCTGCTTCCTGAATGGCAGAAGCAAATTTAGGCCATTCATGAGGAGAGTTACAATTGATACTTGAAATTACCGGAACATCAATTTCACTCTTTACATCTGATATAAACTTTAAATACTTATCGAGTTTAGTATCAACAGTAAGATCCATAATATGATCCTTTGCTTCGGGAAACCAATAATACATATTGTTACTGTGCTTAACAGTAGATTCAGCTTCCGCTCTTATTTGCTCTTCAAAAAGTGATTTTAATACAATAGCACCTGCTCCATTGGAAACACATTCTTTTATTGATTCAATATCACCAGTTAATTTCGAGCTGCTTATTACCAATGGGTTCTTTAGCTTTAAACCCATATAAGTTGTTGACAGATTCATTATAACATACTTATCGGTAAATTCTTTTTAATTAATGCCCAACCAGCAAGTTTACGAGTTAAGAATTGAAAAGCCTGCTCCATATTTAGTTTTGCACAATCACTTAAACCTTCTTTGAAATCCCATTCATAACCCTTTATTGCAAGCACATAGGTTTCGGGTGTTTTATTAAAAAGTTTTTCACATAAATGAAGAACATAAGAAGGAGATACTGCATGCATCGTAAATTCAACTTTAGCATCTGATGGAGCAACTTCAGTAAATTTATATTCGCGAAGGTTTTCCTGTTTTGATGCATCAACAAAAACAACAATATCCCATTCAGAAACTTTATCAGCATCTTCAATATTTAGCTGATAGTTACTATCGGTTGTCATGCAACCAAGCTTATGTTCATCAATCCAACTTTGTATCATTTTGGCCATTTCATTACCCAAACCATCATCTTCACGACCAGGGTTTCCATAACCATACACGAGTACTCTCTTTCTTAATTCAGTCATTATTATTTATTTTTAGTGTCGATTATATTATCATTACTATCAATCAACTTCATTTCCAAAGGCATCTGACCTAGGGCATGAGTCGCACAACTCAAACATGGATCGTAAGCTCTAATGGCAACTTCAACTGCATTCATCATACCTTCTGTAATTTCCTTCTGTCCGTTCATAAATGACTTTGCAGTATGATTTACAGCCTGGTTCATTGGTTCGTTATTGTTTGTTGTTGAAACAATTAGGTTAGCCAATGTAATTTGATCATCTTCATTAATTTCATAATGATGGAAAAGAGTTCCACGAGGTGCTTCAATTACACCAACACCTTTATTTAATTTCTCTCCTTTAACAACCAAATCTTCATTTTGCAAATCAGGATCTTTCAATAGGTTTCTGATTTCCTCTGCAGCATATAAGGTTTCTATTAATCTTGCCCAATGATAGTGCAAACTCATATTATTTGGTTTACCATTGGTATATGCTCTAAATTCTTCAAATTCCTTTTGTGCTAGTGGAGTTGGTATAAAGTCGCATACATTTAAACGTGCTAGTGGACCTACGCGATACCAACCTTTTTCTTTTCCAAGATGTTTTAAGTAAGGGAATTTCATGTAACTCCAGTTACGAACTTCCTCCTCAATATATTTATCATAATCTTGATAATCAACATCATCAAGAATTCTATTACCATTAGTATCAACAGCTCGAAGAACACCGTGATAAAGATCCATTGCACCATCTTTTCTTACCAAACTTAAGTGATTTGATGGAAATTCAGCGAATGTATCAACCAAGGTTTGATTACTCTTATGATAAGCTTTGAAGAAATTTAATGCTGCAACCGACCACTCAACCATTTGATCAGCATTTAAAGGAGCAGCTCCATTAAGCAATAAGTCACGTTCAGCAATACTGAGGTTTTTATTTATTCCACCAGGAATCGCACCAGTACCATGGATTTTTTTACCTGCTGTATGATAAATTACTTCCTGACCATATTTCCTCATCATTACACCCTGAACAGCAAGGTCTTTATGATGCTCAATTACCCCTATTATATTTCTTATTGCAGGATCAGCATTAATCCCAAATAGGAAATCGGGTGAACTCAAATGGAAGAAATGTAATACGTGTGACTGAAAAAATTGACCCATGTGCATCAATCGACGCATTTTATCGCCGACTGCAGTTAGTCCGTCTCCGGTTCCTGCTCCAACAATTACATCGAGGGCCTTTGCTGCTGCAAGGTGGTGACTTACCGGACAGATACCACAAAGGCGTTGAACCAATACGGGAGCTTCCCAATATGGACGCCCTTGTACAAAGCGTTCAAATCCTCTAAATTCTACAATATGTAACCTTGACTCACGTACCTTTCCTTCGTCGTCTATTTTGATAGTAACTTTCCCATGTCCTTCAACACGGGTTACAGGTTCTATAGTTATTTTCTTTGGCATGATCTATTAGTTTACAATGTTAATCAAATTTAATTACTTCATATGGAAGATCCATTTCACTTCCTGTTAATAATGCCACAAGAGCATCCCAGATTAAATCAGCACGTGGCGGACAACCAGGCAGGTAATAATCAATCTTTACAACTTCATGACAAGGATATACTTTGTCAAGTATCATTGGTAATTCAGGATCATTGGGAATAATTTTCTCAGTATTTAATCCAACTGTAGGACCATCAAGATATGCTTCAGCCAGACATTCTTTAATAGGAATACCGTTACGTAATGCAGGAAGGCCTCCCATTATTGCACATTCACCAAGCGAAATAAGCACATCACAATTTTCTCTGAAATATTTAAGATTTTCAACATTTTCGCTGTTGCAGCATCCACCTTCAATTATACCAACATCTACTCTTTTGGTAAATTTCTTAATATCATCAACTGGTGATTTATTAAATTCAACTAGCTCGACAAGGTCAAGAATACGCTCATCAATATCTAAAATTGACATATGACAGCCGAAACATCCTGCTAAAGAAGCTGTTGCTATTATTTTTTTACTCATTTTTTTGATTTTTTTAGTTTAAACATCAGTTCCAATTGCCACTTTGTCATATTTGCGTGTTCCAATTGGTTCAATAAAGCCAACTTCTTTTTGTATAATTGATCCAACAGGACAGTTGTCCATTGCAAGCTTAGCAATCTCGTCGGACATTTTTTTACCTAATTCGGGGTCCAATATAACTTCGAGATTATTACCCCTATTTTCAAATGCAAAATAGCGTTCACCGTCTTCAGTTTTAATGGTTTTCATGCATCTTTGACAAAGTACACATCTGTTTTGATCCTTAATGATCTTAGGGCTGGAAGCATCCACCTCTTTTACAGGGAACGAATAAGGAAACTTTGGAACCATCATTTGGTAACGATACGCAAGTGCTTGTAACTCGCAATTGCCGCTCTTTTCACATGCTGGGCAAAAATGATTACCGCTCACAAATAGTAATTCTATGATACTTTTTCTTAATTCATTAATTTCAGGAGTATTACTTTCAATTTCCATACCTGCAGCTGCAGGAGTAGTACATGATGTCATAAACCTACCATTAATTTTAATGGTACACATCCTACATCCTCCTTTTGGTGGAACACCAGGAAAATTACACAGTGTTGGGATATAAACTCCATTATCGTGGGCAGCTTCAACAACTGTTTTCCCCTTTTCGGCAACAATCTCTTTACCGTCTATTTTAAATTTTATAGTGTTATTCATGGTTTTCTGTTTATCGATTACATATTATGAAGAATTGGTTGTCTGCCAACAGCAGCGCATGAGGCTTTTACTGATTCTTCCAAATCGAAACCTGTATCAAAAACAACATCCTTTTGAATTAAGTTTTCATAAAGATGACGGAAATTAGTGATACTGGATGTAATTGGGTTTGCAGCTGTTTGACCTAATCCACAACGACTTACTTTAAGTAATTCACTCCAGTTTAGTAGATCATCAATATCGCTTTTTACGCCACGACCGTTAAGTATTTTAGTAAATCGTTCTTTTAATACTGAAGTCATATTACGACAGGTTGAACATGAACCACACGATTCCTCAATGAAGAAATTCAAAAAATTCATAACAACATCGTTAAGAATATCTCTTTCTTTACCAAACACTATCATCGAACCACCTGTGGGTAGGTCAGTGTAGCTTATTTGTCGTCCAAAATCCTTTTCACCAATTAATGCACCTGATGGTCCTGCAACCTGAATTGCCTGAACATCCAATGAACCACTCATATCAAGAATATCTTTAATGGTTGTACCCCACTCTACTTCATAAATACCAGGATAATTACAATCGCCTGAAATACTTAGTATCTTAGTTCCAGCAGAAGCTTTATTTCCTAATCCCAGGAACCAATCTGATCCCTTTGTTATTATTTTAGGAATTAGAGCTAAAGTTTCAACATTGTTAACTACAGTTGGGTAATTAAGATAACCTCTCTCTACTGGGAAAGGTGGTTTGTCGCGTGGTTCTCCACGTTTACCCTCCAATGATTCAATTAATGCTGATTCTTCACCACAAATATATGCTCCTGCACCAAGTTGGATTCTAATATCAAAATTAAAACCTTCGATTTTATTAATACCATTACCAAGTAATTTTTTGCTCCTCATATCGGCAAGAATACCATTCAGATAATTGAGCAAGTATTTATACTCGTAACGTAAATATAATAAACCAATATCGGCTCCAACCGCATATCCAGCAATAACCATTCCTTCAAAAACTAACTCAGGAAACTCTGTTAGAATAACTCTATCCTTAAATGTCCCTGGTTCACCTTCATCAGCATTACAAATAATAACGTGATGATCTCCTACTGCTTTTCTACCGAATTTCCACTTCATTCCTGTTGGGAAACCAGCACCACCTCTACCACGAATATTAGATGCTTCTACAACATCAATAATTGCTTCGGGGGAGGTATTAGCTAATACCTTTTTAGTTACATCGAAAGGTGTATAATCATGGGTTAATAAAGCACTTCTTCTACGAATATTATTACATACCATTGAGTGAATTCCGGGTAAAGCATTTCTTCCTCCACCATCACCTTCGTAAATCAACTCTTTGATATCTTTACCACTTTTAAGGTCTTTAACAATCTCCTTAACTCTATAAGGAGTTAAACGAGTAAACATTTTACCATTAATAATGGCAGCAGGCTCCTGATCATTCATTCCTATACAAGAGGTATGAAATAAACCAAATTGACCATCTTCGCTTACTGACCCTTCTTTTACATTACATTCTTTTTCGAATGTTTCAAGTATAGCTTCACGTCCATGCATAATAGCAGTTACACTATCATTTAGATAAATATTTACTTTACCTAAAGGCTCACTTGAGTAAAAATGATAAAAAGATATAACTTCCCGCACCTGTGATGCCGAAATCCCAAGCTCCTTATGTAAAAGTTCTATGGATTCAGCGTCAACATAGCCAGCGATGCTCTGGATATCATGCAATATATCCATAAGCCTGGTTTTGTCTTTATTATAATTACTGATAATTTCAAGAATTTTTTCTTTCATTGATTTGGATTTAATTAGAGGAAAAAGAAATACATTTGCACTGTTAATTATTTCACAGCAAATATAGTCCTTTTATTGTTATTCATTTCACAAAAGAATAAATTTATAACGAATTTATAATGAATTTAAATTAGTTTTGACACCTGTTTAATTGCACTAAATGATCATATCTAAAGAAATCATAATCAAAGGTTTAGTACAAGGAGTTGGTTTTCGCCCTGCCATTTATAGAATAGCGATTTCGCATAAATTAAACGGCACAGTAGAAAATAACAATAGTGGTGTAATAATCAACATTGAAGGAGATAAAAAAAGCGTTAATAAATTCATAAACGACATACCAAACCGAATCCCAATTGCTTCAAATATCTCAAGTTTAGAAATTATTGAGAAGCAGATTTTTGGCTATAATACATTTGAAATTATAAAAAGCTCATCTAAATCTAACGAAATAACAGAAGTGAGTCCTGATATTGGTGTTTGCAATGAATGTCTCGAAGACATAAAAAATCAAGAAAACAGGTTAGACTATCCCTTTACTAATTGCACTAATTGCGGGCCACGATTTACTATTATCAAAGATCTTCCATATGACCGCCCCCTTACCACAATGAATGTTTTCCCCATGTGCCAGAGCTGTAAAGATGAATATTCTACTATACTCAACAGACGATTTCATGCTCAACCTATAGCATGCAATAATTGCGGACCTCGCTATACACTACATTATCAAAATGAAGAAATTGTTGATATAAATTCAATCGTTAGATCAACATGTAATATACTTGAAGACGGTGGAATAGTTGCTATAAAAGGATTAGGTGGATATCACCTCGCTTGTAATACTTTTAATGAAAGAAGCATTGCGAATTTGCGATTAGCTAAGAACCGTGAAGGGAAACCATTTGCGATTATGTTTAAGGATATTGATTCAGCAAAGGAATATTTAAATATAAATAAACAAGAGGAACGCCTACTGACAAGTTGGAGAAAACCTATTGTACTTCTTAAAATTAAAAAAAACATCTCGAAAAACATAAGTATTGGTTTGGATACGGTTGGTGTAATGCTACCTTATATGCCCCTTCACCATATGATTTTCAATAAACTTACTGTTAAATCTATTGTACTCACCAGTGGAAATATAAGTGACGAACCAGTTTTGATTTCTGACAAAGATGCTCTTTTAGTACTAGGAGAAATTAGTGATGCTGTAATTTCATATAATCGCGAGATATATAATAGGACTGATGATTCGGTGACCAAAGTTATTAATACTATTCCAAGAACTATTAGGAGATCACGAAGTTATGCTCCCTCTCCCATTGAAACAAAACTAAATACTGAGGGGATTTTTGCCGCTGGTGCTGAATTAGTAAATTGCTTTGCTATTGGTAAGGGAAATCAAGCAATCATTAGTCAGCATATTGGGGATTTAAAAAATCTGGAAACATTAGAATTCTATGAGGAATCAATTAACAGATTTAGAAAACTATTTCGCTTTAAACCCATATTGGCGGTGATGGATATGCATCCAGATTATTTATCTTCAAGATTTGTTGAGAAAATGAATATTCCTGTTGTAAAGGTCCAACATCACCATGCTCATATAGCATCTTGCATGGCCGAACATGGACTTGATGAAAAGGTAATTGGTATTAGTTTTGATGGTACTGGACTTGGTGATGATGGCAATATTTGGGGCGGAGAATTTTTTGTATGTGATTTAGCCGATTACGAAAGATTTACACAATTTGAATATATCCCACAACCTGGCGGTGATGCGGTAGCTAAACATCCATGGCGAATGATGACATCCTATCTGATAAAGTATTTTGGAGAAGACATTACCGTAAAATACCCTACTATTTTTGATAATATTGATAAGGATGAATTAAAAACAATACAAAGCATTATTGCTCATAATTTAAACTGTCCTTTATCAAGTAGTGCTGGTAGATTATTTGATTCTGTATCTGCTTTACTTGGCATATGCCCTAATTCTACTTATCATGCCGAAGCACCAATGCAACTTGAGTCGATGGCAAACGAGAATATTAGTGGTAGTTACTCCTACTTATTTTCGGATATAATAAGTTTTAAAAGTACTTTTGCGGAAATTATTGAAGACTTAATAAACAATATAAATATTGAAGATATTGCAGGTAAGTTTCACAATACAATTGTAAATGTTATTGTTGATACTGCCGAAATTATTCTTAAAAAAACAGGAATAAACAAAGTGGTTCTTTCTGGTGGTTCGTTCCAAAATAGTATACTCCTTGAAAAAGCTGAGATATTACTTGCAGCTAAAGGATTCGAATACTTCACCCAATCACAAATTCCATCAAATGATGGAGGTATTGCATTGGGTCAGCTTACCGTTGCAGCCAAAAGAAGAGAACTAAAACTATGATGATAACTAACAGTCAATCATAATTAATAAATATAAAACAAATAATAAAATATACTAGATATGTGTTTAAGTATTCCCGCAAGAGTTGAGAGTATTGAAGAGGGTATTGCAACTTGTTCGGTCGGCAAATCAAGTTATAGAACAAGCCTGGATCTTATTTCTAATGAAGATGTAAAAGTAGGCGACTATGTACTAATTCATACAGGATTTGCCATACAAAAGATTGATACTGGAGAAGCTAATAAAATTCTTGCTACGTTTGAAGAGTTTAAAGAATTGAACGAAGAAATGGATAAAGAAGAGGCAATACATAACAAGAGGTTAATTTAGCAAATAGGTATGAAATATATAGATGAATATAGAAATAAGGATATTGTACAATATTTTGCTCAACAAATAAAAAAAATATCCACAAAGCCAATACGTTTAATGGAAGTCTGCGGTGGTCATACGATGTCGATCCAGAAATTCGGTTTACCGTACTTACTCCCCGACACTGTTGAATTAGTATCCGGTCCCGGATGCCCGGTTTGTGTTACAAGTCGTGAGTACATCGATAGAGCAGTTGCATATAGCAGGCTTGAAGATGTTATTATTACAACATATGGCGATTTAATTCGTGTACCCGGCTCAAGTTCAACACTTGAAAGAGAGAAGGGTAAAGGAGCAGATATTAGAATTGTATATTCAATACTTGATGCTATGCTTATCGCCAAAAAAAATAAAGATAAAAAAGTCGTTTTTCTTGGTATAGGATTTGAAACAACTGCCCCATCTTCAGCTGCAGGAATCCTTAAAGCTAGTACAGCCTCGTTAAATAATTTTTTCGTTTATAGCGCACACAAGGTAATGCCACCAGCAATGGAAACACTTATTGATGAAGGCATACAAATTGATGGATATGTTGGCCCTGGTCACGTTAGCACCATTACAGGCCAAGGTATTTACGAAAATATCCCTAAGAAATATAATATGGGAGTTGTTATTAGCGGTTTCGAACCTGTTGATCTCATGCAGTCTATCCACATGTTAGTTCAACAGTTCGAGAACAATGACCCTAAGGTTGAAATACAATATACAAGAGTGGTAAAACCCGAAGGAAATATTGTGGCTCAGCAAATGCTTGATGAAGTTTTTGAATACAGAGATGATTGGTGGAGAGGACTTGGCATACTAAAGAACAGTGGCCTCAAGATCAAACAAAAGTATGAAAAGTATGATGCTGAGAAAATGATTGCTGTGGAAGTGGAAGAAACAATAGAACCTAAAGGATGCATTTGTGGCCTTATATTAAGAGGAGAAAAGAAACCAAAAGATTGTGGATTATTTGGCAAAGTTTGTACTCCCTCTGACCCTGTTGGTGCATGCATGGTTAGTAGCGAAGGATCATGTCACGCATATTACCTGTACAACAGATAAAAAATAAAATTGCCTTTTTCAAACAACAAACTAATGAATAAAACAGATAATATATTGCTAGGTCATGGAAGTGGTGGTAAATTAAGCCACGAACTTATCGATAATCTTTTTACCCGGCATTTTAAAAATCCCATACTCGAACAACAATCCGATTCAGCAATATTACCTATTAACAGCAGTCATATCGCTTATACAACTGACTCATTTGTTGTTGATCCAATCTTCTTTCCCGGTGGAAATATTGGCACCCTGGCAATAGCAGGTACAGTTAACGATTTAGCTGTATCGGGATCTAAACCGTTGTACCTGAGTGTTGGGTTTATTATTGAGGAGGGCTTCCCTATTATCGATCTTGAGAAAATTGTTATATCAATGGCTGAGGATGCTAAAAAAGCTGGCGTTAAAATTGTTACCGGCGACACCAAAGTTGTTGATAAAGGGAAATGCGATAAAGTATTTATCAACACATCCGGAATTGGAGAACTTAACGAAAAGTATATAAACATTAGTTCGGGCAAAGGAATTGTACCAGGTGATAAGATTATTATTAATGGTAGCATTGGTGATCATGGAATGTCAGTAATGGCTGCCAGAAATGAACTTAATATTCAAACACATATTGAGTCGGATTGCGCATGTTTGAACCACATAATATCAGATGCTTTGAACGTTAGTGATAAAATAAAATTCATGCGCGATGCAACAAGAGGCGGACTTGGTACGGTAATTTCAGAGCTTGTTAGCGATAGTAATTATGGTATACTCTTAAATGAAGACCAACTTACTATCCATGAAAGTGTTAGAGGATTGTGTGAGTTACTTGGGTTCGATCCAATATATGTTGCCAACGAAGGGAAAGTTGTTATGGTTGTTGGTAGTGAGGATGCCGATATGGTTCTTAGCACTATAAAAAAAAGCCCCTATGGTAAAGAGGCTTCAATTATAGGTGAAGTAAGCGAAAGCCATAAAGGAATGGCATGGCTTAATACAAGTGTTGGTGGCCGACGAGTTATTGAAATGTTAAGTGGCCAGCAGTTACCCAGAATTTGCTAATCGCCGAACTCGTTATAGAATTTTGTGAGTTCAGTGGAAAGATCACTAAACGCCACATAATGGTTTGAACAGCCCTTACGTGAACATATATTTACTCTTCCTCCAACTTTTAGCACAAATGATACCATAGGTGCGCCACATATTTTACACTCTTCATTAACTAATAATTCCTTATTGCAATTAGGGCAGTAAAAGTCGACAACAGTGTTGTCCTTAATATCAATGTTTGCATTATGATCAAAACATTCATAAACTGAGCATATATGTATTACACCTCTATCTTCTGGTGTTACTATATTAAGTTTTATCGATGGGAATCCGTGTAGTTCTTTTCCATTATCCATTAATGAAGTTAAACAATGTGGACACTGAACACTTAATGAGACTTGTTTCTTCATATCTCCAAAGTTTTAAAAGGTTAAAAATTAATTGCTAATATAAGGCAAAAAACCTGTTGTGAAACAGTGAACAGCTAATTAATAATGATTTCAAATAGTTAGTTAATCTTTCACAATCGCTGTCATACTGCACCCTTCAGTTTTTTTATTGAATGCAAAACACAAATATTCATAATATTTATAATTAATTAATAGAATAGATTCACTTTTCTTAATTTTGCAAGTTATTAGTAATTCTTAAACAAAATATTATGTGCGGAACATGCGGTTGTGGAGATGAAAATCATATAACATATACAGTCCCTGGTCAAACAGGTCATCATCATGGTAATGACCACCATCATCATCATGAACATCAAAATCATACTCATCCGGTAAGTAAAGAAATACAGCTGGAAATTGATGTATTGTCAAAAAATAACCTCAAAGCTGCAAATAATAGAGGGTATTTTGAAGCGCTAAATATTTGCGCCCTAAATCTTGTTAGTTCCCCTGGATCAGGCAAAACAAGCCTTCTCGAAAAAACTATCAAAGATCTAAAAAATGAAATTGATTTCTATATTATAGAAGGAGATCAGCAAACTTCAAATGATGCTGACAGAATTCATGCAGCAGGAGCCCCTGTTATACAGGTTAATACTGGGAATGGGTGTCACCTAGACGCCGAAATGATAAGCATTGCAACAAAGCAATTAAAGCCCACGGATGGCTCAGTACTACTAATAGAAAATGTTGGAAATTTGGTATGCCCCTCAATGTTTGATTTGGGAGAAAGTTCACGAATTGTTGTTATTAGCACAACTGAAGGCGACGATAAACCAATTAAATATCCAACAATGTTTCAAACTGCTCAATTATGTATTATTAACAAAATGGACTTATTACCTTATGTGGATTTTGATGTTGATAGAGCAAAAAAATATGCATCACAAGTAAATAAAGATCTGGAATTTATTTCAGTATCAGTAAAAACAGGCGAAGGCATGGAGCATTGGTATAAGTGGCTTAAAGAAAAAAATAAATAAGCTTGCGAAACTAATGAGAGTTATTGGATATTACTTATTTTTGAACAAAATCATCGCTTTTGAATTTACTATTTATTGATATTAGAATCCTCGATCTATTAGATATTGTTTTGGTCGCTGTACTGCTTTATACATTGTTTAGAATGCTTAAGGGAACAGTGGCTATCAATATATTTTTTGGGATCGTTTCATTATTTCTAATTTGGAAACTTGTTGACGCATTTCAAATGGAATTGCTTTCGCAGATATTGGGAGCCTTTATTAGCGTTGGATTAGTAGCACTCATCATTATTTTTCAGCCCGAAATCAGGCAATTTCTACTTGCGTTGGGAACCACAACATTTTTTGATCGCCAAGGACGCCGCTTTAAATTCCTGAAGATAGTTTTTAAGGAAAGGTTTGAGTTTGAGATTGATCCTATAATAGTTGCCTGCCAGCATATGGCAGAACAAAAAACAGGTGCCCTTATTGTTATTACACGGCAAAACGAGCTTAATCAATATGTTGAAACTGGGCAAAAAATAAATGCTAGTATATCATCGCACTTAATTGAGAATATATTCTTTAAAAATAGCCCTCTTCATGATGGCGCTATGATTATAACAAAAAATAAAATAGTAGCCGCAGGTTGCATAATGCCCGTTACTAAAAAGAAAATTACAGCTCGTATCGGACTACGCCATCGTGCAGCCTTGGGCATTAGCGAAGTTAGCGACAGTATTTCAATTATTGTGAGCGAAGAAACCGGCAAAATAGCATATAGTGTTAAGGGTGAAATGAAATTCAGCGTTTCGGCTCAACGACTTCAGACTATGCTAATTGAAGAACTTGGAATGGAACCAGAATCTAGTTAAAACAATCAACAATAATATCAACAAACACCATAATTATACTTACTAACAATCCCCATTTAATAAATCAAATAATTATTTTGCGAAAATAATTTGAGGTTGAATAAATAGCTGTATATTTGCACTCATTTTTGAGAAATCAACTCTTAATCTTAAATCGATGAGCAAGAACGAATTATTACAAATAGTAGAAGATACTGTTAAGGTACAAGAGCTTCCTAAGTTCAAAGCTGGGGACACAATTACTGTAACTTACAAGATAAAAGAAGGCAATAAAGAACGTTTACAGAAATATCAGGGTGTTGTATTACAACGTGTTGGTAGTGGTCCAACTGCAACATTTACTGTAAGGAAAATTTCTAACAATATTGGAGTTGAGAGAATCTTTCCTGACGCATCTCCATTTATTGATGAAATAGTTGTGAATAAAGTTGGTGTTGTTCGTAGAGCTCGCATATTTTATTTCCGTAAACTTCGTGGTAAAAAAGCCAGAATTAAAGAAGCTAGAAGATAATACAATACAAATGTATTGTGAAACTCCGATAAACATCGGAGTTTTTTTTTGTTTCTTTTTGTGAAATGGAAGAACGTGTTTGTAGTATGGATTTAAAACTGATAATTCGACACTATGAAGTCATCTTCTAGTTAAACATTAGAAATGCCTTTGCTTCACTACTTCGTATAGCAAAACACCGGCAGCTACAGAAACATTAAGCGATGCTGTTTTACCCATCATGGGTATCATGAGTTTCATATCAGAACGCTTCAGGTATTCTCCACTTACACCTTCCCCTTCAGACCCCATAATTAATGCTAATGGACCGCTTAAATCCGATTGATGATATAGTTCTGCTCCTTTTTCTGTAGCAGCGGCAATCCTCAATCCACTGTTTTTCAAAAAGTCAATTGTATCTTTTAAATTATCGCTTCTGCATAGCGATATATTGTAAATTGCACCAGCCGAAGACTTCACTGTTCCTGAATTTAATAGTGCGGCACCTTGAGTGGGAAAAACAACAGCATTTACGCCCGTACTCTCAGCGGTTCGCAATATTGCTCCAAAATTTCTAACATCGGATATTTTATCAAGGATTAGTACCAGTGGAACTATGCCTTTTTCAAATAACCCTGGAATTACATGTTCAATATTAGCAAATTCAATTGGCGAAACGTAAGCTATAACTCCCTGATGATTTTTGCGAGTAATTTTATTGAGTTTAACAATAGGGACAAATCTATAGGGAATATTGTCTTGCTTTAATAGCACCATAAGTTCTTGAAAAAGTTCAGCTCGCAACCCATTTTGAATAAATACCCTATCTATTTCCTTTCCTGCATTAATCGCCTCAATTACCGGACGGATACCAAATACTGGTTTATCAAGATTATCACTTTCAATTTCCCTACTATATGTCATATATAAACTATTTAAAACCTTGCCATTACTAATCATACAAACTCACACGGAAATTAAATATCTTAAGCATTTTCCCTGTTATTAATTTCATAAGTAAAACTACTAAAATATCAGACAATTAATATACCTTTATCTTTGAATTATAAACTCATAACATTATGAAACATAGTAGATTTATTATCAGTACATTATTACTTTGTGGATTATTTACATTTTCTTTTGCGCAAAATACCGAACCAAAACCTGTTAGCGGGAACAAAGTATTCAAAAATTTCATTAAAACACATATGGATTATCCCGAAAAGGATCTTCAAAATAAAACTCAGGGTACAGTAAAAATAATGTTTTATACCGATAAACTTGGGAATGTTATTAATTACCACCTTGTCCAGAAAGTATCTCCAGAGATTGATTCTTCTGCAATATCCATATTTAAGTTAATATTATGGGATCCGGCAACCAAAGATGGGAAGGCCATATTGGGAAAATCGGAATTTGAATTAAAATATAATCCTAAAGCATTCCTAAAACTTGCTAAACGAAGAGGATACAAACATATTATTATCCCACATACACCGATCGACAATTCGGGTATAATATACACATTGAAGCAAACTGAAAAACCCCCAAAAGCAATTTTTAATGCTCAATACACATCAATTTCAGATTATATTTACAGCAGGATTAGTTACCCTGAAGCTGCCTCAAAGCTTGGTTTAACTGGTGATGTTGAACTAATGTTTGTAATTGAAACGAATGGTCTCCCTTCAAATATAGTGGTAAAAAAACATCTAGGTGGAGGATGTACCGAAGAGGCGATTGGGATAATTGAATCGATAAAATGGCATCCTGGTATAATTGATAATAAAGCTGTTCGAACCAGCTACAACCTGACAATTTATTTCAAAAAAGGTGAAAGTAAAGATGGCCATATTCCAAATCAACAAGGAAGTGGAATTTAGTTTAACTTCAACCCATTGAATAATTATTAACACAAAATATAGTATTATGAAAGAAATAGCAACTCTTACTACCGAAGCAGATGCTCTAATGAAATGGTTAGCTACCAATGGTGTAGACTATGGCATGAAATTTTTAGGTGCCTTAATTGTATTAATTATTGGATTATGGGTTATTAGAATACTAGTTGACAGAGTTTTTAAACTCATGGAAAAATCACATGTTGACGCCGCACTTAGAACATTTACGAAAAGTATTCTAACTGTAACTCTAAAAATTGTGTTGATTATAAGTGTGCTGGGAATGATAGGCATTGAGATGACAACCTTCATTGCTATGCTAACAGCAGCTTCATTAGCAGTTGCTCTAGCTTTTAGAGGAAGTTTATCAAATTTTGCAGGCGGTATTATGATTCTGTTTTTTAAACCATTTAAACTTGGCGATTATATTACCGCGATGGGTCACGGGGGTACAGTAACAGAGATACAAATCTTCAATACATATCTTTTATCATCCGACAACAAAACTATTATAGTACCAAATGCTCATCTATCAAACGGTGTTCTTGTTAATAACAGTACCCAGGAACTTAGGCGAGTTGATTGGGTTTTTGGAATTGGCTATGGTGATAATTATGACACTGCTAAAGATATGGTATTGGGTTTTCTTAAAGCTGATGAAAGAATTCTAAATTCACCTGCCGAACCATTTATTGCTTTACATGATCTTGGCGACAGTACTGTAAATTTGGTTGTCAGAGCATGGGTTAAATCATCCGACTACTGGGGTGTATATTTTGATATTAATGAAAATTATTATAAAAATGCAGAAAAGAATAATATCAATATGCCATTCCCGCAAATGGATGTGCACTTTGACAAACCTACTGTTAACTAAGAAACTTTTAAATAAATCAATCAGTAATCTCCAGGTTACTCTCAGCTATCTAAGATTCCATTATTTTTATATTTTTGCAAAAAAATATAAAAACCCGTAAAAAATATTACAATAATAGATCTTAATATTTTTACTAAAATGACTATAAATTAATTTGAAACTAAAATTCTTATAATGGATCAGATCGAAGTACTATCAAGTAATACCGATGCCATGGTCACGTGGCTATCAGAAACAGGAGTTGAATATGGCCTAAAACTATTGGGAGCCATAGTCGTATTAATTATTGGATTTTGGGTAATTAAACTCATTACCAAAAGGACATTCATTTTAATGGACAAAGCGGATATCACTCCAGCATTAAAATCCTTTCTTAAAAGTATGTTTAGTATTGTTCTGAAAATTATACTAATCATAAGTGTGCTTGGAATGGTAGGCATTCAGATGACTACTTTCATTGCTATGTTAACTGCTGCATCACTGGCTATTGCAATGGCGTTCAACGGCACATTTTCAAACTTTGCAGGAGGAATTATGATACTCTTTTTCAAACCTTTTAAAATTGGTGATTTTATTGATGCCCAGGGTCATTCAGGAACAGTTAAAGAAATCCAAATTTTTGTAACAATACTAACCACACCAGATAATAAAACCATATTAATACCAAATGGCCCGTTATCAAATGGTAGTTTAACAAACTTTAGCACCCAGGAAGTTAGAAGAGTTGACTGGACTTTTGGAATTGCATATGGCGATAGTTACGACATTGCAAGAGAAATGATAATGGGATTCATCAAGGAAGACAATAGAATCTTAAATGAACCAGCTGAACCTTTTATTGTTCTTGGTGCATTAGCTGATAGCTCTGTTAATCTTACGGTAAGAGTTTGGGTAAATCCAGCTGATTATTGGGGAGTATATTTTGATATAAATGAAAAATTTTATAAAAATGCTGGTAAAAATAATATCAACATTCCATTCCCTCAAATGGATGTTCATTTAAACAAAGTTAATTAATTATATATGAACGATATGAAAAAAGTATTCTTAATCATTTTTCTCTTTTCCGGTTTGATTTCAATGGCACAAACAGCTGATACCATAAAAAATTGGAAAATTGTGAACAAAATTAGCTTAAATTTTACTCAAAGTTATTTTTCAAATTGGTCGGCAGGTGGCGAAAACACTTTGGCAACCACTGGTAAATATTCTGTAATAGCTAATTACAAAAAAGAAAAACATAAGTGGGATAATTGGTTAGGTCTTGGACTTGGGTACTCATTAATTGGTGATAGTGACCCAATGAAAACCGATGATAAAATTGAATTAATATCATCTTATGGTTATAAGTTTCACTCAAAACTTTACGCTACTATTCTTTTAACTTTCAAATCACAATTTGCAAAGGGTTATGATTACAAGGTTGATTCAACAAATTATATTTCGAAATTTATGGCTCCTGGTACAATTGATATTGGCCCGGGTATTGAGTGGAAACCAAATGATTATTTTAGCATAAACTTCTCTCCTGCAACGGCGAAATGGTTAATTGTTAACGATCAGGTATTAGCCGACTTAGGGTCATTTGGCCTTGACCCTGCTGAAGTAGACACTGCTGGAGTTATTATAACACATGCTAAGAAAGTAAAAACAATGTTTGGAGCAAAAGCACTTATTCTATTTAAATATGAGATATTTAAAAATGTTAATTTTAACACAAAACTGGAACTCTTCTCTGATTACCTTGATAATCCTCAAAATATTGATGTAAATTGGCAGGTAGCAATAACTCTAAAAGTTAATTCATGGTTGAATGTTAATATTAATACCGAATTAATATATGACGATAACACTATATTCCATGATGTAAAAGGTGACCCCATTGGACCTCGCACTCAATTCAACGAGAATATGCAACTGGGGCTTGTTGTTACTTTCTAAAAATGAAGCGTATAGGACTTATTTCAGACACCCATGGATATATTCATCCACGGGTGTTTTCTTTTTTTAGCAATTGCGATGAAATTTGGCATGCTGGTGATATCGGCAATATTGAAACCCTCGATACGCTGCAGAAATTTAAACCTACTACGGCAGTTTACGGTAATATTGACGGAGGCAGTCTCAGGCAAGAATTAAACGAATTTGAACTATTCACCATAGAAGGCCTTAGTGTAATTATAATACACATTGGAGGATACCCCGGCAGGTATTCACAAAAAGGAAGGGAGCTGATTAAAACACATAAACCTGGTCTTTTTATTTCCGGTCATTCACATATCCTAAAAGTAATTCCTGATAAAAAGAACAATTTGCTTCATATTAATCCTGGAGCTTCGGGCAATTCAGGCATACACAAACTAATAACCATAACAAAGTTTGTTATTGAATCGGGTAATATATCCGAACTTGAAGTACTTGAAATTAAACGACAAATCAACTAATGAGGTTGCTTTTTAGCGTAACCTGTCAGTAGAGCGAATAAGCTTTTCATCACTTACTATTCCTCTGGCTGCCATAAACAACAACATTGCGGTTACCAAAGGAATAATAAATATTATGGTGGGTATTTGAATATCAATTCCAGGAATTACTAACCCAAATTCATAGGAAGCATATCCACCAGATAGATTTTCAAGGACATCCATATAGTGAAAGAAATATAACCCAATATAAACCAATATTAGTAGAAGCATAAATCTTACCAGTAGTAATTGACTCTTTCTCTTTTTATATAGAAAAATTGTAATAAAGGAAATAATTATCACTAACGATATACTTGTGAGAAGAGGGAGAACAAAATACGGACTCAACCCTGTTTCAGTTCCAGGCACCAGGCTTATTACCTGATATATATACAATACTAGCGAATTCGACTCACCAATAAAATTTGCCAATGGAACAAAATATGTAATAAGCAGAATTACTCCGGCAAGAAATAAATATATCGATTGTTTACGTTGTATCATGATTTTATCATTTTTTTGCAAAAGTAGTTAATTACAGAAAAATAATAGTACATTTGCAATTACTTTAGAAAAAAGTTATTTTTTATATTCCAAAACTTAAATCAAAAATTTATAATTTTAAAGATTCATCGTATCAAGCGTTGAATTACTAATTAAATCCCCAATTTATGTACGATATTGTCGAACTTAACGGTAAACTCGTTACCGAATTAAGACAAATAGCTGCGGAATTCGACATTCCTAAGTCTGATAAGCTACTCAAAAAAGATCTGGTGTACAAGATTCTTGATCATCAGGCTCTTAATCCATCCAAAGACATTCTAGATGCAGAGAAAAAAACCTTAGCTCAAAGAACAAAAAAAAGGATGCCACCACCAAGAAATAAGAAAAACCAACCAAAAGTAGTATCTCCTGAACAAAAGAACAACCCAAATCAAAATCAGGTAAAAAAGGATGTTAGCGTTAATCAAGAAGACAAAACTTCAAGCAAGAATATAAAGCAGCCAGAGGTTATTGTTAAGCAGACTAAGCCTGTAAATAAGCCTACAGCTATCACTGATGAAAAAATTGTTTCTAAAAAACCAATAGATACTGTCGAAACAGTTAAGGCTAATCCGATAGAAGAAAGAGTGTCTCCTGAGAGAAGAGAAAACAAAGGCCCACGTAAAAGGACAAGAATTATTGAATCGAGACCTGAGAAAGTTATTCCAGGAGAAAAACCAAAAACTGAGGATGTAAAGGAAGAAACAGTTGAAAGAAAGCCTATCATCCAGGAAAGAAAATCAGAAAATATTGAGGTAAAACAACCAGTTCAACAAGTTGAGAAGCAGAAACCTAAGTATGCATTTGAATTTGAAGGTATTGTTGAAGCTGATGGTGTGTTAGAAATTATGCCTGATGGTTATGGTTTTTTAAGATCATCGGATTATAACTACCTTAACTCTCCTGATGATATTTATGTTTCACTTTCGCAAATTAAGCTTTTTGGTTTAAAAACGGGTGATACTATCCAAGGACAGGTAAGGCCACCAAAGGAAAGTGAAAAATACTTCCCGTTAATAAAAGTAAATAAAATAAATGGAATGTTACCTCAGGACGTACGCGACAGAGTACCTTTTGATTTTCTAACTCCATTATTTCCAAATAAAAGACTTAATCTTACAGGACATAAAAACGAATCCGTTTCAACCAGAATTATGGATATGTTTTGTCCGATTGGAAAAGGACAACGCGGACTGCTTGTTAGTCAACCAAAAACTGGTAAAACAGTTCTTCTCAAGGAAATTGCAAATGCTATTGCAGCAAATCACCCTGAAGTTTATCTTATTATTCTATTGATAGATGAGCGTCCTGAGGAGGTTACAGATATGGCACGTAGTGTAAATGCTGAAGTTGTGGCATCTACCTTTGATGAACCTGCAGAAAAACATGTTAAAATTGCTAATCTGATTCTTGAAAAGGCAAAAAGGTTAACCGAATGTGGTCATGATGTTGTTATTCTTTTGGATTCAATTACACGACTTGCCAGAGCATACAATACCGTTTCACCAGCTTCCGGAAAAGTACTTTCGGGTGGGGTTGAAGCAAATGCTTTACAAAAACCAAAAAGATTCTTTGGCGCAGCTCGTCAAATTGAGAATGGAGGATCACTTACGATATTAGCAACAGCCTTAATTGATACAGGATCAAAAATGGATGAGGTTATTTTCGAGGAATTTAAGGGCACCGGTAACATGGAACTTCAACTCGATCGTAAACTATCAAACAAACGAATTTATCCGGCTATTGATATTGTTGCATCAAGCACACGTCGTGAAGATCTTCTTGTTGATAAAGATATGCTTCAGAGAATATGGGTACTAAGAAATCATCTAAGTGACATGAATCCCGTTGAAGCCATGGAGTTTCTTAAGGATAGAATAAAATATACTTCTTCGAATCAGGAATTTCTAATCTCTATGAATAGTTAGAAGTTAATTTATTGAATTTTAAAACCTCTGTTGTTGTGGATTGCACTGAACAGAGGTTTTTTTATGATTTGGATATACACGAACTGAACCATGTAATCCTAAAATAACCAATGGATTGGCTGGGTCATTAGAATGTACAAGAACCGATTGATGCTGCACTCCTACCCTGCCTCGAGTATTTATTTTCAATCGTAATATTGATTGTTCACCAGGCAATAAAGCTTGTAAAGGGCTATCTTCAATGGTTATTCCACTAGGTACAATAACTTTTGTTATAATTAAAGGTTCCGAACCATTATTGGTAATTAAAAATGTGTGATACTGAACCCTACCTCGGGTTTGATGACCATAATCATAATTATAGTGATCGAAAACAATATGAGGAACTGTGTCGTAATTTTGAGAATTAGCACCGCCAAATCCTTCTACAACATTTAAAAGTAGATTAAGAAACTTGTATGGATTCTTTTTATCGTTACTAATGATGGATATTTCAGCACCAAACTCACCAAGCTCTAATTCGAAATCAGCGTCGAGTTCTACAATCATGGTGCCCGTCATGTTTGGGGCAAGAACTACAGGTTCAAATATTTGCGAAACAAAACGATTTGATTTACCATTTGTAAATATAACTGGTTCACTTCCAAAATTATATAATTCAAAATTAAAGGTTGTTATCTCTCCACGAGGAATATCTCCACCAACAATAAGTGTACTGTCGGTTGCAAAACCAATATTCCCAATAATTGCAGGAAATTTCTTTAACAGAAAACTGTCAGTTTCATTTTGAGAAACTACTGAAAGTGAGTTAGCAAATAGTGCAATTAATATTATGTATATGTGTCGAAATTCTAGTTTCATTCTCAATTTAAAGCTGTTAGAATATTACCCAAGTCACTTAAATTGATCCCACTAAAATTTCCCGAACTCATCAACAAATAAACAGTTCCTTGCTTCTTAGTTGAAACTAACCACTCAACCATCTCTTCAGAATTGGTTGTTACAAATAAATCGCTCCTATTAAAAGCTTTTTGAACATCCTCTGAGGATAAGTGTGGCAAACGTTTCATCGATAAAGTATGCTTGTTGAAATACACACAAGCTGCATCAGCTTTATCTAATGAGCTACAATAACCGTCAATGAAATCTCTATTTAAGCTACTATAAGTATGAAGTTCCAGGCATACCACAAAATTCAAATTTGGGAATTGCTCCCTAACCGCATCTACTGTTGCCTTTACTTTCGAAGGAGCATGAGCAAAATCCTTATACAGCCTGTTAGCCCCATTACGCGACATTAATTCCAGTCTGTTGGCAGTACCCTCAAAACTACTTACATTTTGATAAAAGTCATCATTAGTTATCCCAAGCTGATTACAAACAAGTCTTGCCCCATTGATATTCATCATATTATGCATTCCAAAGATGCTCAATTGAACTTCATTGTTATCATACTTGATATAATTTATCCCATCACGGATCTCATAATTGGGCGCACTGTATTTAATAGCACTAACGCCAACAATACCAGAGCACAATTCCTTCAGAACAACATCATCACTATTATAAATTACAGCTCCTCCTTTATTTATCAAAGAAATAAACTTCTCAAATTGACGTACATAATTATCAAAAGTAGGGAACACATTTATATGATCCCATGCTATACCGCTAATTAATGCAATATCAGGTGAATACCAATGAAATTTTGGTCTTCGATCAATTGGTGAACTTAAATACTCATCTCCTTCAAAAATCATAATAGGAGCATCATCACTAAGCCTGACCATAACATCAAAGTCTTTAATCTTTGACCCAACCAAATAGTCAAAATCATAGTTTAAACTCTTCAACACATGCATTATTATAGCAGTAATTGTGGTTTTTCCGTGGCTTCCGCCAATTACAACACGCTTTTTATCCTTTGAATGATAATATAAAAATTCGGGATAGGAATATATTTTTAAACCTAACTTTTGGGCATGAAGCAATTCGGGATTATCAGGATGCGCATGCATTCCAAGTATTATTGCATCAATATCTTTGGATATTTTTTCAGGATACCAACCGTAGCTATCAGGTAGAAGATCATACTGTTCTAACCTACTTCTTGATGGCTCAAATATTTCATCATCAGACCCGCTAACATTATTTCCATTAATTTTTAATGCAATTGCTAGATTATGCATTGCACTTCCGCCGATAGCAATAAAATGTATGTTCATATACAGTGATTTCATTTTCATCCCAATCGAAGAAAATGATATTATATTTACCGTAAAAATAGTTGATAATATGAATTGTACCGCACTTTTTATCGAATAAACTTTTTTTATAACTTTACAATCAAATCTTTTTAAGAAATAAACATATTCAAATAAAGAAGAAATCATATAAAAATACCAATTATGAAAACAATATTAATTCCCGTCGACTTCTCCGATCATTCAGTTTCCACATATAAATATGCCATTAGAATAGCTGGTACAAGTGCCAAAACAAGGCTCTACTTTCAGCATTCGTATAATGATTTGATTATAGTTCCTGATTCTGGATTAAACAGTGGTTTTGATAATGAAACCTACATAAATATGCAGTTGGTAGAAGAATTCAGAAAGCAAGCTGAAACTAATATGAAAAAACTTAAGGAGGAAGTTGAGAATTATTTAACTCAAAATAATCTTAGTAATTTTAAAATAGAAACTGCAGTTACAGGCGGCGAGCCAAGTTGGGAAATTACCAATTTATGCAAAGAAATAATTCCACAGTTTATTGTGATGGGAACTCAGGGAAATGGAAAAAATGAAATTTTTGAAGGAAGTATGGCCAAAAAAATAATGAACAAAGCTATAACTCCTGTAATTGCCGTTCCAATAGGAGAATTCTTTCATGATGAATTAAGAATAATGTATGCAAGTAATAACCATGAGAGAGATTATTCAAAGATTCAACTTCTGATAAAAATGTTTGAAAATATTCCGACTAAAATTTTTGTTGTTCATTTTCATTTTGAAGGTAGTGGTGATAAAAATTTGCAATTAATTACCGAACTTAAGGAAGCTTTTGCCACTGTAGAAAATAAGCATCTCAATTTCTCGATAATTGATACAGCAGATAAAGAAAATGCTCTGGAGTCATTTGTTGATGAAAACGATATTAATTCAATCGCCTTTATTGCTCATAAATCTAACTTCTTCAAATCATTGTTTAAGGAAACAATTTCAAAACATGACTTTTTTAAATTGGGATTACCAATGATTGCTTTGCATGAATAAACGAGTGAATGAGTGAGCAAATGAATGAAATTCGAATTATGAAAATATTTAATTACCCTAGTGTTATTTTGCTAAAATATTGTTTTAGTATATTGACATTCAAATAAGGATACACATAATTTCAATTTTTATGAATTAATCAGGCTAAAGCATTTTCATATAAACCATACAATATTTTACCAATTGACTCGGGAGAAAATTCGTTTTTAGCTTGTTTTTGGATTTCGACCATATCATATATTAGTTTACCATCCATAAAATCAATCAAAGTGGCTTGCAACTGATCTTCGCTGCCGGCGTCCACTAAAACACCGTTTCGTTCATTTATCCTTTCAGGAATGCCTCCTACTTTTGTTGCAACTACCGGTATACCAAGTGAAAGTGATTCATTTATTACTACAGGAAAATTTTCGTAGTTGCTAAAAATAACCAACATATCAGCAATGGACATTTCGTTAACTAGTTCGTTGCCTTCAAGTAGTCCGGTAAATACTATTTTATTTTCATCAATATCAAGTTCCCTTGCATATTCAAGTAGCCAATGCATATCCATACCGTCACCAACCAATCTGAAAATAAAATCATTACGAATCTTCGAAAGCTTACTAATAACCCGTAATAAGCCACTAATATTCTTCGACTTATCTTCAAAACAACTAACATGTAAGAATGTAGTTTGCTTATCCAAACTTGCATCAGGCTTACTTTTAAAAAGAAACTTTTCATCTACAACATTAGGAAGTACCAGATAATTATTGTTTAACAGACCATGCGAGTGCATAGCTTTGGCAAGGTTTTCGGTAACAGCAGTTACGCATGCTGCATTCTTAACTACAACACGAGAAACAAACTTTCTAATAGTACCATTAAATGAATCGGTAAGATCCAGGTATCTCGACCAATGTTCAGTAATTATATATGGTTTTTTGTGAATAAATTTATGATACAATCCTATTAAACCAAGTCGAGTTAATATGTGAATGTGAATAAGATCAAAGTTTCCAATTTCCGCCTTAATTCTCTTTATTCCAATGATATTAGCCTTAAAAAATCGAAATATATTAATAGTTTTATTTATTGGCAAACCCCAACCTGCTGCCGAGGAGTAATATACTTTTGCTGTTGGGACTCCATTAATAATACAATAATCAATCTCAAATTTACTTTTAATTTTACCTTGGTCTTCAACCTGGTGTGTATAAACCACTCCCACATCACAAAATAAGTTTGCGGCTTCTGCATGACGTTGAATGAACAAACCCGGCATAGGATCCCATCTGTTGGGATACCATCTCACCAGATGAAGTACTTTTAATCTATTACTATTTCTTTCCGACATTATTTAATAATTCATCCACAAAAGTAACTGCATTATTAAAACGCTGTTCACCAATTCCACTAATCACTTTATAATTAAAATTATTACTCTCTAATTCTTTAACAAAGAGATCGAAAATATATTGTCTATTATGGCTATTTTTTCGCAGGGGATCATCTTCCCAATCAATATCAATATCACATAATAAATATAGATCATATGGATGGTTTTTTACATGCTCTGCGATCCAAAAGGGAACACGCTTATAAATCACCTCCGACCATACACTAAATGAAATAAACTCTGTGTCACAAAACAGTAAACCAACTGAAGTTTTGGCAATTCCTTCCTCTCTTTGCAATTGGCCCTTAGCAATTGTAACTAAATCCTCAATATTATAGATATATTCTCTATTTAAAAAATAATCACGAACATACTCGCTCACCATGCTTGAGTTATAATACTTTGCCAATTGTTCGGTTAAAACAGATTTACCTGTCGACTCAGGTCCTGTTATGGCTATTCTTTTAAGCATGTTCGTAAGTCAATTTTATTTGTTTACGCCATTCCAGATATCCCAGTATTGCAAGAACCAAGAATATAGAATACTGGATACCAGTAAATCCGTATCCCTTAACAAAATACAAAGGAATTGAAACAATATTACCAACGATCCATAAGATCCAGTTTTCGAGTTTCTTATTAGCCATAAGCCACATTGCAGCAAAGAATATCCCTGTAGTAAAGGTATCAAGAAATGGAGTTGCTGATCTGAAATCTTCTAAATTACCTGATGTTAATTTCTCCCATCCAAAATAAATACTTTCACTAAATCCAAGATTATCAGGCATTACATTATAATGACGGTAAACAGCTATTACAAATATTGACGTAAATAAAAATATTCCAATTGCGATTAGTTTATCTTTTGTATTTGTCCGGCTAATGGAAATATGATGATCCTGATCGTCGATTACCTTATGCCACATGTACCAACCATAAATGCTCATCATTGTGTAATAAACATTAATGATCAAATCTCCATAAAGCGACCACTGCGATAATAAATAAACATATATCGCTGTACTTATTATACCCGTGGGGAAAACAAGAATATTTTCTTTACGAGCGTATAAAACACTAATCACTCCAAAAATAGCTGCAATAAATTCCAGAATAATATTAAATGTTGTAGCCGTATAATATGGCTGCAAAAAGAAATCAACAAAGTCAATCATTAATTAAGATTAGGAAGAGCTTGAAGATCAGCATTAATAATCTTAAGAATAAAAACTGAATGGGGAATTTCGAATGAACATTGAATTTCCTTTGTTAGAATCTCCATTACTTCAATATACTCTCCAAAAACCTGCGTACTCATTCCATTGGTTTTAACAACAATATTATTGTGTAATCTTAATCTTAGAATAAAATCTTTTATGGAAGGTTTAAATTCTTCTTTTAGTGGATAATAGCTAATATCAACAGAAGTTTTCATTATGTTCAAAATTTAAATAAAAAAGTCAAAGGTACATTATTTTGAAATTAGTATTTTTGTTTATTAATAACCAAAATAAGAATGATATGACAAAGCGATTTCTAGTAACAATTGGCATCATGGGTGCTATTAGTGTGCTTATGGGAGCTGTGGGGGCGCACATACTTGAAGATAACATTAGCGATAAATATTTAAATATGTTCAATACTGCTAATGAATTTCTTATGTATCACGCTCTGGCATTAATAGGCCTTACCGCCATGAACAGAAATGTTAGTCGCTCATATTTAAATACCATTTATTATCTTTTTGTTATTGGAATAATCTTATTTTCAGGAACGCTTTACATTACATCGTTAACAGAACTTACCGGCTTTAGTTTAGGATTATCAGGAACCCTAACTCCAATTGGAGGAATATTACTAATTATTGGGTGGATAGCAGTAATTATTTCTGGACTAACATATAAACACAAGAAAAGACACAGTGAACATTAATTGCGGCATCAAAGTTTATCTCATATCAATTACGTCAACACCAGGATATTCAGCATAATCAAAAGTAAATGTATCGGCAGGTAAATCAATATTTGGCTGTAAATCGACTATATGATAAGTAAATACATTTCCATTAACATCATAAACTGAGAAATTCTCAAGACTAAGTTTATTTGCGTTTACGATAACACTCATCTTCTCAAAGTTATTTTTGTCGATTGGTTTAAGGGTGATTTCCTTAAGAGGTGAATTCTCATCCTTCTTATCCTTATCGAATTTAGCATGATAGCCTTCATTATATTTCGTTAGTATTTGAGTTGGCGAAATGCTTTCTTCACTATTATCAACATTACTTACCATTACTTCTTCTGAATCTTTTATATAAGTCCAAATAGTTACCCCATCAGAAATGATTACCTGCCCTTCCATTTTAATTCTATAACTGTCGCCTTGCACATAAATAATTCCTGTTTTTTTTTCATCGATATCCATTTCAATATTTACCATTGTATATGAAAGGTTGGCCTTGAAATTATTATACGACGAAGTTTGATTAATAACATCCTCAAGTAGTTTTGCTGCTTCCTTATCGCTTTGCGCGTAAGCAATTCCGGTTATTAGTACTATGATAAATATAAGTATCTTTTTCATGGTTTCTATTATAAATAAGTGATTGAATAAATGTGTGAATAAAGTCATTTCAATATTTTCGTAATTATTTGTTTCGTATTATTCATTCTCATCATATCCACTATCGTTTGAGTTTAAATCTTTCAAAAACTGTTCCAAAGCCATTTCGCTCCCTACTTTTACCTCACGAGCCTTACTTCCTTCAAAAGAACCAACAATTCCGGCAGCTTCTAATTGGTCGATAATTCGTCCTGCTCGGTTATAACCAAGTTTTAACTTTCGTTGAAGCAATGAAGTTGATCCTTGTTGCGTTTGCACTATAATTAATGCTGCATCTTCAAATAATTCATCCCTGTCTTTTGGATCATAATCAGTCTTCTGCTCCGCTTCTTCATCTTTAAACTCAGGTAAATGCATAGCATCTGGATAGGCTCGCTGTGCACCTATAAAACTTGTTAACCTTTCAACTTCCGGTGTATCAATAAAGGCACATTGTAATCTAATAACATCACTACCCGTTGAAAATAACATATCCCCCCTACCCACAAGTTGGTCAGCACCACTGGTATCAAGAATAGTACGTGAATCAATTTTAGTAATTACCCTAAATGCAATACGAGCCGGGAAGTTAGCTTTAATGGTACCTGTTATTATATTTACCGATGGCCTTTGGGTTGCAATGATAAGATGTATGCCAATTGCTCTTGCGAGCTGTGCTAACCTGGTAACCGGTGCTTCAATCTCTTTTCCTGCCGTCATAATTAGATCGGCAAACTCATCAATAACCAAAACAAGATATGGTAAATATCGGTGACCGTGCAATGGGTTTAGTTTACGTGCAATAAATTTCGCGTTATACTCCTTAATATTACGCACCTGTGCATCCTTAAGTAGTTCATATCTATTGTCCATTTCGATACTCAATGAATTTAAGGTACGTACTACTTTTCTTGTATCAGTAATAATGGCTTCTTCTGAATCAGGAAGTTTTGCAAGGTAATGTCGCTCAATGCGTGAGAAAAGATTAAGCTCTACTTTTTTGGGATCAACAAGAATAAACTTAAGTTCGGCCGGATGCTTTTTGTATAGTAATGACGCTATTATTGCATTGAGACCCACTGATTTTCCCTGACCTGTGGCACCTGCCATTAATAAGTGTGGCATCTTAGCCAGGTCAACAACAAAGCTTTCATTTGAAATAGTTTTCCCTATTCCAAATGGCAAATCAAAATTGTTATTTCTAAATTTCTCAGAAGTTATTATTGACTTCATTGAAACAATATTGGGATTTTGGTTTGGAACCTCAATACCAACTGTTCCTTTCCCGGGGATTGGGGCAATTATTCTAATTCCAATTGCCGACAGACTTAGAGCAATATCATCTTCAAGATTTTTAATTTTTGCGATACGAATGCCGGGGGCCGGAACAACCTCGTATAATGTAACTGTAGGACCAATTGTTGCTTTAATTTTTGTTATTCCGATTGAATACTGGTTAAGTGTTTCAACAATTCGGTTTTTATTTATCTCCAATTCCTCCTTTGTAACAAGCACATTGTTAACATCATAATCAACAAGTAAATCGAACGGCGGAAGCTTATAATCTGCCAATTCTAAGGTTGGGTCAAAATCAGTTCCTATTCCAAAATGCTCCCCAGGTAGTGGTTTATTTTTAACTGATTTTTCAACTGGTGTTTCTTCTACAATAAGTTCAACGTCATCATCAACTTCTTTATTAGTAGGGGTATATATTTCGGCATCAAGTTGGATTGTTGGATCCTCCTCAATTTTAAAGCTGTTACCAGTTCCATTATCTGGTTTTGATAATAATTCACCTTCATCATCATTTACTGCGAACTCCACCGTGTTATATAGTTCTTCTTTTGTTGTGCTGTCTAATTTTGTATTGATTGTTTTATTATCGTTGGGGTTAGTTTTTTTTTCTTTACGTTTAAACTGAAACTTAAAATCAATTAATGAGAAAATTACAGGTATGAAAATAATTAGCAATATCAATCCGGCCTTTCCTAAATATGCCAACAACCATATATTAAGTTGATGACCGGTCAAACCACCAAGTATATTTTCAGGGTGTTGCAAGAAAATCAAACTAAATGTAACAGGAATCCAAACAAAACTAATTATTAGAAATTCGAACCATCTCCAAAGGCTAAACAACTTAATGTTAAGCAATAACCTTAGACCTGCCGATATAAAGAATACTGATATAAAATAGGATCCAATACCAATACCATTATAAACAAGATATTTTGCGATATATGCACCAAGCCAACCCGTCCAATTAGAAACAGTTTCGGTATGATCTTTAAACTGATCGGAAGTTGCAGTTACTATATCACTAACATCGGATGCAAACCAATTAATAATGAAAGTTGAGATTGCCAAAAAAAGATAAATGCCGGTTATCATCAATAAAAAACCTACACTTCTCAATAATCTTGGATCAGAAAGTATTCCGGGGCCAACTTTTGATTTTGAACCTGCACTCCGAGAGGGTTTTTTGATTTTTTTTCCACTCTGCGTTTCAGGAGCAGATGGTTTATTATCTATTAATTTATTTGATTTAAGAGCCATTAAGGAATAAATTTATTCAGGCAAAGGTAATAAAATGAGGATTCTTACGAGAAGATTATACGGCTAAAACCACAAAAGAATATTACTTACATATAAAACAGTTCAATGTCTTATCAATCTTTATTATACTATAATATTGTTTACAATTGCTACACAGCATCCTCAACAACAATGGATCTGATTTTAAGCTCTTTTCCTGATAAAATTTCATGGAACAATCCATTACATTTTGGGCAACTATCAGTTATACAGGAAATTTCGAATTCTGTTTTACAATCTGAACATAAGGCTTTTGCCTGAATTTTATTCACCTTAATTTTCGCATTCTCCATCATAGTATCTTTAACAGCCATTTCAAGTGCAGTATCAAGTGCATAATACTCAATACCTGCCATTGTACCAACATCAAGATCCAGCGCAGAAATATACTTAGAATTAACTGCTTTAGCTTCTTTTTCAGCTATTTCAATAATGCTCATCGCAATTGAGAACTCATGCATAATAAATATTTGAATTGAGATATTTCGCTACGCTCAATATGACAAAAAAAGGAATATAGAAATAGGACTCCGTAATTATACTAATTTGTCCTGCCAGGATAAACTTTCAATGCTTCATCAAGAACTACAATAGATTTATTTAGATCAACAACGTTAAGAACATATGATATCCTTACCTCATCCTTACCCCTGCCTTTAGTAGAATAAAATCCCGAAGCAGGTGCTAACATTACTGTTTGATTTTCATAACTAAAATCTTCTAACAACCATTGACAGAACCTATCCGAATCATCTATAGGAAGTTTAGCAACAACATAAAAGGCTCCCTCAGGATTTGGACAATAAGCATCCTTAATACCGTTAATTCCTTTCACAACAGTATTTCTTCGAGCAATGTATTCCTTTATTACTTCGTCAAAATACTCCTCAGGAGTATCAACAGCAGCTTCAGCAGCAATCTGACCAAATGTTGGCGGACTTAACCTGGCTTGAGCAAATTTCATGGCAGCAGCCATAAGTTCTTTATTCTTCGAAACCATCCATCCAATACGAACGCCACAGGCACTGTATCGTTTTGATACGGAATCAATAAGAATCACATTATTCTCAATTCCTTTAAGATGCATGCATGAAAAGTGTTGTTTGCCATCGTAAGTAAACTCGCGATACACTTCATCTGCAATTAAATACAGATCATGTTTCTTTGCAAGAAGTCTTAATGTCTCAAGCTCCTCCTTTGAGTATAAATATCCTGTTGGATTATTAGGATTACATACCAATATTGCCTTGGTTTTTGAAGTAATATTTTTTTCAAAATCCTCAATTGGTGGAAGTGCAAACCCTGTTTCTATAGATGAAAAAATTGGGACAATATTGATTCCGGCATTTGTAGCAAATCCATTATAATTAGCATAAAAAGGTTCTGGAATTATCACCTCATCATCCGGATCCATAATTGATTGAAATGCAAAAAGCAATGCTTCAGAAGCTCCAGCTCCAACAATTATTTGGTCAGCACTTACATCAATATTAACTGTTCTATAGTAATCGACTAATTTTTCTCTTAATGAGAGCATTCCTGCTGAATGACTATATGCAATAACCTTTTCAGGATAATTACGTACTGCATTTAATGCAATTTCAGGTGTATGAATATCAGGTTGGCCAATATTCAAATGATGAACGTGTACACCTCTTTTTTTAGCACCTTCGGCAAACGGCACCAATTTTCTAATTGGTGATTCTGGCATAAGTTGCCCCTTCTTCGAAATATTTGGCATTTTATTCTAATTAATTGGTTTGAATATATTTACAGCTTAATCCATCAATTCAACTACCAAAAGCAAACGGCATTTATATGAAAAACCAATTACTATTTGTTAATTGGTGTAGCACCTTCACTATTGTTTTTTTCGGGTAATGCTTCTGCTGGCTTAGCTTCAACCTTACCTTTTATTCTTAATAATACAGTAGCTTTACTACTAGCGTTTGAATAAACAGTAACTGTTTTGTTAAATGGACCAGCTTTATGTGTGTTATAAGTAACTTTAATTTTATTTGTTTCGCCAGGAAGAATAGGTTCCTTTGGCCATTCAGGTACTGTGCATCCACATGATGATCGAGGTTTTGAAAGAATTAATGGCTCGTTTCCTGTATTTGTAAATTCAAAATTATACGTTCCGTCGCCATTTAAATCTATAGTTCCATAATCATGCGTGGTTTCTTGAAAAGAAATTTCAGGACCGGTAACTTTTTTTTCATCTTGTGCGCCAGCTACAACAAATGTGAATACTAGCGCTAGTATTAATACTAAGTTTTTCATTCTTATTATTTTTTTAATTTATCGTACAAAAGTAATAAAATTATATTAGCTCATATGTTAATATTTACTCATTATTAGCTTACAAGTAGATGAAAAAATTGTGCCAAAAAGTTAATTGAGTATTAGAAAACTGTCTGAGCTTTTGGTTGGAAAGATTAACTTGTAATCGGAAAATTCAAACGGACAAAATTATCACCATTGCTATATTTAATAACTATAAACTACTCCCACAATTATCACAAAATAAAGCATCTGCATCATGTTGGGTTTTTCTACATGCTTTGCAAATAATATTTTTTTTCGTTCCTGAGGCTTTTATTAACTCACCTCCTACAATACTTGTAGGAACTGCAATAATGGCAAATCCAGTTATCATTAATATCGAAGCAATTGTTTGTCCAAGTATAGTATTGGGTGCTATATCTCCATATCCAACCGTTGTTATAGTAACTATTGCCCAATAAATTGACTTGGGTATACTGGTAAATCCATTTTCGGGACCTTCTACCAAATACATCATTGAGCCCGTAATAACTACTATAATTATAACTACTTCTAGAAATACAAGGATTTTCCTCCTACTATTATTAAAGGCAATAAGTAGTGTATCAGAGGCATTTATATATCTTCCCAGTTTTAATACTCTAAATATTCTCATTAACCTTAACATCCTTATAACAAGCAAGAAATGCGTTCCTGTAACGAAGATGCTTATATAAGTAGGTATAATTGATAATAAGTCGATTATACCATAAAAGCTAAAAATGTATTTAAGAGGTCGCACACTAGTATAAATCCTTAATGTATATTCAATGGTAAAAAGAATAGTAATTATCCATTCCACAATTATAAACATTTGACCATAGTCAACATGCAGCTCTTCAACACTATTTAGCATCACAATAACCACAGAAAATGCTATGGTTATCAATAGTATAATGTCAAAAAGTTTACCAGCTTTAGTATAGGTACCAAATATTATAATCCGTAGGATTTGCCTTAGTTTTTGTTTTTCCATATTGATGAAAAAGTTCTTTTAATATTTGAAATAGATCAAATTTAGCTATTTAGTTGAAATTTACAAAACCCCATATTACGAAACGCCTTCAAACACTCCCATTCCAAATAAGGCAAAATCGTATTTAACAGGATCATTTATATCGTAAGTACGCAGTTTAGCAGTCAGTTCTTCTACCGCTTTCCAATCATTTTGCTTTCTAGTTAGTAATCCTAGTTTTCTGGCAACATTACCTGAATGAACATCCAGTGGACACATGAGATGAGATTGAGGAATATTTTTCCAAATTCCAAAATCTACACCACAATTGTCATTACGTACCATCCATCTTAAAAACATATTGATTCTTTTCGCAGCTGAACCAGATTGAGGGTTTGCTACATGTTTTTCCGATCGATGTAAATGAGGTGTTTCAAATAATGCATCTCGAATTCCGATAATGACATCAATCATTTTTGAATTCTTTTTAAAAGATTCGGTCGCAACCTGCTCAAGACCTCCAACTACAATGTATAGATTTCGTAGTGCCGTAATTAAAAATAAGCAATCATCGGGATTAAAGGTTCGATAAACAAAACTATTGAATCGTTTAAATTCGATATCATTAGCACCAACTAGAAAATCGTGTGGCGCCATATCCATTAATTCGATAAGATGATTAGCACTTTTAATAATTGCTGTCCGGCGTCCCCATGCTATAATAGATGTCAGGAATCCACTAATTTCAATATCCTCCTTAACAGTAAACATATGAGGAATGCTTATTGGATCGCTTTTGATAAAATCAGTAGTATTATACTCTAATACTTTTTGGTTTAGTATGGATATTATATTATCTGACACAAATATTTATTTGGAATAAATTTAAATAAGTACTAATTTTGAACCCGCAATTTAATCATAAATAAATCAAACAACAATGAAAAATTTATTTCTAGTTTTTACAATTTCAGCAATTAGCTTAACTATTCTTTCTTTTACAATTAAGAATAACAGTAAGGCGCTGAGTAGCAATACAGACGTTACAGTATATGAAGTCCCGGCTGATGTACAAGAGATTATTGATAATTCATGCTATGGATGTCATAATACTGATAGCAAATCAACCAAGAGCAAAATGAAACTTAATTTTGACGACATGTCTAATTTGAAGCAAGGCAAATTAGTTGGTAAACTACACAGAATTTATAATGCTGTAAATGATGTTGATATGCCACCGAAAAAATTTATTGATAAATATCCAGACAAAGAACTATCGGCTAGTGATACCGAAACATTAAAATCGTGGGCTAATAATCTAATGAATAAAAACGGCGGTTTATAATACAAAGGTATATCTGCAATGAAAAAGAAGTTTCTATATATTGTTTTTGTAGTATTTATATTGATTCAATTAATACCAGGTGGATTACCCAAGGTATCCTTCGATAATCCAGACGATTTAATTATCAACAATAAGGATATTCCTGAGGATGTTGTAACTATACTCAGAAATTCATGCTACGATTGTCACTCAAATGAATCTCATTATCCGTGGTATGCAAACATTTCACCCTCATCACTTTTAATTGCTCGCGATATTAATGAAGGAAGAGCAAAATTAAATTTTTCCAATTGGGAAAATCTTAGTAAGATTGAAAAAGCAGGGGCTCTGGACGATATTAGTGATGCTATTACTGTGGATGAGATGCCAATGGCAATATACACCTTAATCCATAGAAACGCAGCTCTAAATAATGATGAAAAAGAGGTGATTATTAGTTGGGCAAATGAATTTTCGGAGAGATTGTTTGAATAATTTTTCCTACTAACTTTTAACGCATAAAAAAACTCCACCTATTATAAGATGGAGTTTTTTTTATGATCATTTTAATGAGAAATTATTTCAAAACAACATGTTTCATTCCCATTGTAATTGCGTCCTCATTAAGAGGGATGAGTTTATGATATCTTTCATGCAAAGATTTCTTTAATCCCTTGATAACATTTTCCAGTTTAACGATTGGCTTTACTTTAAGATAACCTCCCAGCACAACCATGTTAAATATTTTTGTATTACCCATTTCGGCTGCTAATTTAGCTCCTTCTATGGTGTAAATATTAATATCTTTACGAGTGGGGTGTTTAGAAATACCATTGGGATCGTAAATAAGTACACCGCCGGGTTTAACGGTACTTTCAAATTTATCCATCGATTGCTGGTTCAGTATTACCGCTGTATCATAAGCAGTAAGTGTTGGTGAACTAATACGGTCATCACTAACTATTACGGTTACATTTGCAGTACCACCTCTCATTTCAGGGCCATATGCAGGAAACCAGCTTACTTCCTGATCTTGCATAATGCCTGAGTAGGCTAAAATTTTTCCCATCGACAGAACTCCTTGTCCGCCAAAACCTGCTATAATAATTTCTTCAGTCATTTTCGTGTAATTTAGTTTTTGATTACTTTGAAAGTAATTTACCATCAACTTTAATATCTCCTAATTCATAGTATGGAAACATATTTTCTTCCATCCAGATATTTGATTGAACAGGCTCCATTTTCCAACCAGAATTACAGTTTGATACTACCTCAACAAATGATAAACCAGGTTTACCATCCAATTGATTTTGGAAGGCTTTTTTGATGGCACGTTTAGCTTTACGGGCAGCGGCAGCTGTATGAACCGAATGACGTGTAACATAATATGTTCCCGGTAGCTGAGCAACTAACTCTGTTATTTTCAAAGGATTTCCCATTGTAGCTATATCTCTACCATAAGGCGATGTTGCCGTTTTCATTCCGGGAAGTGTGGTTGGGGCCATTTGTCCTCCTGTCATACCATATATTCCATTATTAATAAAAACAATAACAATCTGCTCACCCCGGTTACATGCATGAATGGTTTCTGCAGTACCAATGGCAGCTAAATCACCATCACCTTGATATGTAAATACAACTTTTTTAGGCCATAATCTTTTAATTGCTGTTGCCACAGCAGGTGCTCTACCGTGTGCGGCTTCTTGCATATCAACATTCATAAATTCATATGCAAGTACCGAACATCCAACAGGTGCAACACCTATTGTTTCGTTTTCCTGTCCGAGTTCTTCAATAACCTCCATAATTAGCCTATGTGTTGTACCGTGGCCGCAACCAGGGCAATAACTAAGCGTTTTATCGGTCATTAATTTCGTTTTCTCGTAAACCAGGTTTTCTGGTTTAATGATATCTTGTATAGCTATTTCCGACATGATTTAACCTCCTATTATTTTAGTTTTAAGAGCTTCCAACACCTCTTCAGGTGAGTGTATTACACCGCCATAGCGACCAAAATGCTCAACTTTAGTTCTTTCTCTTACGGTCAATTTTACATCTTCTACCATTTGACCGGCACTCATTTCCACAGCTAAGAATCCTTTAATACCTTTGATAACAAGTTCATCAATAGGTTTTTTAGGGAAGGGCCATAAAGTAATTAATCGCAAAATACCAACTTTAATACCTTCTGCACGTGCTAGTTGTATTGCTTTTTGACTTATCCGTGAACTTGATCCATAAGCAACTATTATATATTCCGCATCATCGCAATCGATAAGCTCGTACCGTACTTCATTAGCTTCAATTTGCTTATATTTATCCTGAAGGTGAAAATTATGCTTTTCAAGTTTGTGTGGATCAAGATCCAGAGATGTAAGTATGCGACGTTCTTTTCCCTTAGGTTTACCATTTGTAGCCCAAGGATATTTTTCATTAATTTCTTTATCAGTAATTCTTGGCATTTGGTCGAATAATTCAACCTTTTCCATCATCTGACCAATAAGTCCATCAGAAACAATTAATACAGGTGTACGGTATTTAAATGCAAGATCGTATGAAATTGGAACAAAATCAGACATTTCCTGAACTGATGCCGGAGCAAGTACTGGAAGTCGATAATCACCATGTCCACCTCCTTTTACCGATTGGAAATAATCAGATTGTGCGGGTTGAATGTCACCAAGGCCGGGACCACCACGTACAATATTGGCCACAATGCATGGTATTTCAGCACCAGCCATATATGATAATCCTTCCTGCATTAAACTTATACCGGGACTAGATGATGATGTCATAACTTTTTTACCAGTTCCGCCGCCACCATATAGCATATTAATTGCAGCAACCTCACTTTCGGCTTGTAATACAACCATGCCTGTTCTTTCGAATGGCTTTTCGGCCATGAGATATTCTATAACCTCCGACTGAGGAGTAATGGGATACCCGAAATAACCATCAGAACCAGCACGTACTGCCGCCTCCGCTAATGCTTCGTTACCCTTCATTAGTCTTAATTCACCCATTTCTTATATTTTTTGATTGCTTAATCGTTAAACTTTTACCCGATAAACAGTTATTACACCATCAGGACATACAACAGCACAGTTTGTACAACCAGTACATACTTCGGGATTTTCCATATATGCGTAATGGTAGCCTTTACCATTAACCTCTTTTGCCAACAGAATGACATCGGTCGGACAAACAGGAACACAAACTCCGCATCCTTTGCAGCCTTCAACATCAACAACTATTGCACCTCTAACTTTTGCCATATTATCTTTAATTTTTGAAAAAAATTGGTGTACGAAAATACTATTTAAACCTTACTTAATGATCCTTTTTAAGCATAAAATGGTATACATGGTCTAATTTATAATCAGTTTAAATATTCCAGAAAACAATCTTGTCGAAATATTGATTTTATTGAAACATAATTGAACATTTATTATCAATTATACTATTGATAATAATTACCTAAAAACAAACAATTGGGACTTATATAATTATTGGATAAGTTCTTTGATTACATTGTTGATAACTTCATCGAGGTGTTTGCGCCTATATTGCATTACCCACCTTGGATGTGGCAATGGGATAATACTATCAAATAGTTTTAGTTCTAAATTTAACATTTTTAAATACTCATAGTTTTTACCTTGTCCTAAACAAAAGCACTTCCGTGAATTTATCCCCAACCCAATTTGGTTTACCAGATTTAGAATTATTGTTGGTTTTAAAATTTTCATTAAATCCTTTGAATCGTAATAATTGAAATTTTTGTTATCTTTTACAAAGCCCAATGGACTAACAGCACCAATGTAAAAATGCTTATAAAAATGATCAGGCCCACCCATGTTATTAATGAGTTTATAAATGAACTCAGACGAAAGTTCCCGTCTTTTATCAAAATCATTTTTAATACCGCACTCATATTCAAGGGCAACCGGATCGGTAAAGGGTATACCGGTTATTCCGGCGCCGAATCTTCCGGGATTTATTCCAACGATAAGGATTCTTCCATTATCATCATTGTAGTATTTGCCATAAAATTTACCGCAAATATCAATTACAGACCTACTGTGATATGGATTTAATACTTCTACACCAGTTGGTAATTCAGTTTTGATAGCTAAACCTCTATAAAATTTAATTACCCTTTCATTAAAATTCATCTATACAGTATTTATACTTTGAGTACAATGTTAATAAATAATGCTGAGTAATATCTATGTAGTAGTTTGTTTTTTAAGAAGACACAGACTTACACAGAGAAAGAATATCCTTTTATGTTAGATGACCTTGTAAGTATTAAATTAATTTACGATCGATGTTTTCGGGCAACCGGGCTAATATTTCATAATTAAGAGATTGATTCATTTCTGCAAATGATGAAAACGAAATCTCATTGCCCCCTTGCTCTCCAACAAGGGTTACTTTATCGCCAATTTTTACATTAGGAATGTCAGTTATATCACAAATAATCATATTCATATTAACACTACCAATAACGGGCGATCGATGACCATCAACCAGCACATGTCCATTATTACTCAAGGAGCGACTATAACCATTTGCGTAACCAACCGGAATAACCATAATTTTCATTTGACTTGATGCCTGGTAACTCATTCCATAACCGATAAATTCACCTTCAGGTACTGTTTTAATTATTATTACGTGTGAATTCCAAAATAATGCTCTTTGCAGTGGATCCGTTTTTTCCTTTCTTTTTTGTAGAAAAAAAATAAATGTTTCCCGTGTTGGCCAATAACCATAAATAAGTACCCCCGTACGTACTAAATCCAAACTTGTTTCAGGATAGTTAATCGCAGCGGCAGTACTTGCAATATGTTTTAATTCAGGATAAATATCATTCTGATTCAATAATTTCACTCTTTTTTTAAAAACTGAGAACTGCTTTTTAACTCGTGTGTAATTTGCAATACTCTCGGCACCAGCAAAGTGAGAACAAACACCTTTAATTGTAAGGAATTCTTTGTTCGTGTTTAATATCCCTATTGATTTTTTTAATTCCTTCAACGATAAACCGGTTCTGTTCATCCCGGTTTCAACGTCAATATGAATTCTGGCCTTCTTATTTATTGACTTTGCTGTTTTTATGGCTTTATTCAATTCATCAATTTCAGAAACATAAAACTCAATTTCATTTTTCAAAACCCATTCATAATCGTTGCAATCTATAAACCCCATTATCATAAGGGTGGATTTTTTATTTTTCACTTTTTGAGCAGCCCTGGCCTCCTCTGATGAATAAACTGAAAAATGACTAATCCCAGTATCTTCAAGTACGGGCACTATTATACTTACACCATGACCATATGCATTTCCTTTGATTACCGCAGATATTATTGTAGAATCAGCAAGATGCGACCTCATAACGCTAACATTATTTCGAAGTGCATTTTTTATTATCCCTATACTGGATGTACTTGTCATATTTCGATATTTTTTATACTCAAAACCGGATTTAGGCGTACCCAATAAACCATTTTTAATTTTTACTTACACCTCAGGAAAACTATGCTGATTCCCGAGCATATTTGAACAAGAATTACTATTATCTTCCACTATCTTTTAAGGAATTCATAGTTTCATATTTAATCATAATCCGTATTAATCTCGGCTGATGAAAAACCTAGAATTTGGTTATTAATTTATTTCCTGATATAAATTTCTTTTCAATAAATTTTGAATTAAATAACCTTGCTACCGACAGATAACTGGGATCGAGGCAGATATTATCACCTATATGATACTTTTGTTTACCATCTTTGTCCATATTATCACCAATATCAACAACGGTCATATCGGATGTAATCCCAACTAGTTTTATTCTTTTGTCGTCAGGTGTTAGTCCTTCCTGATCAACGTCTAATAATCCAAAATCAAGTATCGCTTTAAAAGTTGTTCTTCCCAAGTCCTTATCTTCAAAGTCTGTTGCATGACCTATGCTGGCATCGTTAATAATGCCATCAGGAACAATCCCTTTCTCTTCAAGTTCAATTATTTGAGTATAGAAATTAAATGTATCAGTACATAGATCCAAAAATTGCTTATTATCCAAGGGACTTGTTCCAAAAAAAGCGGACTCACCAATTCGAAAATGATTAATGTCTTTTGGGATTTTTTTGTTCTCAATTAGGGGTAATGAAATGGAACTGCCTCCTGAGATTAAATCTAGTTTTGTGCCATGCTTCAATTCGATAAGCTCCTTATACAAGCTTAATTGCAACAATTTATCATAAGTTGGTTCGATACCATACATACAACCAAGATTGCTACCAAGCCCCACAACTTCAATATTTGAAAGGTTAAATATTTGACTATAAAAAGAGCTTAAATCTTCCCTGTTTACACCTTCACGTAACTCTCCAAGCTCCACCATAATAATAACTTTATGGATTTTATCTTGCTTTTTGGCAGCTTTGTTCAATGCAATAATTGTTTTATAAGATGAATTTAATGAAATATCGGCATATTTCACCACATCATCAATATATGCTTTTGCAGGTGGTTTAATATATATTGTAATCAATTCACTATTAAGTTCCTTTAGATTCTTAAGGCTTGACAGACGTGAGTCGCCAACCGAATGAATATCTTTAACTATATCAGGAGTAAGAATTTGTTTCATGAAATCCTTATCACCCGAAAACACTTTTGTTATCAAACTCCATTTTATATTGTTAGTTTTTAGATAACTATTGAGTTTTAATATATTATTACGTATTTCAGTAATATTAATTTGTAATTGTGCCATGATTTCTTTTTTTTATCACACTATTTCTTTTCATATCTCATTTCGGCATACTTATTCGTAAACCCTATTCTTTCATATAATCGTTTAGCAGGATTATCATATTCAACGTGTAGTTTTACATTGCCATCGCAATGTTTAAAACTTTCTTCAACAATCTTACGTCCAAATCCCTTTCCTCGGTACGAAGGGTCAACGGCAATATAAACTAACGCCCAATCTGGTATATAATTACCCATTCCCGTCTTATTCATAATTAGTGCTCCTACAAGTTTATCATCGTTAGTAGCAACTAAAGCGAAACCTCCTTCTGATTTTTCTTTACTAAACGCGTAATCCAGACATTTATTAATATCTTCTTTAGGGTCACCAAATTGGTCAAGATGAGTAAATAAGAAATCCACAAACTTTTCTCTGGTAATATCTTTATATTCTTTCTCGTTATTTATTTTAGTTATTTTAAACATATTGTATTTTTTAACATTAAAAATTTATTTTTTTATAGATCGTGTAAAACATATTTATACCTGTATCAATAATCTCATCAGGGAAATCATAATTTGGGTTGTGCAAAGCAGGATGGTTTATACCGGAACCTAATCCAAAAAAACCTCCTTTATATTTTTGGGTATAATACCCAAAGTCTTCTGACCATCTGAAAGGTGAAACAATGTTCTCAACCTGCAGTTTGTTTTCTATAGCGGATTCTTTAATTAATTTTACACATTCATTATTATTTACTGTGGCAGGAAACTCTTCGGAATAAGATATTTCATACTTTAGTTTTTCATCTTTACAAATTGTTTCAATTATTCTTTCGCTGCTGCCTGTCAACAAAATCATATCATTATTCTCGAAAGCTCGCAGGGTTATTCTGATCTCGGCATATCCGGGTGAAGTACCAAATGCAATTTCCCCAAGCAGTACATGAATAATTGTAAGTAGCGTCATATCCCTAAATCTACCTCTGTTACTAATCAACTCTGATAGTTCATTAATTATCTTCGAAATTGCCATTGCCGGGCTTATTCCATTTTCAGGTTCAGCGGCATGAGATGTTTTGCCAGTTAGTTTAATTGTCATTCCCTTTGAGGCAGCAGCAAAACTTCCTGTTTTTAGTAAAATTTTATTCTTCTCAACTCCCGGCACATTATGTAAAGCAAAAATAAAATCTGGCTTAAGATCTTGAAATTTTGTGTTTTCTACCAAATCTCTTGCGCCTTGCTCAACTTCTTCAGCTGCTTGAAAAAGTAGTATGACCTTACCTTTTTGAGGCCTGTTTTGAGAAATTCGCGCTGCCAATCCTGCTATTATTGCCATATGACCATCGTGCCCACACAAATGAGCAACACCTTTATTTACAGAAATATATTCAGTATTATTATTTTCAATAATTGGTAATGCATCTAGTTCAGCCCTAAACATTAAAGTATTACCGGCCTTTCCGCTATTAAAAATAAATACTAAACTGGTTTTGCCAAAAAACAAAGTCTCGTCAGGGGAGTATTTTTGAATAAAACTGGTTATACGTTTTGCTGTTTCAAATTCATTATTTGAAAGCTCAGGGTAACTATGTAGTTTACGTCGTAAATCAATAATATCTTTCATCTATTTTTTAGAAATTTTTGAAGCAATGATATAAGCTAAAAATGAAGTTATTATTCCAAAAATATTGGCATCTAAATCCATTGGTAGATTTATTTCAAGAGATGTTAAAATGACTGTGGTTGATCCGCCAAAAATCATCGCATAAATGGCAGCTGTCGGGTTTGGATTTTTCCAATACAATGCTACGAGGACAGGAACAAACAAACCGGAAACCATAAACGCATATGAGTAAAGCATTAAATCAAGAACATTGGTCATATATGTAGCTAACAGTAATGCCAATACTCCAATTAATAAGGTTATTATTTGTGATGCCCTTAGTTGCGATTTTTCATTGCCATTTGGTTTGAAAATACTAGTGAGAATATCTGTTTGTACATTTCCGGATGCTGCCATTAAGCAACTATCGGCGGTTGAAAGAATAGCCGAGAAATAGGCAGAAAGCATTAATCCCATTAATCCTGCAGGAAGAACTGTATTTAGCAATACAGGCAAACCCATTTCCGGATCAATACCTGTACTTAATGTGTATCCAAGTTCAGTGAACATTCCATTTTCAAATGCTACACGTGCAAACAAACCAAGTATTACTCCCATAAATGCCATAACGGGCCATTCGAACAATCCTGCAATAAACCATGCTTTCTTTGCCTGCTTTTCGCTTTTTGATGCGTATATTCGTTGGTAAAGGGTCATCCCTACAAACCATATTGGAATAATTGTAACACTCCAGTTAACTAATTGTTGCCAGGTAACATTTGACAAAGAAAGGAACTCATCTGGCAGTGTTTCCCGTATTGTATCCATACCACCAATGGCAAAATATGCCACCGGAATTCCAATAAATAGTAATCCCGACATTAGAATAATCCACTGGATTGTATCAGTATAAATAACAGCTTTTAATCCACCGATTCCGGTATAAATAACTGCTATTATACCCATTAATATTAAGGCAGTTAATAAATCTATCTCAACAAATGTTGCAGAAGCTAATTTTGCCCCGGCTAACAACTGTGAGCTTGTGAAACCAATATACCCTATAGCAGAAATAACACCTGCTACAAGGGCAACTTTGCTATTATAGAAGTGCTCAAATATTTGCGGAAAAGTAAAGAATTTATGTTTGTCCGATAAACTATGAATATGTGGAATTAGTAATACTGCACTCATCCATGCGCCAACTAAACCGGTAAATAACATCCAGGAACCGGCTATTCCTATCGTAAATCCTAAACCACCCAGACCAATGGAGAAACCACCACCAACATCAGTTGCAACTACTGACAATCCAATGTGCCAACTACTCATTGATCGTCCCCCAACATAATAATCCTCAACGTTTTTATTTTTCCGAAAAAAATACACTCCAACGCCAAGCATTGCCGAGAAATAGATAATAAATATGAATATGTCTAATAATGTCATTAGTTATTAATTGTAATAAAAGGCTGATACTTTAACACTATAGTATCACTATTTTTTAATTGCTTTTCAATTAGATTTTTTTTTAGGCCTTGAAAAACGCAAATCAAGATATTTATTGGTAAAGCCAGCTTCTTTAAAAAGAATTAATAAGGGGTTATCAGGTTCAACATGCACTGCAATATCTCCTTTTGCCATAGCAATCGTTTGCTCTAATAATTCTTTTTTAATGTCTTCTCCACTATATTTATTATCAACAGCAAAATATACAAGCATATTTTCGGGATAAAATTTTTGTATTCCTGTTTGATTAACAACGACCACACCAGAAATTTTTTTATCATTATAAGCTGTTAAAACAAATCCCCCCAAAAATGATTGTTCCTTTAAAGCATGACTTATAGCGTCTCTGATGATGGCTTTTGGATCGCCATATTCTCCCATATTCACACTTAAAAAATTAACAATTTTTGTTCGTTCCAGAATATCCGGCTTAACCATTACATTATATAATTTTGTTTTAATCATAAATTATTTTTTGATTAAGGGAGATCAATTTAATAACTCCTTTTCGTAAATAGGTAAATATAAAGTTTAAGAATTTCAATTATTTATTATTTCTTCTGAAGACGAAGAATCCCGATATCCTCAAGATTATTAATTTCTGTTTCTACACGAGCAAAATTACACCTTTTTTGCGATAGACCAAGGAAATCACGTAATCATTGCGTATTTTTCGTGTTTTGAAGGGGATTATTTAGATCGTACTGGTTTCTCGAAATTGGATCCTCTACTGTAAGAATGGGCGATGCTGAAATGTCTTCAATATTAAGACTCTTAACTACAATTTCAAGTGCGTCAATAATCTCGATAATTTTTTCATTTGGTAATTTTGACAACTTTTCAGAAAGTTGCTCATGTAAGAGTTGTGGAGAAGTTTCAAGCAACTTAGCTCCTTTAGCTGTAAGCGCAATAAAAACTGTTCTTTTATCGTAATTATTTGGTAATCTGGCAACCAACCCTTTAGTTTCCATTCTATTAATAATACCCGACATGGTACTAGAATTAAGATTCAAATACCTCGCTATATTACCTTGGGTTGCTCTACAATCTTTTAGTCCACCAAGATAATCCAGGCACATTAATTGCGGTATACTCACACCATATTCTTTCTGTATCTTCTTTGATTCCAGATTAATTGAACGCAATATCTTGCGAATCTTAATAAGTATTTCTGTATATTCCATTATTTCACTATAATTGTTCGTGTAGGACAAAAATAGTATTTAATAATATAAGAAACTGTCTAAGGCATCGATTTTTAAGTTTCAATTTGGTTTCTTAAGGAATACATAGTAAATTTGTTGAATGGGTTTTTGAATTATTAGAGTAATAAACAAAATGATATACAGTTAACCTTTTAACAGACAGATAAAATAAGCCGTGATAGATTACTTTAACTCACATGGAAATGATTTTTCGGTGAGATCCGTATTACATTTAAAATAAAATATAGTCTCATGAAAATTATTTTTAATTCTAAATTTTTGATGCACAACCAACAAAACTGGGCAGCAGGTTCATATCAGCTTGAGCATTTTCCTAATAAATATGAAAATACGGATGTAAACGGTGAATCCTACATAACACTTGTGCATACTGAAGAATACAAGAAATCAATATATAATGCCTGCATTAACGGTGATACAGTTGCTGAGTCCATTTTATCACCAGATAGTTATGAAGCAGCTATATCGTCAGTAGGCCTCTCTGTAATGGCAAGTGAGCAAGGTGATTTTGCAGTTGTACGCCCTCCGGGTCACCATGCCGACAGAGAACGTGCTGCCGGACTTTGTCTGTTTAACAACATTGCAATTGCTACTCAAAAGCTTGTAAACGAAGGAAAAAAAGTCTTTATTTTTGATTTTGACGGGCATCATGGCGATGGAACTCAGAATATTTTCTACGAATCAGATAAGGTATTCTACTGCTCCATTCACCAGTTATATGCCTATCCATACACCGGTTTCGATAAAGAAACAGGGAAAGGCAAGGGCGAAGGTTATACACTTAACCTTCCTTTAATTTCGGGAAGTGGTGATATGGACTTCTATGACAAATTAAATACGGTTATTGAAGTAGCAACTGAATTTAATCCGGACATCATTGCAGTATCTGCCGGTTTTGATGGTTACGAAGATGATAAAATTTTATCATTAAAATACTCCCAAAAAGCATTTTACGAATGTGGTTTACGACTTAGGCGCGCATTTCCAAATATTTTTGGAGTACTGGAAGGAGGATACCATCACGAATTGTTGGAATGTGTTGAGGCATTTGTAGAAGGTGTAAACATTGGGGCACGTCCACGTAAGAATTTATTTGATACTGATATGTCGATTGGATAGTATGGCTAATCAAATGTTAATGTAAGGGCAATGGCAAAAGCACTATTCCTCATTGAATTTTGACCATATATATCAAATGGAGCACTAACAACAATTATATAATTCTTACCTGTCTCAACAGTAATCCCCGGATAAACAGTTAGTGTACTGCTTGTAAAAGCCTCAAATTCTGACTGCTGATATCCTATGCCTGCAATTAATTGTAACTGATAATTAAAAAGATAGTAACCTAGATCTGCATTAAAGTAATAACTTCCTTTATGATTTTCTTTTGTTGTTTTAATAAATGCCATGTATTGTGCATTCACATCAAGTGATAGATTATCAGTAAACTGAGTTGACATTACTACTCCACCGCCTATCGAAGTAAGATTGTCGGCCAATCTTATTGTTTTATCAACTACTTTATTACCAAAAGGGATATTAGCTCCGGCAATGATAGCTAACCCTACTTTTTTATTGGAATATGCAATGTATCTTGCTCCCCAATTACTCATTTGCAGGTCGGTTGATATACTACCGCCTACTTCCAGTTTATCCAATAACCCGTAGGTAAACCTAAAATTCAATCCGGTTGTATGAACCACACTATCAGCAGAGCCAAAAATATTTTTCAGATTCCCATCATCATCCCATGTTTTGCTTGAGACGACATGAAAAAAAGCAGGTTCAAATTCAACTTTTTTATTATCAACTACATCTACGCAATATGCACCTAATTTAGAGCCAGATATACCACCAATCTGAGCGGCTATATTTGTTGATAACATCATTAACACGACTATCAAAAATGAGCTATTCTTTGAAAAAGAAAAAGAGCTACAAAATGTTTTATTTAATTCCATGAAATTGTTTTGGATCTAATTACTGTGTTTACTTCATGTTGGTTACCGGATGATCCTCCTTGAATCGGAACAATCTTGATTCAAGATCCACCATCTGATCATTTTGGATAAGAGAAGTACAAGCTCTTATACCCTCACTCCTTTCGCTGCCAGTAATTAGTAATGATATAGCACTAATACCATAATAAATCAGCTCATCCAGTAGTTCCTCAGCATGCATTCCTGGATATGAGAACGTGAAATAAAACCCATCGGCAATAGGCTCATCAATATCAGTATGATAAACAATTTCGAATCCATTATCAACGAAAAGTTTCTTCATAATTTTAGCCTTCCTTCCATAATCAATAACTTCATCAACAAAGTTTAATTCACCATCATTGGCCGCTTTTAACATAGCTGCTAATGCATATTGTGCTGAGTGCGATGTTCCTGAACTTAGAGGATAAAGAGTGCCAAAAACCATAGCATATCCAAACTCATCCGATGGATAATGTTCCTTAAGATTTTCGTACCTGCTTTTGAAAAGATTGTTTGAGATTACCATCATTCCAATTCGCTCACCAGCATAGCTAAATACTTTTGAACTAGAAATAAAAAGTATATAATTATCAGTATACCTCGCTACAGTGGGTTGGTAAGGAGGTACTCCAGGTTTAGAATAATCTTTACGGAAATCCATGCCGAAATAAGCAAGGTCTTCCATAATCACAACATCATACTTTGTTGCTAATTCGCCAATTATTTTTAATTCATCCTCGGTAAAGCAAATCCAGGAAGGATTATTTGGATTTGAATAAAGGACTGAGTGGATTTTCCCGGTTTTAAAATATGATTCCAATTTTTCGCGAAGCTTTTCACCCCTGTAATTATAAACATCGAAGCTATCAAATTTTAAACCAAGAACACGATGTTGCATTTTATGAACCGGAAAACCGGGATCAATAAATAATGTTGTATCTCGTTTTTTATATAATCTGCTAAGCATTAAAAATGCAGCAAAACTACCTTGCATTGATCCTACAGTTGGAAGGCAACCTTCATCGCGTACATCAATATTCATAAACAATTTAACGAACCTTGAAATCTCATCCTTAAGTATCTGCACACCATGTATATCAGGATATTTGGCAGCAACTCCTTTTTTCAGGGCATCAATTTGTCCCTGTACTCCAATTTTTGATGGAGGTAAACCGGGTATACCCATTTCCATACGAATAAAACGTTCACCCGTTGCTTTTTCAATTACATCAACAAGCTTTTTTATTTCACGAATAGAAGCCCTACCAACAGATTTTAATCCGCTTAACTTTATTTTATCCTTTACTGTTTCGAAGTGTATTGGTGTTTCTCTCATGGTTAATATTTTAAGATTTCTTATTTTTATTAATTGAAATAGCCTCCATTTCTAATATTTTATTATCATCTCCCATCATATCAGCAACTGCCAATATTGCACCAAGAGCAATCCCTAGTAAGGCTGCAAAAAGAACTCTAAAATCGGGTGGCAGCAGGAATGTAATAGTATGTGCTGGAATCCAAAAAAATGGAATTGTTTTTTTAAAGACAAAATTCCACTGAATATTCCAGTCCAAATCTACAAATAATTTTCTAAATTTTATTGGTGTAAAAAATCCGGCAATTGTCCCTCCGGTAGAAATTATATGCATATCGGTTATCTTATGCAAAGTCATCATAACAGGTGCATAAACAACATTCATTGCTATGCTTATGCTTGCTGCTACAAGAAGTTTGTCGAAACTAAATGGTTTGTTCATCACAAGTTGTGCATTTGACAATCCAATTGATTCAAGGAAAACAGGTGTGCCTGTAGCAAATATTACAAACGCGATCTTTATTGTGAAACCTAAAATTCCCCAGACTATCATTCGTGGTATAATACCAAACCCTTTTTGATAATACTCTCCGGTTTTTATTCTTAACCCAATAACTTCACCTAAAGTTGCCAATAGAGCGAATTTAATAAATGAAGCAATTAGTCCATGATCGTGGTTAAACTTGATATAGGAATTAAAAATAACTTCACTAAGTAAAAATGGCAGGAACGAGGCCATGATCAATGTAATAAATAATATATCGTTTTTTTTTATCATTCTAATTAATTCGACTTTACTTAAGTTTAGATTACTTGTGTTATGTTTAGTCTCAAATTTCGCTTCTGTCATTTCGACCGAGTGATAAGGAGCGGAGAAATCTCAATCTATATACTGAGATTTGACTGCGCCTAACTAGCGTTTCTCAATTACGATTTGCTACCAATAACACTCAGATTCAACACTTGTCCTTAACAACTCTAATTCTGGCATCAACTGCTGTAACTGTATTTTTATTTCCCAACAGTGGATTAAGATCCATTTCTTCAATCTCAGGTGCCACCTGAACGAGCATTGATAATCTGACAATTATATCGGCAAATTGTTGTTCATCAACAGGATCCATGCCACGTACACCCTGAATAATTTTATAGCTTTTCAGTTTTTTAATTTCCGAAAGTACATCTGATTTATTTACAGGTACTAACACTGCTCGTACATCCTTTAGTACTTCTATAAATATGCCACCTAAACCAAACAACAACATGTGCCCAAATTTTTCTTCCTTTTTAACTCCTGCAAATAGTTCGGTTCCACTTAGCATTGGTTGAAGAAGTATACCGGTAGCATCGTCAATTTTCATCATTCGATTCATTTCACTTACAACAGTTCCCATGTCGCTAATGTTCAGCTTCACCCCTCCAACATCTGATTTATGTACTGGCCCAACAACCTTCATCACAAGTGGAAAACCAACTTTGGTGGCTGCTGCTTCAACATCGCCCAATGAACTAACTACCATCTCAACTGCTCTACTAATTCTTGCTGCATCAAGTAATCCCTGTATGGCATCAGGACTTATGTAACCATCATCACAATTATCGATTATTTCTCTAATTTTCATTTGATCAATAGCAATATCCGACATAAAGTCTTCGGCTGGTGGGCTGGTACTATGAATCCTGGCAAGGGCATTACCCAAGGTTACTTCATCAGGAAAATAAACACCACCATTATCAACAAAAGCTTCAACCTCCATTTTTGCTGTTAACACAGATGGTAGAACCGGATATATAGGTTTTTTGCTATTTAATATTTTATGCGACAATAATTCATATACATCGTAAATATCGAACAATCCGGGAGTACCAAAAATTACCACCATGGCATCTATATTGTCGAATTTAGTATCAACATAATCTATGATAATACCCAATTGTTCGGCAGTACCTGTGGCCAGAAAATCGATAGGGTTAGCAATTGACGAACCGGGAAAAAGTTGTTCCTTTAGTTCTTCTGCATCAGATCCTTCAATATGAGGAACAACTAATCCGCCATTGGATAATGTATCGGTAAGCATTACCGCAGGACCACCTGCATGGGTAATAATCGCAATATTTTTTCCCTTTAACTCAGGATACATAAACACCGATGCAACACTAATTAAGTCTTCCCGTCCATAACATCTTACAATTCCGGCTTTTTTAAATAATGCATCCACTGCAACATCAGAACTTGCCAAGGCACCTGTATGAGAAGATGCTGCCCTGCTTCCAGCTTCAGAAGCACCGGCTTTTACCGCCGCTATTCTACATCCTTTTCGTATAAGTGACGAAGCATGTTTAAGCAGCATTTGCGGTTTATCAATATTTTCGAGGTAGAGTAGTTTTACCATGGAGTCGGTATCGGGATTGAAATTCTCATCCAGATGCTTAAGAATTTCTTCTACGCCAAGCTGTGCCGAATTTCCTACTGAATATACATTTGCAAACTGGAGGCCTTTAGGAATCCCTGCCTCCATAATAAAACATGCGGTTGCCCCTGAACCGGATATAAAATCACAACCCTTTGGATTTAACTTTGGAATTGGCCGGGTGAAAATGCTATGATGTTGTGGAGTTAGTATTCCAACACAGTTAGGGCCAATTAATGAGCCTCCCACTTTATTTATTGCTACTACTACCCTATCTTCAAGCATTTTACCTTCTTCACTTTCTTCACTAAATCCTGCCGAAAGTATTATAAACGCTAGGGTATTTTTATTTTGAGTTAAATACTCAACAGTTTCCGGGGTATATTTAGCTGCTATGGCAATTATTGCCAAATCAACATTGGGTAATTTTGATGGATCTCTAAAACTCGTAATTCCCTGAACTTCATCAGCCTTTGGGTTTAAAACAAAGAGGTCGCCTTTAAAATTTCCATCAATTATATTTTTAAGAATTTTGCCGCCGGGTTTTGTTATATCATCAGATCCACCAACAACTACAATGCTGTTTGGGTGGGTAAGTTCTTTTGTAATCATACTTTTTTTTTCAGATTGCAAAGCTAGAAATTATAACGGTGCAATCGAGTTAAATGAGGGTATTTAGAATTAGTAAAAGGAAGTGGTTTTAGTTGAGGGCTTTGTGTTTTGGGTTGAGAGTTTTGGGTTTTGATCTGCAAAATTATTTGAGCGCAGTGGTTTTTTTTATCAGCGGATTTCTCGTCTCCACAATAGGTATAGATTCCTTAAAATGAAAAATAATCGCTTAACATTGTAAACATCAAATAATTAACTCAATCTTATCCGAGGATCGAGGGCTGCATAAATAATATCGACAAAGATATTTACCAGAATAAGCACTACAGAAATAAAAAGAACGGAGCCCATTATTACAGGCAGATCATATTTTTCAAGAGCATCAACAATTACTACACCTATCCCCTTCCAGTCGAAAACATATTCAACAAATACAGCTCCTGCCATTAGCGAAGCAAACCATCCCGTTATTGCTGTTATTACCGGATTGAGAGCATTTCGAAGTCCATGAAAAATAACAACCCGGAAACCACTTAAACCTTTTGCCCTTGCCGTTCTTATATAATCCTGAGAAAGTGCATCAAGCAATGAGCTACGTGTGAGGCTAACTACAATGGCAAGCGGTCGTATACCAAGAGTTATTGCTGGTAATATCAGATTTTTAAGATCTAAATATTTCTCGCCCGTGAAGTTATCAACCGAATACAGGCTTCCAAACATCTGCAATCCTGTATAATCAGCTAGTACAAATGCAAATAGCCATGCCATAATTATGGCGGCAAAAAATGAAGGTATCGACATTCCAAAAGATGAAAACACCAGCAGGAATCTATCAAGTAAACTATCTTTAAACAATGCTGCCGGAATTCCCAATAGTATCCCCAATATCATGGCAATTATAATTGAGGATGAGGCCAATAACAATGTTTTTGGAAATGCTTCCGAAATTATAGCACTCACTTGTCGCTTGCTTTGATAAGATGTCCTTAAATATGGATATTTTATCACCACCCATATGTTAGAAATGGAAACTAATTTAACAGCATTTCCATAATCTGATTCATCAAAATACCAATAACTATCTTTATCTGTAAAATTATGAAATGATAGTGGGGATAAATCATTAAGGAAGTTTGTGTACTGAACTGCAACTGGTTTATCTAAACCTAAATCTTTGGTAATTGCTTCAACAGAAGACACATCTGATCGTTGCCCCAGTAACATCCGGGCGGGATCGCCAGGCAATATATTAAAGAGAAAGAAGATAACTGTTACAACTCCCCAAAGAACCAGTAAGCCATATAACAACCGTCTGACTATAAACCTTATCATTTAGTTATTAGTTCATTAACTTTATCAATAGTTGGAAAATCATTATGATGCCATTTTTCAATTACAATTCCGTTTTTAAGCAATACCAAGCCCGGATTTGATCTGATCATTGCTTTTAATTCAATATCATCTGCCGGATAAACATCATAATTAATATTATACTCATCTCTGTATTTATCAATCACATCCAATGATGGTGTTAACAGCACAAAACTAATATCACTATCCATCAGTTTGTTAAATAGGATTCCTGCTTCAATCATCCCCTGCCCAGCAGCATCATCAAGATCATATGATGTAAGTATAAATTGATATCCTTGATTTTCAATTATTTCATCTGTAAAATCATTCCCGTTCTCATCTTCAATAATTAAACCATGCTTAAGATCAAGTTGCGAATTATCAATCCGCTGATCAACAAACTCCCATTCCGACATCCAAACTGAATCGTTCCATGGATAATTTGGCGATATATATTCTTTGATTTCTCCTGTATTTTTGTTTTTATAGGCTAAATAGTTAACAACAGTTTCTTTGCCCGTACTCTTCATATCATTTCCAACCTTCCATTCTCTAAAATCAATAACAGGTAAATGATTATAATTATGTGATATAAATAAATCGAATACTCCAAGCATTGCAATAAGGACTATGGTCTGCATCAAATTACTCATCCTTATGACTATCTTACTTCTGTATAAAAAGATAAAAAGGGCGAATGCTAGTAATACAATATTCTTGTAAAATGTTTCCCAGTTCGTAAGTTTAACCGCATCTCCAAAACACCCGCAATCGGGCACTAACTCATACATTGCATCAAAGTACGTAACAATGGTGAAGAATACCATTATCAATAATACTCCTAAGGAGGCAAGACGAATTCTCAACTTAAATACCATCGCAACCCCCAATAGAAACTCAACACTAATGAGCAATATTGATAAAGCCAAAGTATAATCCATTAAAAAATACCAACCATAGGCTTCGAGATAATCCACAACCCGATAGTCGGTTCCTATTGGGTCGACTCCTTTTACAAAAGCGGAGAATATAAAAATTAACCCGGTAAACACACGAATAATTTTTACAGCTATTGGTTCAATAATATTTTTTCTAAACATCTTCTTTTTCAACTATCAATTTAATCAACGCAAATAATGAGTAATTTATAATGTCGTGATAATTAGCATCAAGACCTTCCGATACTAATGTTTGCCCCTGATTATCCTCAATTTGCTTTATACGCAAGAGTTTCATCAGGATAATATCAGTAAAGGATGACACACGCATATTGCGCCATGCTTCATCATAATCATGATTTTTACTAAACATTAAATCACGGGCTTCACCCAGCTTTTTAGCATATAGTTCAATGGAATCTTCGGAATTCATATCAGCCGATTCGGCAACACCGAGGTCTAGTTGAATTAATGCCATAACCGAGTAGTTAACAACTCCAACGAACTCAGGAATTATTCCCTCATCAACCAATTGTTTATCTTTTACTTGAATACTCCTTATTCGGTTCGCTTTTATATATATCTGATCGGTTAAGCTACTTAGTCTCAGGATACGCCATGCGGTGCCATAGTCCTTTTGCTTAACTTCAAAAATATCTCTACAATAAGCAATTACTTCTTCAAATTGATTTGCTGTTTTTTTAATCATAACCCAACAATGAGTTTAAATTTTAACTTTGCTAATAGTTTCCAAATTTTACACAAAAATGGGCGATAAAAGTACAGCTTTTACTGGGATTAGGAATATTAAAATTGATATTAATAAACATATCGATTTCACAACTCCCAAAATAATGGGAATACTAAATATAACACCTGATTCATTTTACGATGGGGGGAAGTACACAAATACAGATAACTTATTGGAGAAAGCTGAATTGATGCTCAAAGCTGGAGCAGATATTATAGATATAGGTACTGTTTCCACTAGGCCAGGAGCAGAAAACATTAGTGTAGATGAAGAGTTAAAAAGGATAATTGCTCCGCTTGAATTACTAATTAATTCGTTTCCGGAAGCAATATTTTCGATCGATACATATCGGTCGAAGGTAGCATATGAAACAATTGGTGTTGGTGCTCATATTATTAATGACATTTCGGGTGGAACTATGGATGAACAAATGTTTACAACAATCGCCAAGCTTAAAGTTCCTTATATATTAATGCATATACACGGTACTCCGAAGACCATGCAGCATTCCCCAATTAGTGAAAATGTTGTAGGTGAAGTAGTTCAATTTTTCCAGACTAGAGCTGATAAATTAAATAAGTTGGGGGTTGAAGATATTATTCTTGATCCCGGATTTGGTTTTGGAAAAACCCTGGATAGTAATTACACACTGCTAAGGAACATTGATAATATCAGGATTAATAACTTACCGGTGCTTGCAGGAGTTTCCCGGAAATCGATGATTAGCAAAGTGTTGAAATTATCACCTGATAGGGCACTTAACGGGACAACAGTTCTTAATACAATCGCCCTGTTAAATGGAGCTAACTTACTAAGAGTGCACGATGTAGAAGAAGCTAATGAATGTATAAGGCTAATTTCCAGATACAAAAATACTTCTGAATAATAATATTTATGATTTACATCGATAAGCAAAGCAACGACCCATGGTTTAACATAGCAGCCGAAGAGGTAGCCTTAAAAAGTAAATCGGAAGATATTTTAATGTTGTGGATAAATAATCCTTCAGTGGTAGTTGGCAAGCATCAAAATACATTCGCAGAAGTAAATCAACAATTTGTTTGGGAGCATAATATCCCGGTTATAAGAAGACTTTCAGGAGGAGGTACTGTTTATCACGATCAAGGAAACCTCAACTACAGCCTGATCACTACAGTAGAAAACAGGGAACGGCTAATTGACTTTCCTAAATTTACCGAACCT